>WNFX01000019.1_pt1 | contig 109524 bp, 97 predicted proteins | sample 5400111 | NCBI WGS metagenome assembly WNFX01 (sample SAMN13153363, study PRJNA577476) | soil metagenome | isolation source: 40 cm soil or saprolite under grassland replicate 1 | place: USA:California | collected 2016-06-15
CCCGCCCCAGCGCCAGCGGCAGCCGAGTCAGCGGCAGCCGACCCAGCGGCAGCCGGCCGGTACGCAGACGACATATGCGGCGCCGGCTGATGCGCAGGCGGCATATGCGGTGCCGGCTGATGCGCAGGCAACGGACGAGACCGCAGGACCTGCGCCCAGCGACGTGACCCGTGCTGAGCGGCGCGCTGCCGAGCCGGCGCCCGGCGATCAGCTGCCGGCGGCCCAGCCGCCTGCCGAGCAGCCCGTGGCGCGGCCGTACGGCGAGCCGCAGGCGGCCGATCAGCCGGCCGGCGTTGACAAGCCGGCAGGCGATGATCAGCCGGCCGGCCAGCGGCCTGCCGAGTCGCCCCCTGGCCAGCAGCCAGCGGAGCCGCTGAACGGCCGGCAGGCTCAGGCGGCCGGGGCAGCGGACGCCGGCCCGGCCCAGCCGCCGCCCGCCCAAGGCTTCCCCGCCGACGCCTGGCTCGGCTCCGGCCAGCCGCCCGCGGAGCCCTGGTCAGGTTCGGCCCAGCCGCCCGGCGGCGCCTGGCCGCCGCCGGGCGGCCAGGAGAGGCCAGCCGCCGAACGGTGGCCCACGGCTGCCGCGCTGATCCCCGGCACGCCTGCGCCCGCCGACGAGCCGGGGCAGGCGCTGGCCGAAGAGCCGCAGCAGCCGCAGCAGCAGCCGCCGCCGCAGCAGCCGCAGCCGCAGCAGCAGCCGCAGCCGCCGCACCTGGAGGCCGCCGACCTGGCCGGGCGCGAGGCGACGATCGCGCCGAGCGGCGAGCCGTTCGAGGCCGTGCTGCTCGGCGCCCCTGGCGGCGCCGACCTCGGCGGTGCCGCGCGCGCGCCGCTGCCCAGGGCCAGGGACCTGCCGCCCGGGACGAGCAGCTACGCCGAGGGCGTGATCATTCAGGGCGTCTACTGCAAGAACGGGCATTTCGACGACCCGGAGGCGTTGTTCTGCGCGGTCTGCGGCATCTCGATGAATCAGCAGACTCTGGTGCCGCGGCCAGGACCGCGGCCGCCGCTCGGCGTGCTCCTGCTTGACGACGGGTCGGTGTTCCAGCTGGACAAGGACTACGTGATCGGCCGCGAGCCCAGCCTGGACGCCTCGGTCGCTGCTGGCCGGTCCCGCCCGCTGCGGATCGCCGACGAATCAGGCATCGTGTCCCGCGTGCACGCGAGGGTGCACCTGGACGGCTGGCGAGTGCTGGTCACCGACCTCGGATCGGCCAACGGCACCCGGGTCACGCTGCCGCGCCGGGACGGCGAGCAGGGGCTGCTCGCGCAGATTCCGATCCTGCTCGCGCCGGGCAGCCAGGTCGATCTCGGCGGCCGGATTTTCCGCTACGAATCCCACCGCGGCCGGTGACCGGCCCCGCCGCCGGCCGAATGCGGGGCAGGCCATGACCGACCAGGACGTACAGCTGCTGTTCGCCGATCTGGCGCTGATCATCGTGCTCGCGCGGGTGTTCGGCGCGCTGGCGAAGCGGATCGGCCAGCCGCCAGTGCTCGGCGAGATCGTGGCCGGCATCCTGCTCGGCCCGACGATCTGGAGCGGCCATATCTCGGCCGCGCTGTTCCCGAAGACGCTGATTCCGCCGCTGACCGCGCTCGCCTATCTCGGCCTCGTGTTCTTCATGTTCGTGGTCGGCTACGAGGTCGACCTCGGGCTCGTGCGCGGCAGGGAACAGGTCGCCGTCGGGGTCGCACTGGGCTCCATCATCGCCCCGCTCTGCCTCGGCGCTGGCCTCGGCGCCTGGCTTGCCCATCGTTACCACGTCACCGACGTGGCCGTCTTCGTGTTCTTCATCGGGACCGCGATGTCGATCACCGCCTTCCCTGTGCTTGCCAGGATCCTGACCGACCGGGGACTGCACCGCACCATGATCGGCGGTCTGGCGCTGGCCAGCGCATCCATTGATGACGTGCTGGCCTGGGCGCTGCTCGCGATCGTCTTCGCGATCGCCGGCTCCGGCGGCAACGGCCTGCGCATCGTGCTCGCGCCGGTCTACGCCGCGGTGGTGGTCTGGGTGGTCAGGCCCCTGCTCCGCAAGCTCGGCGAGGTGTACCAGCGGCAGCGCAGGCTCAGCCCGGCGGTGCTCGCAGCGATCGTGGCCGCGCTGCTGCTGTCCTGCGCGGCGACCGACTGGATGGGCGTGAAGTTCATTTTCGGCGCCTTCATCTTCGGCCTGGTGATGCCCAGGGAGGCCACCGCGCTCCGCGATGACATCCTGACCAGGCTGGAGCAGGTCAGCGTGCTCGTGCTGCTGCCCGTCTTCTTCGTCATCGCCGGAATCAACGTGAATCTGTCCGGGATCGGCGTGTCCGGCCTGGTCGACCTCTGCCTGATCATGACGGTCGCGATCGTCGGCAAGTTCGGCGGCGCCTACCTCGGCGGCCGGCTGACCGGCGTCCGGCCGCGCCAGGCAGGCGCGCTGGCCGCGCTGATGAACACCCGCGGCCTCACCGAGATCGTCATCCTCGCGATCGGCTTGCAGCTGCACATCCTGGCCAAGTCGCTGTACTCGCTCATGGTCGTCATGGCAATCCTGACCACGGCGATGGCCGGGCCGCTGCTCAAGTTCATCTACCCTAGCCGGATCATGCAGCGCGACATCGCCGAGGCCGACCGCGAATTGCTCGGCCGGGCTGCCGCGCACCGGATCGTGGTGCTGGTCGACGAGCCTGAGGACGCCGCCCCGCTGGTCGACGTCGGTGCTCAGCTGGCTGCCAGCAGGTCCAACAGTGAACTGGTGCTCTCGCACCTGGTGCCGCACCGGCCAGACAGCCCGATGGAGCTCGGGCCCGGCATCGGGGCCGAGCTTGCCCAGATGACCAGGTCGATGAGCCAGCTGCGCAGGTTCGTGCAGCAGGCAGAGACCGGCGGCGTGCAAGCCGTGGTGCAGTCCAGGTTCAGCGATGATGTTCCCGGTGAGCTGCCTGCGTATCTGGCGGCAGCCAGGCCGGATACGATCGTGCTCGGCCATGGTGGCCCGTCGGATTCCGCGCTGAGCGCCGACGGCACGACGCAGCTGGTGACCCTGCTCGCGCCGCTGCCGCCGTCACCGGGCGCCGTGGCCGCGATCTGGTCACGCGGCCCGGATGGCGCCGCCGCGGTGCAGGTCGCGGCGCGGCTCGCGGCCGCGAGGAACCTGGACCTGGTGCTCACGCCGGCCGTCAGGCAGTCAAGCGCGATGGCCGCCGAGCTCACCAGGCGCGGGGTCCTTGCCACCGCGGGCCCGGCGCCGCAGGGCGCGCTGGTGGTGACCGCGGCGGAACTCACCGGAACCACGCTGCGGCAGGCACAGGACGGCAGCGACGGCAGTGCGGAGTTCGGCACCGAGGCAACCCCGAGCGCCCATCTGGCCGTACTAGCTGGCACCAACGAGTTCAGTGATGACCTGGACCAGTGGGTTCAGGCGCTGGAGGGAGCAGGCAGCCGTGAACAGCACTGACGCACGCCTGGCAGCGGATCGGTCCGGCATCGCCGACTATCACTTCATCCGGGTGCTCGGCACCGGCAACAATGGCGTGTTCTACCTGGCCGGGCGTCCGCCGCGGTTGCGCATCGACGCCGACTTCGTGGCGGTGAAGGTACTCTCCGGCTCCAACAGCCAGGACACCTTCCGCCGGGCGACGCGCGAGCTGGCCGCGTTCGCCGCCGTCACCTCGCCGTACCTGGTCACGCTCTACGACGCCGGGCAGCAGGGCGATGATCTGTACTACTCGATGGAGTACCTGCCTGAAGGCTCGCTGGCTGCTCCGGCGGAGCAGCTGAGCCATGAGCTCGTGCTGACCGCCGTGGCCGACGCCGCGCGAGCCGCCCACGCGCTGCACGAGGCGGGGATCGCGCACAACGACATCAAGCCGGGCAACGTGCTGCTGCATGACGGCGGCGGCAAGCTGAGCGATCTCGGGCTAAGCCAGCTGCTCTCGCCCGGACTGACGATCACGGGACTGGGCTCAGCCGGGTCGGTCGAGTATCTGGACCCCGCGGTGGTCCGCGGCGTCATGCCATCCCGCGCGACAGACATCTTCGCACTGGCCGCGACCCTGCACCGGGCCCTGACCGGGGACGGCCTGTACGGCTCGCTGCCGACCAACAACACGATGGTGGCGATGCGCCGGGTACTGTCCACGCAGCCCGTAGTCTCGTCCAGCCTGCCCGCCGGGATCAGAGACGTGATCACCAGGGCGATCAGCGAGAACCCGGCCGCACGGCAGGCGACGGCGCTGGAGTTCGCCGAGCAAATCGACGCGCTGTCCGCAGATATCGTCTGACCGGGGCCCAGGTCACCGCGAAAGCAGTGAGGTAGGAAGCGGTGACCACGGCCAGTATCGGGAAGCTCGGCGGCGTCTGCGGCACGGCATAGGCGATGAGCAGCCCGGCCCAGACCGATCCGATCGCGACGCCCGCCGACAGCCACATCGCGCGGAACGGGCGCGCGGTCAGCCGCTGCGCCGTTCCGGCCGGCGCGGCGAGCAGGCCGAGCAGCAGCAGCGCGCCGACCGCCTGGGTGGCTGCGGCGGCCGTCACCCCGACCAGGCCGAGGAACCCGAACCCGAGCGCCCTGACCGGCACCCGGCCCGCCCTGGCCACCGCCTCATCGATGCTCGCGAACAGCAGTGGCCTTGCGATCACGATCATCGCGGCGCAGACGGCGGCGCACACCGCGGTGTCGGTGGCCGCCTGGGCGCCGGACAGCCCGAAGATCGTGCCGAACAGCACGCTGACGCCGGACGTGCCGTTGCTGCCGCGCGCTGACGTCGTGTAGATCGTCAGGAACAGCGCTCCGAGGCCGAGCACCCACGCGAACACGCTCCCGATCACGGCGTCGTCGGCGCGGGCACGGTAGCCGAGCGCCGCCATCGCGAGCGCGACGGCCACGCATGCGCCGTACAGGCCGATCATCAGGCTGGCGCCTGCCGCGAGGGCGGCCAGCGCGCCGGTAAACGCCGCGTGGCTGAGCGCATCCCCTGTGAACACCTGAGATCGCAGCACGACGAAGTAGCCGACGAGTCCGGATGCCGCGGCGATGGCCGTTCCGGCGATCACGGCATACCGGATGAACGGATGATCAAGCACCGCCAGCAGGCCGCTCAGCTGGCTGACGCCGGATCCGGCAAGCGGCATCATGAGATGGCCGCCGCGGTCATGGCCCGGCCGCGGATCCCGCTGGCCGCCCGCCGGCCGGCCGCAGTGAGCAGGTATGCGGCGAATCCGAAGGTCGTGATGAAGAACCCGACCGGATACGCGGAGAAGAACGCGGCGCCGAGCCCGAGCCACACGATGAGCAGCCCAAGTCCGATGGTGAGCGCGAAGCTCGCCACCGGGCGGGCGGTCACCTGCTGCGCCGCGGCGGCCGGCATTACCAGCAGCGCGAACACCAGCAATGCCCCGGTGATCTGGCTCACCTCGGCGGCCGCGCAGCCAAGCAGCACCAGGAAGACCGCCGAGAGCAGCGGCACGGGGACGCCGCGCGCGAGAGCCACATCCGGGTCGATCGTCGCGAAGAACAGCGGCCTGGCGATGACGGCGAGCACGGCGAGCGCGGCGGCCGCCACCGCGAGCAATGCCACTACCTGCCCGGCCGAGATGCCGAGGAACGTGCCGAAAAGCAGGCCGGTCAGGCCGTTGAGGAAGCCATGGTACAAGCTCACGAACTCGGCTCCGCAGGCGAGCGCGAACGCCTGCACGGTGCCGATCACCGCCGACTCGCTGCCGTACGCCCGGCCGCCAGGCGAGCGCGGCACCACGGCGATCACCAGTGCGGCCGCGATCGCCGCGGCGAAGTAGCCAGCGGTCGCGCTGATTCCCAGCAGGATCGCGGCCGCAGCACCGGGAAAGGACACGATCGCCAGCGTGTGCCCGGCGAAAGTCTGGCGGCGCAGCACCATGAACCAGCCGAGCGCACCGGCCGTCACCGCGACGATCGTGCCGGCACGAAACGCGTTCACCATGAAGTGGAACTCGAAGATGTGCCGGACGTCGCTGACAATGTCCCAGGTCAGACCGGTCCAGACCGATCCGGTGCCGCCGATCGGATCGCTCGCGCCGCCGATCACCACGGCTTGGTGCCGGAGTGGGCGTGCCGGTCGGTGTGCCTGGCCGGCGCCTCGGGCTCGCCCACCACGACAAGCCGACCGTCGGATGCGCGCAGTACCTCGATCGGGATCCCGTACAGCCCGGTGAGCGATTCTGAGGTGATCACCTCCGCCGGGGGGCCGCAGATGGCGCCGCCGCGTGCGATGTAGGCCACCCGGTCCAGGTACGGCAGGATCGGGTTGACATCGTGCGCGACGAGCAGCACGGTCACGCCCTCGTCCTGGCAGATACGGGAGATGAGCGCGGCCACTCCGGTCTGGCTTGGCAGGTCCAGGCTGTCGAGCGGCTCATCGAGCACCAGCAGCCGCGGTCGCCGCACCAGGGCCTGCGCGATCAGCAGCCGCTGCTGCTCACCGCCGGACACCTGGCCGATCGGCCGGGACGCGAAGCTCGTCGCACCGACAAGCTCGATCACCTCGGCGATCCGCTGGCTGGCCACCCGCCGCTGACGGCCCCACGGGAGCGGCACGCCCCAGCGTTCGCCGTCGCTGCCAAGGCCCACCACGTCGACGCCACGGACCCGCAGGCCAGACTCGAAGTTCCTGCGCTGCGGCAGGTACCCGATCTGGTGACCGGCCTGGCCCACCGGCCTGCCAAGCACGGTAATCGAGCCCGCGGCCAGCGGGATCAGCCCGAGCACCGCCTTGACCAGCGTGGATTTGCCGACGCCGTTGGGGCCGAGCACCGCGAGGAACTCACCTGGCGCCACGGTCATGGTCACGTCGGACCAGATGCTCCGACCAGCCAGCCTGACCGCGGCCCGGTCGAACCGCACCGCCCCGTCAAGGCTGATCGCTGAGCGCATCGGAGTCCTCCATCAGTGCCCGGCCGCGCTGGCCAGCACCGGGCCATCCGGGGGCCATCCGGGCCGGTCGACGCCCCGAAGCTACCTGAAAACCGTTTTCATTTCAAGCAGCCTGAGCTGGATTCTGCTGCCTTCGGTTCCCGCGCACCCCATCCGTGCCCCCTGTGGTCCCGCGCTCGTGAGCCGGAGCCCCGCTGAAGTTCTCTGTTGGCGGAGGCTGGGCTAGCCGCCGTGCCTGGCTGGGTGTGGGTCTCGTTCAGGACCGGCTCGCTGGCCGCTGGATTGCGCGGCCAGGACCTCGTGCTCAGCCAGGTTCTTGCAGGCCGATGATGTCCGCCATGAGCTCGACCGTGTAGGCGAAGAAGTCATCGGCCGGGTCAACGGTGCCCTTCAGCTGGCGGAACAGCTCGAAGCTGATCATGCCGAACAGCTGTGTCCAGGCGACCAGCCCGCGAGTGATCACGGTCGCCGGGACTTCTGGCGCGATGGCGGCCGCAACCAGCGCCGCCTGGCCGGCCAGCATGGGCGGTAGCGGACGCGGCTCCTGCCGATTCATGGCGGACGCGGCCCAGGCGCTGTTCCAGGCGTCGGCCAGGACGCTGCCGATGACCAGGGCCACCCGCCCGGCCGGCCCGATAGTTGCCTGCGGCGCCTCATAGCCGGGAACCGGTGAGCCGTAGATCAGCGCGTACTCGTGCGGATGCGCGAGCGCCCAGTTCCTGACCGCGCCGCAGGTGGCTCGCCAGCGGCCGCGGATGTCCGCTCTGGCGACGGCGCCTTCGGCGGCAGGACGCCATGCCGAGCTCACGCGCCACGGCACGGAGGGACAGCTGCTGTGCGCCGTGCATGACAAGCTGCCGTCGCGCTTCCGCCTTGATCTCGCGGCTTAGCTCGGCCCTGGCCCGTTCGCGCGCGGTTCGGCTGGCGGTCCTGGGAGCGGTCGCTGCCGCGGCACCTGGGACTGTCATGCATGACAGTCTGGCAGGAACTGGAGCGTCGATCAACAAGGAGAGCACCGCTCTTGACATTGGCGGTTCGTATAGTCACACTGATCTATGTAGAGAGCAGTGCTCACATTTCGTAGAGGAGCGTCTGATGGCGGAGAACCCAGCCCCGCGTTATGTCATGCCGACCACGCCGACCGGGCGCCGGCTCGCCGGTCTGTTCAATTCGGCAGTGGCCTGGCTGACCAGGCGGGGGATCAGCGTCTGGGGCAGCAGGATGCTGTACGTGCGCGGCAGGACCAGCGGTGAATGGCGGTCGACGCCGGTGAACCTGCTCAGCTACGGCGGGCACCGGTACCTGGTCGCGCCCAGAGGACACACCCAGTGGGTTCGCAACCTGCGGGCGGCTGGGGGCGGCGAGCTGAGGGTGGGCAAGCGGGTCGAGCGGTTCACCGCGACGGAACTGCCCGATGAGCGCAAGCCTGAGGTGCTCCGCGCGTATCTGAAGCGGTGGAAGCTTGAGATCGGCGTGTTCTTCGATGGGGTCGGTCCCGATGCGCCGGACGCCAGGCTGCTGTCGATCGCTCCTGGCTACCCGGTGTTCGAGATCAACTGACGTGAGCCTGGCGGCCTCAGGGGAGCTGGCGGCCGCGGGGAGCTGGCGGCCGCGGGGGGAGCCGGCGGCCGCGGGGGAGCCGGCGGCCGGGCCGCTGGCGGCCGCAGCGGCGCCCGCGGGTCGGCGCGGCACTTGATTGTATCGAATACCTGTTCGATAATGAACGCATGGGCGCTGCGACCGCACAGATCATGTCGCCGCCGGAGGAAGCCGTCCGGTGGGACCTGGAAGAAGCTGTCCGGTGGGACCTGGACCGATCATCCGGGCTCGCGCAGCTTCCTCCGATCCCGGCAGGGAGCGCGCCGCTTCCGTCGGTGTCCCGGCAGGACGGGCGGGTTCGGACCGGCACCCTGGGACTGGGCGGGCTCGCTGATGTTCTCGCCGATGGCACGGTCAGGCCGGGAACGGAGATCGGGGCGGTCGGCGGCGTCCTGCCCGATGCTGGCCTGCTTCCTGTGCTTCCTGCCCTGCGTGAGCTGCTACCAGCCGGTGCGCTACAGCGCGGCTCGGTGGCGGCGACGGGCGACTGGGGGCTGCTGTGCCTGGCGCTAGCCGCAGGGCCAGCGGCTGCGGGTGCGTGGTGTGCGGCGGCCGGGCTCCCTCAGCTTGGGGTACGCGCGGCCGCCGATGCCGGTCTGGACCCCGATCGATTGCTGCTGGTCAGCGATCTGGGCCAGAACTGGCCGCACGTCGTTGTGTCGCTGCTCGATGGCTGCGACCTGGTCCTGCTGTGCCCGCCAGAACGGCCGTCAGCTCAGGTACGGCGCAAGCTGGAGGCCGCCGTCCGGCGGTTCGGCACCGTGCTGCTTGTGGTCGGGGACTGGGATGGAGCGCCCACCAGACTGCGGGTGATCAGCCAGAAGTGGATAGGTATCGGTACCGGGCACGGGCGGCTGCGGGCACGCCTGGCTCAGGTGCTTGCCGAGGGGCGCGGCGGATGGTCCCGGCCGCGAACCCGCTGGCTGTGGCTGCCTGGGCCCGATGGCTCGGTATCCGCCGCTGACCGTTCTGCGCTGGCCGACTGGGCACCAGGGCTTGGTGATCCATGGTTGGAGACGAGCGCCGGGTGACGCGCGCCGAAAGCCGTCCGCAGCGAGTCCTTGTTGTGCGCTGCCCAGCCTGGCTGGCGGCCGATCAGGGCCATCAGCCAGGTAAGGATCGCCAGCCGGGCAAGGGCGGGCCAGGCCGGGCGGCGGGCCAGGACGAGGCTGGGTATCCGGCGGCCGGACCGGAGAAATCCGCATTCGAGCAGGTAGTGAACGCAGTGCGGGAGTTCTGCCCGCAGGTCGAGACGGTTCGGTCCGGGATCTGCGCGGTGAGCGCCCGTGGTCCGGCCAGGTACTTCCGCGGTGAAGCTGAGCTCGCGAGGAAGATCGCCGAGGCTGTTACCTGCCTCGGACACGATTGCAAGGTGGGCATCGCCGACGGCCTGTATGCCGCGCTGCTGGCCGCCAAGGTTGCCGGAACCGGGTCACCGGCGGCCGAGCCGGCGGGTCGGGCTGGGCCGGGATCGGGCCGAGCTGGGCCGGGATCGGATCGGGCTCCGGGATCGGGTCGGGCTGGGGAGGCGGGAACTGATTCGGTTCGGCCGCGGGACGGGCCGGGTCCGGCTGGGGCGGCCGGTGAGGCGCTGCCCGTAGTAATCGTGCCGCACCGGGCGTCGTCTGCCTTTCTCGCCCCGCACCCGGTTGCGGTGCTCGGCCAGCCGGAACTCACCGATGTGCTCTCCCGGCTTGGCATCAGGACCCTTGGCGAGTTCGCTGCGCTGCCAGAGGGCGAGGTAGAGAACAGGTTCGGGTCGCACGGGCTGTCCGCGCACCGTCTGGCGCGCGGGCTTGATCCCCGCCCGCTGGCCGTGCAGCCGCCTCCGGCTGACCTTTCTGTCCAGATCGAGTTCGACCCAGCGGCCAGGCAATCCGAGCCAGTGGTGTTCGCCGCGAAATCTCTGGCCAGCCAGCTGCACGCCAGGCTCGCCGCGAGCGGCCTGGTGTGCGTGCGGATACAGGTGCAGGTGATCTGCGCGGACGGCCAGGAGATCACCCGGTCGTGGCGGCACGATGGCCTGCTGTCTGAGCTTGCCGTGGCCGAGCGAGTGCGCTGGCAGCTAGACGGCTGGCGACCGGATCAGCACGATGGCGTTCCAGAATCTGACCGTTCGGCGGGGCACCTGGCCGCCGATCTTGTGCCCGCCGAACTTGTGCCCGCCGAACTTGAGCCCGCCGAACTTGAGCGCAGCGATCTTGTGCCCGCCGAACTTGAGCCCGCCGAACTTGAGCCCGCCGAACTTGTGCCCGCCGAACTTGTGCCCGCCGAACTTGAGCGCGGCGATCTTGTGCCCGCCGAACTTGAGCGCGGCGATCTTGTGCCCGGCGAGACCGATGCCGGTGTGAGCGATGCCGGTGTGACCGATGGTCGAGTCGGCGCAGTCGCTGGCCGATATGGCCCCGATCACGATGCTGACCTGGACGGCGGAACCGCGTCAGGCGGAGTTGTCCTGCTCCGGCTGATTCCCGATCAGCTCGTTCACGATCAGGGCCGTCAGCTCGGGCTGTGGGGCGAAGCCCTGGTCAGTGACCGCGTAGCACGGGCGGCGGTTCGCGTGCAGGCCATGCTCGGCCACGCTGCGGTGCGGCAGCCGCTGCTGGCTGGCGGACGCGGTCCGGCCGAGCAGGCTCTGCTCGTGCCGTTCGGTGACGCTCAAATTCCCCGGCTCCCGACCGACAGGCCGTGGCCGGGAAAACTTCCTGCACCAGCGCCCACGACGGTCTATCCGGTACCACGGCCGGTCGGGGTAACCGACAGTACGGGTGAGCCGGTAACTGTCACGGGACGCGGCCAGCCATCGGGCAGTCCGGCCCGGCTATCGATGGCCGCCGGAGCATCGGTGGCGATCACCGCATGGACCGGTCCCTGGCCGGTCAATGAACGGTGGTGGGACCCGGTGCACGCTTGCAGGAAGGCCAGGTTCCAGCTCGTCACCGAGGATGGCGGCGCCTGGCTGGCGGTCGTCAAGGATGGCCGCTGGCTGATCGAGGCCAGCTATGACTGACCTGTCCGGTACCTGACGCCCGCAGCGACGGGGCTGCGAAATTGTGCCGCAGCATGGTCGTAGCGGGTGGAGGCTTGGCTGGCCGGCTGCGCCACGGTGCCTGCCACCGTGGCTGGTCGCTGAGCGGACTAAGCGAATCTCTGTTCGACTTCTATGCAGTTATTGTCAGTAGCTGTCGCTAGCATGGTCGAAGACGAGGCTGGACCGGCCAACCTAGAGGAGGTGCGAGATCCCTGCGAAGGCTAGGTTGTCTGGCGCTGGCGCTGGCGTGGCTGGCGCTGGCGTGGCTGGCGCTGGCGTGGCTGGCGCTGGCGGCCGGGTGCTGGGAGTTGGGTGGCCGTCAGAGGGCGGGCGATCGCACAGCGACGGGCTCTCCTGGTCGTGGGACTTGGACTTCGCGGCGATGGTGGCGGCGCTCAACGAGCCAGCCCCGTGGAATCGCGGAGTGCACACGGGCAGAGGGCCCGCCAATAGGCGCGCCAATCCTGGCAATGGGCAGGTCACCGGCCCCCGCGAGCCCGACGCCGACCTGGTGTCCGCCGCTGCCACCAGTGCCGTACCCAGTGCTGCCACAGAACCGAGCCAAGCCGATCCGGCGGAGGCCGGCCACGCGGAGCTTATGGCAGCGATCGAGTCTGGTTGTACCCGCCAGATGCCGCTGCCGGTGATAGCCGGGCGTATCGCTGAGTCGCTGCCGACCGGTCCTGACCTCGCCGGCTGGCTGGCGATTGCCCCGGTCGGCCAGCTGGAGGACGGCGCGCTTGCGGGGGTGGCTTCCTCGTTCCGGCGGCTGGCGTCCTGGGCGCAGGCGGGCGAACTGGCCACGGTCGCCGAGATGGCATCGCGGTCGGCAGCGGCTGACAAGAAGATTGGCGTCGACGCCGACGGGCGCCCGGCCAGGATCCCTGATGACGCCTGTGCGCAGGTCTCGCTGGCGCTGGTCATGTCTCAGTGCAGCGCCACGTGGTGGACCGATCTCGGCGTCATCTTGGCCTGGCGGTTGTCGGCGACTGGTGCTGCGCTGCGGGCTGGCGAAATCGACTTGCCGAGGGCGCGGCTGATCGCCGAGGCAACCGCGTTCGGCGATGACGAAATCGCGCGAGCGATCGAGGCCAGGGTCCTGCCGTCGGCCGGGCGTCAGACGACTGCGCAGCTTCGCGCCGCGCTCCGCCGCGCCGTCATCGCCGCGGATCCAGAGGGGACAGACCGCCGCCGTAAGGAAGCGGAGCAGAGAGCGAAGGTCTGCCTTTACCCCGACGAAGAGGGTACTGCTTCGCTGGCGGGTTACAGCTTGCCCGGCGTTCGCGCCGCTGCGGCGATGGCCAGGATCAGCGCACTGGCTCGGGCGATGAAGGCATCGGGTGTCGGCGGTGGTACCGATCTACTCCGTGCCCAGGTCTTTCTCGGCCTGCTGCTCGGCACCCTTCCCTACATACCGCCTGCCCCCGATGCCCCGCCTGATCCGCCCACGGGTGACTCACCCGGCCCGCGTGCTGGGGATCCACCCGGCCCGCGTGCCGGGGATCCACCCGGCCCGCGTGCCGGGGATCCGCCCGGCCCGCGTGCCGGGGATCCGCCCGGCCCGCGTCGCGGCGACCCGCCAGTTCACCGGCATTCTGGTGGCCGGTGCCGGGGTGGGCCTGATTCGGGTGGCCAGACAGGGGTTCCGCCCGATGACGAGTACTCCGGTGGCTGGTACCGCGGTGAGCCTGATTCGGAGGATGACGGCTGGCCAGATTCTCGGCCGGCACCAGCCTGGCCAGGCATAACGGCGTCCCTCCTGCCCGCTCCGGCTGCGATGGGATGGCTGCGGCCAGGTTCGGGCGGGCTGCTCGATCTCACCTTGCCCTTGGCGGCTATGACCGGCGATTCGCCAGAACCTGGCTATCTCAGCCGACTCGGTCCGATCACGCCGGCGCAAGCACGTCATCTTGCTGGCCTTGCCGTCGGCCACGAGGCCGTCAAGTGGCGCCTTGTCCTGATCAGCGCAACAGGCCAGACTCTGGCGGTTACCCGGATTCCCCGGTCGGCTCGCGCCAGTCCCGGTGGTACGGCTGCCCGGCCATCGGGCAGAGAGCCACCGCTCGTAGGTCGTGTCACCTTCACCGTCTCCCGTGAGGTACTAGACCGTCTGCCCTCCGCTTCCGGTGAGGTACCGGGCCGTCTGCCCTCCGCTTCCGGTGAGGTACCAGGCCGTCTGCCCTCCGCTTCCGGTGAGGTACCAGGCCGGTTGCACTCCGCCGATGCGGCGGCAGCGATTCTTACCCGTGCAGTGAATGCCGCGGCCAAGGTAGCGATCCGAGCGGCTGAGCGTGCGGCGGCCGATGCCACCGCGGACGGCGGTTGTGCGCATGCCGAGGCCAGCCCTTGTTACCGGCCTCCGCCCCGGCTGAGGGAGCAGGTCACCGCGCGCGACGTCACCTGCCGGTTCCCGACCTGCAGGCAGCCAGTCTGGCGGTGCGACCTGGACCATTCGGTTCCTTATGACCAGGGAGGCCCGACCTGCCTGTGCAATCTTGGCAGCCTGTGCCGGTTTCATCATCAACTCAAGCAGCAGCCTGGCTGGGAACTGACTCAGCCGGTGCCGGGGCGCTTCGAGTGGATGACTCCGCTCGGCCGGGCCTACCGGGTCGAGCCTGACAGTCACTCATAGGAGCAGAGCGATGGGCTGGAACAACCCGCCGGTGCCGTGGCGGGAATTCGAGCACCTACTGTCCTGGCGCTCGAGCACAGGCCAGCCGACGGATAACAAGGACGCGGCGGACGGCCGGGCGGCGGTTCCTGGGGGAGGCGACAGCGCGGCGACGCTCGGCGCGGAGCGCAGTACCGGGAAGGTCATTCGCGCGGAACGCGACCTCAGCGAAGACCATGTTCCGTGGGCAGAACTGCACTGCCACTCCACCTACAGCTTCCTCGACGGTGCATCCAGCCCGGACGACCTGATCAAGGCGGCAGCTGAACTTGGCCTGGCCGCCATCGCCATTACCGATCATGACGGCATGTACGGAGTGCCGCAGTTCGCGCAGGCAGCGGATCGATTGCGGGCGGCCGGGCTGGGCGGTGGGCTCAAGACCGTGTTCGGGGCCGAGCTGAGCATGGACATTCCGGCAGGGAAGCGGTCGGCGCGATGGATGGCCGAGGCAGCACAGTTGCCCCCAGACATAGCACCGTTGCCGCCAGGTATAGCGCCTTTGCCGCCCGGCATAGCGCCGTTGCCCCCAGGCATGGCGCCGTTGCCCCCAGGCATGGCGCCGTTGCCGCCAGGCATGGCGCCTTTGCCGCCAGGCACAGCCGGGATGGGACCTGCGGTACTGGGAACGCCGGTGCCGGGAACGCCGGTGCCGGGGACGCCGAGGACGGGGATCCCTGATCCAGCCGGACGGCATCTGCTCGTGCTGGCCAGGGATCCCGAGGGCTACCGGCGGCTATGCCAGGTGATCAGTGCCGCCCAGCTAGCCGGGGGAGAGAAGGGCCGACCGGTATATGACCTCCAGACCCTGGCGCAGGCACATGACGGGCACTGGGTAATCCTCACTGGGTGCCGCAAGGGCGCGGTACCCGCCGCGCTCCGTGGGCCCGGCGGGCCGGTGGCGGCGGCAGCCGAACTGAGGGCGCTGACCAGCATGTTCGGCCGCGACAACGTGATGGTCGAGCTGATCAGCCACGGCCACCCAGACGACGATGAGCGTAATGACACCCTCGCCGCGCTGGCCAGCTCCGTCGGCTGCGGCGTGGTCGCCACCAACAACGTGCACTATGCGACGCCGGCCGATGCCCGGCTGGCACAGGTGCTCGCCGCGATCAGGGCATGCAGCAGCCTGGATGAGATGGATGGGTGGCTGGCCGCATCCGGTGGCGCCTACCTCAGGTCGGGCGGGGAGATGGCGTACCGGTTGCGCCGTTACCCGTGGGTCATGGAACGGACCGTCGAACTGGCCGCCGAATGCGCCTTCGACTTGACGGTGATCGCGCCGAACCTGCCGGACAGCCCGGTGCCCGATGGCCATACCGATATGAGCTGGCTGCGGACCCTGGTCGCGAGCAAGGCACCACAGCGGTACGGCCCGCCGGGCAATGAACGCGTTGCAGGCGCTTATCGCCAGATCGAGCGCGAACTCGGCGTCATCGAGCAGCTGCGATTCGCTGGCTACTTCCTGATCGTGCACGACATCGTGGAGTTCTGCGAGAATTCAGGCATTCTCTGCCAGGGCCGCGGCTCGGCCGCCAACTCGGCCGTCTGCTACGCGCTCGGGATTACCAGCGTGGACCCGGTGAAGCACGGGTTGCTGTTCGAGCGCTTCCTTTCCGAGGGCCGGGACGGCCCGCCGGATATTGACCTGGACATCGAGCACCGCCGCCGTGAAAAGGTGATCCAGTACGTCTACGACAAGTACGGGAGGCAGCGGGCCGCTCAGGTCGCGAACGTGATCTGCTACCGGCCGCGGATGGCGCTGCGCGACGCGGGCCGGGCGCTTGGCTACTCTCCCGAGCAGCAGAACCAGTGGGCACGGCAGGTCGGGCCGCGCCAATACGCCGCCGGCCAGCCGATACCGCCGGACGCCGGCGTGCCGGATGCCGTGGTCACGCTGGCCGGCCGGCTGCAGAAGCTGCCAAGGCATCTGGGCATTCACTCCGGCGGGATGGTGATCTGCGACCGGCCGGTGAGCGAGGTGTGCCCGGTGGAGTGGGCACGGATGCCCGGCCGTTCGGTGCTGCAATGGGACAAGGACGACTGCGCCTACGCGGGCCTGGTCAAGTTCGACCTGCTCGGGCTTGGCATGCTGACCGCGTTGCGGGACTGCTTCGAGTTGATCGAGCAGGCACACGGCGTTCGGTGGGGCTTGCACTCGATTCCGCAGGAAGATCCGAGCGTCTACGACATGCTGTGCGACGCGGATACCGTCGGGGTGTTCCAGGTCGAGTCACGCGCTCAGATGGCCACCCTCCCGCGCTTGCGGCCGCGGCAGTTCTACGACCTGGTCGTCGAGGTAGCGCTGATCCGGCCAGGCCCGATTCAGGGCGGCTCGGTGCACCCGTACATGCGCAGGCGCCGCGGCGATGAGCCGCCGGATCTGCCGCACGAGTCGATGCACCATGCGCTTGGCAAGACGCTGGGAGTGCCGCTGTTCCAGGAACAGATGATGCAGATCGCGATCGACTGCGCCGGATTCTCCCCGGCCGAGGCCGACCGGCTGCGCCAGGCAATGAGCTCCCGGCGCGCCCCTGAACTGATCGAGGAACTCCGGGCGCGGCTGATCAGCGGAATGGCCGAACGGGGGATCTCCGGTGAGGTCGCCGAGGACATCTACCGCAAGATCCTGGCGTTCTCCAGCTACGGCTTCCCCGAGTCGCACGCGATCAGCTTTGCCTACCTGGTCTACGCCAGCGCCTGGCTGAAGTGCTATTACCCGGCCGCGTTCACCGCTGCCCTGCTCCGCGCGCAGCCCATGGGGTTCTACTCCCCGGCCAGCCTGATCAGTGACGTGTGCAGGCACGGGGTGCAGGTCAGGGGCGTGGACGTGAACGTGAGCGCGGTGCTCGCCACGCTTGAGGAACCATCGGGAAGGTCGTTTTCGCATAACGGCTCGTCCAGCCCGGCCGCCAAGGAGAGCTCAGTGCTGCCCACCCACTCGCTGCCCGACGACTCGCTGCCCGACGACTCGCTGCCCGACGACTCGGTATTCAACGAGCCGCCATTGGGCGGCGCGCCGGTAGCCGATCAGCCCGTGATCCGGCTCGGGCTGGCCGACGTGCGGAATCTGGGCGCGGATGCGGCTGCAGCGATCGTCGCCGGTCAGCCGTATTCCGGCTTTGAGGACTTCGCCAGGCGAACCGCGCTGTCCGCGCCGGCGCTTGAGGCGCTGGCGACGGCGGGTGCGTGCGGCTGCTTCGGCCTCGGGCGCCGTGAGGCGCTGTGGGCAGCCGGGGCGGCTGCCACGATCCGGCCTGGGCAGCTGCCGGGTACGACCGTGGGCCTGGTCGCCCCGCCACTGCGGGCGATGACGGCGTCCGAGGAGACGTTCGCCGACCTGTGGGCAACCGGGACGTACGGCACGCACCCGATCGAGCACATCAGAGAACTGCTGGCCCAGCGGGGGGTAGCACCGGCGTCCAGCCTGAAGACCGCGCCCAATGGCGCCGTCGTCGTCGTGGGCGGGCTGGTCACCCATCGTCAGCAGCCGGGGACCGCACGCGGGGTGGTCTTTCTCAGCTTGGAGGACGAGACCGGGATGGCCAATGTGATCTGCCCGCCGGACGTCTGGCACCGCTATCGGCGCCTCGGCATGGACGCGAACGCGCTGCTTGTCTCCGGGCGGGTGGAACGGCTAGACGGAGCGGTCAGCCTGCTGGCCACCGGATTGCGGAGGCTCCGCGTTGTCGCCGCCGCCCGCAGCCGGGATTTCCGCTGATCACCAGCCACGCCAGACCGCCTGACCGGGTGATCTTCGCGATGGCCAGGGCGCGATGGCCAGGAGAGGTATCTCCTCAACCCATGCTCAGTGGATCATTGACGCATGAAGATCAGGATCGGGATCTCGCTGGGCGGCTGTTCGTTCGGTGCCGCCGTGGATCGGCTGGAGGCATCCGGCGTCGACTCGCTCTGGCTGTCCGAGATGGTATACGGGCCGCTCGTGGATCCGCTTGTCGGAATGGCCTATGCGCTTTCCAGGACCGAACGGCTGAAGGTCGGGACCGGCGTCATGGTCCTGCCCGGGCGGCATCCGGTGCTGGTCGCCAAGCAGATTGCTTCGCTCGCCGCGCTCGCTCCCGGCCGGGTGCTGCCGGTGTTCGGCCTGAAACCGGCGCGAGCCGCAGAGCTGCCGCTGTTCGCTGTGCCAGCAGGCTGCCGTGCGGCCGTGTTCGATGAGTCTCTCGAGCTGCTCAGGCTGCTGCTCCGGCAGGAGACCGTCTCGTTCGCAGGCGAGTTCTTCACCGTGCAGGCGGCGAGCGTGGGGTCGCCACCGGTCAAGGCGATCGACATCTGGCTTGGCGGCAGTGCGCCTGGCGCGCTGCGCAGGGTTGGCAGGCTCGGCGACGGCTGGCTGGGCAGCTTCATCACGCCTGGCGAAGCTCGTTCCGGCGTGCAGGCAATACAGGAAGCCGCTGCAGAGGCCGGCCGGGCAGTGGAACCTGACCACTTCGGAGTGAGCCTGGCCGTCGGGCCAGGCGGAATCCCGCCGGAGCTGGCCGAGGCAGCCAGATCGCGGCGCCCCGGTGTTGATCCGGCCGCGCTGTGCGCAGGCAACTGGGGCGATGCGCGCCGACTGATCGGGGACTACGTCGCGGCAGGCCTCAGCAAGTTCGTGATCCGCCCAGCCGGGTGGGAGGATATCAGGCGGTTCATCGACGAATTCGTGGCCGAGATGATGCCGCTCCAGACCTGACGGGTGCTCGCATAACGTTCGTGTCGGCAGCGATGCCGGTGGTGTTCCCGGCCTTCAGGTCTTGGTCGCCGGGCTGTCGGCGGGGTGGAATACGCCGAGCACTCGGATGGCCGTCTGCCCGGTGTTCTCGAGGCAATGCGGCTGCCCGGGCCGAAGGTGGGTACAGGTGCCCGCGGATATCGCGTGCTCGCTGCCGTCTACGTGCACGACGCCGTGTCCGGAGAGCACCAGCACAACCTCGTCATAGGGATGGCGGTGATCGGGCGCGCGGCCCGGCGGGATATGGCCGACGAATTGCGTCGCCACGGCGCATCCCGTGCTCGGGCCGAACAGCACCCGGAACTGCCGGTTTCCCGTCGACTCGACGGCACAGTCGCGCAAGTCCCTGACCTGCGGCGCGCCTGAACCTTCGCTGACCTGCGGCGCGCCCGAACCTGCCCCCGTCGTCGTGCCAGGCAAGCTCACCACGTCCAGGCTCAGGTCGCCGGAGGAGTGCATCAGGTACCGGCGGCCCGGCGGGATCCAGATCCCGTGATCGGGACTGACCGGCACGCCATCCAGATCGCCGCTTCCCCCGATCACGAACAGCAGCTCTCCGGCGGCCCCGGAGTTGCCGCTGAACTGCGAACCAGGCGGCACATCCACCAGCCGCCTGCCCAGGCACGTGCCGTCTGACGGCAGCAAGGTCCGCACATAGGCACCAGTCGTGGTGCGTTCTGAGCGGACGTCTGACGCCTGGATGACCGAGAACGTCATCGGAGTCGCAAAGGCGCGAAAGTGCTCATAGCAAGAAAAGTAGGCCAGGCTCGCTGACCGGTCAACGATCAGCCAGCATGGTCTGACACTCCCGGTCTGACACTCCCGGTCTGACACTCCCGGTCTGACACTCCCGGTCTGACACTCCCGGTCTGACACTCCCGGTCTGACACTCTTCCCAGCGCTTGCGGCGTGGCACCCGGGGGCGTCAGGTCAATAAGCCGGACAGGTCCGGCGGGTCAGGCAGCCCGACCTGGCGGCGGGCCTCTTCCTCAGAAATGTGTTCCTGGTGGTAGGCCTTGGCCGCATATCGGATGGCCGCTACCTGTAGCAGCTTCAGCTCGTTTTCCTTCTCGTACTTGATCTTCGCCGCGAGAAAGTCGAGGTATATGGCGTAGCAGAAGAACCAGTATCGCAACCGGATCAGCGGGGACTCGGTCTGCGTTCTGGCCCTCGCAGACTCGATGACCGCGTCGAAGGCCGAAGCCACCGAGCCGCCCAGCTTACTCTCCAGGTCCAGCACGTCCTCTTCGGCCGGCCCGGCAGCCAGGCTGTGGGCCAGCCGGCTTCGTATCCGGTTCATCGCCCGCAGCGCATGACCGTCCCGGCGCTGGATGAGGCCGAACGCCTGGGCGATGTCCACCTTCTGCCGGAAGCCCACGCGGTCAAGTTCGAGGGCGCGCGGGTCCTGCGCCGCCGCCTCGAACAGCTGATTGACCAGGCTCTCGGTGAGCAGGTGACCCTGCAGCAGGACCTGAAGCGAGCTATCCGGGGTGAAGAGATGCTGCTCGAACTGCTGCCTGTTGATCGTCACAGGTCGCCCCACTCGTTGATCTTCGCAAGTAGCAGGTCACAGGGCGGCCCGGCGACCCGCGTCAATGCACGCTGATGTCGTCGAACAGGCTATAGGTCGGGTCGCTGGCGAGATTGTCGTCCCTGTTGGTCAGGGTCAGCGTGTACGAGTGGCCCCTAGCGACCGCGTGGCTGATCCGCCGCCAGCCGGAGCTTGCCACGCAGGTCCGGCCGAGGATCGTGGTCGTCCTGCTGGTGGTGTTGTCCCGCAGCGTCACGGTGGCCCAGTCGAACCGGACGGTGTCCGGGCAGGTGACGTTGTACCAGACGGTGAGCGTGCCGCCGGCCGCAGTGAAGGTCTGTGCGATGTTGGAGGTGCCGTTGGTCGCCGAAGTCGAGCCGGCTCGCGCGGCGAAGCTGCCGGAGTGCTGGCCCGCGGCGACGATCGAGGTGGCAGCGCCGCTGGTGATCCAGCCGGAGAAGGTGCCGGCCTCGAATCCTCCGTTGACGATCCCGCTGGTCGTGCTGACGGTCCAGCTGAAGGACGCCGATCCGGTTGCGCTGGTGGTATCCGTGGCGGTGACGGTCACCGCTGAGGTTCCCGCCGTGGTCGGGGTGCCGCTGATCAGGCCGGTGGCTGAGTTGATGGACAGGCCCGCCGGCAGGCCGGCCGCAGAGTAGCTGAGGGTCTGGCCTGACGCGGAATCGGCAGCGTGGATCTGCAGGCTGACCGCCGTGCCGATGGCGCCGGTCTGGTTGCCGGGGCTGGAGACTGTCACTGTGTTACCGCCGCCTCCGCCAGCCAGTGCGTGGCTGAACTCGCAGGTGCCGCCTCCGTCGTTGGCCCAGGTGGGCTGCATGGCGAAGGCGCCGGTGGTCAGCGAGAGGTCGGCGGCTGGTGCGCCTGGGCCGGTGTTCCATGCGCACAGGTCGGCGTTCTCCTCGCCGGATTGGTTGGTCCAGCCGCCTGCCGGGTTCTGGTCGGTGATGGTCTCGGCGTACTCGTGGCCCTCGACGATCGAGACGCCATCCAGGTTGCCGGCGGAGCCGGAGTTCACGAAGTCCTGGCCGCACGAGGCGCCCACGTCGGCGATGTATGGCATGTTGGTGAACGCGATGTCGCCGTAGGGCGAGCTGACCGCGCCGCCGGACAGAGAGACGTCGCCGTTGTAGTCATGCCAGGCGCAGAACCCGTTCTGCTGGTAGTTGTCCGGGTCGGTGCCGTGCGGGGACAAGATCACGTACTGGGCATCCCGGTTCGCGGCGGCGGTCGTGTTGCCGAAATGCGCGGCGGCGCTCACTGCTTCCAGCCCGAGCCGATGACCGGTGGCGCTGGCCGGTGACGCGCCGCTCTCATCTACCCACACCCCGGCCAGCGCGCCGCCGGCCGGGTACGCCACATGCGCGGTGTTGCCCGATGGGCAGGAGGTGGACCCGGCCGCGACGTCTTGGCAGTACTGGGTCATGACCCCTGACCACAGCTCACCGCCGGTGCCCAGCCCCTTGAGCAGCTGCTGCAGGTACGGAGCCGCCCCGGCGGGATCACCAGAGAGCGTCACATTGCCGTTGCCGTCGGTGCCATGGCTGCCCCACTGCGAACCATAAAACACCAGATAGACCTTTTCCTGTCCGGTCGTCACGCCAATTCCGTCCACGCCGCCGCCATAGCTCAGGTCATTGGCCGACGCGGCCGCCGCATTCCGCCTGCGCTGCCAGGCGCGCATCGCGCGCAATGTCCCGATCGTCGGCACCACGCCCTGCCGGTACGAGTGGTGATAGGCCGGGGAATAGGGATTGAGCACGGCGAGCTGCGCCAGCGGCGAGCCGTCCGAGTCGCCGTGAACGGCAGCGTGAGCGGGAGGTGCAGCGTGAGCAGGAGGTACAGCATAAGCGGGAGGTGCAGCGTGAGCGGGAGGTGCAGCGTGAGCGGGCGTCAGCGCCGGGCCGAGGCCGCCTACCATGAGCAGGCCGCCCACCATGAGGAGACCACTCGCTACAAAAACGACCCGTGCAGAGCGGACTCCTAGGGCATAGGCGCGCATTTTGATTCCTTTACTGAGTGCAATCAATGCCGGCGATCATACGCGTCCAGTTATCCAGGCGGGTTTCCCTTTGCAATTTACATGGGCAGCGTATTCCAGATTCTTATGCGGCAGATCGCGCTGCATCTCAACGACATCAGCGTGTCGGGGACGGCCAGCGGGGGCTGCCTTGTCACGCCGAAGACGTTTACGGCCTCGCGAGTCGATTTGTCGACAAGAACGATCGGGTCGCTGGCATCTGACCGGATCACGTCCGGGCGGACGCTGTCGGCATCGGACGCTGTCGGCATCGAACGCTGTCGGCATCGGACGCTGTCGCACGACTCGCCGGTCGCCCGCCGGGCGCAGCGGATCGGCGTGATCAAGAACGGCCAGATATCGATGGAAACCCGGCCGTACGCCGCGCGGCCAGCGGATGACGCAGGGCACCCCGAATCAGCGCTATTACCCTCTACATGCGGAAATAGCAGCTGATATGACCGCAGGAGCAGGAGCAGGAGCAGGAGCAGGAACTGGAAGGCTAGTGGCCCGTGCCGCCGGGCACGGGCCACTAGCCTTCTTGATGGCGGTGACGGATCAGCTGGTGTTGACCGCCGTGTCGTCAACGACGAACGAGGTCTGCAGCGAGATGTCTTCGGTGCCGGAGAACTTCAGGGTGACTGTGGTACCGGCGAAGCTGCCCAGCGAATAGGTGTGCTGCTGGTAGCCGCTGGCGTGGTTGAGGTTGGAGAAGGTCGCCAGCGTGGTGCCGTTGGCGGTGATGGTCAGCTTGTCGTACTGCGTTGTGGTGGTCGTTTCCGCGGTATCGATGTGCAGCCAGAAGCTGAACGTCGTATGCGTGCAGGCCGCCGAGATCGTCACGGACTGCGACAGGGTGTCGGTGTGCGTCGTGCCGTAGCCGTCAAGCCAGGCGTACCACGAACCGCTATGCGAGGTCTCGCCGGCGCCGTTCGGGTTGATGACACCCGCGGTCGACGTCCACGGCGCGGCCGAGCCGGTCTCGAAGCCCGGGTTGCCAAGCAGCTGGGTGGCGGTGCAGCCGCCGCCGCTTGTGCTGATGGTCCAGGAGAACGAGGCCGAGCCGTTCGCACCGGTGGTGTCGGTAGCCTTCACCGTGACACTGTAGGTGGCCGCGGTGGTCGGGGTGCCGCTGATCAGGCCGGTGGACGAGTTGATGGACAGGCCCGCTGGCAGGCCGGTCGCTGAGTAGGTGAGGGTCTGGCCGGTCGCCGAGTCTGTAGCGTGGATCTGCAGGCTGACCGCGGTGCCGACGGTGCCGCTCTGGTTACCAGGGTTGGTGACTGTGACGGTGTTACCGCCGCCGCCATTGCCGACGATGGCGTGGCTGAACTCACAGTCGCCGCCGCCCGCGCCGTCGTTGCCCCAGGTTGACTGCATGGCGAAGGTGCCGGTGCCCAGCGACAGGTTAGCCGCCGGAGCTCCAGGGCCCTGGTTCCATGCGCACAGGTCGGCGTTTTCCTCGCCGGAGGCTGTGTTGGTCCACCCGCCGGCCGGGTTCTGGTCGGTGATGGTCTCGGAGTACTCGTGGCCGTTCACGATCGATATGCCGTCCAGGGTGCCCGCGCTGCCTCCGTTGATGAAGTTCTCACCGCAGGTGGTGCCGACGTCCACGATGTACGGCATGTTGGTGAACGCGATGTCGCCGACCGAGGAGCTGACGCCGACGTCGCCGTTCCAGTCATGCCAGGCGCAGAACCCGCCCGTCCGGTAGTTGTCCGGGTTGGTGCCGTGCGGGGAGATGATGTCGTACTGGGCGTTCCTGTTCGATGCCGCCGTGGTGTTGCCGAAGTGCGAGGCAGCCTTGACGGCCTCGGTGCCCAGCTGAGCCGGGGTGGCCGCGGACGGCGAAGCCGCGCTCTCGTCGACCCATACGCCGGACAGCGCGCCACCGGTCGGATACCCGACATGCGAGGTGTTGCCTGCCGGGCAGGTCTGGGTTCCGGCGGCGACGCCCTCGCAATACTGGGTCATCACCCCTGACCACAGTTCGCTGTTGGTGCCGAGGCCCTTGAACAGTTCCTGCAGATACGGCGCGACGCCGTTCGGGTCACCTGACAAGGTGACGTCGCCGTTGCCATTGGTGCTCTGAGTGCCCCACTGGGATCCGAAGAAGACCAGGTAGACCTTCTCGTGTCCGGTGGTGACGCCGATGCCGTCCACACCGCCGCCGAACGACAGGTCGCTCGCGGACAGTGCCTGCGATCCGGGGTGCGCAAGCGCCCAGGCGCGCATCTTTGCCAGCTGGGCGCGACTTGGGAGCGCTCCATGGCGGTACTTATGGTTATGGGTCGGGGAGTACGGATCCGCGGCTGAGTACATCCGCTCCGAGAGCTTCGGCGAGATCGACGCAGGGTGGCCGGGTGCTGCCCCGGCCGAAGCCATAGTTGAAAATTGCATTCCGGCCGTTAAGGCAACCGCGGTGAACGCCGCAGCGCCTGCTCGGGCGGCCCATCGGCGGGTTGGGGCGGGCAGGCTCATACTGCTGTCCCTTTCTTGCTGGCACACTCGCGTTGCTGGCCCCGCTCAGGCCCGGTGCCCGCGCAGGCCAGGGCAGCACCACGTCGTGCTGCTGGCCTGAACGTAACGAGAGGGATAAAGCCGGTCAATACCGAGCCTCTGCTGTTACTGAGAAGTGGCTGAAAGGTGATGGCCCGCACCGGAGGCATCGGCGCGGGAACCTGAGGCCGCCTAACGACGTCAAAGATGCAGTCACCGATGGGAGGCAGGAATGCGCGGGACTTCGCTGGCCGTCGCGACCGTCGTGGCGGCGTCGGCTCTGGCGGCCGGCTGTGGTCAGCCGGTCAGCAGCGGGACATCTGTCCCGAAGGTGCAGGCCAGGTGCGTGACGCCGAGGCTGGCCGCGTCCGGCCGTACCTTCACCATCACCGAGAAGGACAACGGTAAGTCGTTCTGCATCAGCTCAGGGACCGGGGTGTTCGTGGTCCTGCACGGAACGCCGACCCGGATGTGGGCGCATCTGCGCCCGAGCTCGGCGGCGGTCCAGCCGCGGCCGAACGGCAGGCTGATGCTGATGCGCGGGGTGACCGGCGGCTACTTCGTCGCGACCCGGCCCGGCACCGTGACCTTGACCTCGTCACGGGATCCTTGCCAGCCAGGCGGCAGGCACTGCACCGCGCAGTCCTTCTTCCTGGTGCGGCTGATGATCCGCGGCCACTGAGTTACTCCGCGGGTACTGAGTTACTCCGCGAGTACTGACCGTCCCGCTGGGGACGCGCGCGGTCAGTGCCCGCGAAACGCCTCTTCCAGCCACCATGAGCCCCGGTCGGCGATGACCTTGGCGTCGATCAGCAGCGGGGCGTCCCTGCCACCATCCAGCCAGCCCCGTACCTGGCCGAGATCGGCGCGCTCCCGCACGGTCACCGCCGCGCAGCCGTAGCCGCGCGCGATCGCGGCAAGATCAGCGGGCGGGAACCGCACCGTGTCCGTCGGCTTGTCCTGCGGGCCGAAGTGATGCACCTCGGCGCCGTATGCCTCGTCGTCGTAGACCACGATGACCATCGGCAGGCCAAGGCGCACCGCGGTCTCAAGCTCGCTGATCCCCATCAGCGCGCCGCCGTCGCCGAGCGCGGCCACGACCAGCCGGTCGGGGCGGGCGATCGCCGAGCCGATCGCGGAGGCAAGCCCGAGGCCGATCGACTGGAACGCCTGGGTGAAGCAGAAGCCATCGGCGTCCGGCACCGACAGGAACATACTCGGATAGCCCATGAAGTTGCCGGAATCGACGGCCACGATCCGCTCGGCAGGCAGCAGGTCGTCAAGCGCGATCGTGAGGCTGCGTGGGTCGATCCGGCCATCATGAGTGCCGTCATCGAACGGCACGTCGCGCCACCGGACGCCGCTGCCGATCCGATCCCGCAGTTCCGGGTAGCGGTAGCCAATCGCCTGCGCAGGCTCCGCCTCGCGCCCCGGCGCCCCGGTGAGCAGGTCGGCCGCCGCCCGCGCGGTGAGCGCGACGTCGCCGACCACGCCCAACGTGACCGGCCGGCGGCTGCCGATGGCACCAGCATCGTCGTCCACCTGCACGACGGTGGCGTCAGGCTCGATCAGGCCGCCGTGCCGCGTCGTCCACGCGCCCAGCGTGCATCCCCAGCCGACGATCAGGTCCGCGCCGTGGATGAGCTTCGCCGCGAGCGGCGAGGCGAAACCGCCGCTGACATCCAGATCCCACGGACTTCCGAGGAACAGCCCCTTGGCCGCTGCCGAGGTGGCGAGCAGCGCACCGCAGGCATCGGCCAGCCGTTCCAGGTCAGCGCGGGCGGCGGCGATCCTGGCCCCGCGGCCGGCGATGAAGACCGGCCGGCGGGCGGCGGCGAGGTGACCGGCGAGCGCGCTGACCGCGTCCGCCGGCGGAACCACGGCGCCCGGCGGCTCGACGGCGCCCACCGCAGGCATCGTGCACTCCCCGGCCTGCACGTTCAGCGGCATGGCAAGCACGACCGTGCGCCGTTCCCATGCGGCCTGCCGGTAGGCGCGGATCGTGTCGTCGACAGCGAACGCGGGGGAATGCAGCCTGGCGGGTACGGCCCCGGCACCGGCCACGATCGCGTCCACGTCGATGAAGAAACTCGATCTGAGGCCGCCTGCCCCGACGTCCGCGGCGAGCACCACAAGCGGCGTCCGGCTCTTGGCTGCCTCGGTGATGCCGGTCAGCGCGTTGGTCAGCCCCGGCCCCTGATGCACGGTCACAATGCCTGGTCGGCCCGCCAGCCGGGCCCAGGCGTCGGCCATCGTGGTGGCGCCGCACTCGTGCCTGGCCGCGAAGAACCGGGCGCCGCGGGCGATCAGCGCGTTGGTGACATCGAAGTTGCCGCTGCCCACCAGGCCGAACACGGTGTCGGCACCTAGGTCGGCAAGAACCGCGGCGACCGCCTCGCTGACCAGCATCAGGACCGCTCTACCAGCGCGAGTACCCGGCACGGGCTGCCGGATCCGCCGATGATCGGCAGCGGCCCGGCGATCACCACGGCCCCGGTCGCCGGGAGGGCCGCCAGGTTCTGCAGCTGGGTGAGCCCGTACTTGCCGGCCCCGAGCAGCATCGAATGGCAAGGGAACGGCGGATCGAACGAGTGCGCCTCGCCCGCGTCGGTGCCCACGGTCTCGACGCCGATGCCGATCACCGGCGCCTCATCGGCCAGCCACCTGGCGCACGCCACCGACATGCCAGGCGTGTGCGGCCCGGTCTCATTGGCGTTCAGGAACTGCTCCTGGCTACCTGACCTGGCGTCCCAGCCGGTCCGGTACAGCATCCAGCCGCCGTCGGGCAGCGGCCCGTGGTCGGCCTCCCACCGCCTGACGTGCTCCCTTTCCAGGAGAAAATCAGGATCGGCCGCGGCCTGCTCGCTGAAGTCAAGCACCACAGCAGGCGCGATCAGCCGGGCCGCTGGCACCTGCGCCACGTCGTCGCCGCCCCGCCCGGTCACCCAGTGCACCGGCGCGTCGAAGTGCGTGCCGGTGTGCTCACCGGTGCTGATGTCGTTCCAGTACCAGGCCGGGCCGCCTTCGTCATAGCGGCTGATCTGGTGCAGCGAGAAGGACGCGGTGTTCTTGAACGGCTCGGGAAGCTTGATGACCGGGGTGGATGAGTCCAGTCGCGCGGTGAGGTCGATGACCTCTACCGTGGCTGAGCGTAGCGCGGCGACCAGCGCGTCGAGTACGGGCATGGGACCTCCAAAATGGTCGGCACCGGGTAGCTTACTGAGCGCCGGCGAGCCCGAACACGGTGGCCGCATTGCCGCCCAGGGCGGCGGTCACCTGGTCGGGCGCGCAGCCGGCGCCGAGCAGCGCCTTCTCAACCGCGCGGGCGTTCTGCTCGACGCCGGACACGCCTGGCCAGTCGGTACCGAAGATCATCTTGTCGGCCAGCCGCCGCAGCGACCGTCCGTAGTAGTCCGGCAGCCGCTGTGGCGGCAGCCCGGACACCTCAAGCCACACGTTCGGCTTCATCAGGGCCAGGAACGCGGCCTGGTCATACCACCAGCCCCGGCCGCCGTGCGCCAGCACGACGTGCAGCCGGGGAAAATCGCGGAACACGTCGTCCAGCAGGATCGGGTCCGCGAACGCGTTGACCGACCCGGCGAACGTGGAGGTTCCGCAGTGCACGATCACCGGCAGCCGGTGCTCCTGCGCCCAGGCGTAGGCCGGGTACAGCATCCGGTCGCGCGCCTCGAAGCCGCCGTGCACCGGGTGGATCTTCACCGCCACCGCGCCCAGGCCGGCCTGCCTGGCCAGCTCGGCCGCCGGCGGATAGTGCAGGTGCGGATTGAGGCTGGCGACCGGGTGGAACCTGGCCGGGTTCGCCGCCACCACCGGCAGGATGTCCTCGATCGGCTGGATGCCGGTCACCTTCGGGCTGTACTCGGAGAACAGCAGCACGTGGTCGGCGCCGTGGGTGGCGAAGTGCTCGTCAAGCGCGGCGGGCCGCGGCACGCCGTCGGCGTCGAAGAGCTCGTGCAGCGCCGGGCCGGCGCCGAACTGGCGCGCCCAGGCCTGCCAGTCGCCGGACAGCGACGGCAGCCTTGCCACGTGCACGTGCGCGTCGACCAGCAGCCGCCCGTCGATCATGCCCGCCCTGGCCCCGTCGTGGCCATCCAGGGCGCGCCAGGCCCGGCGGCCGGAGTCGGCACGGCGCTCAGAACCGCACGTAGTCGTACTCGACCGGCAGGTCGTTGATGCCGGTGGTCGGCGGTGCCAGCCAGCTGGCGAACTCCCCTGGCTGGTAGTGCGGCACCATCAGCGCGGCGACCCTGGCGCGGTCATCGGCCGTGGGCAGCCACTGCGGCGCCTGGCGCCGCCAGCTCGCCTCGTCAAGCAGCTCGCCGCCGGGGGAGACGAAGTGCCCGGCGAACGCGCCGACGCCGCGGTTGAACCCGACATGCGGCAGCGTCAGCCGCTGCGCCAGGCCGGCCCGCTCGAGGTCGGCATTCCAGCGCCGCAGCCCGCGCTGGCAGTCCGCCACGTACTCGTCCTGCAGGTCCAGGTTGAGCGCGGTCAGCGCCGGGACCTCGCGCGCGGTCAGCACGCCGTCAGCGATCACCGGCACGTGCGCCGTGGCCCCGGTGAGCAGGTGGTCGTCGGCTCGCCTGCCCTCCATCCACCTGCCCTTGAGGCCGGCGGTGAAGTACGCGGCCGCGTTCGATGAGGTCTCCGAGCCGAACAGGTCAAGCGACAGCGAGAACTGCAGGTTCAGGTACCGCTGGATCGCCGCGAGCGGAATCGCGCCGTACGGCCAGATGTCCTCGGTGCCGCTTGAGGCCGTCACCGCAGCGGTGCGCTGCACGATACGCTGCACCCCGGTTGTGCCGACGAACATGTGATGCGCCTCCTCGCGGAGCATGAACTCACATGTCCGCGACAGCGGGTCGAAGCCGGATTCCTTCAGCGTGCCGAGCTGGTACTTGCCGTCCCTGTCGGTGAAGTAGGTGAACATGAAGAACGACAGCCAGTCCGTGGTCTCCTCGTTGAACGCGCCGAGTATCCGGGGCGCGTCAGCGTCCGCTGAGTGCCGCCGCAGCAGCTGCTCGGCCTCGTCCCTGCCGTCCCGGCCGAAGTAGGCGTGCAGCAGGTACACCATCGCCCACAGGTGGCGGCCTTCCTCGACGTTGACCTGGAACAGATTGCGCAGGTCATAGAGGCTGGGCGCGGTGGCGCCCAGGTGCCGCTGCTGCTCCACCGATGCGGGCTCGGTATCGCCCTGCACCACGATCAGCCGCCGCAGCTCGCTGCGGTACTCGCCGGGCACCTGCAGCCAGGCAGTCTCGCCCTTGTGCTGGCCGAACCCGATCTGGCGCGGCTCGTCCCGCTCGGACAGGAAGATGCCCCACCGGTACCGCTCCATCGGCACCCTGGCCCAGCTCGCCCAGCCGTCCTTGCCGATCGCGACCGCGGTGCGCAGGTAGACGTCCTTCGTGGGCAGCGAAGGGCCGAGCGCGCGCCACCAGTCAAGGAACCGGGGCTGCCAGGACTCCAGCGCCCGCTGCAGCCTGCGGTCGGTCGCGAGGCCGACGTTGTTCGGGATCCGCTCGGTGTAGTCGATCACGCTGACCGGGCCGTCAGGCGCCGGCGCGGCACCGATGATCTCGCGATCCGTGCTCCCGTTGCCCTGCGAATTGATCTGCGAACTCATGCCATGTCCCCGTCGTGCTCAGATTCGCTTGCGGTCGAATTCGGCCCGCTGGCCGGTCCCGTAGCGGCGCAGCGCGCCCTGCGGCCCTGAGGCGTTGGGCCGCAGGAACACCCAGTTCTGCCAGGCCGCCAGCCGGCCGAGGATCTTCGTCTCCGCCGACTCTCGGCCTGCCGAGCGGAGGTTCGCTTCCATGCCGGTGAGCGCGTCCGGGGAGAACCCGGCCCGCTCGTCGATCACCAGCCGGATCTCATCGTCCCAGTCCAGATCGTCGGGAGCGGCCGTGACCAACCCGAGACCGGCTGCCGCGGCTGCGTCTAGGGGCTTGCCAGCCATGCCGCTCGCCGCGGCCAGGTCCTGGCGCCGGTTGCCGAACCGGATCTCGAGCCTGCTGAGCCCGCTCGAGGCGGACAGCGGCCCGGTGTTCATCGGCCCGATGACCACGACGGCGCGCTCCTCGTCCTCGGATCGCACCCCGTCCAGCATATACTGCCGGTCCGCCGCCAGCGCCAGCTCAAGCAGCGTGCCAGCGAAGCAGCTGCCCGGCCCGATCAGCGCGATCAGGGACCGGCTGGTGGCTTCGAGGCGCCGCAGCGTCCGCCGCCATAGCGCGACGATCTCGCCGGCCAGCCAGTCGTCGGCGGCGAGCAGCTCGTCGGTGGCCAGCACGGCGTCCGGGTCGCCTGCCGTCTTGATCAGCCAAGTGCCCAGGTCGGGCTCGGCGAACCTGAGCATGCTGATCGCGTCGTCAAGCTCGCGGGCGGCGGCCAGCGGCCAGGCGGCCGCACCGGCCGTGTGCAGATCGTTGATGCTCCCAGGCGGGTCTGCCGGGCCGGAGACGGTCAGCGTGACGGTTGCCGCGGCCCGGTCGAGCTCGACCAGGAGATGGTCGTAGCGGAGAGTGTCTTCGGTGCGATAACAATTCAGCGCGGGGAGCTCGATCCCACCCGCGCTGGCCGCCGTCCGGCCAGAACGCGCCGCGGCCCGCTCGGCGAGCGCGCCGACCGCCGAGCTGAACTCGCTCGGCTTGGCCAGGTGATCGACCAGGTGCCAGTCGAGCGCCTTGCGCCCGCGAATGCCCTCAGCGGTGGTCGCGAACACGTCGGCCAGGTCCCTGCGGATGCCGCGCTTATCGGTCAGCCTGGTCAGCCCGCCGGTGCCTGGCAGCACGCCGAGCAGCGGCACCTCGGGGAGCGCGACGACCGACGACCCGTCATCGATGAGCAGGATCTGGTCGCAGGCCAGCGCGATCTCGTAGCCGCCGCCCGCGGCGGTCCCGTTCAGCGCCGCGATGTAGCTCTGCTGTGAGCTGGCCGTCGCGTCCTCGATCGCCGCCAGCGTCTCGTTGCAGAACTTGCAGAAGTTCACCTTGAAGGAGTGCGAGGAACCTGCCAGCATCGCGATGTTCGCGCCCGCGCAGAACATCCGCTCGATCCCGCTGGTCAGCACCACGGCGCCGACCGCCGGATGACTGAACCGCAGCCGCTGGACGGCGTCGCTCAGCTCGATGTAGACGCCGAGGTCGTAACTGTTGCGCTTCAGCTCGTAACCGGGCGCGATGCCGCCGCCCTGGTCGACGTCGAGCGTGAGCGTGGCCACCGCGCCATCGACCGCCAGCCGCCAGTGCCGGTACCGCTCCGGGCTGGTGCCGAAGGTAAGCCACTCGGTGGTCGTCGGATGCTCCTTCTCGTCGGGCCCGCTGTCTTATTGTCACTCACTGCGGACACCAGCTTCTAGAATGCGGTATCGCAATCCAACAGGAGCTCACTCATGCGCTGGTCTCAGCTGCACATTCCCACGCTCCGTGACGATCCGGCCGACGCGGAGGCCGCTAGTCACCGGCTGCTCCTCCGGGCGGGCTTCATCCGCCAGCTGATGGCCGGACATTACTGCCTGCTGCCGCTCGGCGTCCGCGTCCGGGCCAAGGTGATCGGCATCATCCGCGAGGAGATGAACAAGATCGGTGCGCAGGAGTGCCTGCTGCCGTGCATGCAGCCGGTGCAGATCTGGGAGAAGTCCGGCAGGCTCGCGGTGATGGGCGAGGAGATGTTCCGGCTCCGCGATCGCAAGGGCGCCGGGGTGGTGCTCGGCATGACGCACGAAGAGATCTTCACCTATCTTGCCATTGAGCTGGCTTCCTACCGGGAGCTGCCGCAGTCGTGGTACCAGTTCCAGACCAAGTTCAGGGACGAGCCGCGGCCAAAGAGCGGCCTGATGCGGGTCCGCGAGTTCACGATGAAGGACTCCTACAGCTTCGACTGCGACGAGGCTGGCCTGGACGCCTCGTTCGACGCGCACCGGGCGGCGTACGAGCGGATCTTCAGCCGGCTCGGCATCCCGGCGTTCGCTGCCGAGGCGTCCAACGGCACCATGGGCGGCACCGATTCGATCGAGTTCGTGTGCCAGTCTCCGGCCGGCGAGGACCGGGTGGCGCGCTGCCCGAACTGCGGCTACGCGGCGAACCTGGAGAAGGCGACGTCCGCGCTAGCCCCGGTCGATGACCCGCAGGCCAGCCAGGACGGCCCGGCCAGGCTGGACACACCTGGAGTGCGGACCATCGAGGACCTGGCCGTCAGCTACGGCCTGGCCGCCGACCGGCAGATCAAGACGCTGGTGCAGATCATTGACGGCAAGCTGACCCTGGTGCTGCTGCGCGGCGACCATCCGCTGTCCGACCAGAAGCTGTTCGACGCCACCAGCGCGGGCACGATCCGCCCGGCCCATCCAGAGGAGATCCAGGCGGCGCTCGGGGCGCTGCCAGGCAGCCTGGGCGCGGTGGGAGTGAGCGAGTACCCGGTCATCGCCGACCTGGCGCTGCGCGGCCGGCGCGGCATGGCAACCGGCGCGAATACCGACGACGTGCACCTGACCGGCGTGGACATCGAACGCGATATCTCCGTCAGCCGCTGGGCCGACCTGCGCGAGGTCACCGAGGGCGAGCTGTGCCCGCGATGCGGCACCGCACTGGAGTTCGTCCAGGCGATCGAGGTCGGGCACATCTTCAAGCTGGGCCGCAAGTTCACCACCGCGCTCGGGGTCACGGTCACCGGGCCAGATGGCGGCACGATCACGCCGATCATGGGCTGCTACGGCATCGGCGTCGAGCGGGCGATGGCGGCCATCGCCGAGGTGCATCACGATGACGCCGGGCTCGCCTGGCCGGTCCAGGTGGCGCCTGCTGAGGTGACCGTGCTGCTGCTGAGCGTTAGGGACGAGGCGGCGCGCGCGGCGGCCGACGAGATCTACGACAGCCTGCTCAAGGCGGGAATCGACACGCTGATCGATGACCGGGACGTGCGGCCGGGGGTGAAGTACGCCGACGCCGAGCTGACCGGCATCCCGCTGCGGGTCAGCGTGGGCAGCCGCGACCTGGCCGACGGGGTGGTCGAGGTCACCACCCGCGCCACCGGTGAGAAGGAGCGGATTCCGGTGGCGCGGATCGGGACCGAGCTGCGCCGGCTGCTAGCTGGCCTTGGCTGACCGGCAGTCAGCGTCAGCGCGGCCCTCGCGCACCTGCCTGAGCAGCGGGTGCGAGGGATCGACCAGCCTTTCGTTGCAGCTGTCCAGAGCGGCCCACCGCTGGCCGCTGTCCGCGATCATGGGTGTCTCCGACATGTTGCCTCACTCCGTGGACGCCTTCACTTATAAGAGACGCTGGGGAGGTCGCACCGGGCTTAATTCGATGTAACGAACAGGCAACTCTTCGCCGACCGGCGGAGGCGCGGCACCACGGCAGTGGTGCTTGCGCTGAACGACGTGCAGGCGCAGCCGGCCGCGAGCCCGGTGGCACTCGGCCAGGCGCCGCCGGCCAGGCAGGCAGGCAGCAGCGTCAGATTCTGGTCCAGGCCTCGTTGAGCACGCTGCGCAGGATCTGCTCCATTTCGTCGAAGTGTTCCTGCGTGCAGGTCAGCGGCGGGGCGAGCTGGATGACCGGGTCACCGCGGTCGTCGGCGCGGCAGATCAGCCCGGCGCTGAACAGGGCCTGCGACAAGAAGCCGCGCAGCAGCCGCTCCGACTCGTCGTCGTCGAACGTCTCCCTGGTGACCTTGTCCTTGACAAGCTCGATGCCATAGAAGTAGCCGTCGCCCCTGACCTCGCCGACGATCGGCAGGTCGTTGAGCCGCTCCAGGGTGGCGCGGAGTCCCGCCTCGTGCGCCCGGACGTTGCCGAGCAGGTCTTCCTTCTCGAACACGTCCAGGTTGGCCAGGGCCACCGCCGCGGACACCGGATGCCCGGCGAAGGTGATGCCGTGCAGGAACGTGGTGTGCCCTTCGATGAACGGCTCCATCAGCCGGTCGCTGACCAGCATGCCGCCCAGCGGCGCGTATCCGGAGGTGACGCCCTTGGCGAAGGTGATGATGTCCGGCTGGTAGCCGTACCGCTGCGCGCCGAAGTAGTAGCCCAGCCTGCCGAACGCGCAGATCACCTCGTCGGAGACCAGCAGCACGCCGTACCGGTCGCAGATCTCCCGCAGCCTGGCGAAGTACCCCGGCGGCGGCGGGAAGCAGCCGCCGGAGTTCTGCACCGGCTCCACGAAGACGGCGGCCACCGACTCAGGGCCCTCCCGCAGGATGGCGCGCTCGACCTCGTCGGCGGCCCAGAGCCCGAACCTGGCCCAGTCGTCGGCCACGAACTCGGGCGCCCGGTAGAAATTGGTGTTGGGCACCCGCACCCCGCCGGGCGGCAGCGGCTCATACGGCGCCTTGATGCCGGGCAGCGCGGTGATCGCCAGGGCGCCGAGCGAGGTGCCGTGATAGGCGATCTCCCGGCTCAGCACCTTGTACCTGCCTGGCTGGCCGATGGTCGTGAAGTACTGCTTGGCGAGCTTCCACGCCGACTCGACCGCTTCTGAGCCGCTGGTGGTGAAGAAGACGCGGTTCAGGTCGCCGGGAGCGAGGTCGGCCAGGCGCGCCGCAAGCTCGACCGCGCGCGGGTTCGCATACGACCAGATCGGGAAGTATGCGAGCTCGGTTGCCTGCCTGGCGCCTGCCTCGGCGACCTCGGCCCTGCCGTGCCCGATCTGGCTGACGAAGAGCCCGGACAGGCCGTCCAGGTACCGCTTGCCGTGCTGGTCGAACACGTACTGCCCGGAGCCGCGCACGATCAGCGGCATGTCGGCGGCCGCGTAGGCCGACATCCTGGTGAAATGCAGCCACAGGTGCCGCTTCGCCGCCTCCTGAAGCGCCGGGCCGTCGAATGCCGTGCTCATCTGGTCCCCCAGTGGTAGGTCTGCTTGCAAAGCTTCAGGTACACGAATGTCTCCGTGGTAGTGACGCCCGGGATCGCCCGCACCTGGCCGAGGATCTCGAGCAGCTGATCGTCGTCCTCGCAGACGACCTCGATGAGCAGGTCGAACGAGCCTGCCGTGATGACCACGTAGTCGATCGCCTCCATACCCGCGAGCACGTCGGCTACCCGCTCAAGGTCACCGCTACACCGGATGCCGATCATCGTCTGCCTGCGGAATCCCAGCGACATCGGATCGGTCACGGCCACGATCTGCATGACCTCGAGATCGAGCAGCCGCTGCACCCGCTGGCGCACCGCGGCTTCGCTCAGCCCGACCGCCTTGCCGATCGCGGCGTAAGACCGCCGTCCGTCCTGCTGGAGCTGATCGATGATGTGCCGGGAGTACGTGTCAAGGCTGACCTGCCGATGTGTGGTCACCCGGGCGCCTCCTCGCACCCAATGCTGTCACGCGCTCATCAGTTGTCAACTGATTTAGTCGTTGGAAACGTAAAATGGCACGGATTCACTTGCCTGAGTTCATAATACGTGCTGAAGTCGCAGCTCATCGCACGGGTGCTGGGCCCTGCTTGGCCGATTCTGGCACCCAGGGGCAGACTGGCATGACGCGCAGGACACGGCTGGCAGTCATGGCGGCTGGCCTGCTCGAGGCGGAGGAGCCGGAATGAAGAACGTGACGCACTGGATCGGCGGCAAGCCCTGGACCGGTCGCGAGGCCAGCCAGCGCGGCGATATATACAACCCGGCCACCGGCCAGGTGACCGGGAAGGTGGACTTCGCGACGGCGGCGGAGGTCGATGCGGCGGTGCGGGCCGCCGCGGCCGCGTTCCCCGGCTGGCGGGAAACCTCGCTGGTCAAGCGGGCGGCGGTGCTGTTCGCGTTCCGCGATCTGATCGTGCGGCATGCCGGTGAGCTCGCGGCGCTGATCAGCGCCGAGCACGGGAAGGTCGGATCCGACGCGGCCGGCGAGGTGGCGCGCGGGCTTGAGGTGGTGGAGTTTGCCTGCGGCGCACCGCACCTGCTGAAGGGCTCATTCTCGGAGAACGTGTCGGCTGGCGTTGACGCCTACTCGATCCGCCAGCCGCTCGGCGTGGTAGCTGGCATTACCCCGTTCAACTTCCCTGCCATGGTGCCGATGTGGATGTTCCCGATCGCGATCGCGGCCGGGAACACGTTCGTGCTCAAGCCGTCTGAGAAGGATCCGTCTGCCTCGGTCCGCGTGGCCGAGCTGCTGGCCGAAGCCGGCCTGCCCGACGGCGTGTTCAACGTCGTGCACGGCGCCAGGGAAACGGTCGGCGCGCTGCTCACCCATCCCGATGTCCGCGCGATCAGCTTCGTCGGGTCCACTCAGGTCGCAAGGGGCGTCTGGCAGACCGCGACGGCAGCCGGCAAGCGGGTGCAGGCGCTGGGCGGTGCCAAGAACCACATGGTCGTGCTGCCCGACGCGGACCTGGACCTGGCCGCCGACGCCGCCGTCTCGGCGGGGTTCGGCTCGGCGGGCGAACGGTGCATGGCGATCTCGGTGCTCGTAGCCGTGGACCCGGCCGGTGACGAGCTGGTCGGCAGGATCGGCGAGCGGGTCGCGAAGCTGCGGGTCGGACCCTGTGACGACGAGCGTTCGCAGATGGGGCCGCTGGTCACCAGGGAGCACAGGGACAAGGTCGCCGGTTACCTCGAATCCGGCGTGGCGGACGGCGCCGTCCTGGCGGCGGACGGCCGCAGCCACCCGATCATCGGCGGAACGCCGGACGGGTTCTGGCTTGGCCCGAGCGTGCTCGACCAGGTGCGGCCGCAGATGAGCTGCTACTCGGACGAGATCTTCGGCCCGGTGCTCTGCGTGGTCAGGGCACGCTCCTATGCCGACGCCCTCCAGATCGTCAACGCCAACCCGTACGGCAACGGGACGGCCATCTTCACCAACGACGGGGGAGCGGCCCGCAGGTTCACCCACGAGGTTGAGGTCGGCATGGTCGGTATCAACGTGCCGATTCCGGTGCCGATGGCGTTTTACTCGTTCGGCGGCTGGAAGGCATCCCTGTTCGGCGACACCCACATGCACGGCACCGAGGGCGTGCGCTTCTACACCAAGGGCAAGGCGGTCACATCCCGCTGGCTCGATCCGAGCCACGGCGGTGTCAACCTCGGCTTCCCGGTCAACCGGTGATGACCATGTGGCCGGCGTGGCTTGCTGCCCGCCTAGCCGGCGGCCGCCGAGAATACCGGGTAGTACGCGCCGGACTGGCCGGCCGCTGTCGGATGGTACGACACCCCGAGGTTTAGCCAGTCCACCGAGTGCAGCCAGCTGGTGGAGTCACAGATCTCGTGACCGCCGAACGCGGCGCGGACGTCCGCGTAGATGTCGTGATGACGCCCGGCCGCCGCCTGGATCTGGGTGTCAAGCTCGTCGGCGGCCTGGTTCAGATCAGTGCGGTCGGTGCTGCTCAGGCCGATGCACGTTGAGGACTTGGACAGGTCGTAGAGCTCCGGGTAGCCAAGCACCACGACCCTGGCGCTTGGCGCATGGCTGGCGATGGCGCCGAGCACGTTGTCAAGCTCGGCGGGAAGCTGGCTGGCCATTTCGCCTTCGGACGTCTTGATGGCGCTGACGCAGGTGCTGGTAGAGAACAGCACGCAGGTTTCCATCACCGAGCTGAAGCCGACGTCATTTCCGCCGATGGTGATCGATACCAGCGTCGTGGTGCCGCTGAGAGCGGACAGCTGGTTATGCACCACATCCTGCGTGCTCGCTCCCGAGCACGCCACAAAGGCATAGGCGGCGGGTGCCTTCGCGTTATGCCATAGCTGCGGGTAGGCGTTGGCGCTCCGGTCGCACGAGCCGCTGGAGCTGAAGTAGCTGCCCGCTCCGACTCCTGAGGAGTAGGAGTCCCCGAGAGCGACATAGTGGGCGCTGCTTGCCGCGCTGGCCGCGGCGGCGTTCGCTAAAACAAAAAGGCCGGCCAGGCCGGCAGTGAGAGCGATCAGGCGGAAACGGCGGGTCAGGTGACTGCTGGCACGGGGCGGCACGGCTGCTCCTGGCGGGACGGAGATGGCGGTCCACTCATCCGTAACATTGGCGCCGGCAGCCGTCAATGACCATTCGGCCGATCCCGCTGCGCTGGCCGGGCTGGCCCGCCTGAACAGGCAGGCTCACGCCTGGCTGAAGGCATCCTCCAGGATGGAAAGTCCCTCATTCAGCAAGTCCTCGCCGATGACGAGCGGCGGCAGGAAGCGAAGCACGTTGCCGTAAGTGCCGCAGGTGAGCACGATCAGCCCTGCGGCATGGCAGGCCTTGGCGATCTTGCTGGCCAGGGTCGCGTCGGGTTCGATGGTCCCCGGCTTGACCAGTTCGATCGCGATCATGGCGCCGCGGCCCCTGAGGTCGCCGATCGCCGGGTGCGCGTCGGCGATCTTCCGCAGCCTGGGCAGCATGACGTTGCCGACGCGGCGGGCCGCGGCCGGCAGGTCCTCCTTGGCCATCGTTTCCATGGCGCCGAGCGCGGCCGCGCACGCCACCGGGTTCCCGCCGTAGGTGCCGCCGAGGCCGCCCGCGTGCACCGAGTCCATGATCTCGGCCCGGCCGGTGACTCCGGCGAGCGGCAGGCCCCCGGCGATGCCCTTGGCCGTCGCGATCAGGTCGGGGACCACGCCCTCGTGGTCGCATGCGAACCAGTCGCCGGTCCGGCAGAAGCCGGACTGGATCTCGTCAGCGACGAATACGATCCCGTGCTCCGCGCAGTACTCGGCCAGGCCGGGCAGGAAGCCATCGGGCGGGACGATGAAGCCGCCCTCGCCCTGCACGGGCTCGATCACCACGGCGGCGACGTTGTGCTCACCCACCTGGGCGTGGATCAGGCTGGTCACCACATCAAGCGCCTCGGCGGCGCATCTGGCCTGGCCGCCTGGCCACCGGAACGGATAGGCCATCGGGGCTCGGTAGACCTCACCGGCAAACGGCCCGAAGCCATCCTTATAAGGCATGTTCTTCGCGGTCATCGCCATGGTCAGGTTGGTCCGGCCGTGGTAGCCGTGGTCGAACACCACGACCGCCTGCCGCCCGGTCGCGTGCCTGGCGATCTTGACCGCGTTCTCGACCGCCTCGGCACCGGAGTTGAACAGCGCCGAGCGCTTGTCGTGCGACCCGGGGGTCACCCGGTTCAGCTCCTCGCACACCTGCACGTATCCCTGGTAGGGGATGACCATGAAGCAGGTGTGGGTGAACTGCGCCACCTGCTCGGTCACCCTGTTCACCACAAGCTCGGCGCTGTTGCCGACCGAGGTCACCGCGATGCCTGAGCCGAAGTCGATCAGCGAGTTGCCGTCGGCGTCCACCAGTACGCCGCCGCCCGCCGCGGTGACGAAGACCGGCAGCACGTGGCTCAGGCCGCGGGCGACGCTGCGCTGCCTGCGCTCAAGCAGCTCGCGGGACACCGGACCTGGGATCTCGGTCACGAGATTGCGGTGCTGGGCGAGTGCGGGGCCGCCCGCCGCGGACGTGAACTGGCTCATAGGGCGAGGATAGACCGGGCGCCAGGGTCGATGCAGGACTGGCTGGGCGCATAACACTCGCCAGAAGCGCTTGCAGTTGTTAATCTTCTGGAACGCTGCGGCCGGAGGACCGGTCTGCGGCCCACGCACTGCCGGGGCGACGGCGCCCCGAGACGCGGCCCGGCGGTCAGCACGGGCCCACCACACGCCGCGGGCGACAACTCCCGGATCAGGCCGGGCAGCCGACCCGAGGCACGACACCGATGGACGAGAAGTCCCGGGCCAGGCCGGGCGCTCGGCCGGGGCACTGCATAAGGGGTGAGCAAGGTCTGGAGCCGGGAGCTGGCCTTCTCTCGGTGCTCTCCCATTCGCCTCCGCTACATCCAGTGGTTGCTATTTCATGGTATTGCGTTCCTTAATGACTCTGCTTTCGGTAGTATCCCTGGGTCGAGTCGACCGGGGCGGGTCAGTACATGCAGTCACTCGTGCTGGGGTCCGCGCAGTAGCCGACGTCCGCACGGGTAGTAAGTGCGGATGGAGTCGGAAACATGGCGCGGGCGTGCCCGCCCCGACGTCGAGGAGAGCATGTGCGAACACGCGAATGGTTTCAGGCACACAGCTTTCACTATCGGGAGTTCGGCGACCTTCGCGAACTCTCCACACGCAAGCGCGAGCGGGGGACTACAGCCACCCTGGTGCTGCCGACCCGGAATGTCGCCGAGACGATAGTCCCAGTGCTGGACGAAGTCAGTTATCTGAGCAGTCCCGAAGTCGGTCTTATCGATCAGGTGATCGTCGTCGACTCCGACTCACTCGACGGAACCGCGGAGCTAGCCCAGCGGTACGATGTCGAAGTATACTCGGAAAACGCGCTTATGGCGGAGTTCGGTCTAAATCATGGCAAAGGCGATGCTATGTGGCGGTCCCTGTCCAAGGCGCACGGGGACATTATCGCCTTCGCTGATACAGATACCGGAAATTTCTGCCGCGATCTCGTCGTCGGCGTGATCGGGTGCCTGGTGACGAAGCCGGACATCCAGTTCGTCAAGGCCGCCTACCGGCGGCCGTACACGCGGGACGTGGTATCGGTGCCGGACGGCGGCGGCCGGGTGACCGAGCTGATGGCCAAGCCGGTGCTCAATCATTTCTTTCCCGAGCTCGCCGGCTTTGTCCAGCCACTGGCCGGAGAGTTCGCCGGCAGCAGGGAGCTGCTGTACTCGATTCCATTCTTCACCGGCTACGCCGTTGAAATCGGCATGATGATCGACGTGCTCAATACATGCGGGCTGGCCGCCATGGCACAGGTGGATGTCGGAATACGCAGGAACCGGCACCAGGATCTCGGCAATCTCAGCAGGATGGGATACTCGGTATTGCGGGCCGCTATTCAGCGCGCCATTCCGCCGCGCCAGGATCGATTTGACGAGCTATGGGAGCCGACCTGGGCACGTGAGGAAGTCGTGCCTTACCTGCATGCGGTAGCCGGGAATAGCGGGCTCGGGCTTGATGAGTACCTGGACGTCCTGAAAGAGCGGCCGGCGATGCGGACGGCACTCAGGGCGGCGGAATCGCACTAGTCACCGGGCCCGGCTCGCCTGGCCCCATTCATGCGGCGGGCGGCGGCCTGCCGGTCACCGATGCCCAGGCCGCCGGCGGCAGCTCTGGCCCGTGATCACCACAGGCAGGGAATCAGCCGCCATCTGACCTGCTCCCGGTAGGCCGGGTAGCTGACGGCCGACCGGTCAGCGGCCGCGGCGGCGACCAGCAGGCGCTCCTCGGCCAGCGCCCGGCCGACATTGCAGCCGGCCGTGAAGGCGAGCACAAGGGCATTGCGCCAGGACAGGCTCTGCAGCAGGTAGCCGCACTGGACGAGCAGGTAGGACAGGTAGATGGGATGGCGGACCAGCGCATAGGGACCTGTGGTCACCAGGCCGCGATCGGCGGGCGCCATGCCGAAGGAGCGCCCGAGCGCGATCAGCGCCGCGAGGCCGATGACCAGCCCGGCGGTCTGGAACGCAAGACCGGACCAGACGCCCCAGGCAGGGTGCAGGCCGACCGGCCTGAAGCCGGTACCGCCGAACGACCCGCCGAAGGCGAGCAGCCAGTCGGCGCGGCGGCGGGTCACCGCTCTGGCCGGCCGCCGGACCAGGAACGCGAGCACGAACCAGGCCTGCTCGACCAGGAACCCGCCGCCGATCAGGCTGTGCGTGCGCAGGTAGAACTGGAGGCTGGCGACCGCGAAGAACGCGGCGCCAGCCGCGCCGGCGATGTTCACGGCGAATCTCGTCAGGCGGCCACGCCGGGAGTTCAGCCAGGCAGGCTCTGGCCCGTCCGGGTCCGGCCGCACCACAGGTGGCAGGGCCCGGCGGTGTGCGACCATGCTCGGATCGTATGTCCGCGGGCCGCCGATTGCGCTGACCGTCGCGGCCATACCTGCCGGTACTTTCAGCTAAGGATGCCTGCCGATAAGGATGCTAACCGATAGGAGAAACCATGCTGCCGTGGTCGGCCGACCTTGCCGGGCGGATCGATGAGCTAGTGATCACCAGCGAGCTACTGCGGGGCAACCCGCTCGGCGACCCGTTCGAGCGGCCGGTCTGGGTGTACCTGCCGCCTGGCTATGACGATCAGCCAGATCGCCGCTACCCGGCCGTCTACGTGCTGCTCGGGTACACCGGGCACCTGACCATGTGGCGGAACCGGATGCCATTCCGGCAGCCGTTCCCCGAGACCGCCGACCAGGTTTTCGCCAGCGGTGCGGCCCCGCCTGCCATCGTCGTATACGTGGACGCCTGGACCAGCTACGGCGGCAGCCAGTTCGTCGACTCGCCGGGTACCGGCCGGTACCACTCCTATCTCTGCGACGAGCTCGTGCCGTTCGTCGATCAGCGGTACCGGACGCTTCCCGACCCAGCACACCGGGCCATCTCGGGTAAGTCGAGCGGCGGGTTCGGCGCGATGATCACCCCGATGCTGCGCCCTGACCTGTTCGGAGCGCTGGCCACGCACGCAGGGGACGCGCTCTACGAACTCGTCTACCTGCCGGAGTTCGGCAGCTGCGCCAGGAGCCTGCGGGACTACGACGGCGATATCTGGCGCTGGTGGACTGACTTCACCTCGCGCGCCGCGTTCACGAAGAAGGCGGACATGTCGCTGCTTGGCGTCCTCGGCGTGGCAGCGTGCTTCTCCGCTGCGCAGGACGGCACGGTCGAGCTGCCCTTCGACCCGCGCACCGGCGTGCTGCGCGAGGAGATCTGGCAGCGCTGGCTGGACTGGGACCCCGTGCGGATGGCGCCAGGGCATGCCGGCGCGCTGCGCTCGCTGCGGGCGATCTGGATCGATGCCGGGAACGCCGACGACTACTACCTGGACGTCGGCGCCGGGGCCTTCCGCACCGCGCTCGGCCGGGCCGGAGTCAGCGAGGACGTGATCAGGTTCGAGCTGTTCGATGGCACCCACTCGGGAATCGATTACCGGTACCCGCTTGCCCTTGCCTGGCTCTGCCAGGCGATGTCCGGCTGACGGGAGGTGAACGATCCGGCCTGGGCGCACGTTCTCATCAGTGGGGAACACTCGCCGCGTCGGCTCGCGAGACGGCGTCCGCAAGACGGCGTTCGAAGGAGGAGAAAGACGTGCGAACAGACCGACGGTGGCTGGCGGCCGGCCTGATGGTGGTCGCCGCGCTGCTGATGGCCGGGTGCGGAAGCAGCTCAAGCACCTCCAGCCCGACCTCGACCAGCACGGGAGGTGCCGGAGGCGGATCGGGCCCCGGCATCAAGACCGCGAGCACGAGCATCGGCACCGTGCTGACGAACTCCCAGGGCAGGACGCTGTACTGGTTCGCGCCAGACACCGCCACCAAGTCCAAGTGCAACGGAAGCTGCGCCACCTTCTGGCCTCCGGTCACCGGGCCGGTCAGTGCCGCCTCCGGGGTGTCGCTGCCCGGCAAGTTCGGCACCATTACCAGGTCAGACGGCACCATGCAGGCCACCTACGACGGCCATCCGCTGTACACCTACTCAGGCGACTCAGGGCCGGGTAAGACCTCAGGCAACGGCATCAACAGCTCCGGCGGCCTCTGGCATGCGGTCACGCCAAGCGGCGGCATGCCTGGCCCGGCGCCCAGCCCGTCCACCTCAAGCTCCTCATCGGGCGGCGGCTACGGTTACTGACCCGGCCGGCACCAGAACGCGCAGCGCGCCTGGCAGCGCCCGGATCCGCAGCGTGGCTCCGGCCGCGAGCGGTGACGCGCAGCGGAGCGGCTCGCCGTCGGCCGCTGCAGGCAGGTCGCGGTTCGTGCTCACGGTCACCTCGGCAGCACGGACCAGGTCGACCTCCGGCAGGTCGATGTGCGTGCCCTTCTTGACCTTGAGCAGCGCCCTGAGGAAGGTGCGCTTTGGCGCGTCCCGCATCAGCACGATGTCGAGCGTGCCGTCGTCGATCAGCGCATTCGGGGCCACCCGCAGGCCGGCCCCGAAGTAGGGGTTGTTGGCGACAATGACGGCGTATCCGCGGAATGTGTGCGGATCGCGCTCGTCTGCGGGCTCCGGCCCGGCCGGCCTGCTGGCCTGAACGGTGAACTGCACCGGCTGCCAGGCAGCCAGCGCGCGCAGCGCGGCAACGTTATACACCAGCCATCCGGGCAGCCAGTCGATGGTGTTGGCAATCTGGCCGGCCAGCGACGGGATGCCGGCGTACACGCTGCCCGCTACCACCTGCTCAGGCTGGCCGGGCGCGGCGACGCCGATCAGGTCGATCCGCCTGTGCTGGCCGCCGGTCAGCACCCGCGCGGCCGCGCCTGGCTCGGCGGGCACGCCGAGCACCCTGGCCAGGTCGTTGCCTCGCCCCGCGGGGACGATACCGAAAAGGCCCCCGGCGTCACCGGCCTGCGGCGCGTTCGCGCCGACCGGCGTGCCGCTCACCGCAGCGATCCCGGCGAGCGCACCGACCAGCCCGTCGCCGCCCACCGCCACCACCGCGTCCCCGCGCTGGGCGGCCTGAGCGGCGAGCTCGCGTGCATGGCCCAGGCTCGCGGACTCGAACACCCGGTGCTCGGTCCCTGCCTGGTCCAAGATGGCGGTCACCTGCGGGAGCACGCGCATGGACCGCCCGTTGCCGGCCGCCGGGTTCACGATGAGGCACAACGGACGGTCCATCGCGTACCTCCTGCGATCCGGGTTTGGCAAAGGCTACCGCCGTGGCGGCGTACGATCTGGGGGTATGGCTGGCGAGGGCGACGACGGTGCCGACGGGGCGAAGTTCCTGCAGGTACAGACCATGACCGACTCACGGGCCGAGGCCATGGAACTCGCCCATGAGGCGGTGCGGACGCGGCTGGCAGCCTGCGCCCAGGTCGCCGGGCCGATCACCAGCACGTTCTGGTGGGAAGAGGGCATCGAGCGGGCCGAAGAATGGATGGTCATGCTCAAGCTCCCGGCCGATCGCTATACCGAGCTTGCCGAGTTCCTGGTCGAGCGGCACAGCTACGACGAACCCGAGATCATCGCCATGCCGATCGTCGCTGGGTCGCCGGGTTATCTCGACTGGATCGCGGCGGAGACCAGGCCGCAGTAGCGAGATCGTGGAGGCCGCCATGGCTGAGCAGGCCACCAAGGGGCTGTACGGTCCTGGCTCGGTGACATGGCGGATCATGGGCGAGCCGGTGATGTGGGTGGCCGGCCTGCGAGCCATGTACCTGCAGGCGCTGCATCCGCGGGCGATGCGCGCGACCTGGCAGAACACGGCGTTCGCCAGGCCAGGGCAGGCCTGGGGGCGGTTCTCGCGAACCCTTGAGTTCGTGCAGGTGCGGACCTACGGCACGCTGGCGGAGGTGGAGCGCGCCGGGCTCCGGGTGCGCAAGATCCACGCCTGCCTGACCGGGACGGACGCCGATGGCTCGGTGATCAGGCTGGATGAGCCTGAGCTGCTGCTCTGGGTGCACTGCGGTGAGATCTCCTCCTACGCCGACATCGCGAGCCGGTGCGGCATCGGCCTGGCGTCCGCCGAGCTTGATCAGTTCGTGGCCGAGCAGCGCCGCAGCGCGGCGGTCGTCGGCCTCGACCCGGCCATGGTGCCGGCGAGCATGGCCGAGCTAGGCGCTTACTACGACCGGATGCGGCCCGTGCTCGGCGCCTGCGCTGAGGCCAGGCAGGCGCTGCTGCGGTCATATCACCCGGATGTCCCCTGGCCGTTCACCGGGCTCAAGCTGGTGATCCCGCCGCTGAACACGCTTGCGCTCGCCAGCCTGCCGCGGTGGGCGCGCCGGATGTACGGCGCTCCCGGCAACCCGGTGACCGATCTGAGCACGACGCTCACGCTGCGCGCGCTGCACCGGGCGGTGACCAGGCTGCCTCGCCAGATGCTCGGCGGCCGTCCGGCGGCGGCCTAGCCTTCCGCGCCTTGTTTCCTTGCCCTCAGCTCAGCGCTCGCGGCGGTGACAGCCAGCACCGGCCGAATGTCGTGATCTCGCTGTTAGCATGCGGCTGTCACCATTGCCTCCTGATTGGTCGTGCGTCCCGTTGCGTATCGCAGGTGAGACGATCGGCGCGCGGGGGATCGCCCTGCTGTCGGTGACCGCGGTGGCCGGGCTGTTCCTCGCGGTGCACGGCTGGTCGGCCCGCCATCACGGCCTGCCGGCGGTCGGCCTGCGCGGCGGGCCGAGCGCTTCGGCGCCCCCCGCGCAGGCTCGGTCGGCCGGGCCGAGCGCCTCCGCCGGACCGAGCGCCTCCGCCGGACCTGGCGGCTCGCCGGCCCCAAGCCAGGCCCCGTCGGCGCAGGCCACCCCGACACCCGGTTCCAAGCTGAGCTCGCAGCCGTACGCGTCCTACTCGTTCCTGGTCTGGCCAGGAACGCCGAGCCCGGCCGCCAAGGCCGCGGAGACCGGGCTGATCATCTCCGTGCGCAAGCACGGCACCGGGATCTCGGTCGCGACCGCCGTGGCCGGGCACCCGCTGCCGGCCGGCCGGAACTATCCGACCGGCGCGAAGGTCTACGTGATCGAGGCATCCATGGGCGATGACTCAGGCAACAGCGATCTGAACCTCGGCGACGACGGCCTGATCGTGACCGACTCGCAGGGAAGGATCCTGCAGTGAGCAAGGAGGGCGGGCCGGTGGCGGCCGGCCGCGCACGGCCCGCGAGCAGGCACACCGCTGGCGGTCCCGTCGCTGGCGCCAGCGCGGGCGGCCGGGTGCAAGAGCTCGCCGCGCAATGGGCGCCGACCGCTGGCCGGGTCATGCTCGGCCTGGTCCTGGCCTGGTTCGGCTATCACGAGCTGGCCCAGCCGCAGCTGTGGACCGGCTACGTTCCTGGCGTGTCCGGCGGCTCGACGATCGCGATCGTGCTGGTGCTCGCGCACGGCTGGCTGCTGGTCATGCTGGCGGTCGCGATCACCGCTGGCGTCGCGCTGCGGCTCGCCGCCGCGGTGGCTGCGGTGCTGCTGCTGCAGATCGTGATCACGCTCGCCGTGACCGGCGGCCTGACCGACGTGACGCTGCGCGACGTTGGCGTCCTTGGCCTGGCGGTATGCCTGACCGGCGACGGTCGCCAGCGGCTGGTGCTGCGCCGCTAGTGGCGCGAGCAGGCCGGCCGGCGAGGTCGCCTGGCCGGCGGGCAGGAACCGGGCGGGCCGTTCCAGCGTCCAATGCTGCATGAGCAAGCTGCGCCAGATCGCGGCACTGACCGCGGTCTTCCTTACAGCCGCCGGAGCGGCCGGATGCGCCGCCAGCCAGCCGGGATCGCGTCCGCACCCGCGCCCGGTCATCCTGACCGCTAGTCAGGTCGCCACGCTGCGGGCCTATGCCGACGGGGACACGGCGTTCGGCCTGAGCGTGCTCGGCAAGCTCTGCCGCCAGTCTCCTGGCAGCAATGTCGCGCTTTCGCCGGTCAGCCTGGCCACCGGGCTTGGCATGGCCTCGCTTGGCGCGCGTGGCGCGGCGCAGGCGGCCATGGCACGGGTTCTGCATCTGCCCGCCCGTGGGCCAGCCCTGATCAACGGCCTGCGGGCACGCTGGGCACTGCTTGGATCGCTGAACCGGCCAGGAGTGGTGTTCGCCGCGAGCAACCGGATCTGGGCGGATCCCTCGCTGGCGACCAAGGCGAGGTTCACCGCCGAACTGCGGGCCGGTTATCAGGCGTCACTGCGGCACGTGCCGCTGCTGACGCAGCCAGAGCAGGCCAGGCGTGCGATCAATGCATCCGTTGCGGCCGATACGGGCGGCCATATCAGCAAGCTGCTGCCGCCTGGGTCGCTATCACAGATCGGCTGGATCCTGACCGACGCCCTGTACCTGCACGCGGCGTGGGCGCATCCGTTCAACCGCGCCATGACTAATTCAGCGCCGTTCGCCACCGGGACCGGCAGCGTCACGGCGCGGTACCTGCACGGCTCTGGCTTCGCCACGGCGGCAGCCGGCGGCTGGACCGCCGCGTCGCTGCCGTACCGCGGCGGCCGCCTCGCGATGCTCGCGCTGCTGCCGCCCGCTAGCGGGCCAGCCGGGTGCCGGCTACCCGGGCCCGCCACGCTTGGCAGGATCACGGCGCGGATCGCGGCCGGCGGCCGGACGACGGCGATCGCGCTGCCGAAGATCAGCCTGGCCAGCAGCAATTCGATGCGCGGCGTGCTGAGCGCGCTCGGCATGGGGATCGCGTTCACCCGGCGGGCGGACTTCACCGGCATCTCACGGCAGGCCTGCTGCATCGGATTCGTCCAGCATGCGGCCACCCTGACGGTGACGGAAAAAGGCACGGTGGCCAGCGCGGCGACCGCAGTCGGCATCCAGCCGCAGATGCTGCTGCTGACCCTGCGCTTCGACAGGCCCTACCTGCTGCTGATCCGCGACACCGTGACCGGGGAGCCGCTGATGGCCGCGTGGGTGGCCAATCCCGCCCAGAGCTGACGCCAGGTCGCGGCGGCCGGCTAACCGGATACGGCCAGGTTCCAGGTGCTGATCACCGGCTCGTCGTGCTCGGTGCCCAGCGTGGACAGCGTGCCGGTGCCCAGCCGGAACAGCCGGCCGCCGGCCGGCTCCAGGCCCAGCCAGCGGGCGGTGACAATGCGCAGCAGGTGGCCATGGGCGACAAACGCGACGTCGCCATCGGCCAGTTTCTGGCGAACCCTGGCGAGCACGGCGTCCGCCCGCGCGCCCACCTGCTCGATCGTCTCGCCCGGATGCTCAGGCGAGCCGCCGATGACGCCGTCCCGCCACAGGTTCCAGCCGGGGCGCTCGGCCCTGATCTCGCTCGTGGTCCTGCCTTCATAGCCGCCGTAATCCCATTCGCCAAGATCAGGATCCTGGCTGGCGCCGGCCAGCCCGGCCAGCGCCGCGGTGCGGACCGCCCGCCCGGCTGGGCTGGCCAGAGCCCAGACGATCGGCCTGGCCGCCAGCGGGCCACGCAGCGCGGCCGCGGCTGCCTCGCCGGCCGGGGTCAGCGGGATGTCGGTACGGCCGGTGTGCTTGCCGGCGCTGCTCCACTGGGTCTCGCCGTGCCGGACCAGAATCAGTTCGCCCATGCGGGCAATACTCGCTGATCGGCCGGCGGCTGCCGTGCCCGCATGCCAGGCCGGCCCATGCACCGGCCGGCGTGGGCGCCGCTACCACGGCCGCGGCGGAACTTCCCGCTGTTCCGTCTGGCCCCCGTGGGCGGCTGGCGCCGGTCAGTTCCCGCTGGAGGCGGCGCTGGCGGCGAGGTCATGTAGCGCGCGTGCGGTCGCCAGCGACACATCGACCGCCAGCAAGCGGGGCCGCTCGGCGCCGCTGACCGCGGCGCTGATGTGCCGTATCGCAGCGGTAAAGGATGGCTCGCCAGCGGGGTTGGCTGCGAACCTGGTCTGCCTGCCGGCCGCCGGGCGCACCACTACCTGGTCGTCCTGGCTGGCATGAAACGGGTTGCTGACGGTGATCTGCCCGTCCGTGCCGAGCAGCCTGGCGTGGGTGTCGTAACTGCGCCGCATCCCGCAGGACAGCAGCAGCCTGCGGCCGCCTGGGTAGCCGAGCGCGCCCCAGGTCTGCAGGTCCACTCCCTGTCCGCCCGGCTCGCTGGCCGCCCAGGCGCTCAGGTGCCGCGGGCCGAAGAGCTCCTGAGCCAGCCGAACCGGGTAGCAGCCGACGTCGAGCAGCGCGCCGCCCTGTAGGTCAGCGGACATCCTGATGTCGTCGGGGCGGCCGACGCGGAAGTGGAAGCTGGACTGGATCTCGGCGAGACCACCGATCGCCCCGTCGGACACCAGCGTCGCGATCCGCCGCATCTGCTCGCTGAACGGAAATACGAAAGCGTCCCAGAGCAGCGTGCCGGTCTGGCGTGCGACCGCAAGCACCTGCTCGGTGTCGGCCAGGGTTCCGCAGAGCGGCTTCTCGCACAGCACCGGCTTGCCGGCCCGCAGCGCCGCGATGGTCCACTGCGCGTGCAGCGAGTTGGGCAGCGGTATATACAGCGCGTCGATGCCCGGGTCCTCGATCAGGGCCTGATAGCCGGCGATGCCACGGTCAATGCCATGGTCGGCGGCGAAGCGCTCGGCCCGGTCACGCTCGCGGCCGGCGACCGCGCTGGCCAGGCCGCCCGCGGCACGAAGCGCGGGCAGGAAGGCCGCCCGCGCGATGTTCGCCGTGCCCAGGATCCCCCAGCGCAGCGCGGGCGTGGTGGTCATCGCGCGTCCTGCCTCTCATTCGGTGCCAGCACCGGCCAGGCCGGCCGCCGCGGCGGCCCGGTCAGGTTCGGAGTCGCAGACCGCGACCAGGCGACATCGGCCGTCGCGCGCCCAGCGGGCAGGCGCGCCCAGTTTGCCATCTGCCTGCCCCGATCACGCCGATACCGAGCCGCCTGGTGGCAGGGGATCAGGGACCGGGTCGCGGCCGGCCTCGCAGGACCACCCAGCCGGCCGGTCGCGGCCAGGCCTTCCGGCAGGATGGCCCCATGAGGACGCTGATTGCCGGCGGGGTGGTGGTCACGGCGGCCGACGTGCTGACCGCCGATGTGCTGGTCGACCGCGAGCAGATCGCGGCGGTCGGGCTCGGGCTCGGTGCCTCAGCCGAGCGGGTGATCGACGCCGCCGGCCGGTACGTGATTCCCGGCGGCGTGGACGTGCACACCCACATGCAGCTGGCGACCTCGGGCACCGTGGCGTGCGACGATTTCGCCTCAGGCACGGCCGCCGCGGCCTGGGGCGGCACCACGACGATCGTGGATTACGCGGGCCACGACCGGGGCGAGCCGTTGCTTTCCGGCCTGGCCAGATGGCAGGCGAAGGCGGCAGGTGCGGCGCATATCGACTACGGCTTCCACATGATGATCAGCCAGGTGGATGACCGGGTGCTCGCCGAGTTCGCCGGGCTCGCCGCCGCCGGGGTCAGCTCGGTCAAGCTGTTCATGGCCTATCCAGGCGTCTACATGATCGACGATGCCGCGTTCTTCCGCGCCCTACGGCGCGCCGGTGAGCTTGGCCTGCTGGCCGCCGTGCACGCGGAGAACGGCGGGCCGATTGAGGTGCTGCGCGCCGAGTACGTCGCCAGCGGCCTTACCGGGCCGGCGTACCACGCCCGCAGCCGGCCGGCGCTCCTGGAGGGCGAGGCCACCGCGCGGGCGATAGCGCTTGCCGAGCTCGCCGGGGCGCCCGTCTACATCGCGCACCTGTCGGCCGCGGAGGCGCTCGCTGCGGTGCACGTGGCCAGGGACCGCGGCCGGCCCGTCTACGCCGAGACCTGCCCGCACTACCTGTACCTGGACGAATCCGTGCTGTCCGGGCCGGAAGGCGCCAGGTACGTCTGCTCGCCGCCGCTGCGGCAGGCCGGAACGCCGGATCTGCTGTGGCAGGGGCTGCGCCGGGGGGACCTGGACGTGGTGGCCACCGATCACTGCCCGTTCACGACCAGCCAGAAGTCCCGCGGCGAGGCAGACTTCACGCAGATACCGAACGGGCTGAACGGGGTGGAGGAGCGGCTCGCGCTGCTGCACGAGGGCGTCTGCCGCGGCGAGATCTCGCTGACCCGCTGGGTGGACCTGGCTGCCACCGCCCCGGCCAGGCTGTTCGGGCTGTACCCGGCCAAGGGCACGATTGCTGCCGGTGCCGACGCTGACCTGGTCATCTTCGACCCGGCGGCGACCCGGTCGCTGTCCGCGGCGACGCACCATGGCGCGTCCGACTACTCGGTGTACGAGGGGCTGACCGTGCACGGCTGGCCTGAGCTCGTGATGCAGCGCGGCCAGGTCCTGGTGGACGCAGACGGCTTCCACGGCCGGCCTGGAGCCGGCCGGTTCCTCGCCCGGGGCATGCCGCCGCTGTTATCGGCAGGGTCGCCGGTACCAGTGCGCCGCAGACTCCGGCGGTCAGCCCATCGGCCGACATTCTGGGCGTGCGGCAACGGGCACCTCACGCCAGGCTGATCCTGGTGCCGGTCTGGCCGGCGATCGCGCGCTCCAGGTTGTCAGGGTCGGTGATCAGCGCCTCCGTGCCGCCGCGCTCCAGGTATGAGACGACCGCCTGGATCTTCGGGCGCATGCTGCCGGCCGCGAAATGCCTGCCTTCGGCCAGATACTCCTTGGCCTGCGCGAGCGTCATGTGATCGACCCAGCGCTGCCGCGGCGTGCCGAAGTCCAGCGCCACCTTCTCCACGGCCGTGGAGATGATGAACAGGTCAGCGCCGATCTCGCTGGCGAGCAGCGCCGACGCCAGGTCCTTGTCGATGACGGCCGCGACGCCTTGCAGGCCGCCGGATTCGTCGGCCACCACCGGGATGCCGCCGCCGCCCACCGCGATCACCACCACGTCATCGTCGAGCAGTCGCCTGATCGAGGCCAGCTCGACGATCCGCAGCGGCTGCGGCGATGGCACCACCCGGCGCCAGCCCCGGTTCGCGTCCTCGATGATTTCCCAGCCCTCGGCCCGCCGCCGCTGCGCCTGCTCGGCGTCCATGAAGGAACCGATCGGCTTGCTCGGTTGGCTGAACGCGGGATCGTCGGCCGCGACCTCGGTCTGCGACACCAGGGTGACCGCGTCCCTGTCGATGCCGTGGCGACGGAATTCGTTGTACAGATTCTGCTGCAGCTCGTATCCGATGGCGCCCTGGGTGTCCGCGCCGCACACATCCATCGGCACCTCGTGCAGTTCGTGCGCCGCGAGCTCGGACCGCCGCAGGATGAAGCCGACCTGCGGGCCGTTACCGTGGGTGATCGCGACCCGCCAGCCATCGGCGATCATCGCCACGACGCGCCGGCACGTCTGGTTCGCGGCGATGTACTGATCGGGGACCGTCTGGTGCATGCTGTCCCTGATCAGTGAGTTGCCGCCGATCGCGATGACGGCCGTGCGCCCGTTCATCATCGTCATCCCCGCCTACCTCATCGTTAGCGCCATCACGGCCTTCTGGGCGTGCAGGCGATTCTCGGCCTCGTCGTAGACCGCCGATCGCGGGCCGTCGATCACCGCGTCGGTAACCTCGATGTTCCTGTCGGCCGGCAGCGGGTGCATGAAGACGGCGTCCGCGGACGCGGTCTCCATCCGCTCCTCGTTGGTGATCCAGGACCGGTAGGAATCGATGATCTTCGTGCCCTCGGCCTCGTCCGTGGTGGTGAGCAGCGCCCCCCAGCTCTTGGCGTAGACCACGTCGGTACCGCGGATGCCGGCGTCGAAGTCGCCGGAGATCTCGAAGCTGCCGCGGCCGAGCCTGGCATTCTGGCTGGCCTGCTCGATGATCTCGGGCATCAGCCGGAACTCCGGCGGATGCACGAGCCGGACATTCATCCCGAATCGCGGCAGCAGCAGGGCCAGGCTCTGCGGGACGCTGATCGGCTTGCTGTAGCTGGCCGCGTATGCCCAGCTGATCGTGGCGGTGCGGCCGCGCGGGTCGCCGAACCGCTCGATGATCGTCATCAGGTCGGCGAGCGCCTGGTGCGGATGGTAGATGTCGCACTGCATGTTGAGCACGGGCACCCGGCTGGCCTCGGCGACCTCGCGAAGGTAGCGGTTGCCCTGCTGCCAGTCGATGTGGCGGATCGCGATGCCGTCGTTGTAGCGGCCGAGAATCTCGCCGATCTCCTTCGCGGTGTCCCCGTGCGCGATCTGGGTGGAGCGGCTCTCGATGAACTGCGCGTGACCGCCAAGCTGTGCCATGCCGGCCTCGAACGAAGCCCTGGTCCGCGTGCTTGCGTAGAAGAACAGCATGGCAAGCACCTTGTCCCGCAGGTGCGGATGCGGCTGCCCGAGCGCCCGCTCGCGCTTCAGCGTGAACGCCACATCGAGCAGCGTGTCGATCTCGTCCTTGGTCCACTCCTGCAGGTCGATGAGGTCGCGCCCGCGCAGGTGAGTCTGCATGGCCGGCCCCTACTCCGCCGCGCCGAGCACCAGCGCGAGCAGCGCCATCCGCAGTACCACGCCGTTGAACGCCTCGGTCCAGTACCGGTTGTGCCTGGTGGCGTCCACGTCGGTGGGCAGCTCGTCCATCCTGGGCAGCGAGTGCAGGATGATCGAGTCGCTCTTGGCCTTGCTGCGCAGCAGTTCCCTGGTCACCCGGTAGGCGGCCGGCGTGAGCGGGTTGTCACCGCTCGCCCCGACCCGCGACTGGGTGTAGTCGGCCTGGACGACCGGCTCCATGTAGATGACGTCGGCCACGGCAATGCATTCCTCGACGCTCTCGGCCTCGCGGTACTGGGTGTTCCGCTCGTCAAGCTCTGCCTTGAACTCGGGCAGCAGCGCCATGTCGGGCGGGCCGACGACGAACGCCTCCATATCGAACTGCGACAGCGCGTACAGGATCGAGTGCATGGTGCGCATCCGCATGTCGCCGACGCACAGCACCTTGAGCCCGTCCAGCATGCCCCGGTCGCGCCAGATCGTATACAGGTCGGTGAGCACCTGCGTCGGGTGCTCGCCCCAGCCGTCACCGCAGTTGATCACCGGCACCGACGCCCAGTGCGCCGCCTCCGCTGGCGCGCCCTGCTGGAAGTGCCGCATGGCGATCACGTCGCCGTAGTACTCCAGCATGTGCACGGTGTCCTTGATCGACTCCTGGTAGAAGTCGCCGGCCCTGGTCATCTTGGCGTCGGCGAAGCCGAGCACGTGCCCGCCCAGCCGGTGCATCGCAGCCTCTGTGGCCAGCCGGGTCCTGGTGCTCGGCTGGTAGAACGCGGTCAGCAGGGTCTTGTGGCGCAGCAGGTCAGCGTTGCGGCGCTCGGCCGCGTACGGCCGCAGCCCGTCAGCCACGCGGAAGATCTGGAAGTACTCCTCGCGTTCTGTGTCCTTCAGCGACAAGATGTCCCTGCCGTGAAAACTCCGCATTGCTGCCACCCCTCTTCATCGAGCGCGGATGCTGAACAGGTGCTGCCTACTGGGTCCCGCCCTGGGCAAATGTGTCGATCATGAGCTCGACGTCATCGCCGAGCGGATACAGGATCGGGCACGTGGCTCCGGCTGCCAGGTATTCGGCGACCTTCGCCTGGCACTCCCGCGGGGTGCCGGACGCGGAGATCATCTGGACGGCCTCGTCAGGTACCAGCTTCATGGCCCTGGCGATGTCGGCAGCGCTGGCAGGCCAGGTGAGGATCTCGCCGATATCCGCGATCAGCGCGGGATCGACGCCGCTTGCCGCCATGATGTGCGGCTGCTGCCCGAGGTACTGGGTCAGCAGCTCCCTGGCGCGGTCAAGCGCGACCTGGCGGTCGTCGTCCACCGAGCAGACGATCAGCTGCGGCCGGTCGATCTGGTCGATGCTCCGCCCCGCCCTGGCCGCGCCCGCGGCCAGGGCGTCAAGCGCCCGCCGGTTGTAGTCCGGGCTGACCATGTAGTTGAGCACGACGCCGTCGGCGATCTCGCCGGCCAGCTCCATCATCTTCATGCCGGTCGCGCCGATGTAGATCGGCACCTCGCGCGGCGTGCGGTCACCGTGCACAACATCGATCTCCACGTCATCCAGGTGCACGAACTCGCCGTGATAGGAGACCCGCCGCAAGGTGAGCAGCTGCCTTGAGGCCTCCACCACCTCGCGCATGGCCTGGAGCGGCCTGCGCCGGTCGATGCCCACCTTGGACGCGAGCGGCTCCCACCAGGCGCCAAGGCCCATCATGATCCGGCCGGGTGCCAGCTCGGCGAGCGTCGAGAACGTCGCCGCGAGCAGGCCGGCGTTCCTGGTCCAGATCGGGATCACGCCGGAGCCGATCTTGATCCGGCTGGTCACCGCCGCGTACGCGGCCATCGGCACCGTGGCCTCCCGCACCAGCCGGCTCTCGGCCTGCCAGACCGCCTCGAAGCCGCGGGATTCCGCATACTGCGCGTACCGCATGCCGTCCCTGATCGGGTGCTTGTCCTGCAGGTACAGCGCCGCCCGGCCCGCCGCGGTCACAGTCATCCGAGCTCGCCTCCCATCGGGCTGAAATCGTGCGGGCCGATGTCCTCCATCCGCGCCCACAGCCTGGCAGCCTGCGCTGCCGCCTCCGCCGCGATCGCGGCCTGGTCCACCCTGGTCGACCGCCGGTCAGCGATCACCAGCTCACCCGCCACCAGCACGTCCCTGACCTGTCGGGGCGAGAGCCCGAAGACCCAGTGCCCGGCCAGATTGCCGGCCGACAGGGGAGCCGGCGCCTGATAGTCGATGACGGTGATGTCGGCCGGTGCACCGGCGGTGATCCGGCCGAGCAGCGGCTCGCCGAAGACCTGCCCGGCCGCGGCGGCCCCAGCGGCCAGCCGCCGGAGCGGCCAGGCCGGCGGCGTGCCCAGGCTCGCCTCCCTGGCCCGGAAGAAGGCTGCCTGCGATTCAGTGATCATGTCGCCGCCGATCCCGTCGGTGCCGAACGCGATCCTGGCGCCCGCGGGCTGATCGCCGCTGCCGGTCACCGGGCTGTAACCGACGCCATTATTCATGTTGCTCCTGGCGTTGTGCGCGATCAGCGCGCCGCTGGAGAGCAGCAGGTCCTGCTCGCGAGCGTCGACGTGCACGCAGTGCGCGACCACCGCCTGGCCGGTGATGACGCCGTGCGCGCGCAGCCGCTCCGCGACCCGCATCCCGTGACCGGCCACCGAGTCGCGCTGGTCGGCGGCGTCCTCGGCGAGGTGGATGTGCACGCCGGAGCCCGCGTCGGCCGCCGCGCCCGCGCAGGCATCCAGGGTCGCGTCGGACAGCGTGAACGAGGCGTGCGCGCCGACCAGGCTGCGGGCGAGCGGCCTGCGGCTGCGGCCGAACCTGATGTTCTCGGCCAGGCCCGCCTCCGCCCGGTCCTTGCCGTCCCTGTCGGTCACCTCATAGCTCAGCACCGAGCGCAGCCCGAGCTCGCCGAGCGCGTCGGAGATCACCTCAAGCGAGCCGTCGATGAAGTTCGGCGAGGCGTGATGATCGAAAACCGCTGTGGTCCCGGCGAGCAGCGCGTCCAGGCCGCCTGCCAGCGCGGAGAGCCTGACGCCCGGTTCGTCGAGCGCGCGATCGAGCCGCCACCAGATCCGCTGCAGGATCTGCACGAAGTTCCGCGGTGCGGCGAGCCGGTAGGGCATGCCCTTGGAAAGCGCGGAGTACAGGTGGGTGTGCGCGCACACCAGGCCGGGCAGCAGCAAGGTACCCGAGCAGTCCCGGCGCGGCACGCCAGGCGGTGCCGCGCCGACCGCGGCGATCCTGCCGTCGCTGACCAGCACGTCCGCGCTGGTCACCTCCGCCGGGTCAAGGCTGGTGACGACCGTGCCGCCGCAGAGCGCGAGCGCGCTCACCGGCCGCGCGCCAGCCTGGGCACGGCTGCCCGTGCCGCCTGCGAGTCCCGCATCGGCAGGCTGGTGCGGTACCGGCCGTCGAACGCGTGCAGCGCGCCGGCTACCGCGCCGGCGGTAGGTACCAGCCCGATCTCGCCGATGCCCTTGGCGCCGTACGGCCCCTCTGGCTGGTGCTCTTCCACGAAGACGCACTCCACCGGCGGCATCCCGGCGGGCGGGATGATGTTCAGCGACTTCAGCGTGGTGGTCACCGGGATGCCGCCGGACACGGCGAACTCCTCGGAGAGGCTGTGCCCGAGGCCCATGTGCACGGCGCCCTCCACCTGCCCGGTGAGCAGGGTGGGGTTGATGACCTTGCCGACATCGTGCGCCGCGACCACCTTCTCGATCCGGCCGTCGTCGGTCAGGATCACCACCTGCGTGGCCCAGCCGTAGGCGAAATGCGTGACCGGGTTATCGGTGACCGTGCCCGGTTTGGTGGTCCAGTCGATCAGCACCTCGCCATAGAACTCCTGGCCTGCCAGGTCGGCCAGGCTGCCGCCGTTCAGCTTCGCCTTCAGCTGGCCGGCGGCGGCGATCACCGCCCGCCCGCCGAGCACGGTGGCACGGGAGGCGGTGGTCTGCCCGCAGCCCAGCTCATGGGTGGTGTCGACCACCACTCGTACCTGCGCGGGAGCGATGCCGAGCTCGGTACAGGCCATCTGCATGAGCACCGTGTGCACGCCCTGGCCCATTTCCGTCCAGGAGTGGAACAAGGTGACCGAGCCATCGGCCTCCGGCCGGAGTATCGCCTTGCCGTACTCGGCCAGGCCGTTGCCGATGCCGGTGTTCTTCACCGCGCAGCCGATCCCGGCGTACCGCGCCGACCGGTAGGCGTCCCGCACGGCGAGCAGCGTCTTCTTGATCCCGACGCCGGGCCCGAGCCGCTGGCCGGTGCCGAAGATGTCTCCGGTTTCCACCGCGTTCCGCCAGCGGATCTCCCAGCCGTCCAGCCCGGTTCGCTCGGCCAGCCGGTCCAGCATGCCCTCAAGCGCGAAGTTCGCCTGGTTAGCGCCGAATCCGCGCATCGCGCCGCACGGCGGGTTGTTGGTGTAGATGGCCAGCGCCTCCACGTCGACAGCCGGGAGCTTGTACACGCCGCAGGCGTGGCCGGCCGCGCGCTCGAGCACCTTGTCGCCGACGCTGGCGTAGGCGCCGGTATCCCCGGCGATCCTGGCGCGCAGGCCGAGCAGCCTGCCCTCGTCATCGCAGCCGACGGTGTACGTCAGGGTCAGGGGGTGCCGCTTGACGTGGAACCGCAGGCTCTCAGCCCGGCTCAGGGTGAGCTTGACCGGCTGGCCGGTCCGGCAGGCCAGCAGCGCGGCGTGTCCCTGCACGCCGAGATCCTCCTTGGCGCCGAACGCGCCGCCGCTGGAGACCAAGGTGGCGAGCACCTTGTCCTCGGGCAGCCCGAGCAGGCCGGCGACCTGCCTGCGGTCGCTCCAGATGCCCTGGCCCTGGCTGTAGAAATGCACGCCGCCGCCCGGCACCGGATACGCCAGCGAGGACTCAGGCTCAAGGAACGCGTGCTCGATGAACTGGGTCTGGAATGTCTCGGTGAGCACGTGCGCCGCCCCGGCGAGCGCGGCATCCACGTCGCCGCGCTTGACCTCCGACAGCGAGAGCACGTTGCCGTGCGCGTGCGCGTGCAGCTGCGGCGCACCAGGAAGCATGGCGTCCGCCGGGCTGGCCAGCGGCTCAAGTACCTCGTAGCTGACCTCGATGAGCCCGGCGGCCTCGCGGGCCGCGGTTCGGTCAAGCGCCGCCACGAGCGCGATCACGTCGCCGACGTACCTGGTGGTCTCGCCGACGGCGACCAGTTGCGGCCAGTCCTTGGTGATCTCTCCCTGTACCCGGTCGCCGGGCACGTCGGCCGCGGTGAGCACGGCGACCACGCCGGGGTGCGCGGCCGCCGCGGCGATGTCCACGCCGCGCACGACGGCGCGCGGATGGTGGGAGAACCTGATCGCGCCGTGCAGCATTCCCGGCATGGTCATGTCGTTGATGTACGGCTTATCGCCGAGCGCGAGCTCGCGTCCCTGGTAGCGAGCCGTCGGCGAGCCCACCTGCCCGCTGTCATCGATCTTCGGCAGCGGCTCCCCGCGCCGCGCGGCCGCCGCCAGCATGATCGCGTCGATGATCGCGACGTAGCCGGTGCACCTGCACAGGTTGCCAGCCAGCGCCGACGCGGCCTGTTCCCTGGTTGGCTCCGCCGTCTTGGCCAGCAGCACCTCCGCCTTCATCACGATGCCTGGCGAGCAGAAACCGCATTGGGACGCACCGGTCGCGACGAAGCAGCTGGCCCAGCGCTGGCGGTCGGCCGCGGACAGCCCTTCCTGGGTGGTGATCGCCCGGCCGGCGAAGCGCCCGGCCGGCTGGGCGCACGAGACCACGGCCTTGTCATCGACGATGACCGTGCAGGCACCGCAGGAGCCTTCAGGCGCGCAGCCGTCTTTGACCGACATGACGCCGCAGCCGTCCCTGAGCACATCGAGCAGGTGCTGGCCGGGCCGTACGTCCGCCGACACCGCCGTGCCATTAAGAGTGAAATCCATCGCTGCTCCTTCCGCTCGACCGGCCCGTGCGGCTGCGCACGGTGCCTGAGCCACGGCGTACCCCGGTGAAGAGCACGGTGACGCGCTCCTGCGGGCCGATCACCCCAGCCTGCCTCAGGTCGAGCAGCCCGGCTAGGCCAGCCGAGCCGGTGGGGTCCGCTTGGATGCTGGTCGCGGCTGCCAGCTCGTTCGCCTCGGCCAGCCGATCCTCGCTGACCACGAGCGGCTCGCCGCCGGTGGTCAGCATGGCGCCGACCACCGCCCGCCAGTCGTAGGTCTCGTCATCCAGGATGCCGGTGGCGATGCTCTTCGGCTCGGTTTCCCACGGCCACATGTAGGCGGATCGCCGCTGCGCGGCCTCTGCGAGCACCCGCTCGACCTCGGAACGGGCGAACGGCCGGTGGCCGCTGCCCGCTCCGCCGCCCGGCAGCAGGGCGCGGACCAGGTGGTAGGCACGCTCAAGCGGGTGGGCGCCGGCTGTCTGGACCGTGTGCAGCCTCGGCTCGGTCCAGATAGCGCCCAGCTCGGCGGCCTCACGCAAGCCGGCCGCGCAGGCGCTGGCCAGCGCACCGCCGCCGACCTGAACGACGATGTGATCAAGCCCTGCCGCGCCAAAGCCGGATGCGATCTCGTAGCCGATGGTCTGGCCGCCCTCGATCGCCAGCCCATTCTCGCTGCCCTGGCAGGTAAACGGGATCGCGCCCGCCGCGAGTTCACGGCGCAGCCGCAGGTAGGCGGGATCTCCGGTCACGCCAGGCTGGCGCGGGCATGGCACGACGTCGCTGCCGAGCTGGCGCAGCCTCGCCACGATCGCCGGATCGGCGTCGGCGGGCACGAATACCGAAAGCCGCCTGCCGCCGGCCCCGGCCACGATGGCCGCGGCCAGGGCGGCGTTCCCGCAGCTGGCGATCGCCAGGCCGGGCCGGCCGCCTGGCGGGGCCAGGCCGAGCCGCTCGGCGACCTCCAGGTGGATCAGCAGGCCCATCAGATGGCGGCCCTTGTGCGAGCCAGACACGTTCCGCGTCTCGTCCTTGATCCACACCCCGCCTGGCGAACGGAATCCGAGCCGGTCGCTGAGCAGGCCGCTGCGCCGCAGCGGCGTGATCGCGAAGCAGCGCCCGTCCACCGCGGCCACAGATCGCTCGAGCGCCTCGACCAGCTGCACGTACTCGCTGTCGTCCAGGCCAGCGCCGATGGCTAGGTGGTAGGCGTGCAGCAGTGACCGGTAGCGCACGAACGGATCGGCTTCGGTCCCGTCGGGGAACCGCAGCGCGGAGGTGTCTAGGTCGCGGACGAGGACATGATCCACGTCGTCGCCGTCCGCCCTGGCGCACCGGAACGGGTAGGGCCAGGCCGCGGCCGGCGCCCAGCCGCAGCCTGAGCACCGGATCACGGACAGCACCGCGCTCACAGCTCCCCGATCAGGCCGGTGCGAGCGTTGAACTCATCGATCAGGCCGTCCCAGCTCGCCAGCCGGTGCCGCAGGCTGACCCAGTAGTCCTGCGAGCGGCGGGCAAGGAAATCGGCCAGGCTCACCCCCTGCTGCTCGACCCAGGTGTAATAGCCCAGGTTGAAGATGCGCTCACGGTCTAGCAAGCTGGTCTCGATCAGGTGGCCGGTGCCCGCGCCGAGCACCCAGCGCGCGAAGGCCTCAGCGGCCTGCAGCTCGCCGAACCCGTCCGGATAGTCCCTGGCAAGCACCCGCTGGCGCTCGCTGGCGTACATGCCCGCCCCGTCGGTGGCAACCGTGACCACCACGTCCGTCGACCCGAGCCGCAGGTACCTGGCGGTCTTGATGGCGGCCAGGATGTTGCAGATGCTCGACAACCCGAACGCCGGCAGCGCGGCGAGCACCGCGTCAGGAACCTCCCTGCGGTCGCGCAGGTAGGCCAGGCCGGCCGGAGAGCTGAACAGCACGCCGAGCTGATCGGTGGCGCGATCGGTGATAGCGGTCACGATGTCGGTGTTCATGACGTTGTGGATCAGTGGTATGTGCTTGTCCCCGATGCCCTGGATATTGTGCCCGCCGAACCCGTTGCACAGCATGGTCGGGCACTCAAGCGCCTCGACCGCCACGATCGCCGTGCCGTAGCTGTCTTTGAGGCGATCACCGGCCCCGAGCGTGCCGGCCGAGCCTGAGGCGCAGACAAAGGCGCTCAGCCGCAGGCAGGGATCAGATTCGCGCACCGATTCGAAGATCCGGGCGAGCGCGCTGCCGGTGCAGGCATAGTGGACCAGGTGGTTGCCGAACTCGGCGAACTGGTTGAAGATCACGTTCGCCGGGTCGGCCGCCAGCTCAGCGCACTTGTCGTAGATCTCCTTGACATTACTTTCCGTGCCCGGAGTCCTGATGATGTCGGCCGGGTCGCTCACCCAGTCCTCCAGCCAGGCAAACCGCTCCTGGCTCATCCCCTCGGGCAGCACGGCGACTCCGCGGCACCGCATGAGCCTGGACACGGCGACCCCGCCGCGGCAGTAGTTACCCGTGGAGGGCCAGATCGCCCGGTGCGCGGTGGGATCGAACTGCCCGGTGATCACCCGCGGGGCCAGGCAGCCGTAGGCGGCGAGCACCTTGTGCGTCCTGATCATCGGGAACGTCTCCCCGATCGCGACCACTATTCTGGCATCCACTCCGGTCAGCTCCCCTGGCAGCTCGGCGTAGACCGGCACGCTCACCGGGCTGGCGCGATCCGCGCCGTTGTACCAGTGCACCCGGAACAGGTTGAGCGGGTGCGCGTCGTCCGGGCCGATGTCCTTCAGCGCGCGCTGGATCGGCTGCGGGATGCGCTCAGGCTCGGCGAGCTCGGCGAAGGCGGGGAGCAGGATGCCGGCATCGCGGAACCGGCTGACGGTCCGGTCATAAGTCGGCTGATCGGCGATGTGCTCCCACGGTCCCAGGGATGCCATGACCCGATGGTACGGCTGCGCCGCACCGGGCTTCAGGAGGCGTGAGTCCCTAGCCTGGCCGTAGATGCCAAGGTGGCGGGCCGGAGGCCGCCCTGAACCTGCACGTGCCGGCGCACGGGGCCGCGTGGGGCTCGGTGATGATCTTCCTCGCGCTGGTCATCGCGGCCGGCGGCCTTGGCTGGACCGAGAACGCCAACGACTACTCGCGTTACCTGCCGCCGGATCGCGGCGGCGGCATCTTCTGGCTGTCGATGGCGCTTCAGGGCAGGGTCAGGATCTCGTGGCCGTCGGCGGTGACGAGGATGGTGTGCTCGAACTGGGCGGTGCGCTTGTGGTCGCGGGTCACCGCTGTCCAGCCGTCCGGCCAGATCTTGTAGTCGATCGTGCCGAGCGTCAGCATCGGCTCGATCGTGAAGGTCATGCCAGGCTCCATCGTGATCGTGACGCCTGGGTCGTCGAAATGCGGCACGATCAGCCCTGAGTGGAAGGTCGTGCCGATGCCGTGCCCGGTGAAGTCCCTGACCACGCCATAGCCGAACCGCCTGGCATAGGACTCGATCACCCGGCCGATCACGTTCAGCGCCCGGCCGGGCGCGACGGCCTTGATTCCCCGCATCGTGGCCTGGCTGGTCCGCTCGACCAGGAGCCTGGACTCCTCATCCACCGCGCCGGCCAGGAACGTCGCGTTTGTGTCGCCATGCACGCCGCCGATGTAGGCGGTGATGTCGATGTTCACGATGTCGCCGTCGGAGATCACCGTGTCGTCGGGAATGCCGTGGCAGATGACCTCGTTGATCGACGAGCACAGGGACTTGGGGTAGCCGCGGTAGCCCAGGGTGCTCGGGTAGGCGCCGTGATCGCAGAGAAACTCGTGGCCGATCCGGTCGAGCTCGTCGGTCGTGACGCCCGGCGCGACATGACGGCCTACCTCGGCGAGCGCCCGAGCGGCTATCTTGCCGGCCACCCGCATCCGCTCGATGGTCCGCTCGTCCTTGACATCAGGCTCGCCGATCTTCGGATACCGCCTGCCGACGTATTCGGGCAGCTGGATATGCGCGGGAACCCGGCGGGGCGGGGAGATCCGCCCGGGCCGCAGCGTTGTCTCCATGATCTGGAAGTCTAGTTCTCATGGACACTGAGCAGCACTGGTGGTTCTGCCTGAAGCACAAGACCGTGGAGCCGGACGCGGGCTGCCCTGGCAAGGACAGGCTCGGCCCGTATCCGACCCGGCAGGCCGCCGCCAACGCGCTGGAAACCGTGCGGCGCAGGAATGAGGAATGGGACGCCAAGAACGGCGACTGACGCCTGGCGGCACGGGTCAGGTGGGCGGCAGTGGCCGCGGCCGACTAGAGTCGGAAGCTGCGTCACCGCGCCGAAAGGCAACCCACCGTGATTCCAGAACCGCCAGGCCAGCTTCCCCCGGCGGCACGGGCCAGAATGGCCGAGATCAGGTCCAGCGGGACGTGGGGGTCTGCGCTCAGCACCGACGAGTTCGCCGCGATCAGGAGCGTCGGCTTCGAGCCGGTCGGCCAGGTGCTTGGCGCCGCCGTGTACAACCTCGGCTACCGGGGTTACGGATGCCCGAGCTTCGGGTCGTTCGGTAGCTTCAGCCGGTTCCAGCCTGGCTGGCAGCAGAGTTCCACGGCGGTGTCGAGTTCCGGCCAGTCGGCCACCTACGCGCCGCTGGTGCAGACCCTGTACGCGGCCCGCAGGGCCGCGCTGGCGCGGATGTCGGCAGAGTGCGCGCAGCTCGGCGGCCACGGGGTGGTGGGCGTCCTGCTGACCATCGGCAGGTTCCCGGCGGGCGGCCTGGAGTTCCAGGCGATCGGCACCGCGGTTCGCGCGCACGGCGGGGTGCCGCTGCGCCAGCCGTTCACCTCGGACGTCTCAGGGCAGGACTTCGCCAAGCTGATCACCGATGGCGCCGTGCCGGTGGGCCTGGCACTCGGTATCTCTATCGGCACCAGGCACGACGACTGGCAGACGATCGGCCAGAGCAGGTGGACCACGGGCAACACCGAGGTCACCGGGTACACCGAGCTGGTGAACATGACCAGGCACGATGCCAGGACCGAGCTGCACAGTGACGTGCAGCGGATGGGCGCGGACGGCGTGGTCATCCAGCGGATGGACATGCGGATCAGCGAGCAGGAGTGCCCGGCAGTAGAAGGCAGGCGCGACCACATCGCCGAGGTGACGATCGTAGGTACCGCCGTCACCCATTTCGCTAGGTCGCGCAGGGCGGCCAAGCGGCCCAGCCTGGCCGTCGTCTCGCTGGACCCCCAGCGCCGCCAGGCGGCGCGGGTGCGGCTCGGCGGCGGGACTGGCAGCAGGTAGCGCTAGAGCACACATAGGGGAGCGGCATGACCGACCAGCAGACCGACGATTTCGGGGCGATGGGGGTTCCGCAGGACGCGATCAAGCGGCTGGCGGAACTGACTCCTGGCCGGGCCGGTTCGATCTTCACCTCTGACCTGTCGGTGAACGAGTTCCTGCTGGTGCGGGAGGTTGGCTTCCGCCCGCTCGGCCTGGTGCTCGGCAGCTCGATCTACCACGTTGGCCTGCAGCTTGGCAGGTGGAGCAAGAACCAGGAGCTTGATGTCCTTTCCCAGGCCATGTATCACGCCAGGGAACTTGCCATGACCCGGATGGAGGTCGAGGCGAAGGCGCTCGGCGCAGACGGAGTTGTCGGAGTCAGGCTCGACGTCGAGCTGAAGGAGTTCGGCGCGGACATCGCCGAGTTCATCGCGGTTGGCACCGCTGTCAAGGCCGAGCCGGACGCCGCGGGCGGCGGCGTGACCAACTGGCGCAACAACAAGGGCCTGCCGTTCACCTCCGACCTGTCCGGCCAGGATTTCTGGACCCTGATCCGCGCTGGTTACGCGCCGCTCGGCATGGTGATGGGCTCATGCGTGTACCACGTCGCGCATCAGCGGCTTGGCAGCGTGCTCGGCAACATGGGCAGGAACGTGGAGATCGAGCAGTTCACCCAGGCGCTCTACGATGCACGCGAACTTGCGATGAGCCGGATGCAGGCCGAGGCGGAGGCGCTGCACGCCGAGGGCATCGTCGGGGTGCAGTTGCGCCAGCACTCGCACACCTGGGGCGGCCACACCACGGAGTTCTTCGCGATCGGCACCGCGGTCCGGCCGCTGCGTGCCGACCATGTGATCGAGCGGCCGACCATGATCCTCAGCCTGGACAGCTGACCGGCAGGCAGACCGCGCGGCCTGGCTGACGCGGGAGGCCGCGCAGCCGGCCGGCGCGGCAGGGAGCGGGATCGGCGGGGGGCGGGGGTGGTGGGGGTGGTAGAGCACTAGTAGCTCTTGGTGCTAGCTCAGGTTTACGCAGCTAGCGGGCTGCCTACGTTGATCACGTGCCCGTGATAGACCCGCTCGGCCCTGACTTCGCTTACATCCAGGTCGCGAACGACATCGCCACCAGGATCGATCTCGGTGAGATCAGTCACAAGCTGCCGGCCGAGCGCGCGCTGGCCGAGGAGTATGGCGTGGCCTACCAGACCGTCAGGCACGCGATGAAGGTGCTGCGCGAACGGGGCCTGATCATCACCCGCCAGGGCCGCGGGACCTTCGTGGCGCCAGCCACCAAGCGCTGACCGCAGCCTGCCGCGCCTGCGCTAGTCAGGCTGCGGGCCGCTGATCGCATCGAGCAGCCTGGCGAGCTGCCCGCGGACGCCGCGGGGTGAGCCACCACGACGGCCCGGCTGGCGTTGCGCCGGCACCGGCCGGCCCCGTTCGTCTGGCCAGCACGGCTCGTCCGGCCGGCCCCGTTCGTCTGGTCGGCCCCGTTCGTCCGGCCAGCACTGCTCGTCCGGCCAGCTTGCCGACCGCTGGCTCAGCCCGCCGGGATCGCCGATGGCCGCGCTGACCAGGTGCTGGGCGCCGTCGAAGGAGACCGGGTCCGCGCCGGGCTGCACCGTCAGCGCCTCGTGCACCAGGTCATCGAGGTCGCTGTCGCCCCGGCCGAGCGCGAAGATGGCCGCACCGGTCTTCCTGGCGTCGGCGATCCGCTCAAGCAGCGGAACCGGAGCCCGCTCCCCGCTGACCACCAGCACGGTCTCGGTCTTTCCCGCGTGCTCAAGCCGGTCGATGCCGACGCGCAAATGCGCAGGCGCGCCAGGCGGCGGCGCCCAGCGCACCAGGGTTGGCGCGATCTCCGGCAGGCCGGCCAGCCGGCTCTCGTCGGCCAGGTGGGCGGTCATGTGCCATGGCTCGTCATCCGGCGTCCCGACGATCAGCAGGCCGTTCGGCGTTCGCGCCTGTGCCCGCAGCGCCCTGGCGAAATGCCGGGTCTTATCCAGCCAGCCGCTCGGCGCTAGCAGGGCACGCAGCGCGTCCACCTGAGCGGTGTTCATAGGCCCATGCTGCCGGAATTCCGGGCGGATCGCAGCCGGAGGCCGCCGATGCGCGCCGACGGTTCGCTGGCTGCGGCGAGGGCGGCGGCGCGAGCGGCCGACCCGCCTGGCAGGATCGGCAGAATGCCGGCATCTGCGCTGCCACCCGGTTCGCCCGAGAGGACCACCGGATCCGCCGCCGCGGCCTGGCCGGCTGGCCCGGCCGGTGCCGCGGGGACCGCCGGAACCGCCGCCGCGGCCTGGCCGGCTGGCCCGGCCGGTGCCGCGGCCTCCGCAGGGACCGCAGGGGCGGCTCAAGCGCAGCCGGCCAGCCCGGCCGAGCGGGCGGCCGGGCTCGTCGTCGGAGTGCTCGGCGGTACCGGCGATCAGGGGCGCGGCCTGGCGGTCCGGCTGGCGCTCGCGGGCAATGCCGTCATCATCGGCTCCCGCGATACCGGCCGGGCCGAATCGGCCGCGGCGAGCCTGCGCTTGCCTCACCTGGTGACCGGCAGGTCGAACGCGGACGCGGCAAGCGCGGCGGACGTGGTGATCGCCGCGGTTCCCTGGGAAGGCCACGGCACCTTGCTCGCCAGCCTGGCTGAGCAACTCGCCGGCAAGATCGTGATCGACTGCGTCAACCCGATCGGCTTCGATCAGCGCGGCGCCTATCCGCTCCCGGTGGCGCAGGGCAGCGCGGCGCAGCAGGCGGCCGACTTGTTGCCTGGCAGCACCGTGGTGGGCGCGTTCCACCATGTGTCGGCCGTGCTGCTGCTCGACCCCGGCGTCGCCAGCATCGATCTGGACGTGCTCGTGCTCGGCGACGACCGGGCGGCCACCGACCTGGTGCAGGCGCTCGCAGAGCGGATCCCCGGGGTGCGCGGCGTCTATGCCGGGCGGCTGCGCAACTGCGGTCAGGTGGAAGCGATCACCGCGAACCTGGTCTCGATCAACCGCAGGTACAAGGCCCACGCCGGCCTGCGGATCACCGACATCTGACCGGCCGGCCCGCCCGGCTCGACGGCAGCACCCGCTGGCCAGCCCGAGCCGCATCGGCGGCTGGCACTGCCGCAGGCGCCAACCGCCGTCCGTGCCTGCGCGGTAGCTGTGCTGCCTCAGCGGTAGCTGTGCTCTGGTGCAGGGAAGCTGCCGCCGCTGACATCGGCGGCGAACGCCTCTGCCACCTGGCGCAGCACCGATCCGACCTCGGCGTAGCGCTTGACGAACTTCGCCGTCCTCGGCGTGAGCCCGGCCATGTCCTGCCAGACGAGCACCTGGGCGTCACAGCCCGATCCGGCGCCGATCCCGACGGTCGGGATGGCCAGCGAGTCGGTCACCCGCGCTGCCAGGTCGGCCGGCACGCACTCGAGCACGACAGCGAAAGCCCCGGCGGCCTGCAGCGCCTTCGCGTCCTGCAGCAGCCGGTCGCCGTCCTCGCCCCTGCCCTGCACCCGGTAGCCGCCGAACGCGTTCACCGACTGCGGGGTCAAGCCCAGATGGGCCATCACCGGGATGCCGGCCGCGACCAGTTCCTCCACCTGCGGCAGGACCCGGTGGCCGCCTTCGAGCTTGACCGCGTGCGCGCCCGCCTCCTTGAGGAACCTGGCCGCCGTCGCCAGGGCCGCATGCGCCCCGGCCTGGTACGAGCCGAACGGCAGGTCGGCGATGATCAGCGCGCGACTCGTGCTGCGAACCACCGCGGCGGTGAGCGGGATGAGATCGTCGACCGTCACCGGGATGGTCGTGGCATGGCCGTAGACGACCATCGCGGCAGAGTCCCCGACGAGCAGCGCGGGAATCCCAGCGTCGTCGAAGATGCGCGCGGTGAGCGCGTCATAGGTGGTCAGCATCGGCCATTTCGCTGAGCGTGCCTTCGCCGCGGCGAGATCCCGCACGGTCACCCGGCCGGTGTCTGGTCCGCCGGGCAGGGCTGCCGAACCTGAAGTCCGCGTCGAAGTCGCGGCTGCTGCTGCTTGGCCCGCCTGTTCTGCTGTCATGTGCATCCTCCACGTCTCGTGGCGCCGCTCGGCGTCCCCGGACTCCTCGATCATGACATGCGACGATCCGTGCCAGGTAGCCCCGTTGCCGGCATCGCGAGCGCGAACCCGGCAGAGGCCAGGACGGCCCGAGGCCGCCAGGCCGCCAGCCGGCGCTCACCGCTGCCGGCGCTCACCGCTGCCGGCGCTCACTGCGGCTGGGTATGCCCGGTGCGGCGGGGAATGGCCGGGCGAACCCTATTACGATACGATTACGTTTCGTATCGATATTCCTGCTGCGCTGAGTGTCCGCCGGCGGCGGCCGTCGGGAGCAGGCCGGGCCGGGGAGGGCAATGTCCGAGGGCACAGCAGACCGGCGCAAGTGGATCATCCTGTCCGTCCTGATCGTGAGCCTGGTCGCGATCGTCCTTGACAACACCGTGCTGAACGTCGCGCTCAAGACGATCTCCGAGCCGGGGGCCGGGCTTGGCGCGAGCCAGAGCCAGCTGGAGTGGGCGATCAACTCGTACACGCTGGTGTTCGCAGGCCTGCTCTTCACCTTCGGGGTGATCGGTGACCGGATCGGCAGGAAGCGGATGCTGACCATCGGGCTGACGTTGTTCGGGCTCGCGTCGCTGCTGTCTTCCTACGCGCAGACGCCCGCCGAGCTGATCTGGGCGCGGGCGGCGATGGGGCTCGGCGGCGCCGCGGTGATGCCGCAGACCCTGTCGATCATTACGAACACCTTCGATCCGGCGGAGCGGCCGCGCGCGATCGGGATCTGGGCATCGGCGGTCGGCGCGGCCATCGCGATCGGCCCGGTGACCGGCGGCCTGCTGCTTGATCATTTCTGGTGGGGCTCGGTATTCCTGATCAACGTGCCGCTGACCGCTGTCGGCGTGATCGCGATCATGCTTGCCGTTCCCGAGTCGAAGAGCCCGGCGCCAGGGCGGGTGGATATCGTCGGCGTGCTGCTGTCCATCGCCGGGCTTGTGCTGCTGGTGTACGGGATCATCCGCGGCGGTGAGCTCGGGTCCTGGCTGCACGGCGCCGTGCTCGGGCCGATCGCGGCCGGGCTCGCGGTACTGACCGTGTTCTGCTGGCACGAGTCGCGAACCGCGTACCCGTCGCTCGACGTGCGGCTGTTCCGCGATCCGAGGCTCTCGGCAGCGGCGGCGGCGATCGCGCTGAACTTTTTCGCGATGACGGGTGTGTACTTCTTTATGAGCTTCTACTTGCAGAACGTGCGCGGCTTCAGCCCGCTGCACGCCGGGTTGCTCACCACGCCGGTGGCGGTCGGCCAGCTTGCCACTGCGAGCCGGAGCGCGCGGCTGGTCAGGCGGTTCGGCGCCAAGGTGGTCGCGGCCAGCGGATTGGCAGTTGTCACCGCCGCTCTGATCGGCTACCACTCGCTCGGCGTCGGCACGCCGATCGGCGCGCTTGAGGCCATCTTCCTTGCCCAGGGCGTCGGGGTGGGAATCGTGATGCCGACGGCGACCGAGTCGGTGATGTCGGTGGTACCCCGCGAGCGCGGCGGCGCGGGCTCGGCGATCACCAACACCTCGCGGCAGGTCGCGGTCGCGCTCGGGGTCGCCGTGCTCGGCTCCATCCTGGCCCAGGCGTACCGCGGCAGGCTGACGCCCGCCCTTGGCGTGCTTCCTCCTGGCGCGAGAGCGGCGGCAACCCAGTCGGTGGCGGCCACCCAGGCGGCGGCCAGCAGGCTGGGCCCGGCTGGCGCCAGGCTGCTGGCAGCCGCCGACCGATCCTTCGTGCAGGCGATGCACGTAACCACGCTGATCGCCGCCGCGATCGCGGCGCTTGGTGCGGCGCTGATCGCGATGTGGATGCCCGGCCGTGGTGCCGCGGGTGCGCAAGGTGCCAGCGCGGAGCAGCCAGCGCCGGTGGCTGGCCCGCCAGCAGGCACTGAGCAGCCGGCCCTGGTGGCCGGCCAGGACGGCGGCCAGGACGGCATGCAGGACGCCGGGCCAGCCGCTCGGCCGGTTCGCGCTGCCCTGGGGCAGGACTGAGGCCATGCCGGCCCGCCAGGCAGAACACGACGGTACGCGGCGTCCAGGACGGCCGCGAAGCGAGCAGGCCGATCGCGCGATCATCGATGCCGCGCTTGAGCTGTTCGCCGAGTCCGGGCCCGACGCTCTGTGCATTGAGCGGGTCGCCGCTCGCGCCGGAGTGGGCAAGGCGACCATCTACCGGCGCTGGCCAGGAAAGGAGGATCTGCTGCTGGACGCGCTCGCCGCGGTACAGGTGCCGCTGCCGGTGCCGAAGGGGGAATCGGTCAGGGACGACCTGGTCGCGCTCCTCGAGTCCATGCGGTCGGAGGCGACCGACCCCAGGCGGGCCAGGCAGTCCGCGCTGCTGCTTGGCGAGGGCGCCAGGTACCCCAGGCTGATCGAGCGTTACGTCGCGACCGTGGTCGAGCCGCGCCGCGATGTCGTGCGCGCCGTCCTCCGGCGCGGGCTGGCCACCGGTGAGCTGCGCGAAGGAACCGACATCGAGGCGGCCGTCTACATGCTCACAGGGGCGGTCATCGCCCGCACCTGGCTTGGTCAGGACCGGGCCGAGCGCGGGTTCGCCAGGCGGGTTGTCGATCATCTGCTCGCCGGGCTGGCTTCGCGCTAGGCCTGGTGCGCGGTGCGGTCAGGCACAAGCTAGGTTCAGCACAGGCAAGTTCGGCAACGGCTTAGGTCCGGATCAGCCGCCAGATGACGGCAACAGATGACGGCAACAGGTGACAAGGAGCGGCGATGCAGCTGACGAAGCTCAGGCATTCCTGCGTCCGGCTGGAGAAGGACGGCGCGGTGCTGCTGATCGACCCGGGGATGTGGAGCGGTGAAGACTCGGTAGCTGGCGCGGCAGCGGTGCTGATCACCCATGAGCACGCCGATCACCTGGATCCGACCGTGGTGCAGGCCGCGCTCGCCAACGATCCGGCGCTTGAACTGTGGACCACCGCCGCGGCGGCTGAGCAGATCACCGATTTCGGCGGGCGGGTGCATGCCGTGGCCGACGGTGACGCCTTTACCGCGGTCGGCTTCGACATCCACGTGCACGGCAGAGACCACGCGCCCATCCATCCCGATCTGCCGGTGGTGGCCAACGTCGGGTTCACCGTTGACGGCAAGGTGTTCCACCCTGGCGACTCGTTCACCATTCCCGACGAGCCAGTGAGCACCCTGCTGCTACCGGTGAGCGCGCCGTGGCTGAAGGCGTCTGAGATGATCGACTACGCCAGAGCCGTGGACCCGGAGCGCAGCTACGCGATCCATGACGAGCTGCTCAGCGCCAACGGCCTGTACCTGCTCGGCATGTTCGGCGGGCTGCTCACCGGCCCGCGCGGCGGCAGCTTCGAGCGGCTGGAACCGGGCACCACGGTCGAGATCTAGCTCGGGCCCAGGATCTGGCGCGCGCGCTCGGCCCGGTGCCGCGGCCAGCGGTGAGCTAGCCGGGCAGGATGCTTGACCCGATGATGACTCCGCCGCGCACGGTATAGGTGCCGTGGTAGAACTTCACCGTGCCGTCGGTCTGGTGTGCCGCGAGCCGGATGGTGACCACGCCGCCCGAGACGCCGACGATCGTGACGGTGTCGTGCTGTGTCTGCGCATAGCCCTGCTTGAACGTGGCGAACGTGGTACTGCTGTGCTGATAGGGGACGAGGTTCCAGGCGGTGCGGTACTGCTGGCTGTTGATCGCGTTGAAGTAGCCGAGCACCACCGATGACGCGCTGGCCGGCGCCGCGGAATGCCCTGAAGGGCTCGGGCTGGCGGTGCCGCTCTGGCTGGGCGGTGGGCTGCTCGGGCTGACGGTCACCGGGGTGGTGCCGGTCGGGCTGGGCGTCGCCTGGGCGCCAAGCAGGCCGTGCCCGCGGAGCACCAGCACGGCAGCGGCTGCGAGGGCGAGCACGATCAGCGAGCCGATGGCGATCGGCAGCCCCTTGCCGCGCCGCGGGCCCTGACCCTGCGGCGGGTAGCTTGGCACGCCAGCCAGCGGGCTGGTGAGGCCGGGCGGGGCTGACGGGGCGCCCGGCTGGTAGCCAGGTCCGGCGCCATAGCCCGACCCGCCGCCGTACGGAGGCCCGCCAGAGTAGCCTGGCCCGCCGCCCTGGCCTGGCCCGCCCTGGTAGCCTGGCCCGCCGCCATAGCCTGATCCGCCTGGATGGCCTGACCCGCTCGCCTGATTGCCTGATGCTCCCTGAAGCTCGGTGATCGTGGCTTCCTGGTCGAGCGCGGCGGCCTGCCCAGGCTCGACCGCGGGAACGCGGCCGCCGGCCGGCCCGCCGAGCAGCGTGCCGCCGGCCGGCAGCGGGCCGCCGGCCAGTTCGGTGGCCGGGCCCGCGGCCGCCGTGAGCGCCTGGTCGGCCGGCGCCTCACGCCCGGGCACGCAGGCGGCGCGCAGCGCCGCAGCGAACTCCAGGCAGCTCGGATGCCGGTCGGCAGGGGATTTGGCGAGCGCCTTCGCCATCACCTGATCGACCTCGGGCGGCAGGTCAGGCCGCTTGACGAACACCGATGGCGGCGTGGCCGACACCTGTGCCCACATCACGGCCAGGTTCTGCTCCCGGCGGAACGGCGGGTCGCCGGTCAGCATCTCAAATGCCGCGCATGCCAGCGCGTACAGGTCGGTCCTGCCGTCGGTCGGGCGGCCCTCCACCTGCTCGGGTGACATGTAGTCGATCGTGCCGAGGAACTGGCCGGTCCTGGTCAGGCTGCCGGTCGATACGGCCTGCTTGCTGAGACCGAAATCGGACAGGTACACATGGTCAGGCGTCCGTCCGTCGCCGACCGAGGCAAGCAGCATGTTGGCCGGCTTGACGTCCCTGTGGATCAGTCCATGAGCGTGCGCGGCGTCCAGCGCCGAGGCCACCTGAGTGACGATGCCGACCGCCCGCCGCGCCGACAGCCTGCCGGTTCGCTCGATCAGCGCGCGCACGTCCTGACCGGACACATAGCGCATCGCGATGAACAGGACGTTCTCTGCCTCGCCGGCCTCGAACACCGGGATGATGTTCGGATGATCCACCGCGGCACCCGCCCGTGACTCCCGGATGAACCGCTGCCGGAACGCGTCGTCCCTGGCCAACTCGGGCGCGAGTATCTTCAGCGCCACCGGCCGGCCGAGCCGCACGTCCACGGCACGATAGACGACCGCCATCCCGCCCCGGCCGATCAACTGCTCGATCTGATAGCTGGTGATCTGGGAACCGGCGGGGAAGTCGCCAATCGCGGGAGGTATCTCGCCGCTCACTGACCGCCTCCGAATGATGTCCCTGGGTCGGTGCCCGGCCGCCTCGCTGGGCAACGGCCATCGGCGCCGGTTGTCGGGTTGGGCATACGTCGCAGGGACGGTCCAAGTATCCGGCCGGCCGGCCGGCGGCTGTCAACTCGGCACCCGGGCCCGGGTCGCCGGCCAGGACGGCCGTCCCGCTCAGGCGTCAGCTGCCATCCGGCCAGGCGGCGGCTCGCGCCAGCGGTTGGTGATCGGGAGCCTGCGATCGCGGCCGAAATTCTTGGCGCTGATCTTCGGCCCTGGCGGGTACTGCCGCCGCTTGTACTCGGCCCGGTCAACCAGCGCCACCACGTGCTCGACGACGGCCGGATCGTGCCCGGCGGCGAGCAGTTCAGCTGAGCCTAGGTCCCTCTCGATGTAGTCGTCGAGCACGGCATCGAGCACCGAGTAATCAGGCAGCGAGTCGGCATCAAGCTGCCCGGGGCGAAGCTCAGCGCTCGGCGGCTTGGCGATCGAGTTCTCCGGGATCGGGGGCCGCGCGCCGCGCGCCGCTGCCTGCTCGTTCCGCCAGCGGGCGAGTTCCCACACGAGAGTCTTGGGTACGTCCTTGAGCGGCGCGAAGCCGCCCGCCGAGTCCCCGTAGAGGGTGGAGTAGCCGGTGGCGAGCTCGCTCTTGTTGCCGGTCGTCAGCACCAGGTGCCCTTCGGCGTTCGACAGCGACATCAAGATCATGCCGCGGACTCTGGCCTGAAGGTTCTCCTCCGCAAGGCCGGTCAGCTGCAGGCTGCCCTGGAACGCGGAGACCATCGGCTCGATCGGCACCGTACGGGAGCGCAAGCCTTGCCGTGCGACCAGGTCGGCGGCGTCGGTGACCGAGTGCGCTGAGGAATAGGGGCTGGGCATCAGCACCACGTGCACCCGGTCAGGGCCGATCGCGTCAGCGGCGATGGTGGCGGTCAGAGCCGAGTCGATGCCGCCGGACAGCGCGATGAGCACCGAGCCGAAGCCGTTCTTGGTGACATAGTCACGTACCCCGGTCACGAGCGCCGCATAGACGTCGGCAGGTTCGTCAGGGCGGGGCCAGATCCGCGCCGCGGTCGGGGTCATGGCGGGCACGGGGCCGGCCGGCAGCGTGATCCGGCGGATGGTCATCGACGTGCCGTCATGCGCGTCGGCCGTGACGTCGCCTGATCCGGCCTGCTGCGCCGCGGCCGGCAGGGCGAGGTCAGCGACGATCAGCGCCTGCTCGAACTGCGGGCCGCGCGCGACGAGTTCGCCCGCGGCCGTCACCACGATGGAATCACCGTCAAAGACGAGCTCATCCTGGCCGCCGACCATGTTCACGTAGGCCAGGGCAGCCCGTGCCTCCGCCGCGCGGCGCTGGCAGAGATCGAGCCTGGTGTCCTCCTTGCCGCGCTCGTACGGTGACGCGTTCGGCACCACGAGCAGGGCGGCCGCCGCCTGCCTGGCCACGGCCACCGGGCCGCCGTCCTGCCACAGGTCCTCGCAGATGGCCACGGCAACGTCCACCTGCCCGGCCGGGCTGCCGGCCAGCCTGATCACCGGCAGCACGGTGCCCGGCACGAAGTAGCGGTACTCATCGAAGGTGCCATAGTTCGGCAGATGATGCTTCGCCGAGGTCACCACGACCGCGCCGGCGTGCAGCACCGCGGCCGCGTCCAGCGGCGCCCCGGCGGGCAGGCCGACCCGCGGCCGCAAGCCGGCCTTGCGGTCCAGGTATCCGGTGACCACCGCGATGCCGCCGAGCCCGGCACCGGCCAATCGCGCGGCCGTCTGCCGCAGCGCGGCGACTGAGGCGGTCACGAACGAGGCGCGGAGCGCCAGATCCTCGATCGGGTAACCGGTGATCATCATCTCGGGGAACACCACAAGGCGCGCCCCGGCGGCCGCCGCACGCGCCGTCCAGTCGACGATGGCCGCGCTGTTGGCGTCCAGATCCCCGACCGTCGAGTTGACCTGAGCAAGCGCGATCCGCAGCTGTGGCACCTGTTCAGCTTAGAACGCGGTGGCGTCATCGGCGGGTCGCGTAACCCGCGGGAAACAAGGACCGGGCAGACTGGCAGCGTGGACAGGCAGGAAGAGTTCGTGCTGCACACGCTGGAAGAGCGCAATATCCGGTTCGTCCGGCTCTGGTTCACCGACGTGCTCGGGTACCTGAAATCGGTCGCCGTGGCACCGGCGGAACTCGAGGGCGCGTTCGCCGAGGGCATCGGGTTCGACGGGTCGGCCATCGAAGGGTTCGCGCGGGTCTACGAGGCCGACATGATCGCCAAGCCCGACCCGTCGACCTTCCAGCTGATGCCGATGCGGGACGATCCGGCCGGGGTCGGCCGGATGTTCTGCGACATCCTGCTGCCGGACGGCTCGCCGTCCTACGCCGACCCGCGGCACGTACTCAAACGCGCGCTGGCCAGAGCCGCGGGGCTCGGCTTCACCTTCTACACGCACCCGGAGATCGAGTTCTTCCTGCTCAGGGAGCGACCGGAGGCAGGGTCGAAGCCGCGGCCGATCGATCAGGGCGGTTACTTCGATCACACGCCGCACAGCATCGCGCACGACTTCCGCAAGTCGGCGATCACCATGCTGGAGAACATGGGCATCTCGGTGGAGTTCAGCCACCACGAGGGCGCTCCCGGCCAGCAGGAGATCGACCTGCGCTACGCCGACGCGCTGACCACCGCCGACAACATCATGTCCTTCCGGCTGGCGATGAAAGAGGTAGCACTTGAGCAGGGCGTCTACGCGACGTTCATGCCCAAGCCGTTCACCGAGTACCCGGGCTCTGGCATGCACACCCATATGTCGCTGTTCGAGGGCGACCGCAATGTGTTCCATGAGCCTGGCGGGGAGTTCCTGCTCTCCAAGGTGGGCAGGTCGTTCATCGCCGGGCTGCTTGACCATGCCGCCGAGATCACCGCGGTCTGCAACCAGTGGGTCAACTCCTACAAGCGGCTCTGGGGCGGCACAGAACGGATCGCCGGGGCAGGCGGCGAGGCGCCCGCCTACATCTGCTGGGGGCATAACAACCGCTCGGCGCTGGTGCGGGTGCCCATGTACAAGCCGCAGAAGGGCAACGCGACCAGGATCGAATTCCGCTCCCTTGACCCGGCGTGCAACCCGTATCTGGCCTTCGCCGTCATCCTGGCCGCCGGGCTGAAGGGCGTCGAGCGGGACTACCAGCTTCCGCCGGGCGCCGAGGACGATGTCTGGGCGCTGACCGGGGCCGAGCGGCGGGCGCTCGGCATCCAGCCGCTGCCACAGAGCCTGTCCGACGCGTGCAACGTCATGCAGTCAAGCGAACTCGTGGCCGAAGTGCTCGGCGAGCACGTGTTCGACTTCTTCCTGCGCAACAAGCGGCAGGAATGGCAGGACTACCGCCGCCAGGTCACCGAGTTCGAGCTCGACCGCTACCTCTCGGTGCTGTGAGCCGGCCGGCATCGTTCCCTGGCCGGCACCACGGCACCGCCAGGCATGGTCCAGGTGCGCCGCGGGAATGCGGAGGCCATGATGAGCGATGACGACAGGGCAGGCAGCCGCGGCCCCGACCGCGACGACGAGCCAGGCGATCCGGCATGCTGGCTCCGCCGGGTCTGCCAGGCATGCGGATCGCTGGCCGATGCCGACCCGCCGGGGATCTGCGCCGCCTGCGGCGCCGAGATGCCAGCTGACTAGCCGGGCTCAGGTGCCGCGGTGACCATGGCGCGCGGGACGACGCTGACCGGGAAGCTGGCCGCGCTCGGATTCGCCGACACCGCGCGGGCGCTCCGGCTGCTGGCCGATGAGCTGCGGCTTGACCCGCTCGGCCCGGACGGCTGGCTGGTCCAGGCGCTGGCCGGAACGTCCGACCCCGACCTGGCCCTGGCCGGCCTGGCGAAACTGCCGGCAGGCCGGCCGCTGCTCGCCGAGCTGCGGGCCGACCCTGGCCTGCGGGCCAGGCTGCTTGCCGTGCTCGGTACCAGTTCGGTGCTCGGCGAACAACTGAGGCGCCATCCGGATGACTGGCAGCTGCTGCGCGACGGGAACGTCGCCTGCCCGGCCCTTGCGGCCGAACTGCGGGCAGAGCTGCTGACCGCGGCGACCTGCGGCCGGGCGGGAACAACGCAGGCTGACGAGCTGCGGGCGGCCTACCGGCGCCGCCTGCTCCAGCTGGCCGCCAGGGACCTGACCGGGGCGGCGGCTCTGGACGAGGTCATGGCCGAGCTGGCTGATCTGGCCGCTGCAGCCCTCGAGGCGGCGCTGGCCATCGGCAGGTCGCAGCTTCCGCGCGGGGCCGCGCCGTGCAGGCTGGCGGTGATCGCGATGGGCAAATGCGGTGGCCGGGAACTGAACTACGCCAGCGACGTCGACGTGATCTTCGTCGCCGCCCCGTCAGGCACCGGATCGGACGAAGCTGGCTCCTTGCGCACGGCAACCCGGCTGGCCAGCTCCGTGATCAGAATCTGCTCGGAGCCGGGCACCGAGGAAGCGATCTTTCCCGTCGACCCGAACCTGCGCCCGGAGGGCAGGGCCGGCCCGCTGGTGCGCAGTCTCGCCAGCCATGTCGCCTACTACCAGCGGTGGGCCAAGACCTGGGAGTTCCAGGCACTGCTGAAGGCAAGGCCGGTAGCCGGGGACGCCGAGCTCGGCCGCGATTATCTCGACGCGCTTGTGCCGATGGTCTGGCGGGCCGCCCAGCGGGACGACTTCGTCAGCGATGTCCAGGCGATGCGCCGCCGGGTGATCGCCAGCCTGCCGGCGGGCGAGGCAGGCAGGGAGCTCAAGCTCGGGCCCGGCGGCCTGCGGGACATCGAGTTCGCCGTGCAGCTGCTTCAGCTCGTGCATGGCAGGGCCGATGAGACGCTCCGCGCTGGATCGACTCTGGAGGCACTGACCGCGTTGGCCGCCGGCGGTTACGTTGGCCGCAAGGACGCGGCCAGCCTGGCGGCGGCCTACCGGTTCCTCAGGGCGGTCGAGCATCTGCTCCAGCTCCGGCAGCTGCGCAGGACGCACACGCTGCCAGAAGATCCGGCTGTGCTGCGCCAGGTCGGCCGGGCGCTCCGCTCGATGCGCTACATGCCGAGCGAGGCCGCTGACGCGAGTCGGCCCGCCGGTCCCGGCGACGGCCAGCTGGCTGCCGCGGACCCGGCCGCTGAGCTGATCACCCGATGGCGCGAGCACGCGACCACGGTCAGGCAGCTGCATGAGAAGCTGTTCTACCGGCCGCTGCTTGATGCTGTCGCCCGGCTTCCTGGTGACGTGATCAGGCTCAGCTCGCGGGCGGCAGTGCAGCGGCTTGAGGCACTGGGCTACGCCGATCCGGCCGGTGCGCTCCGGCATATCGATGCCCTGACCTCGGGAGTGAGCAGGAAGGCGGCGATCCAGCGCGCGCTGCTGCCTGCTCTACTCGGCTGGTTCGCTGACGCACCGCGGCCGGACGCCGGGCTGCTGGCGTTCCGCCAGGTCAGCGAGGCGCTGGGTAATTCACCCTGGTACCTGCGGCTGCTGCGGGACGACAACAGCGTGGCCTGGCGGATGGCCAAGCTGCTCGCCTCAGGCAAGTACGCCGCCGGGCTGCTGCTCCGCGCTCCCGAGGCGGTCGCGATGCTCGCCGACGACGAGCTGCTCTTGCCGCGGGCTGCCGACCCGATCGCGGCGGAGGCGCGAGCCACCGTGGGCAGGCATACCGAGGCCGGCGACCCGGCCGGCGCCGCGGCCGGGCTGCTCGCGCTGCGGCGCAAGGAACTGTTCCGCACGGCCGCGGCCGACCTGCTCGGGCAGCTGACCGTCGAGCGGGTCGCCGAGGCGCTCAGCACGATCACCACGGTAACCGTGGCCGCCGCGCTTCAGACGGCGCGCGGCCAGGTCGAGCGCTCGGTGGGCACGCTGCCGACGAGGATCTGCGTGGTGGCGATGGGGCGGTTCGGCGGGCGGGAGATGAGCTACTCGAGCGACGCCGACGTGCTCTTCGTGCATGACCCGCTGCCCGGCACCGACGATGAGGCCGCGACCAGAGCGGCGCACGCGGTCGCCGAGGAGACGCGCCGCCTGCTCGCCCGCCCGGGCCAGGACCCCGCGCTGCATGTCGACGCTGACCTGCGGCCGGAGGGCAGGCAGGGACCGCTGGTCCGTACCATCGCCGCTTACCTGGCCTACTACCGCCGCTGGGCCGCGCCCTGGGAGATCCAGGCGCTGCTGCGAGCCGATCCGGTCGCCGGGGATCCCGTGCTGCGCGCGGCTTTCACCCGGGTGGCTGACGATGTCCGCTATCCGCAGGGCGGCATGGATGAGCTTGCGATCAGGGAAGTCAAGCGGATCAAGGCAAGGATGGAAGCCGAGCGGATGCCCAGGGGCGTCGACCCGGCCCTGCACGTCAAGCTGGGTCCTGGCGGGCTGGCCGACGCCGAGTGGGTGGCGCAGCTGATCCAGCTCAGGCACGCAGCCGCGGTACCCGCGCTGCGCACCACCCAGACCCTGGCGGCGCTGACGGCGGCCAGCGAAGCCGGCCTGATCGGGCCGGCCGATGCCGCGTCCCTCACCGACTCGTGGCTGCTCGCGGCCAGGATCAGGAACGCGGTGATGCTCGTGCGCGGGCGCGCGGGCGATGTGCTGCCTACCGCGCAGCCCGAGCTCGGGGCGGTGGCGCAGCTGCTCGGTTACCCGCCTGATGCCGCCCATGACCTGCCGCAGGACTGGCGCAGGACGGCGCGCCGGGCCAGGACGGTGATGGAGCGGGTGTTCTATGGCTAGCTAGCCGGAGCCTGGACCGTCTTTACCGCGCGAAGTGACCGTCGTCAGCCCGGCCAGCGCGGGCGAGTGCGGGCTGATGGCTGATTCCGGCACCGCGCACGGATGATCTCGACAGAACTGCACCCGAGTACGGATCCTGGTCCGAAGTAACTGTTCTCGCCCGGCTTAGCGACTTGCTCAACATGGCGATTTGTCACACCGGCCGGTGAGCCGATCCGACCGCCTACCAGGTTGTGCAACGAATGATTGACGCTGGTCACGGCGATCTCACCCAGGCAGCGCGATCCGCGCAGGACGCTCTTGAAAACATCACGCACGTCATTTTGTTTCTCAGTGATATGGGCGCTAATTCCGTTGTCAGTCTCAGCCCTGCCTGGCACGCTCGCGCGACCGACGTGATAGACGAGCTACTCGACCTCTTCACAGCAATATTGCAAATAGATCAGTTACCATAGCGATAGCGACAATTGGGATGGCTGACTCCACGACCCGGAAGGTTATCAATGACAACTGGCAGTCCGGCAGCTCGGCTCCGGCAGAACAGGAACTGGCGGCTCCTGTGGACTGGCCAGGCGGTATCGATGATCGGCGACATGGTCTTCTATACGACGGTCATGCTCTGGATCGCGACCGTCATCGCCAAAGGCGAGCCGTGGGCTCCTGCCGCGGCCAGCGGCGCGCTGATGGCCACCGCAGTTCCCGTTTTGCTCATCGGCCCGATCGCCGGGGTCTGGGTGGACAGGTGGGATCGTCGCAGGACCATGCTGACCGCTGATGCCGCCCGGTTGGTCCTGATCGCCTGCCTGCTCGTGGTGCCGTTGCTGCGACACCGCGTTCCGGTCGGGGCGCAACTGGGGATCCTGTACGCGGTGCTCATCGCCGCGAGTTGCTTCGCGCAGTTCTTCGACCCGTCAAGGCTGGCCATACTGGGCGCTATCGTGCCCGACGCTGATCGAGCCAGTGCGAGCGGGCAGCTGTCGGCCGCGTTCAGCCTGTCGCTCATCGCCGGTCCGCCGATCGCCGCGCCACTGCTGTTCGGGCTCGGCGTGCAATGGGCGCTGATACTCAACGCGGTCTCGTTCGGCGTCTCATTCCTGTGCGTCCGGGCCATTCGGGTGGCCACAGAGGCGGCCGGCGCGCCTGCGCCGCGGACCACCTTCGCTTCCGAATTCCGTGCCGGGCTCAGCTTCTTCCTCGGCAACAAAGTCCTAGTGGCGCTGGGCATCGGCTTAATGGTGGCGACGCTGGGTGACGGCGCCGTGAACTCCCTGGCCGTCTTCTTCGTGCAGCACAACCTGCATGTCGCCGCGAAATGGCTGGGAACCGTGATCGGCGCTGCGGGCGCCGGAGCGATCGTCGGTGCCCTGATCGTCGGCGTGCTCGCGCGCCGGATCCAGCCGACCAAGATCTTCTTGATGGCCCTGATCTGCTATGGGATCGCGCTGATCGCGTTTGCCAGGACCACGGTCCTGATCGCCGCGATCGCGGTGGCCGTCGTAATCGGCTTTGGGGCCGGGCTGCTCAACGCCGCCTCGTCGCCGATCATACTAAGCGTCACGCCGTCACGGCTGCTCGGCAGGGTCAACGCGGTCATCGGGCCGGTGAACCAGCTGACCTCGATCCTGTCAATGGCACTGGCTGGTTTCCTGGCCAGCACCGTCCTGCGCGGGTTCCACGAGGTGATCGCCGGCGTGACAGTCGGCCCGTATGACACGATCCTGGCCGTGGCCGGCCTGCTGTTCGTCGTGGCCGGACTGGTTGTAGTGGCGCTCATGCGCGGTATCCGCAACGTTCCGGCGGCGGACGGAAGCGCCCGCGATGGAATGGAGCAAGCGCACGCCGACCGTGCCATGTCGGAAGGCTCAGGTCCGGCACCTGCCGGCTAGGCAAGCTAGCCGGAGCTTGCGCCCTCATACCTGCGTACTTGCGCCGATCGGCCGGCAGTTGCACGCGGGCGGCCGGGTGACGCGTGCATGCTGGTGGCATGGCCGATGCACTCTCATGCCGAACCCGGCCGCGCCGCCGCGCCGCGGCATCGGGCACGTCCTGGCCCGGCTCGCTGGTGGCCGGGCAGCTGAGGCGGCTGCACCTGACCGACCAGACCGTGAAATCACATGTCAGCTCGGTGCTGTTCAAGCTCGGGCTGCGGGACCGGGTACCAGCCGTGATCCTGGCGTACGAGTCAGGGCTTGTGGTCGCCGGCCGGGTACCCGGTCGGCCAGCTGGTGGCTGACCTGCTGGCCGCGGGATCGGCCGCCCTCGGCACCGCCTTGACCCGGCCGTCGGATCTCGGCGGCAGCGACCGGTCGAAGGTGCTGCGCTGCCATCTCCCAGCCGGCGGCACCGTCGTGATCAAGTCCTACCCGCCGACGGCGGACGGTGCAGAAGGCCTGGCCGCTGAGGCTGCCGGGCTGGCCTTCTGTGCCCGTACCGGGCTCGGCCCCGAACTGCTCGCCGTGGACGCCGCGGCCAGGCTGATCGTGATGGCCGACCTGGGCGACGCGCCGAGCCTCGCGGACCTGCTGCTCGGCCAGTCGGCGGACGCGGCCGAACGCGCGCTGCTCGACTGGGTCAGGGCCTGCGGGCGGCTTGCCGCGAGCACCGCCGGCCGCCGGCCGGAGTTTGCGCAGCTCAGGTCCGGCTACCTGGCTGCGCAGGCGGATCTTGACGGTGCGGATGAGCACTGGCTGGCGCGCCGGATCGGCATGATCCCCGGCCTGCTCAGCGGCCTGGGCATCGGCGTGCCTGGCGGCCTCGCCGGCGACCTGGCCGCGGTGCTGACGCTGCTCGGCACCAGCTTCGAGGTGTTCTCGCCCGGTGACATCTGCCCGGACAACAACCTGATCACGGCCGATGGGGTCAGGTTCGTCGACTATGAGAGCGCGGAATTCCACTCAGTCTTCCTGGACGCGGCCTACCTGAGGATGCCGTTCAGCAGTTGCTGGTGCGTGTTCCGGCTGCCAGGCCGGCTGGCACGTGCCGCCGAGTCCTGTTACCGGGATCACGTCTGCGCGATCTACCCGCAGCTGGCCGACGACCAGCGCTGGGAGGCCGGGGTCCGGCTGGCAATGGCCGCGTGGACGCTGCACGCGATGAGCTACCTGCTTGACCGGTCGATGCTCGCCGATAAGCACATGCACGACCTGCGGCGGCCGGTGCCGACCGCCCGCCAGCTGCTGCGGTTCCGCTGGCGGCGGCTGGCCGACGAGCTCGCGGCGGCCGGCGAACTGTCGGCGCTTGCGGAAACGACCGAACGGCTGCTTGCTGCTACCTGGCACTGGGCGACCGATGACCTGCCCGTCTACCCGGCGTTCAGAGCGCCACTGGCCAGCTGATCAAGAGCAGCTGGCCAGGCCCGGGCAGCTATTGCCTGGCCACCGTGGCGCGGGCCTGCGCCTGCGCGGCCCAGCGCCGTGGCCAGCATCCGCGCCGCCGCCGGGGGCTAACCGCCATTCAGCGGCCGCAGCACGCAGAACTCATTCCCTGCCGGGTCGGCCATGACAACCCAGCTGACATCACCTTGCCCCACGTCAACCCGCCGCGCGCCCAGCGTTTCCAGCCTGGCAACCTCCGCTGTCTGGTCGCCCGGCCGCAGATCCAGGTGCAGCCGGTTCTTGGCCTGCTTCGCCCCCTGGACGCGCAGGAACAGCAGGTCCGGCATCAGGCCGCCAGGATTGGACTCCGGCGGCGGCTCAAGTACCACCTCGTCAGGCTGGTCGTGGGTCCGGCGCCAGCCGAGCGCCTGGGACCAGAACTTCGCCAGGCCATCGGGATCGGCGGTGTCAACGCAAACGCACTGCCATCGCAAGGACATGCCAGCAGTCTGCCTGCCAGGCCGCCCAACTATCCACGGTATTTCGGTGCCGGTCAGCCGACCCTACCTGAGGCCAGGCCGGCTGGCCGGCGCCGCGCGAGTTGTTTAGCTAATAAAGGTTAGTGATAGAGTACCGTGGTGCGGATGGACAGGCCAGCCCTCGCGGTGCTCAGCGGTCTCAGCGACCCGGTGCGCAGGAGGCTGTATGAGTATGTGGCTGACCGCGCCGAGCCGGTCGCGAGGGATGACGCGGCGCGCGCCGCCGGGATCGGCCGCCCGCTGGCCGCCTACCATCTGGACAAGCTGGTCAGCCTGGGGCTGCTGACCGCCTCCTACCGGCGGCCGCCCGGCCGGGGCGGTCCAGGTGCCGGCCGGCCGGCGAAGGTCTACACGTGTGCCCGATCCGAGTTCACGCTGACCGTGCCTCCGCGCGAGTACCAGCTGCTTGCCCGGCTGCTAGCCGAGGCCGTCGAGGCCGACACCGGCGGCGCGAGCGTGGCCGCGCTGCGGCGGGCGGCCCGGCGGTTCGGCGCGGAGCTTGGCCGTGGCATTGACCGGGCACCAGGGAACGACGTCAGGCAGGCCATGCAGGCCGCGCTGCGCGATCACGGGTTCGCGCCAGGCGAGGACGCCGACGGTGCCATCGTGCTGCGCAACTGCCCGTTCCGCCAGCTTGCCCTCGGCCATCCTGACCTCATCTGCCGCATGAACCTGGCGCTGATCGACGGGCTCGCCGCTGGCCTGGGTGCCAGCGAAGCCCATCCGGCGCTTGACCCAGAGCCTGGCCGCTGCTGCGTAGTGATCGGCGAACGGCCGTCACGCGGAACCTCAACGACAGGAGTCTCATGACCTCCGAGCTAGCCGTCAGCGCGTCCCAGCCGGTGACGCCATCGCAGCCTGGCAACGGCAGCGTGCTGGCACATCGCGGCGACCTGAGGATCGCGGCCAGCCGCACGGAGGTAGACCTGGCCGCAGCTCGCCGGGCGGCGGCGGACTTCCTGGCCGCGCTCGGAGTTGACCTGGACAGCGACGGGCTGCGCGAGACACCAGCCAGGATGGCCCGTGCCTACGCCGAGCTTTTCGACTCACGGCCGCTGCGGCTGACCACCTTCCCGAATACCGAGAGCTACGACGAGCTGGTGCTGGCCCGCGGAATTCCGTTCCGCACCGTCTGCGAGCACCACCTGCTGCCGTTCTCCGGCGTCGCGCACGTCGGCTATCTGCCGGGGGAGCGCATTCTCGGCCTGTCCAAGCTAGCTCGCCTGGTCGAGCACTTTGCCGCCAGGCCGCAGATACAAGAACGGCTGACCAAGCAGGTAGCCGACTGCCTGGCGGCGAGGCTCAACCCGCGCGGGGCGGGCGTCGTGCTCGAAGCCGAGCACACCTGCATGACGCTGCGGGGGGTGCGGGCGACCGGTGCCGCCACAGTCACATCGGCGATGCATGGCACACTGCGAGCCGACGCCCGCTCGCGGGCGGAGTTCTTCGCGCTGGCTGGCGTATCGCAGTAGGCAATGCGGCATGGGCCAGAGCGAATGGATAATGCCTCCACCGCGGGGGCACAGCACGCGATGCGAAGGAGCTGACCATGAGCACGGAACGGGCATTCGTGATCGTCGGAGCAAGCCTTGCCGGGGCTCAGGCCGCCGCAACGCTGCGGTCGGAGGGCTTCACCGGGCAGCTGATCCTGATCGGCGAGGAACACGAGCGGCCCTACGAGCGGCCGCCGCTGTCCAAGGACTACCTGCTCGGCAAGTCGGAGCGGGAGAAGATCTACGTGCACCCGGCGCAGTGGTACGCCGAGCACGACGTTGAGCTGCGGCTCGGCACCGGTGTCACCGGCATTGACCGCGCCGCGCACGAGATCAGCCTGTCCGACGGCAGCCGGATCGGCTACGCCAAGCTGCTGCTGACCACCGGATCCTCGCCCAAGCGGCTGCCGGTGCCAGGCGCCGACCTGGACGGCGTGCTGTACCTGCGCAGCGTCGCGGACAGCGACGCGATCAAGGCCGCGTTCGGCTCCGCGTCACGGGTGGCGGTCATCGGCGCCGGCTGGATCGGCCTGGAGACCGCGGCCGCCGCCCGCATCGCCGGGCTTGAGGTCACCGTGCTGGAAATGGCGGAACTGCCGCTGCTGCGTGTGCTTGGCAGCGAGGTCGCCCAGGTGTTCGCAGGCCTGCACCGCGAGCAAGGCGTGGACCTGCGCTTCGGCGTGCAGGTTGCCGAGATCACCGGCAGCGGCGGCAAGGCGGACGGCGTGCGGCTCGGCGACGGCAGCCACGTACCTGCGGATGTGGTCATCGTCGGCGTGGGGATCACCCCGAACGTCGAACTCGCCGCTGCGGCCGGCCTGGACATCGACAACGGGATCAAGGTCGATGAGCGGCTGCGCTCCTCCGATCCCGACATCTACGCGGCCGGTGACGTCGCGAACGCCTACCACCCGCTGCTCGGCAAGCACGTCAGGGTCGAGCACTGGGCCAACGCCCGCTACCAGCCGCGCACGGCCGCCAAGGCGATGCTCGGCCTAGATGCCGCCTATGACCGGGTGCCGTACTTCTACACCGATCAGTACGACCTGGGCATGGAGTACGCGGGCTACGTGGAGCCCGACGGCTACGACGAGGTCGTGTTCCGCGGGGATACCGGCAGCCGGGAGTTCATCGCGTTCTGGCTCGGCGATGGCGGGCGGGTGCTGGCCGGCATGAACGTCAACATCTGGGATGTCAACGACGCGATCCAAGCAATCGTCAGGGCAGGGACGCCGGTGGCCAAGCAGGCGCTCGCCGATCCGGCGACGCCGCTCGAGTCGCTGGCAGGCAGCTGACCCTCGGCGGGCACGGCGGGCCTGGTTGACGGCGGACGCCAGGATCGACAAGGTGGCCTTGACCGGGAGGTCCGGCGCGGTCACAGGCACGCATAGAGTGCATCGATCAGCGCCCGGTTCCGCGGGTTCTGCCAGCGCGGGCCCATCTGGCCGGTGACATAGCCGAAGCCGACGCAGGCCTGAGGATCGCAGAAGCCGACCGAGCCGCCGGCTCCGAAGTGGCCGAACGTGCCAGCGTGCGGGCCAAGCGGCCGCTCCGGCTGGGTGAGCTGGAAGCCAAGCCCGAACCTGGACGGGCGTAGCAGCACCAGATCATGCCCACACACCTGCTCGGACGCGGCCTCGGCAAGCGCGCCAGAGTCGACGATCCGCACGCCGTCGGCGACCCCGCCCGCAGCCAGGGCGGTGTAGACCCGCGCGACGCCGCGGGCGGTGCCGTGCGCGTTGGCCGACGGCACTTCCGCCGCCCGCCACGCCGCTGTATTGATCACCCCGGCGCCGGACAGGCCGCCGGGGTTGAAATAGGCGCGCTGCACCATCAGCTGGTCAGCGGCCAGCCCAGGTTCATCGCGGTCCGGTGGCAGCGGACCTGGCCAGTCGAAGTCGGCCACCCGGCCGTGCTCAGCCGCCGGCAGCCCGATGTACAGGTCGGCTCCAAGCGGGCCGGCCAGCTCCGAGCGCAGCAGCGCTCCGATGCTCAGCCCGGTCACCCGCCGCAGTACCTCACCCGCCAGGAAGCCGAACGTGTTGACGTGATAGCCGTGTGCCGTGCCAGGGCGCCACCAGGGCCGCTCGGCGGCCAGCGCCGCCGTCATGGCCCGCCAGTTGAGCATCGTTCCTGCGGGCAGCCGTTGCCGCAGCGCCGGCAGCCCGGCCTGGTGCGTGAGCAGGTGCCTGACCGTGACCGTCTCCTTGCCAGCGGCAGCGAACTGCGGCCAGTACCTGGCGACCGGCGCGTCGACGTCAAGCATTCCCTGACCGGCCAGCCGCGCCGCGAGCACCGCGATCAGGCCCTTGCCCACGGAGAACAGGTTCACCAGGGTATCCGGCTGCCAGGGCAGCGTCCGGCCGGCGACCCTGGCAGTTCCACCCCACAGGTCGGTCACGACCCGGCCGTCGGCCGTGATGCACAGCGCGGCCGAGGCCTCGCCCCTGCTGGTGAAGTTCTCCTCGAACGCGGTACGGACCGACGAGAACGCACCATCGCAGGTTCCGTCGATCACACCTAAGATTGTCTCCCGCAGCCCGGCGTGGCGCGGCGCGGCACGGCCTGGTGCGGCGTGATGCGGCGTGGTGCGGCAGAGGCCGGCCGGTGGCGCGGTCTTGCGCCGGGGGCCGGCCAGCCGTGACGCGGTCTTGCGCCGGGTGGCCGGCCAGCCGTCAGCCCAGCCGCGCCTCGCAGCGGAGCAGCGCGGGCAGTTCCTGCGGTGCGGGGTCCGCGCCAGACAGGCCGCGGGCGGAGAACCACCTGGCTACGTTGATCGCGTCCCGGTCGAGGAACTCGGCTCCGCGCGGGTTGGTGATCACGTCGATGATCTGCGGCAGATCGATCATGATCAGCTGGCCGCGGTGGACGAGCAGGTTGAAGGCTGACATATCGCCGTGGGCCAGGCCGTGGGCAGCCATCATGCTGAGCGCTTGCACGAGCTGTTCCCACAGCCTGGCAAGCTCGGCGCCGGCCGGGCGGGTATCGGCCAGCCGCGGCGCCGCGGTGCCATCGGGCTCGCCGATGAACTCGATCAGCAGCTCGGTGCCGAGCACCTGCACCGGGTACGGCACGGGAAGGCCGGCCAGGTAGAGCTGGGACAGCGCGCCGAACTCCGCGCTCGCCCACTGGGCGGCGATCATCTCGCGGCCGGTGGCGGTGCGGTTGGCCATCGCCCGGTTGTCGCGGGACTTGCGGACCCGGCGCCCTTCCAGGTATGCGCTGTCCCGGTGGAACATCCGGTGCGCGGCGTCCCGGTACCGTTTGGCGGCGAGCAGGCACGCCCGGTTCGTCGCGGGCACCGCCCGGCTGATCAGGAAGACATCGGCTTCCTTGCCGGTCTTCAGGATCCCGAGTTCGGTGTCGGTCGCGGCAAGCTCGGTCACCAGCCAGGCCGGGTACGGCTGCGGGCCGCGTTGGCTGGCGGCGGGCTGATCCCAGGTGGACCAGCGATCCCCGGCGGGAAGTTCGGCTATCGGGTCGAATACGTCGCTGGCAGGCAGCGACTGCCGGTGCCGGCTGCGCTTAGCGAAGTCCGGCTCATCATCGTCGAAGCGGCGTTTGCCGCGGACAAAGGCGGGATCGGGCACGGGTGATGCTCCTCAGGCAGGCGGAGAGTCAGGTCTGGCAGCGTGCATACAGATATCCGCATCGTCAGTAGCCCTCCTTCCGCTCAGCCCGGCATCGCCGGAATGGCCTGCGCCGAGCCTGCCAGGTCGGCGTGAGATGGGCAATGGAATTTCTGCCTGGCATTTGCTTGCGGTAGGATTGCGGTATACCGTGCATATACCGCGATGGAGGTGCAGGTGAAGACGTCGATCTACTTACCTGACGAGCTCGCCAGGCAGGTGCGGGCGTTCAAGATCCCGATGTCTGAGGTAGCGCAGGCGGCACTGCGGCAGGCGGTCGCCGACGCCGAGGCGGTAGCGCAGGCCAGGGCGCAGATCGGGCCGGAAATCGAGGTCGCCGTCGGCAGGCTGCGCGGTCTGCTGGCGGATGAGGAGCGGGCGCGGGAGGCCGAGCGGCATACCGGCCGTGCGGTCGGCATCGCCTGGGCCAGGGACTACGCTACCCCGCAGGAACTGAGGGAGTTCGCGTCAAGCAGCCCGCCAAGCCGGGTGTTCGCCAGTCACAGCCTGCATCGGTTCTGCGCCGACCTGCCAGAGCTCACCAGAGGCGTGGAGCGGTACTCAAGCCACCTGGTGATCGATGTCGCGCACAAGCCATGGTGGGCCGGCTTCCGCCAGGGCGCGGCGATGATCTGGGAAGCCGTCCAGCCGATCCTGGACCGTCAGCCGCGCTCATGAGCGGTCGTCCACGTCGCCGGCTTGGCCAATACAGCCAGTCGACATGCGGCGCTGCGCCGCCCGGCGGAGGTATCCAGGCTGATGTGGCTCCATCGCTTGCGGCACCGTCGCTTGTGTTGCTCCGCCGGTTGCGGCTCCGCCGGTTGCGGGTAGGCCGGTTGCGGCTCCGTCACTTGTGGCAGCCGGGCAGTCATCCGGGCAGTGCAGCAGGGGCCGTCACCTATGCGGATCCGTGCGTCGCACGGCCCTGCGATGCGGCGTCCGCGTGATCATCTCGCTCCCAAGGCAATCTTGCTAGCCTGCGGATCTCGGCTAGGAGGCGTCCGATCAGCCCCTCGAACTTAGCAGCGAAATTGTCGTACCTGCAGGTTACTATCGGCGGTAACGAAGAAATTCAACCGATCCGCGCCGGAGCTGCCCGATGACCACCAGCCCGATGGGTGCCCGCCCTGCGGCCGCCGACCGGCCGGCTGGCGCTGCCCCGCCGAGTGCCGCAGGTCGGGCAGGCGCTCCCGGTCAGCCAGGTGCTACAGGTCAGCCAGGTGCTGCCGTTCAGCCAGGTGCTGCCGTTCAGCCCGTTGCTGCGAGTCAGCCAGGCGCTCCCGGTCAGTTAAGTGCTGCCGGCCGGCGAGGTGCTGCCGTTCAGCCGGGTACTGCCGGTCGGCCAGGTGCTTTGGGTCAGCCCGTTGGTGCGGGTCAGCCCGGCGCGGCGGCTCAATCAAGTGCAGGGTGTCTGCCTGGCGCTACAGGTCAGCCCGGCGCTACAGGTCAGCCCGGCGCTACAGGTCAGCCCGGCGCTACAGGTCAGCCAGGCACTCCCGGTCAGCCAAGTGTCGCCGCTGCCGGAGCGGCCGGGAGGCACATACGGCGGCGGGAGCCGACCGATGCGGAGCTTGCCGGGCTGTGGCCGGATCCATTCGCCGGTCCGCCAGATGGGCCGGATTCGTGGCTGGCTGGCCTGGCTGGCCATGAGCTGGAGGCGTTGGCGGACAGGCGATCGGCTGGTGCCGGACCGACTGCGCGCGATCCGCTGGCGGCTGGGTTCACCCATCGTGATCACGGGCCGGCGGCGGCCGGTTTTGCTGCAGGCGGGCCGCTGGATCTGCTGGCGCCCGGTGCGGTGCTGGCCGGGTTCGTTCAGGACGCCGCGGAATCTGGTCTCCGCCAGCTGTCCGATGACGAGCTGATCGGGTTCTTGTGCGCGGCACGGCGGCTGTCGTCGTGGCAGGCGGCGATGGAGTTCACGGCGGTCGCCGAGCTCGATGCCCGCCGCCGGGCGCAGGCAACCGCACCGGCCTCCTCGCGTGCCAGCGAGCATGTCAGCGAGGAACTGGCCGCGGCGCTGACGCTGACGGCGCGGTCTGCTGATGCGCTGCTCAGCCTGGCCCGCGAGCTGGCCAGGCTGCCCGCGGTGCTGGCCGCGCTGGCGGCGGGGCGGATTGATCGCGGCCGCGCCGCCGTCTTCGCCGGCGAGCTTGGCGTGCTGGGTGATGTGGCCGCTGCTGCAGTGAGCGCCGCGTTCGGTGCTGAGGCTGCCCGGATGACGACCGGGCAGTTGCGTGCCGCGCTGCGCCGGATGGTGCTGGCGATTGATCCAGATGCCGCGCGGCGCCGGGCTGAGCGGGGCCGCGCCGATGCCCGGGTCGAGGGCTGGCTGGAGGATTCAGGCAACGGCGCGCTGTCCGGGCGGGAGCTGCCTGCGGCGGAGATGATCGCGGCGGACAAGCGGATCGACGCGATCGCCAGGGCGTTGAAGTCGGCCGGCGCTCCTGGCAGCCTGGACCAGCTGCGGGCTGCGGTGTTCACTGCGCTGCTCACCGGCCGCGATCCGCGATCCCTGGCGCCGTATTCGCAAGCGCGCCAAGCCGGCCAGGACGTCCAGCGAGCCGGCCAGGACCTGCAGCCACACGGCCAGGACCCACAGCCACACGGCCAGGACCTGCAGCCACACGGCCAGCCCGGCATGTGCTCGGCTGGGCCCGAGGCGCGCCCAACCGGCGAAGGACGCCCTGCTGACCAGGATGCGCGTCCCGCCGAACAGCCAGATCCGCGGGCAGTCGGCCGCCCCGGCTGCCCGCCGCCCGGCTGCGGGGCCGACGATTCTGGCCAGGATCCGGCCCGCGGATCGGGCCACGAGGCCTCGCTGGCGAGCGGCCTGAGCGGCGAGTCCGCCGGTGATACGAGCTGGGCGAGCAACCTGGGCGGTTCGGTCAACCTGACCATGCCGCTTGCGACCTGGCTCGGCATGAGCGACGCCCCAGGTGAAGCGGCTGGCATCGGGCCGCTGGACGCGGCGACCTGCAGGGAACTGGCCAGCCACCTCGCGGCGGCCAATCGGGCGCGGTGGTGCGTCACGCTCACCGACCAGGCCAGCCATGCCGTCGCGCACGCCTGCGCAAGGGTCGGCCCCGGGCCGCCGGGCGCGGCGTGGCTCGGTCCTGCGCAGGCCGCTGATCTGCCGGGCGTGGTCTTGCCTGTCCGGCCAGACCAGGCCGGTCGAACGGGCCAGATCCCGCGTGGTGTCCAGGGCACGGAATGGCTGGCGGCGCTGCGGTTTGCTTGGCTGGAACTGGGCGAATGCAGCCATCGGCGGCAAACGCCGGGCTACCGGCCAGGCGCCGAACTCCGGCACCTGATCCAGGTCCGGCAGCGCACCTGCTGCTTTCCCGGCTGCCGTTACCCGGCCCGCCGCTGCGACCTCGACCACACGGTGCCCTGGGACCAGGGCGGCCGGACATGTGAGTGCGGCATGGCCTCGCTGTGTCGCCGTCACCACCGGGCCAAGCAGACGCCTGGCTGGCAGCTGGCTCAGCCCGAGCCTGGCACTCTCACCTGGGTCATGCCAGGCGGCCGCTCCTACGGCGTGCAACCAGGCAGCTACCCGGCTTGAGGCGTAACCATCGTGTCGGAGGTCTGCAGTGACCGCCTGAGCGATGACCTCATCGGCAGCCGCGCGGTCGGCGGCGCCCGCAGGCAAGTCCGGGTCGCGGCCCGCGGCGAACGCTTCCGCCGCCGCGACCAGGGCCAAGCCGCCCAGGTTTTGGCGCCGGTCCGGATGCGGCGGCCACCGCGTCTTCTTCGACTGTTGGTGCAGTTTTGAAGATCTACGCGGTGGCCCCCTCAATCGGCCCTGCGCTGGCAGGCGAGGCACCCGCCCAGGATCTCCCCGACCACGATGATCACCCTGGTCACGACCGCGATCCAGGGAACCGTAGCGACCGGGTCTATCCGGCCGGGGTCAGGATTGCCGGTGGTCCCGGTGGTCCCGGTGGTCCCGGTACTGCTGCTGTAGCTGCCGGTGGTCCCGGTGCTGCCGGTCGTGCCCGTGGTGCCGGTGGTGCCGGTTCCGGTGCTGCCGGTCGTGCCCGTCCCGGTGGTCCCGGTTGTCCCGGTGCTGCCGCTGGTATCGGCGAGTAGATGGGCGTGGATGATGGCCGGGCCAGTTGCTGCCGTGAGCGCGGGAGACCCCGTTGTACCGGCGAGGATTGCCACGGCCAGGGCAGCCATTGCTGCCGGGGCCACCAGGATATTTCGTCTCATGAGATCACCACTCCGTTTCAGTGCGGTTGCTTGGAGACTTGGTGTTGTTGCTGGATGTGCTATGTCGTCGTGGCTGCGACTTTTTCGGCAGTCCTTACCTCCTTTCGGTGACCGTTGACTGGCAGGTCTGCCGACTCCGGAGTAATTTGTGATCCCGGCGCCCCGGCCGACATCCGCCGGCGGCGGGTCAGCACTGCGACGGCCAGCAGGTCGAGCACGGCGAGCGCGAGGAGCGGTGGGTAGCCGCCGAACCCGGTGTAGCGGAACGCGATGTGGTGAGTTCCCGGCGGGACAGCGACGCCCATGACGGCCGGGGCCAGCATCTGGACGCGGGCCGGCCGGCCGTCTACGGTCGCCGACCAGCCAGGGTCGTAGGACGCGCTGAGTACCACGACCGCCCGCCTGCGCACGTGAACGACGGCACTCGCGCGGCCATCGGCTAGATCGGCGTGCTCAGTCACGACTTTCCCTGGCAGGCCGGCGGGGCGTGCACCCGGGCGTACGGTGGGCGTGGCTGGCCGGGCGCCTGCGTAGCCGACGGTGAGGTACCTGCCCTGGCCAGGCAGGGCGGAATACAGGTAGGGAGCGGTTCGGCTGCCGAGGTCAACGCGGTTAGTAGCGATGCTGCCGACGGTGTCGACCACCTGGATGTAGGAGATGCCGGACAGCTCGTAGACCCAGTACCGGCTGTCGCGCAGGATCAGGACCACGCCGGGCGCCGTCGGCGGTCGTGTCTTCTGGGCAGGCACAATCAGGTAGCGGATGCCGAACAAGGCGAGGTCACCCGGATTGGCCACGTCGAGATGGAACTCCGGCTGGGTCATCAGCGATGCGGTCCGCAGCGTGAAGCCGACCTCGTCGATGTCCAGGCTCGCGAGGTAGGCATACATGGGCACGGCACCGACCCTGAAGTACCGACCTCCATTGCTGGGGGCCCCGGCGTAAGCGCGCCGGACGCTGCGCAACCTGCGCTGCCAGCGCGTCCAGGCGGATGAGATCTGGTCGTTCGTCGGCTGCAAGAAGGCGAACGTCAGCCCGGAGCACGACGCGGACTGGGGCGACGCCTGGACGTTCGTCTGCATTGACGCCGACACCAAGCTCGTGCCGTCCTGGTACGTCGGGCAGCGCACCGCAGAGGATGCCTACGCGGTCCTGTCGGACCTGCAAGGCCGGCTGGCCAGCCGCATGCAGCTCTCCACAGACGGGCACTCGATGTACCTGAGCGCGACCGCTGACACCTTCGGTCCGGACCTGGACTACGCGATGGTGGTCAAGGAATTCAAGTCCCAGCCCAAGCCCGAGAACACCAAGTACAGCCCGACCGACTGCAAGTCCGTCACGATCAAGAAGGTCAGCGGGTCACAGGACCCGGCGCACATCTCCACGTCGTTCGTCGAGCGCCAGAACCTGACGATCAGGATGAGCATGCGCCGGTTCACGCGGCTCACGAACGCGTTCAGCAAGAAGCTGGAGAACCTGACGGCGGCGGTCAGCTTGCATTTTATGCACTACAACTTCGCCCGGCCGCACCAGACGCTCACGAAGCGCTACGGTGCCAAGACCCCCCGGCGATGGCCGCCGGCGTCGCCGATCACGTCTGGACGCTGCCTGAGATCGCGGTACTGCTTGAGCCTTGATCAACTTCAAACTGACCCACTACCCGCCAGTCAGTGACCAGCGGGGCCGCCAGCGCTGGTGCGCGCGCCGCCTAGGCGAGCGCGCCCATGTCGAGAAGCCGGTTCAGCTCCTCCGCGCTATCGTCGAGAGCCGTCGTCGTCTCCGTGCTCCTGATTCGTTTTGTGACACGCCGCAGAAGGCTGGCTGTGCGGGCTGAGCCGACCTCGGCGCAGAACGACGCCAGACCTGCAGCGACAGGCTCGGAATCACGCCACGCCCGGCCGTGAACGAGCACGTCGAGCAGGTGCGCCTCGGCGTTGTAGCGGGCGCGGACGAGGCTGCCGTGCCCGGCTGATGCCCGCCGGAACAGCTCAGCGGCCGTCTGCCAGTCTCCAAGGTCCGCGTGTGCCATCGCCTCGTGGCAGGTCAGTTCGGGCTCGCTGATCCACCACGTCCAGTCCGGGTCACGGCTGGTGATCCCGTCCGCGAGCATGCTCCGGGATCGGCCGATCGCGGAGAGCGCGCGGGGCCGGTCGCCGAGTTGGGCCAGCGCCCGGCCGCGGCGCAAGTGGAAGAGCGCCGCGACGCGGCCGGACAGATGAGTCCCCCCGAGCACCTCATCAGCGATCCGCAGCGACTCGGCCGAGCGGCGCAGGTGGAACCCCTGCATGGCCATATGGCCCAGCTGCATCAGCTCCATACTGCGGTCACCGGCGAGTCGACTGACCAGCATCGCCTCCTGGCACAGAGCACGAGACAGAGGCTGCTGATCGGCGTCGTAGGCAATCCACGCCGCCACTTCCCCGGCCTCTCCCACAGCAGCCTGCAGGTCGCGCTCAGCGTGCGGGACGTACGCACCGGACGCGAGGCGGAAATGCGCGGCCTGGAACGTACGGGTCGCTATTGCCAGCACATCATTGCCGCCATGCCGCGTGTCCAGGGCAACTAGCCGCCGCGTGGCCTGCCGCAGACCGGCGACATAATCAGCGTCGGCCGGCAAGCACCTGACAGCGGGATCGAGCGCGAGAATGCCGCTACTCAGGTTGGCCTCCGGCGGTTCCGCGAGAACGGTCAGCTCCCCGTCCGCGCCGAGCACTTCATCCATACGGCTGGCCATCCGCCGCGATGGCTGCTGCCTGCCGTTCAGGTAACGGGAGACCAGCGCAGGATCGCAGGGGACCTGGCGGGCCAGCTCGCCGCCGCTGACACCACGCGCATCCATTAACGTGCGCAATCGCTCAGCGAAACTACTCATCCTGCGCGTCACTCCGGTGTGGTGATTGACAGACCATTGACGGCCGTGATGACTGCGGCGTCAATCTCCACGGTAGCCGCTGGTGCGGCCACAGTGGGACGCATAAGCGGGCTCAGCCAGCGCCTCAACACCGGCCGAGCCCTAAGCACCGAGTCCACGGAGAGACCCGAAGCTATGAGACACCACACTCCCACGACCGGCCCGCCGGCCGCCACGTTGACGGACTTGCTGATGCGCTTCGGCCGCAACTGGAGCATCGAGTATGAGTCGGCACTAGGAGTCTGGTCGGCCGGGCGCTGCTCGCCAGATGGTCGCCGACGCCATTTCGTCTGCGGCGACCGGCCGGCCGAACTGTTTGTCAAGCTCGTAGCCGCCGAGTCATCGTCATGAACCGTGGCGACAGGGTGGAGCTGGCCGTCCTTACCGCCGAGTACAAGCGGTTCGGGCTGAGCCCTGGTGAGCGCGGGACGGTGGCGTCCACCGACTCGTTGGGTACTGTGCACATTCGCTGGGACAGCGGTCGCCGGGCCGGGATTCTCGCCGGTGAGCAGCACCTGATCCGCAAGATCGACAGCGACTAGCCGGCTCGCGGGGAGAGATGCGTCGTCATTTCCTATCGAGGCTGACGGTCACGCTGTTGACCTCAACGACAGCAGCCGCAGGCGACGGAGTGGCGGCGTCTTCGACCGATGTGCCGGTCATCGGGCCTCCTGGGGTGTTGTGACGAGCCGCACCGCTGCCCTGTGCGAGCAGTCGCCGGCGCCCGGTCCATCCGGCAGTCCAGGCACCAGAGCACCGGCCCGCCTCTCGACTCGGAGAAGAACGACTCGGGGGTCGCGAGGTTTCCGGCAGCGCGGGCAAGTCATCTGGTCGCCGCTGCCGGCCTGCATGCCCCATAGTCACTGATCAGCGGCGGGCCAGACCAGCACCGCCATACGGTGTCATGCGTGGACGACAAAGACAGGCAGCACTACGCGGAGCTTCTACGCCTGCTGAGTCATGTAGACGGCTGGCTTGCCCGGATCGATCCAGATGCAACCGCCCACAGCCACGGCCACCGGGTAGCCCCATGCGTGCCTACGATGAGCGTACGCAGCCGCACAACCTGAGCAACGCCACCTGGCATTCGTTGATCCATGCGGTTGACCATCTCAATTGCCTGAACACTCTGCTCAAAGACGCGGGCATGATCCATGTGTTCGCCCCCTACTCGCTGGTCCGGTCTGCGCTGGAAAACTCCAGCGCCGCCGTGTGGATGCTGCAGCCAGCGCGCAGGACCGAACGGGTGGCCCGCGTACTGCGGTTCGCGACGACCGACATCCGTAACGGCGAAGAGGCCAAGCGGATGACCGGGACTACTGGGCCGCGCTCTGAGCAAGATCGGATCAGCCAAGTGCGCGCCATCGCCAAGCGGTCAGGCGTCGAGGAGACCGAGGCGTTACGTAAGGTCGGCTACTGGGAGATCGTCAAGTTCGCGAGCAGCACGCTCGGCCCAGAGGACGATCTGGCCCTTTTCTGCTGGAAGCTATGTAGCGGCATTACTCACGGGGACTCCTGGACGACCTGGGGCGCGGCGGAGAGAGTCGAGCTTCCCGGTGCGTCAGCTGAGCTGGGAGCTTTCCAGATCGCAGCCGACGTCAAGATGCTGATGTACGTGACGACGTTCGCAATCCACATGACCAAATTGGGCTGGCGCTTGTACGACCAGCGCTCCCGGCCGCCCTTCTGACGCGTGGCGGGATCAGTGCGCTCGCCGCGGCTCGCCTTCCGTGAGCTTCAACCAGGGTTGCTGGATCAGGTACAGCTCGGATTCCTCTGCCTCGCTGACGTCGCGCACCTTGTTTTCATATCGCACCCGCCCAGCAGCGCTCGGCATGAACGATGAACCTGGCCACCGATCCGGCGTCGATCCGACAGCTACCGACATTGTGTCGAGGCTGCCTATGACAGGTTCGTCACTGCGGATCACACGCCTTAGCCTGTGCAGCGATCTCGTGGAGCTTGCCGATGCGGTCGGCATCCTCATCCTGTAGCAACTGCTCCAATTCTGCCAGGAATCTCCGGTCCGCCTCCTCCTGCTCTCGGAGGGATGTTAGCTGTTCCCGAAGCAGCTCCGATGTGATCAATTCGCCCTGCTTCTCGCTGACTGGGCGGGACTGCGACAAGCGCTGGATGTGCAACGCGAGGACCGCGCGACACGTTCGACGCGCCGCCATGTTGGCCGCCGCTGCCTGCGCCATCGTGACCCGCCAGAAATCGGCCGCCACAGCCGCGTCGGTCTCCGGCTGCTCCGATGTGCTCGGGCTCAGTTCTACCGCCTCCGGGGTGATGCGGATGTCGAAACCGATGCCGAGCTCCCTGGCAAGCCTGGCGAGCGTGGACAGCGACGGCTCGTGGTCACCGGCCTCAAGACGCGCAACGGCCGACTGGTGCATCCCAAGCTTCCGACCGAGCTGTGTCTGTGACAGGTCGTGGTCGGCCCGGTAACGGATGACCCAGATCGCGACGGCGTTGGCCAGCGCCGTCCGGTCAAGCTCGCGCCTGACCTCAGGGTCAACCCGCGCCTCTTCCTCGACCTGGCCCGCAGTCTTCAGATCCGAAATCCTAACCATCATTTCTTTCCTTTTCCCCATCATTCCCGTTCACGCTCAGGACGGTCGCCCTAGCCTCCTTCCACCGCCCGGAGCTTCTTGTCGGCATTGATCATCGCGGCCTGCTCCAGCGCGGGCAGCGCGGCCAGCTCGGCCGCTGCCTCCGGTAAATAGCGAACACTCCACATCCCCCGAACGATACAACACGCTTGTTATAACCACCAACACCAGAGATTCATGCCCGGCAAGAGAGCCAACAGCAGGCAGCCGCGTGAGCGGCACCAGCGGGACGGACTACGGGTGGCCGTTCCTCTCCTCGTCCGATGGCGGCGGCGTCTTTAGCCAGGCGAAGACGGTCATCTCGCTGAAGCCGGTCAGCTTGCCGATCCTGAGCGCGGACATCTGCGGTTCAGTGCTGTTGCGCAGGCGATGGAACTCCCGGTGATCCGCTGGCGACACCTTCGGCGGTCTGCTGCGACGACGTTTCTCCGGCTCTGGCTCTACACAAAAGGCTGCGATTTCTGTCGCATGGTGCGACTTTCTGCAGTCGCATGGTGCGACAGCAGGAGACGGCCGACTCGCCGTGCTGGCCTTCGGGTTCTTGACGGACATAATCTGTGGGACATACGTACTGGTGTTAGGCCTTCGCTGGACCAGGGGACCGGCCTGCCTGGCCCGGAATGCTGTGGCCCGGTCAACATGAGCGTCGGCTGCCAGCGCAGCCAACTCCCGTCCCCTCGGCCAACTGGTGTGCCCTCGCAGGATGGCCAGAGCGCGCAGCCTGGCGATGGCGTGACTAGGTCCGTCACAGAGTGCTGCGACCACTATGTCGCCGAGAGTCTGCTCGGTGCCGTCGCCTCGGGGCAGGCAGCCCTCTGGTACGCCCGCGACGATCAGGGCTCGCCGGACGTCGGAGCCGTCGCATGTCGCGTGGCAGTGCCAGACGGCTCGGTGCTGCTGCCCGGCTGAGATGGTCAGCGACTTCCTGCCACCGTCGTGGGCGGGACGGCGTAGATCGGCCGCAGCGCGAGATCCCGCAGAGGCTGAGCGTCGAACAGCTTGCCGGTGCGCGTCCGGACGCCACGGGCCTCGAAGTCACGGGCGATCGCCCGCAGGCTGTGACCGTGGCGCAGCCGCGTGCACAGCTCGGCGACCACCGCGGCCTCGGCGGGCTCGGGCTCTGCGCCACCAGGCGGCGGGTCACCGAGTCATAGCGGCGCCGGTACCCGTTCCACCCGTCGGCTGGAGTTCCGGGCGTTGACCTGGCTGAACGCTGCGTGAGGGCGTGCCGGGTCAGGCAGTCCGGCGCAGTTCGTGCTCGACTGCCCGGCGGATCCACGCCGATAGCGACCGGTCGTCGGCATCGGCCGCGCGGCGGGCCTGCTCGAGCAGTTCCGGGGGGAACCGAACGGGCACGGGTGTGCCCAGCCGGGAGGCATGGCGTCGGCGGGCTGGTCCCTGCGGCTCCTGGTTTTCCGGCTGCGCGTAGAAATCGAATTCTTCGTCAGGTGTCATGGGCGTGTTCGTCATCGGTCTCTCCGGTACTGGGCGTCAAGCCTGCCCGCCGCCTCATAACAGCCGATCGGGCGGCATCTGTGCGGGTCACCGCTGCGCGCGGGAGCCAGCGGGACCACGAGCACCCGGCCCCCGACCTCGGCGCACATGAGCCAATGCGCTGGAGGCTTGGCCGGATAGAACAGCGGGTCGCTGGCCCACACGTCATCAATGTCATCGATTCCGATGTGCGGATGCTTGAACAGGTGCGCGGCCTGGGTGTCGATCTCAAACGGGTCTTCCTCATCGAGCAGGTCTAGATCGAACCGCCCACCTGATGATTGTATTACAAAAGACTACCGCTAGCTAGCGGACCTGGGCGCGAGCAAGCTGATGCATGATTTGCAGTCATGAGGTACAAGCGCGCAGTGTGGCCCGATCGCGACGAGTCAACCCGCGCGGCCGTGGACGCGGTTCTGCAAGATCGCGGACTCCCTGCGGACTGCCGCACAGGTCGAGATCAGGTCGGCGGTGAAGACGCCGCCATCAAGGAGGAAGTCGTGGTCCGCCTGCAGGCTTTCCAGGACCTTGTCCAGTGAGCCCGGCACCTGCGGGATCGACCTGGCCTCGTCCGGCGGCAGTTCGTACAGGTCCTTGTCCACCGGCTCGGGCGGCTCGATCTTGTTCTTGATGCCGTCCAGGCCGGCCATCATCATCGCCGCGAAGCCAGGTAGGGGTTGCAGGACGGGTCAGGTACCCGGAACTCCAGGCGCTTGGCCTTCGGGCTCGCGCCGGTGATCGGGAACGGTGCCCTGGGACCAGGGCGGCCGGACCTGTGAGTACGGCATGACCTCGCCGATGATGCGATAACCACACAGATTGTCCAGGTGGCTCCCGAAGGAGCCGACGTGGCCCAGGACAACGACGGCAGGTTCCCGGTCGGCAGCCCGGTGGAGGTCCGCTACCCGCGCAGCAGGCAGGAGGAGAAGGGAGACCGGCTGGCGTGGCCGTGGTTGCCAGGATCAATCGTAGAGCAGTGCGGGCCGGACGAGTGGTACGTGTGCGTGGAGGCCAGCGAGCTGGCCGCGCTGGGCGACGGCAGGCCGGCACCGCGCGGGACGGCTCCGGGGATCTGTATTACCCGTGCTGTTTCCGGGATAGCTCGGAGATCCGGCCGCGCGCCACACCGGGCGCGGCGGCGGGCGCTGGGGCGGCGCGGTGAGCGGGGACCGGCTGATCCGGGTGGCGGCCGCCGCCGTGGTGTGCGCTGCGGCGGGGTTCGCGGCGGTGGTCAGCTACACCCACATCTATGACCTGGGCCGCGTGCACGGCCGGCAGGGTGCTGCGGCAGGGCTGCTGCTCCTGTCGGTTGACGGGCTGATCCTGGCCGCGTCCCTGGTGCTGTTGCACGAGGCCGCAAAGGCGGGACGCGCCGGGCCTGGCCCGGCTCATGCTCTGGCTCGGCATCGCCGCGACCGTGGGCGCGAACGTCGCCGACGGCGTCGGGTTCGGGCTGCTCGGGGCGTTCATCTCGGCCTGGCCCGCGCGGGCGGACAGGGGACGGACCTGGCTGTTCGACCCCAGCGGATCACGTTCCAGCCGCAGCAGTGTGGTGGGAACGGCTGGAGGGATGACCACGGTGGAGGCGGCGCACCGGACGGCCTCGCATTTCGTCCTGACCGTGGCGTATACGGCGCGGTGCGATCTGTGGAGGCCGGCCGCGCAGGAGCTGCTGTGTGCCCTGCTGCTCGCGGCGGCCACGTCGGCCAGGCCGCTGCGTCACGGCTCCCGTTGGCGTGACGAGACTGGATCACCGGCACCGGCCGAGCTGCTGGACGCGGCCGGCTTCCGGGCGCTGGCGTCCTCGTTGCGCGGCGCCCAGCACGGCGCGCCGGAGAACCGCGACGGCATCTATGGCGGATACTGCCGGGAGGAAGAAGTTGTTGGATTACGGTGGCCAGGGGCCAGATGCTTGTTTCCAGGCAGTGCCGCTCCAGTGCTCGATGTGGGGTTGGACAAACCTGCTGATCGATGAGGTGCCGCATCGTGGCAAAGAACGCTGTGGTGAGAGAGGCCGCGTCCGCGCTTCGCATAGCGCGTCGGTCGCATGAAGTTACAACCATCCAGCTCAACACCGCTTGCCGGTCTGCTAATCTTGGGCAAGGTTAACGAGCATAAGAGTGAAGAAAGAAGCAGCGAGCGCGCCATGGCCGCGGATAGGTCACATTCCACTCAGGCACAGCGCGCGCTTGGCCGGGCGTTACTCATAGTCGATGCGGGTCCTGCACCACTGTATCGGGTGGCCATGGCCTCGCTCGCCGGGACGTGCATGCTAGCGATCTCGATTGCGCTGGTCATTCGACCCCCCGGCTCGATGCCGAGATCCCAAGCTGCATTGATTATAAGCGCACTGGCTGTAGCGTGCCTCGTCGGCGTGCTCAGGCTGGCGTCGCGCTTGTGGTCGTTCGGCTCGCGTGGCCGAATGCTCGATCGCGTCATAGCCCCAGCGGAGCGAGCCGCCATCTGGCTGGCGCTTGCGGTGTGGTTTCCAATTCTGCTCATCCCTGTTTACTTCCATGCGCGGGCGACGGAACGACCATCTGTACAGTGGATTTCGTTCGGCTATCTCGACAAGCGCTGGGAGACCAGCGCTTACTTGCTCGGGATACTTGCACCGATGCTGATAGTCGTTGCGGCCGCCCGCGTGCTCAAAGTCGGCCGCGGCCACCCGCAAAGCTGGCGGGAGTGGCTCAGAGATATGGTATCTAGGGCCGACGCGGCCGAAATCGCATCGCCTGACGCTTCGCGTGCTGGCCGTTGGATTACGTTTGCTCGCGTCGCGGCCGGGATACTAACGGCTGTAGCTCTCGCCTATTATTTCTACGGACCTCCATGGTATCTCAATCGGTACACCGGTTCGATTAGCTACCAGGAGGATGTCTACCTGGCCGGGCTACAGGCCATATCGAAGGGACATCTGCCCTACATCGGCCCGGCCTCGGTTCCATACGGTCCGGGCGCGCAGCTCTTTTCGTACCTTTACATGCGTCACATTGGCACATTCTCAGTGCTTGGCTTCCGCGAGTCGTGGGCGCTGTTACAATGGGCGGGAGCCACGGTTTTCTTTGTGACGCTATTTCTCGCATTCGGGTATGTCCGTGGGCTCGCAGCAGCGCTGCTGGCGGCGCTGGTCTATCCGACGCTGCAGCTAATGGGATTCCTACCGGGCCAGACCTACGCGGGTTTTTTCGGCTGGGCGAACCCTCTGCGTTACGCGGGCGCATTCACGCTCATCATTCTGCTGCCCGTCGTTGTCAAGCGTTGCCCGTCCCGACGCGGCCTGGCAGCCGGCCTCGGCATTGGCGTTTTGTGGGGGATATTGTCGTATGTCGCCCAGGAGAACTTGATTGCGGGCGTGATCGGGATGCTCGCGATCGGGGCACTGCTTCTTCTCAGCGGTACATCCTCCGGGCGTGCGGTCAGGAGCGCCCTGTTCACCGTGTTTGCCGGCTTCCTTCTCGCGTGGCTGCCGGTGCTGGGCTACTACATGGTCAAGGGCGTCCTCGCCCGCTTCGTGTGGCTGTATCTGCTGTTGCCACGCGCTGTAGCAGAGGGATACAGCAACACACCATTGCGCCAGGGACTGCACGATCCACTGGCGCGGACTTTCTATGTCTTTCCTTTCGTGCTCGCCGTACTCGCGCTGCTAGCGGTGTGCGAGTTCCGCCCATTCCGGATCGCCGTCGAGTGGTCGCGGGACAAGATACTACTTGTCGCAACGCTCGTGACCACTATCGTGCTTTACCAGGGAGCGCTCCTTCGGTCGGACGTCGCCCATCTATCCGGGACGATGCTGGCAGTGCCCGCGCTCGTGGTCATTGTCGCCACGAAGCTCCCGCGGCTTGTCGGCGCTCACCGGCGCGCGACGCTCGTCGTCGCCGGAGCCGCACTCGTCGCTGCGGCATTCGCGCTCTTGCCATACAGGTCGTTCGAATGGCTGGGCGTGCAGGCTCGATTGGAGGCGCCGTACCTTGATCGTCAGCGACTCTCAGCGGAACCGGACCCCAGCATGCCAGCTACCGTAGCTGGAAAGCGGGTCGGAACTGGGGTTGCGGCTGGACGAAAGTGCTGCCAGGGGTCACGGCGCTCAATGCCGGAATTCATTCAGCTGATGGATCATATCCATGCGATCGTCGGCGATCGCGTTACGTACGTCGTCCGTGCCCGCAACGGATATCCCGGACTTATCTACTTCGTGGCTGACCTGAACCCGGCGCCCATCCCGCTCGATCCATACACGATGGTACTCACGCAGCCGCAGCGCCTGGCCTTCCTCGATACGTTTCGAAGCCGCGTTCTGCCTGAGACTCAGGCACTCGTGACATCGTCCCTCACGGCGCCTGAGACTCGGTACTTCCTCCAGCGCTACGAACACACGCGCCGAATAACGCTGAGCTATCCTGGCGGGCCGTACTACATCATCCTCAGCTGAAGCTAATCCAACCGGGTCAGACCGGCGTGCCGACTGCCTCTGCCGGATCGGTGTCCGCCCCGACCCTCGCGACTACAAACACGGATTGCCCGAAAGGCGGTCGACCACCCATGAGGCGCTCGAGGAAACGAACGACCGGCACCACCAGGCGATCGTATAGCTTGATGGTCTCACCCATGGATGGCTGCTTCTTTAACAGGCTTGTGAACGCGAAATACAGGACTAATCCGAGTGAATTTATGTAACGGACTTGCACGACCTCAAGGCCCGCATCGGTCAGCGCGTTGCGCATCGAACGCTTCGTGTAGCGCCGCACGTGCCCTGTCGCCATGTCGACAGGGCTCATCGCGAACGAGAACGCGGGGCACACTAATACGATGTAGCCCCCCGGCCGCGCGAGCCTGGCCATGCTCCGCAGAGCCCCGACATGGTCATCGATGTGCTCGAGAACGTTATAAGAGACCAGGCACGAGTGGTCGGCGCGCTCATGCGTCGGCAGCAGTAACTGGCGCACCGTGACACCGGGGAATGCGGCCATCGCCTTCTTCAGCTCGGCGAAGAGGGCCGGATCTGCCTCGGTCGCTGTGAACTTGTCGACCGACGGAATCCACTCCATCGCATAGTCACCGAGACCGCTGCCAACCTCGATCGGATGTTCACCAAGGAAGGGCACCGCGAGGCTCGCGAACCACTTCCTGTGGTTACGGCACTCCGCGAGCGCAACGAGCACCTCGCATTGCGTCTGCCGGTCACCTCGGAGCTGCCCGACGTCGATCGTCGTCGCACCCCCCGGACCCACTGCTTCCACTCGGCCGACCTCTCGCTACGAACAGCGCTTGGACCGGGCAATGAAACTACATACTACTAACCTTCCGCGACGCAATGCGTCGTTTTGGGGCATGACTCCGTTCGAACTGAGCCGTCGAAGCCGCTAATGTCCCGAACGGGAAGTTTCTTTCTTTCTGACTTTGGCCAGCAGTTCACGGTGCGGGGCCGCCCGGAGCGGGCCCTGTCCTCCAGCGCCCGGACCCCACCGGCCCGGTACCGGGACCGTCGGTGCCGCACCGTCGGCACCGACGTCCCGCACCGCTCGGCGATCTCGGTGTGCGCCTGCCCTCGACCGCCAGCAGCACGATCCTCGCCCGCCGCGCCAGCGCCGCGCTCTCGGCCCGCGACGATGCCATCCTGGCCAGCTTCTCCCGGTCACCGATCCGCAATGCCAGCGGGCCAGCCACGCACTTGCCCCTTTGTCTCAGAAAGAAAGAAACTTTTCTATCACAACACTAGAGTAGCAAAGGTGCTCGCGGGTACAGTAATCGGATAGCAGTCAACCACCAGTAGCAGAGTAGCACGAGGGAATCCATGGACTTCAGCCAGACTATCCTTCATGAGGACGATCCGAGATATGGCGATCCAGAGACGTTCTATGCTACTATTTATGATTGGATGCCATGCGGCGATGTGTATGGCCTTGCTAGATACGCGCACAAAGCAATGGAGGCCCCGTATCAAGAAAGTGATAAATATTCTGATGTCATCGAAGTCGGCGCAGGCACCGGCAATCATCTTGGATTCGTACGGCACGCATTCATGCGGTACGCACTAACTGATTTGCGGGAGGGATCGGTCGAGACAGCGAAGGCTTCGCATAATGACGATCCGCGCGTCACCTGCTCCGTTGCCGACGCCCAGGATCTCCACTACAGCGACCGGTCTTTCGATCGTCTGATAGCATCCTGCTTGCTGATCCACCTTCCGCACCCCGAGAAAGCCCTCACTGAGTGGCGGCGAGTTGTCCGCACCAACGGAGTCGTCACGATCTATGTGCCAAACGAAAGCACGTTCCTTCACCTCGTCCGACGGCTGACAACCGCCAGGGCGGCTAACCGCCTTGGCTACCGTGGCTACGACCTCATGCTTGCAAGGGAGCACATTAACCGCAGTCAAGCCCTCGACCTTCTCATACAACACAACTTTCGGAAGGATTGTTTGACACGCAGTGGATGGCCATTCCATTCCAGCCCAGCGGCTGCGAGGCTGTTCACAGTCTATCAGGCAAGAATCCTTACTTGAGAGCAACATTAGCTCGGAAATCGCGCCGCGAGCCAGATAACATTTGAGGAGTGCTAGCCAACCTTAAGATTGACGCTGTAAAGGCTATTACTACCGACGAGTGATGGCTCTAGATCTGCGTAGTCGAGCTGATCGTAGAACTGCCGTCCGATGGGCTGCTCAGCTTGGGCGGTTTTCGCCAGGACGATGAAGATCATCGACACCTGGCCAGGATGATCGTGTTCGCTCTCGACGTCGGCGATGTTCGCGAGGCGGCATTAAAGGGCAATTGTCAAGTTCAACGATGACATCATCCATCTAACGTCAGTCATGCGGAAATAAGGCGTATTTCATGGATTCATGACATTACAAGGTCGTTAACGACAGTAGCCGGTGCGCGGAGACGCTATTCCAGGCGGGTTAGGACCTTGGAGACGCCGGTCGTGCCGAAGGCGCGTGCCCATACCCCGATCGGCTTCGGCCGCCAGCGCGAGCGACCCACTGGAGGCGGCGGTCGCCGGCCGGGCGTATCTGTTCTGGCTCCGCGGCTGACAGCTGGCATCGTAGTTGACCAGGCGCGCCCTGTATCCAGCAGAAGCGGATGTTTGGCCTGGCGATCGGGCGCGTGACCGGCATCACGGGCTTCACGCCGCATCGCCTGTTACGCGCCCTGATCATCAGGTCCGATGACTTCGTAGATGTTTCCGTCGGGACCCCGGAAATGCTGCCATGCGCGCCCGCCGGCTCGCTGCGGCTCAGGGTAGATGAACTCGGTTCCGGCCGCGGTCATCGCGGCGTGAACGTCCGGGAACGAGTCGACAGCGAACCCGATCACCGGCGCACTCCCGAAGAAGTCGTGGTCCTCGTCCCCTGGGCCGTAGACGTGCACTTCGGTGCCGTCTGCCAGCCGGAACCATGTCGCATCCGGCCGCTCCAGGATGACTTCGAGCCCGAGCACATC
>WNFX01000127.1_pt1 | contig 109414 bp, 127 predicted proteins | sample 5400111 | NCBI WGS metagenome assembly WNFX01 (sample SAMN13153363, study PRJNA577476) | soil metagenome | isolation source: 40 cm soil or saprolite under grassland replicate 1 | place: USA:California | collected 2016-06-15
CTTATATGTTCCCGGCCCTACCGCCATCGATGCAAGACAAGGGACCGTTCGACAGCCTCGGCCTCGATCCCACCCTGGTGCGGGCCGTCCACGCGCTCGGGTATGAGGCCCCGACGCCGATCCAGCGGGAGGCGATCCCACCGATCCTCGCCGGACGCGACGTGATCGGCACGGCCCAGACCGGGTCGGGCAAGACGGCCGCCTTCCTCCTGCCGATCCTCCAGCGGTTCCTGCAGGAGCCGTCCCGCGGCACGCGCGCCCTCGTGCTCTCGCCGACCCGCGAGCTAGCGGCGCAGATCGAGACGGCGTTCCGCGGCCTTGCGAAGGGGACGCGGCTCCACGCCCACGCGGTGTACGGCGGCGTCGGGATGGCGCCGCAGGAACACGCTCTCCGAGGCGGGGTCGACGTCGTCGTCGCGACCCCCGGACGGCTGCTCGACCACATGTCCCGCCGGAACGTGGACTTCCGGGCGCTGCGGGTTCTCGTCCTCGACGAGGCCGACCGGATGCTCGACATGGGGTTCCTGCCCGACGTCCGGAGGATCGTCGACGCCCTGCCGAGGGATCGCCAGACCCTCCTCTTCTCCGCGACGATGCCCGAGGAGATCGTGCTGCTCTCCCGGACGATCATGCGCACCCCGGTCCGGATCGCCGTGTCGCCGCCCCAGCGGCCTCCGCCGACGATCCGGCATGAGGCGTTCCCGGTCCCCTCGCACCTCAAGACCGCCCTCCTGGTCCGGCTTCTCGGCCGGGAGGACATGATGTCCGTGCTCGTGTTCGTGCGGACGAAGCGGCGCGCGGACCGCGTTGCCCGGCAAGTGGGCGTGGCGGGGTTCGACGTCGCCCGGATCCACGGCGACCGCAGCCAGAGCCAGCGCGAGACGGCGCTCGCGGGCTTCCGCTCCGGGCGGCATCAGATCCTCGTGGCGACGGACGTCGCGGCGCGGGGCATCGACGTCGAAGGCATCTCGCACGTGATCAACTACGACGTGCCGGCGGTCCCGACGGACTACGTGCACCGGGTCGGGCGCACGGCGCGGATGGAGGCGGCCGGCGAGGCAATCACCCTCGTCGCACCGGAGGAGGAGCCGGACGTCCGCGCGATCGAGAAGACGCTCGGCCGGTCGATCCCCCGCGTCACCCTCCCGGACTTCGACTACCGTGCGCCGCCGCCCCCGAGGGCCCGCGGGCGGGAAGGCGGACGGCCGCCCCGGGACGCGCGGCGTGACGGCGGGCGGGACCGATGGCGGCGCCGGCCTCCGCGTCGGTGACCACGCGGAACCTCACGTTCTGAGGTGCCAAGCATCCGCGACGAAAACCGAGACGAAAAGGAGACGGCGCGGACGGAGGCGTTCTCCGACGGCATCTTTGCGTTTGCCGTCACCTTGCTGGTGCTGGATCTCTACGATCCCACCCTGGGCAGGACGGTTTCGCTGGCCCAGGGCCTGGAGGACGAATGGCCCTCGTTCTTCGCCCTCGGTACGAGCTTCATCACGGTCCTCATCATGTGGATGAACCACCACAACATGTTCACGTACATTCGGCGGATCGATCGGCGGCTCATGCTCCTCAACGGCTTGCTGCTGCTCTTCGTCGTCCTGACGCCCTTCACGACGTTGCTCGTCGCGAACCACATCTCGGCCGCCGACCAAAGCGTGGCCGCGGCGGTGTACGCCGGCAACTTCCTACTCGTGTCAATCGTGTGGAACGGCCTCTGGCGCTACGTTTCCTCGGGGCACCGACTGCTCGGGGACGAGGTGACGGAGGAGCAGGTGCGGACGATCACGAACCAGTACTTCGTCGCCCCCGTGTCCTACGGAGCGGCGCTCGTCCTCTCTCAGATCAGCGGCTTGGCGAGCGTCGTGCTCATCCTGATCGTCGCCGCGTTCTTCGCGATCACCGCGACCCTCGGAAAGTGAGGAGGCGTGAGGCGCCCGGTGATCACGAAATACTTTCCCTTGCGCGCCTCTTCTTCGTTGCCGCGGAGACCATCTTCCGGACCGTCGTTTCGTCGATCTCTCCAATCGTCGCATCGAACCAGGCGACCGCCTCGCGATGGTTCGCGGTGAGTTCCTCGGCATCTTTGACGAACGCCAACCGCTCCAGCCGGCGGACGACGTCCTTCGGCAACTCTCGGTAGACCTACCGTATGCGGAAGTCGTAATGCAGCGGCCCGTATCGCATTCGGAGCGCCTCGACGAGGGATTGCACGACGAGTGCGCGATAGAATTCGAGGGCCTCGAGCGAGTTGCCCCGATGAATCTCCTTCGGGACGAACGGCCCGAAGAGCTCCATCCGCTCGATGAGGCGCTTGCGTCGATCGAGGATCGACCGGACGAACCCATCCGCATCCAGCGAGGGAATTCGTACGGCATCCTTCTGATTGAACAGGAACACCGCTTCGCCGTGGATCTCCCGCGCGAGGAACTTGTCCGGGGCCGACACGGTCATGATGGCCAAATCGACGAGCCGATATTCGTCCGTCTTCTCGAGGCGATAGAAGGCTTGATAGATCCCGGAGGCCGCGGGCCAGGGGACTTCCTGCTTCAGCCGGATCGGCGAGAGAGCCGTCAGGGTCTTTTCGACGACCGCGAACGTCTCGCGGACCATCGCGTCGTCGACGACGATATATAGGTCGATGTCGGACCACGCATCCGTTCGATTGAACGCGGTCGACCCCGATTCCCAGAACGCGTGGACGTACGGCAACGGTCGAAGGTCGTCCACCATTCTCCGGATGATTGCCTCTCGCGACAGGGTCCGGCGGGCCATCGGCTCGACGGCAACGTTTGCGCAAGGCATAAAGCCGGACGGGGGGACGTGAATCGACACGACCGCATCGACGGCTCATTCGTCTGAGTCGCCGACCGAGATGGCGGATGTCTCGGCCACGTCGGCCTTCAAGGCGGCTCCGACTTCCGACGGCGCGACGGCGTGCGAGGCGCTCGTGACGCGCACCGCCAGGAACGCGGACGCCAGCATGAGCACGGCGGCGACGAAGAACGGCATGCCGGGCAGAGTGACCGGGGCCGAGGGGCTGATGAAGTAGGCGAAGATGAACGTGAAGAGCAGCGGCCCCAGGATGCCCGTGAGCCCCGCGATGCTCGCGTTGGCGCCTTGGAGCTGACCCTGCTCCGACGGACGCACCCGGCGCGTCATCAGGCTCTGGATGGCCGGCTGCGCGAATCCGATCGGCGCAAAGACGATGATTGCGAGGACGAACAGCGCCGGCGTCGTCGCGAGGCCCCAGACGACGAAGGACGCGGTCCCGGCGGCCAAGCCGGTGATCAACGCCTTCCGCTCGCCGAAGCGCTTGATGAACCGCTTCACGAGGCCCCCCTGGACCGTGATGTTCAGCGCGCCGACCACGGTCAGCGAGAGCCCGACCTCGACGGGCCCCCATCCGTATCGATAGCCGGCGTAGAGGACGAAGACGCTCGGGAGGACCTGGAACCCGAGGAACTGGACGAAATTCACCGCGGCGAGGCCGAACAGGTCTCGGTAGGAGCGGAGCAGCTTGAGCGAGCCGGCGGGGTTCGCGCGCCGCCAGGCGAACGGCTGCCGGGTCTCCCGAGGAAGGGATTCTGGCAGGACGAAGAGCCCGTACGCCGCGCTCGTCAGCGAGAACGCGGCGGCGAACCAGAACGGGAGGCGGACCCCGAGTCCGCCGATCAGGCCTCCGATGCCCGGTCCGAGGATGAAGCCGAGGCCCCACGCCGCGCCGACCATCCCGAACGCGGCCGCACGCCGCTCCGGCGGGGTCACGTCGGCGACGTACGCGCCGGCGGTCGCATAGCTCGAGGCCGTGATCCCAGACAGGATGCGACCCAACAGGAGCCACGAGAGGTTCGGGGCGAGGGCCATGACCATGTAGTCGACGCCCAGGCCGAAGCCCGAGAGGATCAGCACGGGGCGTCGGCCGTAGCGGTCCGAGAGCACGCCGATCAGCGGCGCGAACAGGAACTGCATCAGGCTCCAGATCGTCACGAAGAGCCCGAAAATCTCCGCCCCGGCCGCGGTGTCTCCCGCGAAGCTCACGATCAAGCGAGGCAAGACGGGGATCGTGATGCCGAACCCGAGAGTGTCGAGGATGATCGTTACGTAGATGAAGACCATCGCGGCCTTGCGCCCGCCGCGCGCCTGTGTGCCGGTTCCGGTGCCGCTCGCCAAGGCGTGCCCGATAAAGGCCGCCGTTTATCAAGCTTGAGGGGAGAGAGGCGTGAATCGGACTAGCGCTTCGATTTCTTGGCCGCTTTCTTCGGCAGCGAGGAGGCGTACGCGACGCCCCGGCCGACCCAGGTGCGCAGGCCGGCGTCGGTGCGCGTGCCCGCCGGCGACACGAGGAGCCATCCCGCCGGAGGGCCGCGGCTGCCGCTCAGATCAAAGGGCTTCGCGCCCGGCTCCCGGAGCAAGGCGCCCGTCTCCGACGGCTCGACGCGCACGATCAGGTCCTCGCCATGCACGCCGACGGCCATGTTGCCACCGAGGAGAAACGCGATGCCGCCGAACATCTCCTTCTCGGTCACGCCCGAGCGGCCTCCGAGCTCCTTCCGGACCCGCTCGGCCTGGATCTCTGAGTACGTCATCGGACTCGCGAGGAGTTGCCGGGGCATGAAGCTTGACCCGAGGGAGCCGGGCTCCCCCTCATTTCTTGAACATCGGCTCGAAGGGACGCGGTCCGGCCGAGATCGGACTTAGCGGGGACCGATCGCAATCGGGCCCGGGCTTCACCAGGAGATCTGCTTCCCGTCGCGGTAGAATCCGCCGGTCGCATCGCCTGCGTTGGTCGCGGTCAGTACGATCGATCGCGCGCCGGACGGCACGCTGCGCGTCGCGCCCCGTCCGCCCATGTCGGTGCGGACCCAACCGGGGCAGACGGCGTTGATGCGGATGCCACGCGGCGCGAGTTCGCGCGCAAGGGTCCGAGTCAGCGCGTTCATGGAGATCTTCGACACCGAGTACGCGCTCGGCCAACCGGCCTTGCGGGGATCGCCTCTCTCCAGATCTCGAAGGTACAATGCGACAAGCGCCTCGAGCGCGGGACGCGTCAGCGCCGGATCCGAGAACTTCGAGCGGAGATCGCGCCCGAGGTACGAGAGTTCGCCCATGCCGCTCGAGACCATCACGACGCGGCCGCCGCGGGGGACGAACGGAACGAGGGCGTCCGTGACATCGCGGGATCCGAAGTAGTTCACCGCGATCGTGTGAGCCGACGCCGCCCGATCGGCCCCCCACGAGCCGATGCCTGCGTTGTTCACGAGGACGTCCAACCGGGGAGCGAGGCGGGGCAGGTCTCCCGCCAACGCGGAGATGCTCTCGCGGTCCGTGATGTCCAGCTGATGGTGCACGATGTCCCGGCCGTCGGGGTCGAGCTTCTTCGTTGCCGCCATTCCGGCGGCCTCCGTACGGCTCGTGAGGATGACGCGGAATCCTTGGTGGTTCAGTTGATTCGAAGTCTCGAGGCCGAGACCGCGGTTCGCGCCGGTTACCAAGGCGATCGGACGATCCGAGGTGTCGGGAGTCATGCCCGGTTGCACAGTCGGCGGTCGAACTTGTCTCTTTGCGGTGGACAATGCGCGCAGAAGCGACCCATCGCCCGGTCCGGTCGGCCTCATCCGCGATAACGGCCCCAAAGCCCTTAAACCACCGCGATCGAAGTCGGCGTCCCGCGGTCCTCGGACTGCGGGGTGTTCGCGTGGCCCTCTCGAGCGCTCGGGCGTGTGTCTTGGGCTGCCTGGCCGTACTCGCCGCAGCCGGTCTCATGGCCGTCTCCCCGAGCCTGCGTCCCGTCGCCGCGTCCGTGGTCTCCGGCCCGATGGATGCGGCGCCATCCAACTCGCAGGCCGCGACCCTGGTACCGGCCGCCGCGGGCACGACGCCCCCCCTCGCGAACGCGGGCCCGGACTTCACCGTCTGGGAGGACCGGACCGCCACGTTCAATGGAACCGGTTCCACGGACGACGTCGGGATTGTGAACTACACCTGGACCTTCGAGGAGGGCTCGCCGCAGAGCCTCTACGGTGCGACGCCGACATATGTGTTCGCGACGCCGGTACATACGTCGTGACGCTCACGGTGTGGGACGGCGACGGCAACGCAGCGACGGACTCGGTCACGCTGACGGTCCGCGATGTGACGCCTCCGACCTTGACGATCTTATCTCCCCCCGAAGGGCTCGTCGTCAACGGTTCGCTGGTCATCACCGCGAATGCGACGGACAACGTCGGCGTGACTCGCGTCAAGCTGTTTGTGGATAGCGTGTCGATCCAAGACGACTTCGCGCCGCCGTACGAGTTCGTCCTGCCGGCCGGGAGGTTGTCCCCGGGGAACCACACGATCCAGGTCTGCGCCAACGATGCCGCGCTGAACGGGGCGTGCCAGATCCACCATGTGACCGCCGTCGGAAGCGGGGGAGGCGGCCTCCTCCCCGATGCCGTCCTCTTCGGCGGACTGATGTTGATCTTGCTCGCCGCGATTGGGGCGGTGGCCCTGATCATCCTGCGGCGAAGGCGCCCGCGAATGCCCGTGTCCATGCCGACACCGACTCCCGTTTCGGAGGAATCGCACACCGCGACCGCGCCTACGGAAGGGCCGCCCTTGGAGCGTCCGGCGTCGGACCCCGCCTTCGACGAGCCGCTTCAGTGAGACGCCCGCACCAACCGCTCAGCTATATGGCCGCAAGGCTACTCCAGGCCATGGCGGCACGAACGCGTCGAGCCCGTGTCACGGGAATCGGAGGCATCTTCTTCACGGCGAAAGATCCGGCCGGGATGGTCGAATGGTACCGAGAACACCTCGGGATCCACATCGAAGACTCCGTCGCCCTCTTCACGTGGCGGGGCGGTAAGGACGGCAGAGCCCAGGGCCACACGGTCTGGTCGATCTTTCCCGCGGACACAAAGTACTTCGGCGAGGATGGCGCGTCCTTCATGATCAACTACCGCGTGAAGGACTTGGACGAGGTTCTCGCGTCCCTCCAGGCCGAGGGCGTCGAAGTGGCTCGGAACGTTGAGGACTCCGAGTACGGCCGCTTCAGGTGGATCACGGATTCGGAAGGGAATCGGATCGAGCTCTGGGAGCCGCCGAAGACGTATCGCGCACCAGAGAAGTCCATGGCGATGGAGTAGGCTCGACGTCATTCGTATCCGCGGAACGCTTCGACCTCGACATCCGCCTCTTGGACCCCGAGGCTCGCGAGCAACCGGAGGGTGCCCACGACCATGCTGGGCGTGCCGCTCACGTAGTAGATCGGGTCCGCAAGCCCGCGGGTCGCCTCCCGGAGGAGTTCCCGACCAATCCGTCCGGACGAGCCTCGCCACCCGTCCCCGACCGTGCGGGTGAGGGTATGCAGCACCCGGAACCGAGGGTTCTGCCGTTCGAGCGCGTCGAGTTCCGATCGATACACGATCTCCTCCTGGCTCCGATTGCTGTAGACGAGCCGGACATCGACGGGCAACGCTTTGTCGGCTGCGTATTCGGCCATGCCCTTGAGCGGCGTGACGCCGATCCCTCCCGCGAGGAGGACCGCCGGCCGCTTCTCGTGCAGGACGAAGTCGCCGATCGGGCCGAACACGCGGACCTCGTCGCCGGGCTGAAGGGCGGCGAAGGCGCGCTTGTACGGTGAGTCGGAGAGGCGGACCGCATATTCGAGGTGCGGGCGGGTGGGACTCGTCGCGAGCGACATGGGGCGCGCGTCCATGCCCCCCTCGGTCCTCAGCTGGAGGAACGTGAACTGGGTGGCGCGGAACTCGAAGGCCTCCGGTTTCTCCACTTGGATCGCGTGGGTCGTCGGCGTCAGCGGGCGCGAGTACACGACCTGGATCCTGAATCCCCTCGGGGGCCCGGCCAACGCTCGATCTCCCATTTGGCTGGAGACTCAGAACACGACCGCCGTATTTCGTGACTCGGGCCGGAAGGAGGCGTCACGCGGATGGCGGCGACCCTCCCGGGAATTCGAGAGCGACGACCTGCACGCATTGCGCCTTGTCTGAAGCCTTCGGACCGGCCCGTTCGAATGGCGCGCGAACGTCGGGATTGCAGGGGGCCGTCGCACGCACACGGCGCACGGTGTGACGGTGGTGAACGTAGCGCAGCGTGGGCGGTACGGGTCGGGTCACCCACCGTCTCGAGCCGACGAGACCGCGGCATTTTTCGTTTGTGTCCTCATGGCCCGAAAGATTGAAACGGTCGCGCGAAGGCTCGCGCCTCCGGTTGCGCGACCGCGTCGGCGAACTCAATCCGCGACCCGCGGTCCTACTGGACGGGAGCCGACGGATAGCCCGGCTCGACCTGCATCCGCGACTGCCGCCACGTGTGGAGCCACTGGAGCGCCGCCGTGCCGACGATCGTGCTCGCGATCCACGCTCCGATGCCCAGCGCCGCCGTCAGGATCGACGGGTTGGCGTACCTGTAGAGGAGCAGGTATGTCCCCGCGCCGACAAAGACGAGGGTGAGCAGGAGCGCGAACGCCCGGGACATGCCGGCCGCAATCGCGGTGATCGCGAAGCCTGCGAGGAGCAGGATCGCCGCGGACCCGAGGTCGTGGGCCGCCTGCCACTCCATCACGGCGAGGACGGACGTCACGAGGAAGCCGCCCGCCAGCAGCACGACGGAGAGCGCTTTCCCGAAGAGCCGCGCGACGAACGCCCCGACGAGCAACCCGAGCCCGACCGGGGCCGCGTTGGCCAAGATCCAGGATTGGATCGTTGCGATGTCGATCATAGGCCACCTTCGGCGCGAAGCACGCGGCTCGAGGTCAAATAGGTGTCGCGGGGCGGGCCTCCTGCCTATTCAAGCTTTTGGCACGTCCTTCGGAAGGACTCCCGAAGGCTCGCACCCGGGTTTCGACCTTGGCCGCGCGGATCGAACGATCCGCCGCCTTTGACACGGCGACGAGCGAGCGCCGCTTCTCCGGCCTCTCGGAGGCACCGGATCGGATCAATCATGTCTGCCGTCATGTCGAGAGAGCTACCCGAGGAGACGTTTCGGAGTTGGATCGCCGAACGGAGCAGGGTCCGTTCCCGGTACTCCTCTCGCAGGCCCCGGACCAATGGACGCACGGTCCTAAGGAGGCCTTGTCAGTGCTTAGGCATTCCCGGAGGATGAACGAAGCGTAGGGTCCATCCGGCCGAACCGCGCAGAGGATTGTGTCAATTCTAACGCCATTGTCGCGTGTCGGTCTGCACGCGTCGTCATCGCGTTGCGGGATTCCCGCCAGCTGACGTCGTTGCGGTCCTTGCCTTGTCTTACCCCGTCTCCGGGCGGAGAGGGTGTCGGCCCCTCCCTCCATTCGGCCGGGCACGCATGGGGACCTCTCGCAGATCGTCCGCCTTGAAACCGGACAGTTCGTTCTCCGGAAGGCCCATGCGCTTCCGCCTCGCGCCAAAGCCCCCGTTTCCGAGTGACGCAAATCGATATGATGTCGCTCGTCCTGACGCCGTCCGTCGGACGATCTCCGCCACGCCGTTTTCGACCAGGTACCTCAGCACGAGACGGCGGGTTGCTTTCGACACCTCCGGGAACCGGCCGGAGGCCAGCTTGGACAGCTCATCCGTCGAGACTTCTCGACCCGCGAGGTCCCGCGCGAATTCGAAGGCGTCGTACGCCTCATACGGGTAGAAAAGGGGTGACCGATTCGACATGGACGGCCCATCGGCCTCCATGACGAACGCATCCGCCTCGTCGATCCTCCGACGGAGTTCGGCGAATTTTCTCACTCTCGCATCCCGGCGGAGGACTTCGAGCTCCGCTGTCCACGCTTCCACCTGAGACCGGAGGACCGTTTCCAGGTTCTCCGGCAGACTGGGGTTCATCTCCCATCCCTCGGGAGCGGCCGTAGGGCGCAGTGGATATATAATACTGCCTGGTCAATATGCTATATCTTCCGAGGCACGAATTTGGAAGAGGATCGACTGCAAAAGATTCATCTACGATGGATTTATCCCCGGCCTCGCGGTGTTTCTTTGTATCGGGTCGTCACCGTGTTTGGCAAGACGGAGTTTGCAACGATACGACTCTATTGCAGGCGCAAACGGCTCAGTCTCTATTCCCTGGCGAAGGCGGCGATCCGGGAATACGTGGTGCGCCACCCCTGAGGCTCGCTTTCATGGAGAAGTATGCGATCCGATCTCCAGAAGGAGGCAGTGGAACCACGAGAAACCTCACGAACTTCTGCGGCAAGGTCGTCCTTCCAACTGTACCTAACTATACATTACTGTCTATCCAATATGTCATATCGACCAATGCATACATTCATCCGCTCCCACGGTATCTAGGGTGTGGAGGAGGATCGTTCTTGAACCGGATCGTCACGGTTTTTGGGCAGAAAGAGTTCGCGACCCTACAGGTCTTTTGCAAACGCAAGCGGCTTAGCATGTACGCCCTCGCAAAGGCGTCGATTCGCGAGTACGTTCTGCGCCACACGTGAAAATGGCCGCGCGATTCGATGGGTTCGTCCCATATGGGTATCCGCGGAACGCTTCGATCCCACGTCTGCGTCCGGGCCCCCGCCAACCCGGGAACTCCAATTGCCCGGGGCGCTTCGCCTCCGGGGTCGCGTGGTCTCGGACGATCCTCACTTCTCGAAAGTGAAGGGTTTTCGCACGACTTGGACCTAAGACGCGAGTGAGATTCCATTGCTTTCCAACACGAGAGACAATCTGCACTGAACGTGACGTTGATCGGGAGGCCATCGGATTATCGGGCCATCTTCTTTTCAAGTTCGCGCAGCGCGGCCGCAACTCCCTGTTGGCGAGCGAAGTCCCTCATCCGCCGGAGGTTGAGCCGTTTCCTCTGGCGGACATAGATGCCGAGCGCATCCTCGATATCTTGGTCGCTCCCGTAGACGAGCTTCATAACAATCGTGTCTTCCTTGTCTGCGATCGGGAGACCCATGCCTCGCCACCTGACGCGGACCGCGTGGGAGATCGCGTCCTTCGTTCTCGATCGCACGGCAGGGGCGAGATCTAAGTGCAACTCCGACCGTCCGTCATGGACGGTGACGTGGGATCCTTCGATGACCGCGTCCCGCAAATCCTGCGGATTGACGCAGAATCCTTCGCGGCGGAATGATGCCGCCATCTTCGAGACGTCTTCCTCGCTGTAGTCAACTATGATGTCCACGTCCGCCGTCGTCCTCGGGACGCCGAAGGCAGAGACCGCGACGGCGCCGACAAAGACATGGTCGATCCGTGCGGCACGCAGGGAGCGCTCCGCTGCCTTAACGACAGCGACGAACGAACGCCGTTTCGCCGGCATCGTAGAGGCTCCATGTCGAGTCGATCAAGTCCGCCGCGATGTCGAGAGTCGCCGACGCGGAAAGGCGCCTAAGCCGCTTCGCCGATTGCAAAAGGGTCCGTTCGCGGTAGTCGAACCGCGCGCGTCGAATCGAACCTCGCACGATGTTGGGCACGAGCCGTGGCTATTTAGGGATTGCCTGAGGGAGGCCGAACTGGTGCGGTATGCGCTTGGCTGGTCGACGAACTGAGGGACAATCTGCCAACAGTATGACATCCTAGCGTTCAGTGTGGGAGGATGTTCTTCCCACCTTCTGACTCCCACCATCCTTAAATACCGAAAGTGGTATGTCATCGGTGGGTATGCAGACCGTCACAGTAGACCGGAAGGGTCGGGTCCTAATCCCCAAAGAACAACGAGAGGAACTCGGTCTTACCGAGGAAGACCAGCTCTCGGTGGCCGTCGAAGGAGGCGAGATCCGCCTGAAACCAATTACCCGAAAGCAGTACAAGGCCAAATCCGGTCGAAAGTGGGGAAAGGAGGCTTTCCTGAAGGCGGGGGAGGCTTCGTTCGCGGATGAAGAGTAAGCTGATCGACCTCAACATTCTCGCCATTTTCCTGGTCGGGGACCATCCAGGCCATCGCTATGTCGACCCCGTGGTTTCTTCAGGCCTAGCGGGCGAATATCGCCTTCTCATGCCGGACCAGCTCCCGCTCCGAGCTCGCTGGGTCCTAACGAAACATTGGGGGATTGATTCGAAGGAAGCGGACCGGGCGGTCGAGGACTTTCTCGAGCATCGTCGAGTCCGCTATGTTGGGGCAGCTCGGACGACGATGCAAAAGGCCTTCGAGCTGGCGAAGACACTTCGCCACGATGTCTACGATACGTTCTACCTTGCGCTGGCAATGGATCATAGCGCCCCGACTGTGCTCACAACGGATCGCGATTTCCGCGGATTATGCAAGAAAGTCGACTTGGAGTACGAGAACCCCGTGCCCGAAGATGTTCTCCGGCGGTTCGAGGGCTTCAGAAAGACGCGATGAGGCTCGTCACCGTTCCCTCAATCAAATTCGTGGCCTGCGAGCCCCTGCAGTTTCGTCCCAGACCTCCGCGCGAGGGTTCATTAGCACAATACTCTGTTGTCGATAGCATCGGGAAAGCCCTATGCCTAGGACCGGTGAGGTGAAAAGAGACCGGAGGCCCGTCCCCCGCCTCGAGGACGAAGGCGGGTCGCTTGCGGACAAGGCGACCTTGGAGGAGGCCTTAGAGACGCTCCGCCAGTCCCGGGAAGACGAGGATTGAAGGAAGTCTTGGACTCGAGGTTCCTCATCACCTCTCCAAAGACAAGGCGACGCTCTCGCGGACCCGCGCGAAGCTGGCCACGCTCCGGCAGGGGCGCCGCGGAGTTCTCCCACGGTCGTGGTCGCGGAGGTCTGAATACGGTCTGCCAGAAGGCGGGTCACGACGAGGCGCGGAGCCGGTTCCGCTCCCTCGAACATGCTGGCTTGGAGTTCGTTCCGTTGGATCCTTCCTTGGCCCGCGAAGCCGGTCTCATCAAGTGTGCTCACCGGGACATCCCCACGTCGGACTGTATCATCGCCGCCACCGCGCTACGCCTCGGGGCCTTGGTGGTCTCGGACGATCCCCACTTCTCGAAAATCAGAGGCCTCCGTACGACATGGATCTGAGACACGTTTCGCGGCTTTACGGGCGCTGGTGCGGCCTGCAAGCAGGCAGGGTACATTAGGGAGGTGGACCATCGGCAGGTGCCCTCATGCCGAAGCCGAGTAGAAAGCCAAGGCACACCACCTCAGGAAATGAGCCCGCAGTTCGCGGAGAAGACGACGGGCGCAAGAATGTTCCGCCTGCTGCTAAGCAGACGCGGGCGCCCCGTCACCTCTCCGATTCCGTCGGAATGCTCAGTCCTGAGGCCGTCGAGGCGATACGGAGCGCAATCGAGCAGAGCCGACAAGAGCGGAAAAGGTTAGATCGCGAGCGACTCCAGAAAGTTATCGAGGCCTTCAGAAGTCCCGAAGATGCACGCGTCCTTGACGCAGCGCGAAAGAAGGCGGGATCTGCAGGACTAACGCGTAAGAAGGCCATGGACCTTTTGGACGAAGTGAAGAGGGAAGCCTGGAAGAGAACCTACGGGAAATCGAGTTCGAAGGAGTAAAAGGCGCTCAGGTCGATGTCCAAAGACGATCTGCCCGGATTGTCGGGTCACGGACGCTGCGACCAGATCGGAATGATGTGCCGCTTGGCTCGGTATCGCCGAAGAATCTCGTCGAAAGCCTCGATTTTGTCTTCGGGAACGATGACCGCTCCTCGCCCGACCCGCCAGCCACCGACGTCCCTCAGGAACCCTGGCTTCTGGACGACGTACGTCTTCTCCCCGACCCGCTTCTGAGTCCTGTATCCGTCGATCTCCCGGAGGAACCGAGCGCGCTTGCGGGGAGACAGACGGTCCGTTTGGTAGCTTACGAGGCGGAGAGGCTGGAGATCGAGCTCGACCGGTGTCACGCGAGGAAGGTCGCCAAAGAGGACTCGGCCTTGGCGGACGATCGATTCGAGGAATTGCTTGTCGAAGGCGTCGCGCTCCTCGGGCCGATAATAGATGACGCTGAACTCGACGTCGAACTGGCGGTCGAGGGCGAGCAGGGCCTCCCATGCAGGATCTTCTGCGCCTGAGTTGCACTCAATGAAGATGTCGATGTCACTCCCTTCCTTAGCGTTGCCCCGCGCCGCCGAGCCAAACAAGACTGCGGATCGCACGCCCGGGACCGCGGCGAGCTTCCGGGCTGCCGCACGAATTGCTTGCTCAAACATGGGAGGATTCATCCCAGGACCTCCCGACAGATGGACTCGATGGTCTCGAAACTCTTCCGCGCCTTCGCGAGGTCGGCCCGGGTTCCGGAGTTTCCGTAGACGAACTTGGCTCGGGCGTTATGGTCCAGGTAGCGGAACGCGTCGGCCACGGTGGAGGCGTGTGGACCCAGGATCGCCGGGTTCCGCTGAAGTTCGTCGGGCACCCGTTGGTATGTTTCTGGATGTGGACCCTCTTCTTGGCTGCACACGCCTCGATACAGTGGTAGGCGCTGAGGAACCATGCCTCGACGAGGAGGCCGGGCTCGTTGACCCTGGAGGCGCCAGCTCGGAACTCTTCCGCCTTTCTCAGGTGGGTCTCCAGCAAGGACATTCGCGTACTAATTACGCGACACGTACTTAGGCATCACGCGAGGCGGGCGCACCAAGCTAGAACTCTTTCGTAAGTACGATTTCCGCGTCATCTCTCTGAACGATCGAGATCTCGAGAAACTCGATGACCTTCTCCCAACGCAACTTTTGAAGCTCTTCCCCATGGCTTTCGTTTCCAATAAGTAACGAGACAATTTCCCTGTTCGATCGATCCGCAACTGAGAGATTCTCCATGTGACGCGTCCACACGGTGATTCACCATCTTTGGTCTATTCGCGGACTTGAATCAACCACATGTGGTTTATTTCGATCGCGGACCGTAGGCATCCTTAAGTGGGAGAGCCTCGTCGGGCCGGACGAAGGAATTTTGAATGCCAAGCGAACTATTTGGAACAAGCGTCATCTTTGTCAAAGTGGCGCCAGGATATGTAGAGAGAACGTTGACGACCCTCCGTGCCAAGCCGAACGTGACGAAGGCCGAGGCCGTCTTTGGGCGCCATGACATCGCCATCGCGGGCGGCTTCCGGAACACGGACGAGCTGCGCGCGTTTGCGTCCGAGGTCCAGCTGATGGACCACGTCTGGGCGTTCCGGAGCTATCCGGCACTCCAGGACTGGACCCAGAGCAAGATCGATGGTCACGCCAGCAACGCGTACCTCCTCATCCGGTCGACGGACACGCAGCAGACCATGAGCGCGTTGAAGAACGTCCCCGAGATCCAGGAGATCATCGGCACGACCGGAGATTCGGACATCGTGGCCCGCATCAGCGCGGACCCCCGCGAGAACCTCCTCGAGTCCGTCGTGACGAAGGTCCAGGGCATGCCCGGCGTGCTCTCAACCGAGACGCTCCCGGCGTTCTCGAAGTTCTGAACATCGACGCATGGACGAGCCCACTCGGTTCGTCCCTTTTTCGTTCGCGACTCATTCGGCTGGCGCACTATCCACCGTGACAATCTGCGCGGAATGCCACCGAGCTCCTACGCGTTCTTTGCTCGACCGAACCGTGTCGTTTCGCATACCTCCAAGATAGGTATATGTAGTTGATTGTATCTTTCGTAATGTGGACATCGCACTGGACTCCGACGTAGTGATCAAGATGACAAAAACCTCATTAAAGGAAGCCGTAACCTCTGCGTTCACGGTGTGTCTGCCTCCAGAGGTCCACGTGGAGTGTGTCGAACAGGGCAAACAGGGAGGCCATCCCGACGCGTTGAGAGTGGAGGAGAACATCAAGCGACGGAGAATTCATGTCCGGGGCACCCGTAAAACTGGCCCTGCGGAAACGATCGTAAGGAACTTGAGTTTGAAAGGTGGCGAAGCCGACCTGGTTCGGCTCCATGCGTCGGGTGGCGTGGAAGTCGTTGTGAGTGACGACCGCAGGTTCCTCAATGTTCTCCAAACTCTTAGGATTCCGTTTGCCACCTCGAGTTCTCTCATCGTTGCGCTAGCCAAACGGGACCGGATCGAACGAGGCGAGGCACTCGGGTACCTGGAGAAGCTCGCAGAGTACATTAGCGAAGAACAATATGCAGAAGCCAGGGCAGCCATCCAGGCAGAGAGACCATGAGCGCGGTTCGCAGTCTGCGGATTCCCGAGAGGCTCCTCAAGACCGTGCAAGAGGTTGCGCGTCGGGAGCACTTGGACGAGTCGACCGTCACTCGCCAGCTCCTTGCACTCGGAGCGACTGAGTATGCGGTTCGCCTCTATCGTGAGGGCAAGGTCACCTTGAGAGACGCCGCGGAACTCGCAGACACCACCGTTCGGGGAATGATCGACATTCTCTTAGACCATGGAGTGAAGGGCAACGTCACAGCGAGTCAGGAGAGGAAGGCGATCGAGTTCGTGCTGAGCAAGATGTGAGCGTCGGTGTTGTTCGTGGTGAAGCCGCGCACCTCAAAGAAAATGTCGAGGGGACTTGACAAGACGCGGGCGGAAGACGAAACGCTCCGCGAGAGCCCAGCTAGGCCAAGGGACGTGATCAGGAGACGGACCCATCGACCTCTCTCGGACTTCGCAGGGATTCTCAGCCTTTCGGCAGCTGAGGAAATGAGGAAGACAATCGACCAAGCCCGCAAGGAACGGGAACCATTCGACCGCAAGCGCTTGGAAGAGTTGGCGGAAGCCTTCAATCGTCTTGACGATGACGTTGTCCCGAAAACGACAAGGCGAAAGGCTAAGTCTACGCAGTCACGAGGACCGTCCGAGTCGAGTAGCAAACATACGAAAAGAAGCACCTGAGACGATCTGCCAGGATCATCCGCGTGCGGGCCAGCGGGGAGAGTCTAACGGACTTCGCCTCATGTGCGCAAAGGATTGAGTAGTTGTGTGTTATTATACCACACATGGCCGACCGTGCCCAGCACCTCGCCCAGTACGCAGACTTCAAGAAGGGCGCCGACCTCGAGGTCAACCCGCCCCAGCTACGCGTCGAGGCGATCTTCTTGGCCATGTTCCATCTCATCGACGCGTGCGCTGCATTGCGAAACGTCCACATCAACAAACATCAGCGGGTCCGCTACGAGCTCGAGCGGAATCGCGCCATCTTTGGCAATCGGACCGAGGAGGTCTGGCTGTCCTTTCAGGACCTTGAGACGCGGCTGCGGCCCAAGTTCGTGTATGGAAAGAGGTGGCGCCCGGATGACTTCAAGGCCGCGTTCGAGAAAGCTGCAAGGATCGAGGAAATCTGCCGGGAGGTCCTGCGATGAACCCCGCCAAGTTCGACGGGTGTCTCCGGGAGGTTCGCCTATACCTCGCGGAGCGGCACGAAGTGGGGTCCGCTCTCCTGTACGGGTCAGTCGCCGTCGGTACGGCCGGAGCCGACAGCGACTTCGATCTGCTAATCGTCGCTCCTCGGGATGTCCACGAGGATCTCGCACGGGACCTATTCCGAATCGGGGCGCGTCACGACGTCACCATCAGCCCGTACCTCGTTGAGCGGCCGGAGCTTGACGCTCTCGATCCACAATTCCTGGAAGCCGTCACACGAGATGGCGTTGCGATTGTCGGGGAGGCCTTGGATCCCTCCATCCGACAGCTTCGGATGGAGCCGTATCAGCTGGTCACACTGCAGCTGGACCGGCTGCCTCAGGGAAAGAAAGTGGCGCTCTCCCGGGATCTATACGGATACGAGTCTGTGAGGAAGTACAAACGCAAGACGTATCGGAGCCGTAGACAGGGCTTCGTCGAGGAAGTCGGAGGACGGAAGCTGGGAAGGGGAACCTTCCTGATCCCCGCCCGGTCTTGGCCGCAGCTGGAGGCCCTCCTGCGGAGGCGTGGTGCGGAAAGGTGGGCCTTTACGGTATGGGTCCAAGCTACCTCGTGACGCGGCCCAGCCGTGCAGCGAACCGTGGAACGAGACCAGTCGACGGACGCCGGGCAGGCGTTCGATTGACAGACCCGAACCGTAGCAAACATACGAATGGACGCCTCGGAGACAATCTGCATATAGCGTTAGGCTGCACTATAGCCTGATTACAGCCACTTTACTGGAGAACGCCACAGACCGATTTTGGTTATTTCCGCCGTGTAGCAATCCGTTCCAGCCCCGATATTTCCTCAAGCCGCCGTCGCACGGCATCGGCGATGAACTCGGCCCTTGATCGAAAGCCGAACGCCTTCCGGCTCACCAGGCGATCGATTTCGCTCATCAATTCTTTCGGCAGGCGAACGCTCAGGTAATCCTCGTCGGCCATGGTCCCCCGAACTCCCTCAGAGTCATGAATGTTGCATTCGTGTACATGCAGTATAACTGCACAGAGTAGAATGATGCGTGCATGAGCCATATACGCAACTATGCCGGAGAACAACTGGGATCTCGACCCACCTTTGATCAAGGAGTTTGTGTCGTTAGCCATTGCGGAAGGACTCCGTCCGAGTTCACTGGACCAGGGACGTGGCGTCCTTATTCGGTACAGTCAGTTCCTTCGCGAACGGTTCAATCTGGACCTGACGACCGCGGGCTGGAAGGAGTTCGCAGCCTACAAGGGCCACTTGGCCCAGTCGGGAATCGCGAGGACAACTGCCCGCGGCTACCTCAGCTACATCATCACGTTCTACCGCCTGAAGGCTCAGGGTACGCAGGATCCACAGCTCCTCGAGCTCTTCACGAAGCTAAACGCCATCGGAATGCCGCGTAAGGCGAAATCTGTGAAATGGACGCCCTTCGCCCCGGAGGTCCTCACTCGGGTTCTCGAGGTCGCGAAAGCTCAGGCGTTCGTCGGTGAGGGTCTTCGAGCGGTCCCTTCGGAAGACTACGCCCTCCTGATGACGCTACTCTACACGGGCGGAAGGGCGCAGTTTTACGGGTTGCGGGTGAGCGACCTCGATTTCGATCGAATGGAGATCAAAGCCATCGTCAAAGGCGGGAAGCCGGTCACGATCCCGTTGCACCCGACACTGGCGGACCTGCTGAGGGAGCATCTCGCCTCGCGATCCTACCAATCGGAATCCCTGTTTCGGTACGGGAAGGATTCCGGCAGTCGAACAGGCCAGAAAGCGAACCGTCAGAACGCGTGGCGAGCCTGCAAGCGTATCCAGGAGGCTGCAGGTCTCGCAGAGAGCGTTCATCCCCACCGGTTCCGGAAGACCACCGCAACCATGGGGAAGAGGCTGGGGTTGGATCCGCAGTTTCTTCAGGCAATCCTCGCCCACGAGAGCGTCACGATGACGCTGGACCGATACGCGGAGGTCGAGCTCGACGATGTGAAGAGGGAGTTCGCCAAGCTGGACCTGTGCAACGGTCAGGTGGCCTCCACGCAGCCAGCTCAGGCGGAACTCATTGAACATCTGAAGAAGCAAGCTCCGCGAGGTAAAGAAGGTGCGTGGAGCATGATCTTGGATGGCCTGAGCACAATCTTGCGGGAGGGAGCATGATGGCGCAGATTGGAGCAATATCTCGCGGCCGGCGACGCGCCACGAAGACGATCGTCCTGACGGTGCCGGGGGAACGGGAGCCGGAAGTCTACTCGGTCTGCTCGGATGTGTTTGAGATCCTGGGGAAGATGCTCGCCACAAACCAACTGTCGAGTTCGTTCGGGGCAGGCCCCCGATTCGAGTACGACGAGGTTCGATTCCTCCTGAGGCTTCTTGGTGCTGAGCGCCCCATCGCGAGGCAGAATGAATTGGAACCTGTGGAGCTTTGGATCTCCGGTTACTAAAGCGGATTTGCCCATACACATAGCTGCCGGAGCTTCGGATAAGCGTCCGCTCGGTGGAGTGCGGTTACGGAGCAATTCGCCAGGTTTCTTCCTCTACCCCCCGTTAGCTCGCGGTGAACCGATCTGGTCGAACTTGAAGAGCCGCGCCGCAAGAGTGATAGGTAGGGGACGCGCATCCCCTGGAATTGTCATGCCCTCTCTGCCGGACGAGGCAAGGACGCGAAAGGACTTCATTGACAAGGCCCTTCAAAAGGCTGGATGGGACCCTATAACGGCTTTCATCCCGGGAGGTAGCCTTCGGGACGGTACCGTTGAGGAGTACCCAACGGCGTCGGGTCCTGCCGACTACGTCCTTTTCAGCAAGGGTCGACCGCTCGCGGTTGTCGAGGGAAAGAAGCTAGCTGTATCACCTCAGAACGTTCTGGAACAGGCAGAGCGGTACGCCCGTACATTCCAAGGTGGTCCTTTCCAATTCGGACCCCATCGCATTCCCTTTGCTTATTCCACTAACGGTATGACCTTCTGGTTTCGCGATCTCCGCCAGAGTGACAGCCGTTCCCGACAAGTTTCGGGTTTCCACCCCCCCGCAGCGCTTGACGAAATGCTTGGACGTGACACAGAAAGATCTGAGAAGTGGCTTGAGCAGTCCACCGTTGACCTACCACGGTTGCGCCCGTACCAAAAGGATGCGATTGTGGCCATCGAGGAGGCCCTGCTCGATGGTCGAAGGAAGATGCTCGTCGCAATGGCCACAGGAACTGGGAAGACAGTGACGACGATCGCCCTGCTCTATCGACTCCTCAAGTCAGGATACATCCGTCGAGTCCTCTTTTTGGTCGATCGACGCGCGCTCGCCGCCCAGGCTGCCTCCGAGATGGCGGCCTTCGAACCCGAGCCAGGCCTGAAGTTCGATCGGATCTACGAAGTCTACAGCCATCGCTTCCATCGGGAGGATTTCGACGAGAACCTGAAGTTCAATCCAAGGGAACTTCCCGCACATTATCTGACCGAGCCCAAGCCTGGTAGCTCATTCGTTTACGTCTGTACCATCCAGCGGATGCGAATCAACTTATTTGGCCAACCCGAGGACACGTTTGGCCAGAGCGGGGACATTGATGAGGATTCAGAGGCGGGAAAATTGGACATCCCCATCCATGCGTTTGATTGTATCATAGCCGACGAATGCCATAGGGGATATACCACACTCGAGGAGGGGAAGTGGCGCGAAGTCTTAGACCACTTCGACGCCGTCAAAATTGGGCTGACGGCGACTCCTGCTGCCCACACTAAGGCGTACTTCCAGGACATCGTGTTCCGTTATGACTACAATCAAGCCGTGCGAGATGGATATCTCGTCGACTACGACCCTGTGACCATACATTCGGATGTCCGCATGAACGGAGTATTCTTGAAGCCTGGGGAAGAGGTGCAGCTCGTTGACACACTCACAGGAAAGATTGCCTACGACGTCCTCGAAGACGAGCGTGAGTTCGACACGTCAGAGATTGAGAGAAAGGTGACTTCGCCCGACAGCAATCGCAAGATCGTTCAAGCCTACCTTCACCATGCTTTGGAGCACGAACGAGTGTATGGTCGTTTTCCCAAGACGATTGTCTTTGCGGTGAATGATCTTCCACATACGTCTCACGCAGATCAGCTGGTCAACATGCTACGGGATGAGTGCCGTCGGGGCGATGATTTCGTGAAGAAAATCACAAGCAATCCGAACGTAGATCGTCCGCTGCAACGGATTCGAGAATTTCGAAATCGGCCAGCACCCGCAATTGCGGTAACCGTGGACATGCTCACCACGGGCGTGGACATCCCCAGCGTAGAGGCGCTCCTATTTGTTCGACCGGTCAAGTCGCGGATTCTGTTTGAACAGATGGTGGGTCGGGGCACGAGGAGGTGCGAGGATCTGCAGAAGAGCCACTTCGTTGTGTTCGATGCAGTTGGGGTCCTCGACTATTTCAGGAACGCCAGCGATCTCATTGTGGAGGATCCTTCGAGGCCGCCACGACCGCTTCGTGCTGTCATCCAAGAACTATACGACAATAAGGATTCGCTGTACAACTTACAGGTTCTCGTCCGGCGACTCCAAAGGATCGCGAAAGAAGTGTCAGGCGAGGGCCGTGAGGAGTTCTCCCAATTCATCCCGGAAGGGGACCTCGCTTCATTCGCTCGGCGTTTGCCGGACCTCTTGAGGGGTGACTGGACGGGCACCTTGGCGCTCCTTAGGAACAAAGCGTTTCAAGAAATCTTGGAGAACTATCCCAGGGCGCCTCGCACATTTCTCGTGGCGCTAGGCGCTGAAGACGTCGTCAGCTCGATGTATCACTTTCGCACCGCGGACGGCCGTGAACTGAAACCTGAGGACTATCTTCAGGCATTCGAGCGTTTTGTAAGAAAAAACCCAGAACGGATCGAGGCTCTCGAAATCCTCCTTGACCGGCCTCGGGAATTTGACACCCGTTACCTGGCGGAGTTGAGGAAGAAGCTCGCGGAGCAGCCCGAGCGGTTCACGGAAGAGAACTTGAGGAGAGTGTACCGTGATAGTCTCGCAGATATCATCTCAATCATTAGACATGCAGCCAAGAACGAACCTCTCGTGACCGCTGAGCAGCGGGTCGACAGCGCGATGGCCAAAATTCGCCAGGGGAAGACCTTTAAGCCCATACAAGAGAATTGGCTCCAGCTCATCCGAGATCATCTCGTCCAGAACCTTCTAATTGAGAGAGCCTACCTGGAAACAATCCCATTCTCGCGCCACGGAGGCTGGAACAGGGCCAACCGAGACTTTGGTGGTCGTCTTGAGGAACTCCTGAAAGAGATCAATCTGGCGGTGGTTGAATGACCGATGTAGTTGGCAAACTCTGGGGGTTCTGCAACACCCTGCGGCACGATGGCATCGGCTACGGTGACTATATCGAACAGCTGACTTACCTGCTCTTCCTGAAACTGGCGGAAGAAAAAGGTGTGGTCATTCCCGACGGCTACGACTGGAACTCGCTGCGCGTCCGATCCGGTACCGCGTTGCTTGATCATTATGTCGAAATTCTCCGACGTCTCTCAAGAGAGCCTAGCCTGCTGGGAGATATCTTCGCAGGTTCTCTTTCCAAATTCCGAGACCCCGTCAACTTGAAGAAGCTTGTCTCGATGATTGACGAGGAGGACTGGGCGTCCCTCGACATTGACTTAAAGGCACAGGCCTACGAGGGCCTACTCCAGAAGTACGCGGCGGAACAGAAAGGCGCGGGTCAATATTTCACGCCTCGCGAAGCAATCCGTTCCGTCGTGCGATGCGTGAAGCCCGACATTCGTGCGCACCCAGAATTCACCATTCACGACCCGGCAGTGGGGACCGGCGGCTTTCTCATTGGATCCTACGAATGGCTTCTCTCGGTGACAAAAGAAGGAGCACTACTGAAGGTAGAGGACCGCGATCGACTTCGGAGGCGCAGCTTATCCGGAGGAGAAATCGTCTTGGATACGAGAAGGCTGGCATTGATGAACCTGTATCTTCACGAAATCGAGGGAGATGTATATTACGGAGACTCCCTTGCGGAAGGTCCGCATACCAGCCGACGGTATGACTGTGTAATGACGAACCCTCCCTTTGGAACGAAGGGCGCGGGAGAAATTCCGAATCGCGCGGATTTCACAATACCTACCAGCAACAAGCAGCTCAATTTCGTCCAGCATGTCATTCGGATCCTCAAGCCCGGTGGGCGTGCGGCGATGGTTGTCCCCGACAACGTGTTGTTCGAAGAGCATGCCGGAAGGCAAGTCCGCAGGATCCTCATGCAGGATTGCGACCTCCACACGATCCTGCGTCTCCCGGTTGGAACGTTCACGCCGTACAGCCCGGGGGTAAAGGCAAACATAATCTTCTTCCGCAAGGGGCATCCGACTCAGGAAGTCTGGGTCTACGATCTCCGGACAAATGTGGAGAAGATAACCAAAGGTCGCCCCTTGACAGACGAGAATTTCAAGGAATTCGAAGCCGCGTACGGTCCCGATCCCAATGGCCATCCGAAAGGAGACCGGCGCGAGACCGAACGGTTCCGGCGCTTTACGCGGAAGCAAATCGAGGACCGCGGCGACAATCTCGACATCTTCTGGTTAAGAGACGAGAGTCTCGAAGATCCCCAGAATCTGTCCGACCCGGAAGACCTTGCCGCCGAAGCTCGGAATCATCTGCAAGCCGCCCAGGATGCCCTCGATGACATTATCCTATTCCTCCAGGCAACTAACCAGGAGCGGAGGGCATGAGTGACGGACCGTGGAAGCTCCCCGAGGGATGGGAGTGGACGACCCTTGGGGAAATCTGCGAAATCAATCCCCGCAGATTGGATGGTGATCTTCCGGGCGCTACGCCGGTGTCGTTCGTCCCCATGTCGTCCGTCGACGCGAGAAATGGCGAGCTCGGGGATCTTCAGCTCAGGTCATTGGCAGAAGTGCGAAAGGGTTTCACACCCTTCAAGGAAGGAGACGTACTGTTCGCAAAGATTACTCCTTGCATGGAGAACGGAAAGTCGGCGATAGCAAGAGGCCTTGTAAACGGAATTGGTTTCGGAACTACTGAGTTTCATGTACTGCGTCCACTCGGTGGAATCCCCTCAGAGTTCGTCTTTCGCTACGTTCGGCAGAAGTCATTTAGAGGCGAAGCCGCCGGTCATATGACGGGGACCGCCGGGCAATTGCGCGTTCCAAAGGACTACCTTGCCAGCGCAGCAATCCCACTTCCTCCACTCGCCGAGCAGCGCCAGATCGTCGCCAAGATCGAAGCCCTCTGCGCCGGGAGCCGCGTCGCTCGTCAGGCCCTGGACCGCGTGCCCCAGCTGACGAAGCGCTTCTGGCAGGCGGTAATAGCAAAGGCGTTCCGGGGCGAATTGACGGCGCGGGAAGAGGGGGACGAACCAGCACTCGTGCAGCTGCACAGGATATGGGAGGAGAGACAAGCGAACGAGCAGAGCCAGATGAAGCACAATCCCGAGAAGCAAGAACTAGCGGATACTGGGGGGCTAAGGGAATTGCCGAGGGACTGGGCCTGGGCGACGCTTGGTGACATTATTCTGAGTACCCAGACTGGCTTCGCTTCGGGCAAGAAAGATGTGGCGGGCGGGATCGCGCACCTGAGAATGAATAACATCGGATCCGACTGTAATCTGAACCTCAGTGTCGTACGGACCGTGCCCAAGGAACTGGCTCTTGAAAAATACCTCTTGAAATCTGGCGACGTCCTCCTCTGCCACACAAACAGTCCAAAGCTGGTGGGCAAAACTGCGTTGTTTGCCTTGAACGATGGTCGGCGCTATGCTTTCAGTAATCACCTGACGCGAATTCGTATTAACCCAAATGTCACGATACCCGGATGGGTGTGGCACAATCTGGCCACTCTCTGGAGGCAGGGCTACTTCGAAACAAGGTGCAAGCAATGGGTAAACCAGGCCACAATAGAGCGAGGAATATTGCTGAGTACGCCTATCCCGCTGGCCCCTTTTGCCGAGCAGCAGCGCATCGTCTCCCGCATCGAATCTCTCTTCTCTCAGAACTCCGCCATCGAGGCTGCTGCCCGGGAGGCTTGGTTGCGGTTTGACAGACTGGACCAAGCGGTGTTGGCAAAGGCGTTCCGAGGGGACTTAGCGGAGCAGGACCCGCACGACGAGCCGGTTTCGGTCCTCCTGGAGCAAGTCCGATCGCAACGCGGTACCGAAACACGATCGCCAACTCAGCAGGCGAACCTTCCCGCTGGATGACGGCGCGGTAGGAGTGATTCAAGGCGGCGGAGAATCCAGTGCACGGGAAATCTTCCGGAGCTCGAGAATCAGAGCGGCGGATCTTGTACATTGTCCAAAACCTGGTGGTGACTTTCAGATTGGCTAGGATGTTTCCTCTTGAGGAGATCGTGAAGTCGAGAGCGTTGGGGACAAGCGTCCGGAAAATCGGAAGGCCATGGCTAGGGCTTCGAGTCGGCCCCCAAAACAGGTACGTGGCCATTTATCCCAACGGGAAAATCGTAGTTACAGGATGCCGGACTATCGAGGAGACGAGGGAGGTATCAAAAGAGATCGCGGGAATGTTAGCTTCCCACATTGAATCCAAGCAACCCGTGTCTGAACCTGTCATTCAAAACATTGTTGCGACGAGCGATCTAGGCCGAAAATTAGATCTCGTGATGGTCGCTAGGGCGCTCGCAGGGCAAGATTTTGAATATGAACCGGAACAGTTTCCAGGACTCGTGCTGCGCCTGAGAAACCCTCGCTCTGTGGTCATCTTCTTCCGGACCGGCAATCTTGTTCTTACAGGAACCAAGAGTTTCGGCGAGTTAGAAAAGGCAGTCGACGCAGCCGTCAGATTGGTGATAGACGCCAGCCAATGAGTGTGTCCAATCTGGACGCAGGCGGGGCGGGGGCTATATCAACATACTGTCTTGGACAGCACCGCGAGCGGAAGCAGCGGCAAGATCAAGCTGGCAGTGGGCTTCCATGACATGTGGACCTAAACCTCAACCCCTCGCTGGGCGTGGCGTATACGAGTCGATCTCAGGTCGCCCGGGTTGTTACTGAGGGCTGGGTGGCTGAGCAGCTCTACTGTCCCGCTTGTAACCACGAGGAGCTAACCCCAACTGCCCCAGGTACAAAGGTAATAGACTTCCAATGCGAAACCTGCGAAGAAACGTTTCAGCTAAAAAGCCAGAGCCGCCCTTTTGGCTCAAGGGTCACAGACGCTTCGTACGGGCCCATGATGGAACGGATCAAGGAAGGCAGCGTTCCGACTTTTATCTTCCTTCACTATCGATCAGATCGCTGGCTGGTTCGAGACCTCTTCTTCGTTCCAAGATACTTCCTCTCCTCTTCGGCCATCGAACAGCGGCGGGCCCTGGCGTTGACAGCTCGTCGTGCTGGGTGGGTCGGATGCAATATCCTTCTTTCATCGCTGCCCTCCGATGCAAGAATCCCCGCGGTTAGCGACGAAGTCGCCTTGCCATCCCAAGGGGTGCGGGCCTCGTGGAACCGATTTTCATTTCTGGATAACTCAAAATCGGAATCTAGAGGGTGGATGGCAGACGTCCTGCGCTGCGTCCGAGACCTCAGCCGGGACTCTTTCAGCCTCCCCGACCTCTATGCATTTGAGGTAGCTCTCGCCGGTCTGCATCCCCGGAACCGGAACGTTCGACCCAAGATCAGACAGCAGTTGCAAGTCTTAAGGGACCATGGAGTGCTTGAGTTTGAGGGAAATGGCCGTTATCGTGTTCTGCTCCAGCCCAGACCGCCCACGGAATAGGCGATCGGCAACTGAGCGAAGGTCGAGGGATCGGTCTATCGATACGGCCGCTGGAACTGCTGTGGCTCTCGCGGGAGCGGTGATCGGGCGAGACGTCGAACCGAGTGATGCCGGAGCCACGGTCCGTCTATTTCAAGACATGAGCTGATCTGGAGTTACAGCTCTCACAGAATCCTGGAGTACAATCCGTTGGCAGAAATCGATGTCGTGCTGGTCAGTGTGGCGGGATCGCTCGGTCTAGCGGTGCTTGGCTATCTTCTCAACGGATGGCGCGATCGGAGTTTCGAACGAAGAAAGACAAACTATCACGCAAAGCTGGCAGCGTTTCGGGAGATCAATGTGGCCATCCAAGGGCTATCTAATGCTTATCTGTACTTAAGCTGGGTGTCTGGCGTCGACTGGGACCGAGAAAAGAGAGATGACAAGTTAGGGATAGCACTCACACTGGTGGCGCTCGCACGAGAGGAAGAGGCCCGACTTGGCACGAAGGTAAGTCAGAGTCTCGCGGAGGAATTCGAGAAGGTTTCTGCAGAGTCGGATGAGCGCCGACAGCGTGCGGTCGCGGATCGTTGGCTTGAAGGCACCACACTCAGTCTTCTCATTCTCTGGCTCCGTCTTCTTGTTTTCAATCTGAACTCGCTTGGAAAGGCAAGCTCAGACGCTCTGCTGGTCGCGGAAACTCCGGCTGTACAAAACGCCATCGGCGCTCTGGTCCAGCATGTTGGAGACCAGCTACGGTCCGTCGAGACCACGACAAATCTCAAGAAACCGAAGCTCCCTGACATCGAGGCGATTCGAAAGGAGCTATCGCCCCTCGTCTGGAGGCTCCAAATGACCATGCGCGAAGATCTCCTCCTGACAATGTTGTCGACTTGGGGGAGGAGGCGCATGATCAGGAATGCAAAGAGGGCTCACGCAACATCCGTTGGCGGCGGCGAACCTCAAACTGACACCAGCTGATTAGCAGACTCGTCGGTTCATTCGCGGCGCCGCTCGGATTCCAGAAACAGCTTTAGCCCCAGATTCCATCGAGGCACAGGAGGATCGCCTTGGCCAACATAGGCTTCGATGATCTGAAGAAGGACCTGACGGAGATTGGAACGGCCAATCCGCGCCTGAAAGCTGATGAGAGGTTCGTTCTCTGGTTCCTAAAGGCGTTCCTTTGCGAAGATGAGGCGGAAGCGGCTCAGTGCCTCACGGGAGGCAGTCACGACAAAGGAATCGACGCGGTAGTCGTTGATGAGGACCTGAAGCAGGTTTCCGTCATTCAGGGAAAATTCCATGAAGGGATTGGCGAGGTTGCAGAGAAGCGAAGTGATGTGATATCATTCTCACAACTTGCCTCCACGTTTTTCGGTCCGAAGAAGGCACTCGACGCCTTCTACGACGAGATCGATCCGTTGGTTCGCGCCAAAGTCGAAAAAGCTGTAGAAAGACTCAGGAAGCGGAACTACTCGTTGCAACTCTACTACGTTACTACGGGGCGATGCAGTAACGGGCTCACTTCTGAGGCGATGCTAAACGCACGCTACTCCGACGGTCCGGCTCAGCTCGACCTGGTCGGGGGGCACGATGTTCTGAGGATTTTCACCGACTATCTTGACGGCGTAGCACCCCCTGTCAGGGAACTTGACTTTCCGCTCGAATCCGAAGGACGGATTCGTAACGAAGGAGTCCTGAAGCGGTACGATCCCACAACCGGAATCACGGCTTGGGTCTTTTCGATGACTGGGAATGAGATGGGCCAAGTCTTCGAGAAAGCAGGGATTAGACTCTTCGCTCGCAACGTTCGTGGTTTCCTGGGTCGGACCGATATCAACGATAGCATTCGCTTCACGCTCGAACATGAAGCGGACAACTTCTGGTACTTCAACAACGGAGTTACGTTGGTTTGCGATCTCGCTACGCGTATCCAGGAGGGAGGACGAGAGTTCTTCCGCGTAAGGAATCCGCAGATCATCAACGGCCAACAGACCACCCGCCAACTGCACATGTATGCAAAAAAAGGCGCCAGTGTGCTAGTTCGGCTAATCCAGATTCCGAGGACGGGAGAAAACGGGGAGCACTACTTCGACAAGATGGTCAGCAACATCGTGAAAGCCACCAATTGGCAGAACGAAATCTTGGCTTCCGATCTCATGGCGAATGATCGTCGTCAGGTGGTTCTTGAGAAGGAGCTCCGCAAGTTAGGATACCAGTATATCAGGAAGCGCCAAACCAAGTCGGAAGCGAGGCGCGCGTTCGGCAGGCATTATCACACACAGATTCGGAAAGATGAGTTAGCGCAGGCTGTTGCGGCTTGCGAATTGGACCCTGCGATTGTTCGGCGAGGAAAGGAAGGCCTGTTCGAGGAAAGGTACTACGGGACAATCTTCAATGCTCAGCGGGCTGGGTACTACCTCGCGCGGTATTGGCTGATGAGAGCGATTCAGAACCGCAGCAGAGGTTATCCCGAACGGGCGTATGCGAAGTGGCTCGTGCTCAACTTCGCTTGGACACGGCTAAGTGGTGACTTGGGTGGAATCGGCGGGAGTGCCAGATTTCGCAAGATGGCAGAAGCGTTGTACGGTTGGCCGAAGTCTCTCGAAGGCGCGATCGACGCTACGTTCCGCGCAGCCTTACTCTTCTATAGATTGAACCGTGGTGAGGGGGAGCAGCGTAAGGATGTCTCAACGTTTTTCCAGGGTAGCGGGCTTAACAGAGAGTTCAATTCGTTCTGGCGAGGTTCCAGAAACGTTCATCGGGCGCCGGCAGAAAAGCGCTATCTGAACTTCCTGAAAGAGTTGAGAGCTCGGGAGGATTCCTAGGCCTCGCATGGTTCTTCTGATGGGATTGGTGACGATCGACAGCGATTGTCACATTGGGATGATTTCGGAGATTCGGAAAGAGGGTTGCGAGGAGGCACATCAGCCGCTGTTCGTGGGCTTCGTCAACAGGAATCTCGACTTCGCGGCTATTCCTTTATAAAGCCATGCGCCGCTTCTTTCATCCAGCCGCGAGCGATTTGCGGGGTCCGAAGATGGCACTTGAAACGATCGACATGACGCGGGCTCGGGATGGACTTCGCAGTGCCCTCGAACAAGAACGGCCGATGCTCGAGGATCTCCGCGACCGCGTTCGCGGATTCGAGATTCACGAAATCGGATACCGGCGGTGCTACGCAATCTCCCCGGTCGCCACCGACGGGGGCGAGAACCGCCTCACGTTTGAACCCTTCAACTTGGAAATTCTGCGCGTCGTGGACAGCGACGGGCGGGAGCGGTTTCAGAAGATCCTCCCGCTATCGGGAGGTCCTGGGATCTTCCGTGCGGCTTTCGATCGAACGTTCCCCGATCACGTCCCACTTCTCGCAGAGTTTCTGGAACGCCTCGACGTCAGGTACGATGACCTCTCCTACCTTCTTAATCCGGACCGAAGCGCCGGCGATCTGAGGTCCGCCGTACAGCCGTTCCGAGACATCGTGGAATGGGCTGTGTTGCTCGACATTGCCTGGAATCCGGGGCAAACGAAGGCACTCGTGATCCGGGACGGGCTGCTGCGTTCCATTGCGTTGCGGAAGGAGATTCTTCCCAAGCTCGCCAGGTCGTTTGAGGAGGCCTACCGAGAGCAGGGCAGCCTGCTCGTCGGGGTAGCCAAGCGATCGAAAGTTCTGAACTACCTTTCCTTTGCCCTTGCCCTCGAGGGGACTCTCCGCAAGTCCTATCCTTGCTTCTGTGAGGTGCCGAAACAGATTGAGCGCGAGGCCCATCGGCAGTGGCGAAGTTGGCTTGAGGAACACACGATCGGCCGACTACACCTCGCGAAACTCGTTGAAGAGCCCGACGGGCTCATTCTCCCCGTCGATATTCCCGAGTGGCTTATGCCACGCCGGAAGGAGATTCTCGAGTACCTCGCCGAGACCGCGAAATCCTCTTTCCCCACGCCCGGCTATCCGGAACCTCTCATCCGCGCGCATGAGGGCGCGGTCCTCCACGGGATGGAGATGTCGGTCTTGGAAGACATGTTCATCGAGGAGTTGTTGCGAAATCAGCCTGGAAGCGACTCCGACAAGACCTTCGAGCACGTGGCGATCGGCCGCGGTCTGCTCAAAGGAGGCTGGAAGGAATATGGATGAGGTGATGGGGACCGTCATCGGCGTCTTCAAGGGTTTCATCGAGTCCGGACTCGAGTTCAAAGCGGATCTCGTGGTCCCGTATCAGAGCGAGTTCGCGCCCCTCCTTGGTAGCTTCCTGGTCGTCGAGGTGTCAAAGCAACGCTATCTCCTGGGGCGAATCACCCGGTTCCACCCGGTCGGCCTCATGGCCGGGGCCGAGGCGGAGGACTACCTCGCCCGGATGTCAAAGGCCGGACGATCGGTCCCTGAGGATCTGAAGGAAGCAAAGCTCCGGTACAACGTGAACGTCAAGTTGCTCGGCGCGTTGACGCTAGACGGGAAAGGTGTCCCGAAATATGAGCCATCCATGCGCCAACTGCCTCATTTGGGTGCCCGCGTGGGGGTCCCTGCCGAGGATGCCCTCCGGCTCATCTGCTCTCTCGGCATCGAGGCGGGCGAGAAACCGATGGTCCTAGGGCGTCTCGCGTTCGGCAACGTCGTCTTCGACGGGGACGGCCAAGCTAATCTGCCTGTCCCGTTCGATGTCCGGCGCCTTGTAGGTCGGCGGAGCTACGTGTTTGCGCACGCGGGATACGGCAAGACGAATCTCGTTAAGCTCCTTGTCACGAAGTTGTACGAAACGGACCCCGAGGTCGGCTTCTTGATCTTCGACCCAGAGGGCGAATACGCGGTCACGGACAAGAGGGGGCGACCTGGATTAGCGGACGTCCCGGAACTCCAAGACAAAGTTGTCTTGTACACAGATCGAAAGCTGTCCCCGAAGTATCAGCGGTTCCTCGCGGGCGATGTTCATTTGAACCTCGGCTCTCTGAGACCTGGAAATGTGGTCAAGAATTGCGTGCCCCCCGAAAAGTGGGAGCAAGTGTGGGCGAACGCGGTCCGAGGTCTGCAGGAGCATGAGTGGGCCGCGCTCGTTCGGTTGCTTGAGATCGATGGGTACCGCGCCGACTCGGCCGGGATACGAGACATCGTCCAAAACGTCGCCGAAACGACGCCTCCTGCGATCGTCAATAACATCGTCCCCGTCGTCAAGAGACTTCATGATAAGGCTTCTCGGATGCTCGACGGGATCTTCTGGCATCTCGAGCGCAACCACATCATCGTCGTCGACATTTCCCTGATGGCATCGGTCCACGGTCGTTGGATCGCATCCTTGATCCTGAACGAGATCTTCCAGCGGAACCAGGCCAACTTCACAGCGGGCGCCCAGCGGGAGCTCCTGAACGTCGTGACGGTCGTCGAAGAGGCGCAGACGGTCCTCTCCACAGACCGCGAGAAGGGTGAGACCATCTTCGTGGAGTGGGCGAAGGAGGGTCGCAAGTACGGACTCGGCAGCATCTTCGTAACCCAGCAGCCCGGCGCGATTCCCTCGGAGCTTGTGAGCCAGGGAGACAACTTCTTCGTGTTCCACTTACTCAGTACGGACGATCTGGCGTCCTTGCAGAGGGCTAACGCACACTTTTCGAGCGATGTGTTGGGTATGATCCTGAACGAGCCAATCCCTGGAAACGCATACGTCTGGAGCGCGCCGTACCAACCCTTCGTGCTCTCGGTCCGAATGGAGAATTTCGAGGACTATGCCAAGGGCGCAATGCGCACCAAACCCGCGGAGGCGCTAGCGACTCCAGCTGAGGAATTCGCCAAAAGGATTCCAGATCTCCAAATGGAGCTTGATCGGACCGTTCGTGAGTTGCTCGAGAAAGACCGACAAGTACCCGTGTATGTCAACCTCGTATCCAATGGCCAGCCTTTGGCGGGACAAGTTGCGGTGAAGCTCTGGAATCTCAAACTCGGCGTGGGGAAGTCCCTGTCGCAAGAGGCCGCCCGGGTTTTCGCAACTGAAATGCCTGACGGGCACAAAGTCGTGCCCGATGACACGCTCCTTGCGGCACTCGATCGGTTGACTGTACGCCACAGGATCATGCGTTCGGAGAAGACCCCCTATCTGCTCTTGGGTTCAGACGCCCTCAAATTCCAGAAACCCACGAGATCGGAAGTCGTGGATCTGCAGTAGGCCAAAAAAGCCCCTAGCATCCATTGCCCGCGCGTTCGAATGAGCTATGGCGTCCTCATTCACGGTGTTTGTCTCGTAACCCTGGATGCTTTGAAACTTCACGACTTGCCCGTCGCCTAACCCGTCATTCAAGGTGACAGAGTGTCGGCGTGCGCGGTTCGGACCTTGGCAACTCGCTCAGTAAGCGCCTCATTCAATTCTCCGATGGGAAAGGCCTTCAAGATTCGGTCGGCGAATGGTGGTGTATACGGGTACGCGTGGATCCAAATCCGGAATCCAGCAAGATTGTCTAGCGCGAACCTCTCGAACAAATCCCTAGTCTTCCATTTCTTGATTTCTTCGATTACGTCTTCTGGCAGGGCATCGAAGTCCGTAAGCATGTCATATGAAAACCGGAGCAGGGACACCAGATTGTCCTTGCCCTTGCGACCGGAGACGATTGAATCGTATCGGTAATGGACGTCTGGGATTCCAAGAGCCATTGATGCCAGTCGACGAATTATGCAACCATAACACGTCCCGTCGTGAGACCTAAATTGCTGGGAGATGCAGGAGTGGGTAAGTTTGAGCCAACCCCTATCTTTGATCAACGCCATGGCTTCGGCCTTTGTATGACCGGCGAGCGGCGTTTCTAGGCGGATTCTATTCTGAGTGAGCTTCTTTGCAATTGATCTGATTACCTCGAGCACCAAGGGGTGGGAAGTCATGGTGGTTGTGTCGAAAGGACCGAATCGGGGCTGATGCATGGTCGGGCCACATTCGCCCATTACGAAGGAACGTCTTCTCAAGCTCTCCGCGACAGCCAGGGCGGCCATTCCGTACAGAAAGCCGCGGGTTTGCGAATACCCGGCGCGACGGAGAGGGGGCGCGTATAAGGTGAGCAGCGGAACCGAAATTTGCTCGAGAACTGACTTGTAGAGCGATTGGACTATGTGAATTAGCCCACCCAGGTCGCTATGCGCGACGAAGAGGGCGATAGGGCGTCTGCCCTCTGTGATGCGCTTGAGTAGGGTTGCCAGACTATCGATCCCGCCTGAGAAGAGGCTAACCTCGGTTTTCTGAGTTAGGCTGACCTCATATTTTGACGTACGAACCCGAGTATCTGCGGCGACGAATCTGACACTAATCTCGACGGGCCATAGATATTCGAACAGGTGTTCCAGGTCAGTTGTGATGTCATTGTCTCTAAATCGGTCCAAGTTGATCATTGAGACGGGGATGACAGATTCTATCTTGCGGTAGCCCGCCTTGACTTGATTCTCAACTGCGATGGCGGATTCCCCGATTCGGTAGATATCGCGTCCCGAAACGAACGCATCGAGCCTGGCATAATCGCTTTCGCGGCTCGAGACCCTAACTGGTGTGACGACCCTCCTCCGGTTCAATATCGTCCGCTTCCTGTATCTGCCGTCGCGCAGCGCTGATACCGTTCTTGATTGCAGACTCGATTACGTTTTCCGGGACTTGGCTCCAATCGTCAGTAGAATAGCCCGCGGTGCGGAGCCTATCCGCCACAAGCGGTGCCGCCGCTTTGGCGACCTGACGGTTCCGCCTTTCCACTTCGCGTTGGACATCTTTGGGGAGGGTAAGGTAGCCCGTAGAGATATCTTCCGACCTGACGCCAGCGGTAAGCATCTTCTCGATCAAAGAGGCAAGGAATTCCAGAAACGCGGCATCCGCCGGTGGGGGTCGAATCATTTTCCCCTCTTACGGCGACGAAGTGCCCGTGCCAGCGCTTCAGTGACAATTTTGTCTTCAACAAGCGAAGTCTGGATCCCTCTCTTGTCGCGCTCGACGGCCCAAGCCTTGTTCGCAGCTCGTTTTCTTTGTTCGTAGGTCTTCGGTTCTTCCTTCCTCGCTTCTTCAAGAACCTTCGAGTACGCCCTGACGGCTTCGCTGAGGAGGCGGACGGGTCTCTCGCTGTCGACAACGAGCTGTGCACTATCTGAGGCAATTCGATCGGCACGCCCTTCTTTGACTGCTCGAGTAACCCGCCTCTTGTCCAGCTTTGTCTTCTTGGACTTTCCAAAAACGTCCTCTAGAGAGTATGACCGTCGACCGCCCATTTAGCGGACCTCCCCTGGGCCTGGAGAAAGTCGATCTCGCTTCAGAGCAGCAACTCGATCACAGAAAACACGGATTGTCGGAATGTCCCACTCCGGGTGGCTCTGCCTCACAAAGTCGTAGTAGGCCTGGGGACTACGATACTTCAGGATGTCGCGGACCTTGCCAATCCCAGACCGACGCACATAGTTTAGCTCGAGCCTGAGAGCCTCCACCGCCTCCGCGGGAAACTCACCGATGGCGCGATTAAGAGCCGATAGTGTCGTGATGCCAACAGCCCGTGCCTCTTCGGTGATGTCGCGAAGGACCTCGCCAGTAATTGAACTCCCGTGCTGATTCCGAAAAGCTTTTTTCGATAGGAAAACCCTGAGGGCTATTGGTTCAATCTCGATTTCCAAATCGCCGCGATCGATGCGATTTCCGATCTCCGACTCCAGTCGGCGCCCATAGTCTCTCAGGTCTTCGAGCTCATTGTCGGCGATTTCTAGGAGCCCGGAAAGAGCGTAGAAGCGGCGCTCGATTGTCCTGGGGGGCTCCGTCGGCGGTTTATATATTAGCCCGTGGGCTGTTGCCGCCCACGCATGTTGAAGAATCGTCCGAATCTGGATTTCGCATTTGAGCGTTGCGATTCCTGGGGCTTCTGCCGGAACCAATTGACCGGGTAACGTAACAACGAAGTGCGCAGAGTTATATCCGAAGACCTTTGGGTCGCTGGCCTTGTTGAAATCCACTGAATTTTTTTCGTCAATGATGAATTTCCTCCTTACGATGTCGCTCACGGTCTCAATATCGGATCGGAAGTGGACCATTGCCCTGACACCTGCGAGGTCGGTGACTTCCGTCAGCGGATCTTTGTAGTCCTTTTCTTCCCGGAGGACCTTCTCTTGAAAACTCTCAACAGTCTTTACGCGGTATGTGCACCCGTCGATTGTGAGTCCGATTGCTGCGATTTCGCTGACTAGACAGTCTCTCACCACAACTGCAAGTCGCTCGTACGAAGGGCGGAGAACCCTGTATTGTTCCGCGATTTCGTCAACCGATAGCTCTTCTGGCTTAGAACCTGGTGTCCCGTTCGCCAAAGACCCTCCCTTTGTGAATCGCCCGGGGGTTAAATCATCCTACCGCAAGAAGTCACGACCTCACCGGTATAGCATGCATCCATGGGCCTCCCGCGCATATCGCGTCGCCGCAACGTCGTCGGACCGGAACAAAATGGCGCGATTGCCGCAAGCATCACTCTCTACGGCAGAAGTCGGAGTCGCTAGCTAGGTCTAGTTTATGGCGGTCGAAGCAATCCGCGCATCATGCCGCGAAAGTCCACGGTTACCATCGTCAGGCAATCCTTGCAGGAGCTTGTTGATCAGTTCTTCTCCTCGCCCCATGCCCTCAGAACCGAACAGAGTTTGCATTGCCAGCTCTATTACCTCCTCCTAAAACACGGGCTCAATCACTCTCATCAGTCCGGCGCTGGCTTCGATGTCTCACAGGTTCAGAAGGAGTACCCGCCACGGAATGCCGACAAACGTGGTCGGCGTGGTCGATTCGACCTTGTAGTGTTCGATGCGGCCGACATTCGCTCGATAGCTCGTTGGGACTACTCTGATGAATTGAAGATGCCCATTCCGCCCACCGTCGCTATTGAGCTGAAGCTGAATGGTGGCCTTCGATGGAGTCCTGACAGGGCCAACCTTCCGGACATTCAAAAGGAGCTCAAGAGGCTCCAGCGCGAGGAGAATGGGGTCAGACACCCGTTCGTCCTTTACCTCTACCGGATCGCAAACCTCAAAGATGCCAGAGGCCAAGTTGAATCGTTCAAAAGGCTGGAAGAACTCTTCGTCGCAGCCTCAATGGAATATCGGAAGGTGTCTGCATGGCTAGCCGGGACCGAGTTTGATCCAGCGCAAGGATTCAAACCGCTGACGTCCATCGAAGTCAAGGTAGAGAAGGGCAAAGTTGCCCGAAGAACCCACGTCCGAAACTGATGCAAGCGGGGAGCCGGCCGAGCTCGGTCAACTAAATGAGTTCTGCACGCCTTTGTGTGGTAATATGACGCTAAAGCCTCGACGGGTTCGGGTCGACAATACAGAACAAACTCCGTGGCACTTAAATAGAATCACAAACGCCTCCGCTTCCCATGACCCTGGCACCGCTGAGGATAGAAGGCTCGGGATTCTTACCACCAGCGCGTAGGCGATTACTTGGCTTCCCTTGGAAATCTACGAGTTATCAGAGGCGCCTTGCGATCGTCGCGGCCTTCGCGGTGACGGTTTTTCTCGTGAGTTTCTTCAGCTATCATGAGGATACGATACCTTCGCCTGCGACTGTGACAGGCACATGGGAAGGTCCTGCGGAACAACTGACGATTTCCGGGAGGGGCTTTGCATTCACTTACCCAGGTCGGGGGAATCCAGTCGACTCGACTTACGCGGTTTTTGAGGTCCTCCCATCTGTGGGGTCAGGTCCAATTCGGCTGGTGTACCCCCACACGGTCGGCCCCACCGCCAACGGGTCTTATCGCGTGCTTGATCCTGCGACCCTCGAGGTGCTCGCAAACGGATCATTCAGGAATTTCGCGCTCGGAGCACCCTACTATTTCAACTCGACCCGCCTGGCGGTGTTCGGGTCATACATCCGGACAGTTCAGGACTTGGGCGACTCCCGCGAGCTCAATCTCGCGTTCACTGACGCTTCCGACCGTGACCTCGAGATGAAAGTGACTCCGATTCCGACCCCACACGTAACCTTCGACACTTCCTTTACGGCCGGTGATTCATCCAATTTCGTTTCAATCGACTTGGATTTCGCAAACGTCACCGTCGATGGACAAAGTTCGCAGTTCGATCGCTCGGTTCGCCTACTTATCACAAACTTCGGGGAATTCGCTCTATCACTGGACGCTTTCGAAGGGCCCATTATTCGATTCCCCATAGGACTGTCCCTGGGCTGCAGATCGTGCGGTGCTACGTTCGAAGGTCCCGGCAACGCGACTTATCAGGACAACACGTCGCCCTTCAAGGAAGGGCTCGATATCGACAATGCTGAGTTCCTTGACTTTGACCTTGCGGCCCCGCTCACTCCATTCCGATTTGGCGCCGTCAGAGTGATGTTCATTGCAGCCAGCGCACTCGTAATAGCGGACGGAGTGTCGATCGCGGCCAATACTCGCATCAGTTATTCTCCAATCCCTTGGAGGGAGCTCCGGGAGACTCTCTTGGTCTTCTCCGGAATCGTTTTGACGGTGCCCATTGAGCGGGTCGTCGAGTGGTGGCTTCGACGCAACGAAAAAGACAAGAACAAGAGTGTCTAGAAGACCCCCCACTTGTCGACGGTCTAAGATTGCTCTTTGTCTCTCTTATGAAACGCTTCTACCTCGATTGACGGGCATTCTGTTAGCCTGAGGCTGTAGCCCTATGATGCGATTGCGACTGTCCTCCACACGGCCACGCGGGAATGAAACCGGTCGCTCAACAGCGTATTGTCGGCTCAACAAAGCGACAGCTCCATATGAACCGGGGCTCCCCTGCCACGTTGTTGGCGGAAAGGGCCTTTCGAGGCCGTCCTTCGGGGGTCGGGCCCCTCCGACCTGCTTATCGCATCAACGATGGCCCTACGACGGCTCCGATGAGGTCCCGCCAATCAGGCCAGCGATCCACTCGTCGGTCATGGCTCCGTGGATGAGTCCCCCAAATGAGGCCGATCCGGCACCGACCATCGCGGCTGGTGGCAAATCGCGGGTCACGCTCGGATCGAAGACTAGGTTCGGAGATACTTCGAGGTTTTCGTAGGCGGGCTCTGCAATCTCCGGCCGTAGTCACTCTTCGTCAGGTTCCACGAAGATCTTCTTGTACTCTGGATAGTCGGCGTGGACCCGCTCCATAATCGTGTGAGGATCGAGAGGGAAGAGTTCTGTCTTGACCCCGATCGTAACCTCTCTATACGGTAGCGGCACTGCTTCCCAAAGAGACTTTGCGACTTTGAGGCCTTCCGAAGTAAGGTAGACTTCCAAGGTCTTCTTCTGGCTCTTGCCGCCCTTCAGTTTGGCAAGGCCTTTGCTTTCAAGATCTGCCAAGTCCGAATAGAGTTCCCGAGGGATAGGTCCTTTGATGGCTGGCTCGAACCTGTCGTGCTCATAGGCCTCACCAAGTCCCTGCTTCTCGAGTTCTTTCCACTGGTAGAACAGCATTTTGTTCAGCTTGTACTTGTTATGGCCGGAGCCACCAGGAAAAGGCCCGGGCTGGGCCTGCAGCAAGAGCATCACAGGCAGCTGTCTCGGACTAACTCCGCACGACTCCGCAAGCTGCCGAAGCTCGGCCTTTACAACTTCGGCCGGATCGAACCAGATCTTTCCAGTCCTCGTATCCTTCAAGGCCGGCACTCCGTGTAACTTGACTGGGTTGCCGTCCCAGTCGACCGTGACTGTGTCCGTCTCGATTCGAAGGAATTCCCGCGTCATGTGCTTGTTACCTTCTTGGTTTTCATCGCTTTAATTGTCGCGCCCTTGTTATCAGGACGAGATTCTCTTTCTCTTTTCATTCGCATATGAGGGCGACCCGCGTTCCATTCCACTTCACGATTTCCTGCGTCTTCTTCTTGGCCCGGCGTGGATTGTCTCGCAGCTCTTTATCGAGCCGGGCGGCAGCCTGCAGGACGATGACCTGCGGAAGCTTGGTGACCACCTCGGGACTCACCAACACCCGGACCATGGCGGGTCCGGACATATTGGTTTCTTAAATACCTGCCGGAAAATAGTCCCACCAGGAACGGAATCGCAGCTGATCAGGAAGCTGGGTCCGTGTCGCCCGGTGCTACATACAAGGAACTGATACACACCGGCCGTATTTAGGAATTGCGTCAATACGCTAGGTCCCAGAAGCCAAGGGTTTTGGGTGCACTAGGAAGCGCTAACCCGGAAGAGCGTTTGGCTGCCTTCCGAAGAGAGAGCTTGGTCGAGAACGTCAAAAAAGCTGTAGGAGGATTCCGCGCAGTACGCTCTGCGCGCACGGTAGGCCCCATCAGAGTACGTCGCCCTTGGTGCTCAGGTAGTAGGGCTTGGGAATCGGAACTCTGGAGAAGCGAGGGGCCAGAAGGTCGGTACTTACCCTCGGTAGCGCTATGTATGGAGTACCTCCGAACGGCTCAGCTAGCGTCGATCACTGGTCAGGGACGCTGACACCATATCGGAATGATATGGCGCTTGGCCCCATACCGCCGCAGCAGTTCGTCGAACGCCTCGATTTTCTCCTCCGGGACGCTTCCGGACGACATACGTCTTCTTCCCAACCCGCTTCCGGGTCTCGTACCCATCGATCTCTCGGAGCAACTGAGCGCGCTTCCGGGGCTCCAGTCGGTCCGTCCAATAGCTCACGAGGCGGAGGGGCTGGAGGTCGAGCTGACCCGGGGTCACGACGGGGAGAGTCCCGATGAGGACTCGCCCTTGGCGAACGATGGACTCGAGGAATTGTTTGTCGAAGGCCTCACGCTCTTCGGGGCGATAGAAGATGACGCTGAACTCCACGTCGAACCGGCGGTCGAGGGCGAGGAGGACCTTCCATGCGGCATCCTCGGCGTCCGGCTCACAGTCAATGAAGAGATCGATATCGCTCTCCTCCGCGGCGCTCCCTCGCGCCGTCGAACCGAACAGGACCACGGATCGCACGCCGGGAACGGCGGCGAGATCCCGAACCGCGGCTCGGATCGCATCTTCGAACCGGGGAGGGTTCATCCCAGCACCTCCTGACAAATGGACTCGATCGCCTCGAAGCTCTTGCGCGCCTTTTCGAGATCGGCCCGAGTCCCAGAGTTGCCGTACACGAATTTGGCGCGAGCGTGATGGTCCAGATACCTGAACGCGTCGACCACGGCAGAGGTCCTTGGGCCCAGGATCGCAGGGTTCTGTTCGAGTTCATCGGGCACCCGTTGGTGCTTCTGAATGTGGACCCTCCGTTTGGCCGCACACGCTTCGATGAAATGGTAGGCGCTCAAAAACCAAGCTTCGACCCGGAGGCCCGGTTCGTCGACCTTGGCGGCCCCGTCCCGGAACGCCCGCGCTTGCCGCATGTGGGTTTCCAATGAGGACATTCGCGTACTAATTACGCGACCGGTACTTAAGCGTCGTGGCCGCCAGGACGAATGCAAGGGTGGCACATTTCCGGATCCCTTGGCCCTGCAGAACCGTTGCAACTTACACCGGATGTTACCACGCGACACACTACGTATGGATTGTCTTGTCCGGAGGGCCTCGGGCAGCCAACAGCTTGCGAGCCTCACTCGGTCGGATGATCTTCACCCCTTCGACTTCCCGGAGCACGAGGAGGTCCTTGTCTCCCGTCACGACTACATCGCAGCGGGAGACGATGGCGGCCGCAAGGATGTGGGCGTCGTCCGGATCCCGCAGCTCGGGAAATCCCTGAGAACGTCCCTCGTACGTTCTCCTCGGCAAAGTCTGTGCACGAAGCAACGCCATGACCTCCTCCGACTCCTCCCGAAGGCGGGGGAACTTCTGCCGCATGACCTTCCTGACTTCTCGTTGGACATCCTGCGAGATGACGAAAGCGTGATCTCTCCCGAACGTGGCCAAGAGAATCCGACGCTCCGTACCCGCGAAGACGATTCCCGAGACAATTACGTTCGAATCGAGGAAGAACCTCACCGCGACGGCCCCCGACGAGCCCCCTTGAGGGCCCGCAGGAGGGCCTCCTTGGTGATTCCCTTGCGCTTAGCCTCCCGTTGGAATCGTTCCGACAGCTCGAGGAACCGAGTCTCCGCCCGTCGGAGCACGACGAAGTCACCCACCTCCTCCGCGAGGAGATAGGTGTCCTCGGAAATGTTGAGATCCTTTCGAATTCGGGCAGGGAGCGTCAGCTGCCCCTTTGTGGTGACCTTTACAACGTCGGCCATTAGACCTGAGTAAGGAATCCTTACTATTTGAACTTGGTCGGTGGTGGCTCCATCCTGAAATTTGACTTCGCCGCAGAGCCGTGTCTGCGGCTGGTCCGTGACAGTTCAGAATGAATCGTCTCCGTTTCCGCAACCCGAGATTCCGTTGCCTGGTGCGCAGCAGGGTGGTGCTACCGCAACCGGATCGCGATATCGATCCGGCACGTCGCAGGCGCGCCCCAGATGTACACGCTTTGCGCACGGTGCGCGGACGTCCCGGAGATGAGGTGGACCCGACTGATCTTGCGGCCCCAGCCTAGGAGTTTCTCCCGGCCCCTGCGTCTTCGGGCTTACGCAGCTCGGGCAACCGCTCCCTCCTCGAGTAACGTGTCTACGACTCGAAACGCGAGGTCCGGCTCCATGCCAAGAGCCTCGATGATGTCTGACACGTACGCTTTCCGTCCCCCCTTGAGGTATTTCAGGACCGCTGCTTTGGCCCTGGGTTCAGTCCATTCTCGGAGCAGGAGCACCTTGGATTCCTTGAGTTCATCGAGGTACCGATCGATCGCTCGTTCCAAGAATTCCGTCCGCGATCGCATTCCTGTCCTCCGGACGAGCCGGTCGATTTCTTCGAGCTGCTTGACGGACAAGCGAAAGGATGTCGTCACCTTGGAACCGCGCTCGCCTTGCATGCAATATGCGCATTGCGGACCGACTACTTAGGAGACTTGCTCCAGGTACATGAATTGTCAGACCGCGGTGGAGCCACGTGAAACGGTCACAATCCGAGTGAACTGCTACGCGCGGAACGCGATCCGCGCGACCCCGCTGCCGGGAGAGCGGGAGGATGGAGCTCTGCCCGAAGGCGAAGGAAACCCGGATGGAATAGCAAGACGCACATCTATTAATATCTGATATTACATGCAGGAAACTATGGCAAAGAACGAAACTGAATCAGACGATTTGGAGGGGGACACCATCCGCGTCTCGCTCCTATTTGAAAAGCCCCTGCTGGAAGGAGTGGAGAGGGCCGCGGGGCGCTTCGGTGTCACCCGATCCGCATTCATCCGCCAGGCATGCCAACAGGCTCTAGCGGGGGTGCAAGAGGAGCCCGACTGGGAGGATCTCCTCAAGTCGACGAGGACCCCATTCTATTACGATCTCCCGGCGCTGGCCCGCAGGTTGCAACACGTCGGATATCTCACCCCGCGGGGGTTACGAGTATTGAAACAGAGAATCGTGGACACTGTGGGTGCCGCGGAAGTACTCCAGGCACTCCCGTCACCGTATGAACAGCTCTTGCGCAGGCTTGGGCTGACGAAAAAGAAGGTGGACGAGGCTCTCGAGAAGGACGAATCGATCGCCCTCAAGGCCGTTGGCGGGTAGGTCACCGCACTGTGCTGTCGGTCGCACCCGGTTCCGAGCTTCGCGTCAGATAACGTCGGCTGGCAAGGCCTTCAGCGATCAGCGTCTCCGCCTCAAACGCGACCCCCTCCCCGAGATGTTGTCGAGCTCGAACCGCTAGGCCTCGTAGAGTCGGCGGCCCGGGGCGAAGCCTCATCGGGGACCTGGGACTAGCCCCGGGCACATGGAGCCGATCATCGCGGGCCGGGACCTCCGGAAATCCTGGGGCCCCACGCTCGTCCTCGAGCACGCCGACTTCCTTCTCCACGCAGGGGACAAAGTCGCCCTCGTCGGCCCGAACGGATCGGGGAAGAGCACCCTGTTCCGGCTCCTCGCGGGCGAGACGGCGCCGGACCTGGGGGACCTCGTGCTCAAGCCCGGGCTCCGGTACGGCTACCTCCCGCAGGTCCCGAACGTCCCGCCGGAGACCGTTGTGCGGGACGTCCTCTCGGCCCCGAGCCCGGAGGCGCAGCGGATCGAGGCCGACCTGGCGGCCCTCGAGGCGTGGATGGCCCGCCCGGACGCGTGGGACGCCGCGGACGCGAGCGCGCGCATGGCCCGCTACGAAGCCCTGCACGTCGCCCTGGGGTCCGCCCGCAGCCAGAGCGTGATCGTCAACGACCCGATCCTGAACGACTTGGGCGTCGGCGAGGAGCTCCTCGACCAGCGGTTCGGCTCCCTCTCCGGCGGCGAGAAGTCCAAGGTCCTCACCGCGCGCGCCCTCGCGAACGCGAAGGACAAGGACGTCCTCCTGCTCGACGAGCCGACGAACCACATGGACGTCGACACGATCGAGACGATCGAGGCGTTCCTCGGGGAGATCGATGCGGCCGTCCTCCTGGCGAGCCACGACAAGTTCCTCCTCGACGCGATCGCGGACAAGGTGATCGAGATCGACCGTCTCCGCACCCTCGAGTACGTCGGCAACTACACGGACTATAGGGTGCAGCGCGACGCGATCGCGCGGGCCCGGGAGGCCCAGCGCCACCGGCACCAGGAGGAGCTCAAACGGCAGCTCGCGATCATCGAGGCGTTCAAGTCCCGCAAGGTGTACGAGCAGGTCCTCTCGCGCAAGCTGCGGGTCGAGCGGATGCGGCGCGAGACGCCGGAGCCGCCTCCGACCGCCCCGCGCGCCTTCCGCCTCGCCTTCCGCACGGGCGCCTCGGGCCCGGGGGTCGTGCGCCTCGAGGGCGTCGCGAAGTCCCACGGCGGCCGCCTCCTCTTCGCCGACGTCGACCTCGAGCTGGCGAAGGGGGACAAGGTCGGCCTCGTCGGCCCGAACGGCGCCGGGAAGACGACGCTCCTGGAGGTCCTCATTGGGCGTCAGGCGGCGGACGCGGGATCCGTGTTCCGGGGCAAGAACCTGGCGATCGGGTATTTCGCCCAGGAAGCGGAGGAGCTCGACTTCTCCCGCACCCTCCTCGAGGAGATCCGCAGCGTGCGACGTCCGGAACCGCCGGAAGCGTGGGCGAGGGGACTCCTCGGCCGCTTCTGGTTCCGGGGGGACGCGGTCCACAGCCGCGTCGGCCAGCTCAGCGGCGGCGAGCGGGCGCGCCTCGCCCTCGCGAAGTTCATCGCCCAGGACTACGACCTCCTCGTCCTCGACGAGCCGACGAACCACCTCGACATCGAGAGCCAGGAGATCGTGGCAGCGGCCCTCCGGACGTATCCGGGCATGCTCCTGGTCGTGAGCCACAACCGCTCCTTCCTGAACGAAGTGGCGAACAAGATCGCGGTCATCGCGCACCGGCGCCTCGCCGTGTTCCAGGGGACCTTCCGGGACTCGTGGGCCGCGGCGAAGATGGCGGAGTTCATGGCGGTGCGGCAGAAGCCCCGGTACCGCGTCCTGCGCGTCGTCAAGGACTGGGAGACCGGGACCGCCTACCATGGAGGGGACGTGATCGCCCTCAACGGCGCGGAGACCCAGGCCTTCCTGCGCCTGCTGCGGTGGGCGGAGGCGAACGGCCGCGTGGAGCGCATCGAGACGTGAGGGGTCGTGGGCGCACGGAAGCATATAAGGCACCACCGGTGTCCCGTTGCCTGCGACCGAGTCCCTTTGTGAAGGCCGGCCGCGGAGGTTCCCATGGCCAAGTTCCGGATCGAGAACGTCGTCGCGTCGACCTCCCTCGGGCACGAGCTCGACCTCAAGGCGATCGCCCTCGCCCTGGGCGGCTCCGAGTACGAGCCGGAGCAGTTCCCCGGGCTCATCTACCGCATCAAGGAACCGAAGACCGCCATCCTGCTGTTCCGCAGCGGGAAGGTCGTCTGCACCGGCGCGAAGAGCCTCGAGAACGTCAAGATGGCGATCGACCTGGTCGCGAAGCAGATCGAGGCCGCGGGCATCCCGATCAAGAAGAACCCGGAGATCGAGGTCCAGAACATCGTCGCCACGTCGGACCTCGGCGCCCAGATCGACCTGAACGCGGTCGCGATCACCTTGGGGCTCGGTGCCGTGGAGTACGAGCCGGAGCAGTTCCCCGGCCTCGTCTACCGGATCGACGAGCCCAAGGTCGTCCTGCTCATGTTCGGCAGCGGCAAGGTCGTGTGCACCGGCGCGCGCAAGCCTGCGGACGTCGAGAAGGCCGTCGACAAGATCACGGCCGAGCTCAAGGCGAACGGGCTTCTGCACTGATCGCGCGCCCCTTCGAAGCGCATGCGGAGGCCTTATAGCGCAGGGAGCGGTGGCGCTCCTCGTATGGCGAAGGCCGAGGCGTCCGGAACGGTGACCGCGTTCCGTCAAAGCAAATTCAAGCAGGACAGCTACCAGACGATCGTGGACCTCGCCAAACCGGAGCATGCGGCGGAACTCGTGGGAGCCCGGGTGGTGTGGGCCCGCAAGGACGGCCTCCAGATCCTGGGCCGGGTCGTGGCCCTCCACGGCTCGAAGGGCGCGCTCCGCGTACGGTGGGACCGCGGCTTCCCGCCTCAAGCCCTCGGCACCCAGGTCAAGATCATTCCCTGACGCCACGCCCGGCGCGCTTCGCGGGCACGGCGCGGATCCGCCGACGCTCCGTTCTCACTCGCGGCACGGGGTAGCATTGTTGTCGAGGTCGTGATCTGGTCCTATGAGTCAATCTGCTTTCTTAGATGGCGTGGAATGATCACGGCATCGACTTCCCGCCTGGCGTCCTTGATCCGCCTCAGGGCGCTCGGTGTCGCACTGTACCGGCGCAGGATAACGATGCGGGTAGCATCGACGAGTCCGAGCTTTTCAACGGATTTCTTCCGTGGCGAAGCTGCGTCGAGCTCGATCATGACTCTCTCGTTGGGACGTTATCGTCCTTGCGAACTGCCCCACCAGGCTTAACCCGTCTTGACAAAGTGGCTTATCAGAGAGTCGGGATATTGAGAAATACGAGGAAGCAGCTTGGGCCAACCTCAAACCGGAGGCCTGCTGGCTTGAAGACCATGTACGATCATCTTGGTCTGTCCAAGGACGAATTCACCAAGCTTTCCGACCAGTTCCGTCATGACGCTGCTTGGTTCCACGGCAACCTGGAGAAACTTCGCAGGGGCCACGCAGGAAGATATGTTGCGGTTCTTGGTGGCAAGGTTATCTCTGAGAATCGAGAAATTGATGAGGTCATTCGCGAAGTCGAAGCTTCAGGCGCCAATTCGCGACTGACCTTCGTCGGATTCGTGACCCCTAAGCCCATTGACCTGATCTAGTATCTCGGATGCCCGTCATGCGGATCGCTGGCGAATCAAGGGACGATGGGCCGTACGTCATTTGTGGCGTTCGAACGCTCACCGGAACCTTCGGTGGCGAGGCTGAATTCCTTCTAGACACAGGAGCATCGCGTAGCCTCCTAAGTCTCTTTGATTTCCGACGTCTTGGAGGGAAGGTCACCGATCTTAGGCCAACGAAGGCGATTCGACTGACTAGCCTGACGACCCAAGTCCCATGTCGATTGCTCGAGGGAGCGGTGCTTGATTTCCGCGGAGAGGAGAAACAGGAAGTCCATTTGGAATTCGATCACATTGCGGTTCCGACAGCGGAGCTATGGGCTCCAAGTATGCTGGGTCGCGATTTCCTACGAATTAGCGGCTGGATCCTCCGGTATCAGCCAAGCCGGGGGGTTTGCGAACTTGGGGCTTGGGCGGAAGCTAGTTCTTGACCATGCGCCGCTGTTACAAAACGGAGCGTCAAGAATTCGGCAGTCGCGTAGCACTGTGCCGAGAATGCTATCGCAGCCGCGACCGTCCCGCTCCCTTACCGATAGCCCCGCCCACGGATGAAGATCTCGACGACCTTCACTTCGCGCTCCACGACCGCGTAGATCGCCCGATAATCTCCGATCCGGATACGATACTTCCTTGGATCCGTCCCCTCGATGACTCGAATGTCGGCCTTCGGACGAGGTCGAAACGGATCCTCCTCGAGGACACGCAAACCCTTTACGATGCGAGTTCGCGTTCCGGCAGGCAGTTTGCGCAGCTGCCGAGCCGCTGTCTCCGACAGCGTGACCCGGAACCTCATACCTCATCCAATGAGATGAACTCCTCTTCCTCGAGGATCCGGTTCCACCGGGCATCGAGTTCTTTGATCGATGCTTTTTCTATCAGTTCCCGGATGACCTCGTCGTAAGTCTGGCCCTTCGAGCCCAGCTTGCGGAGCATTTCCTTCGTTTCCTTCTGCAGGGAAATCGTTGTCGAGCCGGCCATATCATGGCCACCATGGCCGCCATGGTACTTATGCTTGACCATGTTACGTCATGAATGGAGTGCTACGCCGGGGGGCGCCGGTCGGCAAGCCACCGCCGAAGAGAGACGAGAAGATCCTCGACGTCGTACTCCGCCGCCAGACGCTCCACGTACGCCCATTGAATCCGGTCTTCATACCCCGCAGCCAGGAGCTGGGCATGATCCGCGTCGTGAGGCCGCCGCCAGTGCTTCGCCGAGGCGAGCCGCTTGACGATCAGATCCTCCAGGGCCGCGAGGCGGATGGATCCGTACGGCGTCTCCAAGGCCTGTGTGCGCGCCAGGTCGCCCGTGTAGGGAGGCTTGACGAAATCGAGAATGATGCCCAACCGTTCGTTCAGCCAGATACGACCTTGGCGGATGAAGCGCCACCCGAGCAGCACCTTGTCGACGTCCGCGCGTCCCGTGTAGACCACGTCGACGTCCCCCGTCGTGTACTGCCCCCGCGTATAGAATTCGATGGCCGAGCCTCCCACGACGACGAACTCCGTTTCCGATGCCCGGAGCTCCGAGGCGAGCAGCGCCGCAAACCGTAGCCGACGCTCCGTGGGCGACGGCGCCCCGGACACGATGGCCTCGACCTCGCGATAGGCGACCAACGGTGCCCTCTCCATCAATCCGACGGATGTGACCGGGCGACTCGCCGCAACGCGCGGTCCTTGTCCGGAGGTCGTTCGAACTCCCGGTAGTTGGGGAGCTGTTCCCGTTTCATCCGGGATGGCCGGGGCGCGAATCGTACCGGCCGGAGTCGGTCCAGACTCGCCTCCCTCTGCCGCACGCGCACCGGCGAGAACCACTCCTGGAGGGTCGTGATCCTCACGTGGCGCAGGAGGAAGCGTCGGAGATCCGGATCGACGAGGGAGTAGCGCCGCACGGCCGGTCGATCCGAGAGGACCTGCACGAGGCCCGCCTCTGCGAGGCCGCGGAGGATCCCGTACACCTTCGTAGGGTTCGCCCGCGCCGCCTTCGCGAGCTCGTATCCGGTCTTCGGGACCGTAGCGTCCGCGAGCAAGCCGAGGACTCTCGCCCTCGTTTCTCCACCAAGGAGACGACGGAGCGCCGGCTGGAGGATCGTGGACATCGATAACCATATAGTCTAAATGGGATAATGAATATTGTCCTTTTAGGATCCGCCACGCGGGCTCCCCGCGGCCTCCGTGAAACCGCGACCAACGGTGTGCGCTGAGCCATGCGCGCACCGATGAGTTTATCCCTTCCGCCGAAACCCCGCCGTCCTCCCATGACGCCGCCGATACGATCGTAATGGAAGACTGGACCGTAATCTTGAGGCGGCCCGACGGCCGACTCGAGTTCGAGCACGTCGAGGCGGAGTCGTTCGCCCTTGAACTCGATCCGCTCTCGAAGAACTCCCGAATCCGGTACTACGTCCTCCGCGACTCGGACCGCGCCGAAGTCGCACGGTTCAACGAGAAGGACGTCGTGGGCATTCGGAAGGGGCGTCACATCGACATCACGGCGAAACACGACTGGGACTGGTAATCCGGTGGCCGGCGCGCTACTCTCTCCGGTTGGATGCCTGATCGGAAGCGCCGTTGCAGGCACGAGAGGGAAGACGGCAAACCGAACCCGCCGTCGCTGTCACGAGGCCGCAGTCGCGCTGGGCCGAGGCTCCCTTCCCGTAACCTCGATGCGGTCCGGGTCGCCTACAGCCGGCGGATTAGTCGCCGCGATCCCAGAGGGACCGAGCGCTGCCTGTGTCCCGACGCACGGCTCGGTGGATTGCCCGTCGGCAACGTCGGCAAGAACGACGGCTTGCGTCGCGCCCTCATCGTGGCCTCGAAGCCCGAGGCGACCTTGATCAGAGTCGGCTCGCTGAACGCGGTCCCGTAGAAGCTCATCCCGAGGGGCAGGCCGAACGCGTCCCCCATCGGCACGTTGATAATCGGGTATCCGGCGATCGCCGCGGGCGCTGACGTCCCGAAGATGAAGTGGTCGCCGTTCACGAGGTCCGACGTCCACGCCGGCGAGTCGGTCGGCGAGATGAGGGCGTCGAGCCCGTTGCCCTGGAGGACGGCGTCGATCCCGTCGGTGCCGCCGGTCCGCCGGGCCTCGGGCGCCGCAGCGTCGTACGTCGCTTGGTCGAACGGATCGGCGTCCGCGAGCTCGAACCACTCTTGGCCGAACCACTTCAGCTCCTCGGCCGCGTGGGCCTGATTGAAGGCGATCAGCCCCGCGAGGGTCCGATCGTACCCTTCGCGGTCGAGGGCCACGTCGCTCCGTGTCGCCAGGTACGCGTTCAGGTCGCGCTTGAACTCGAACACGAGGACGACGATCTCCTCGAATGCCGCGTTGATCTGGTCGATCGTCGGGATATCCGCCGGATCGACGATCGTCGCTCCGGCGCCCTCGATCGCGGCGACGGCCGCGTCGAACGCGCCGCTCACCTCCTCCGTCACAAAGTCTGTCACGCCCGCGCGGGGGATGCCGATCCTCGCGCCGTCGAGGCCGTCCGGGTCGACGAACTGCACGTAGTCATCGTAGACGGCGCCCCGGTTCCCGATCGGGCCCGTGTTCGTCGCGGGATCCCTCGGATCCGGCTCGACGCTCGCGATCGCTCCGAGGACGGCGGCGGCGTCCGCCACGGTCCGACCGTGCGGGCCGACCGTGTCCTGGCTGTGGGCGATCGGCACGACGCCCGCTCGGCTCACCAGCCCGACGGTCGGCTTGATGCCGACGACCCCGTTCGCGTTCGCGGGACACACGATCGATCCGTCCGTCTCCGTGCCAATCGACGCGGCGGTCAGGTTCGCGGACGGCGCGGCGCCCGAACCGGACGAAGAGCCGCACGGGTTTCGGTCGAGCACGTACGGGTTGAGGCACTGCCCGCCGCGGCCGCTCCACCCGCTCGAGGAGAAGAACGACCGGAAGTTCGCCCATTCGCTCAGGTTCGTCTTGCCCAGGATGACGGCTCCGGCCGCGCGCAACTTCGAGGCGACCGTGGAATCGAGCGACGGGGCGGCGCCCACGAGGGCGAGGGACCCCGCGGCCGTCACCATCGCGTCCGCCGTGTCGATGTTGTCCTTCAACACGATCGGAATCCCGTGCAGCGGCCCGCGCACGATGCCCTGACGTCGTTCCGCATCGAGCGCCATCGCGATCGCCTCGGCGTCTGGGTTGACCTCGAGGATCGAGTTGAGCCGCGGACCGCTTTGATCCAGCGACCGGATCCGCGTGAGGTACATCCGCACGAGAGAAAGGGCCGTGAGCGACCCCGCCGTCATCGCGGCCTGCAGGTCGGCGATCGTGGCCTCCTCGATCTGCGGAGCGGGCGCTCCGAGCTCTTCGACGGTCCGCGTCTCCGGGGCGACCGCCCCTCCCGCTCCGATGACTCGAGCCGCCGCCGTGGCCGCGGCCGCCGTCGCTCCGAGGCGCAGGAAGTCCCTGCGGTCGAGGTCCATGCTATCCCTCCCGCGATCCGAGAATCGAGTCCGTGAAGTCGCCCGTCCGAGACACGCCGCAAGGCCGAAGGCTACCGGGACCGACTGGTCGTGTCATGACCCCTTCCCCCAGAGGCTGGGCGCCGCGGCTGAAGGCCTCCACCCGCATAAGACTTGTCCTCACTCGCGGCGTCCGATCGAGGCGGCCTGAGCCGAGTCGACGTCCGCCGGATCGGCGAGACAGCTTGACCCTCAGACGCTGCACGACTGCTCCTCGATCACCTGAAACCCGTTCCCGTCGTCCACGGCGACCCGCTCACGGATCCGACGGCGCTGTGGCGAGCGTGGCGCGTGGCGTGGCTGCCCGAAGCGGTCGGTCCGGCGGAACCCACCGCGAATTAGACGTCTCCTTCCATCACTTGGAACTCGTTCCCGTCGGGGTCTGCGAACCAGAAGATCGTGCCCCACTCCTCTTTCTTGACCGGCTTGGTGATCTTGACGCCCTTCTTCCGGAGCGCCGCCTCCTCCTGCTTCGCGTCCTTCGTGGAGAAGAGGTATCCCGTGTTCCCCTTCTCCGGGCGGGAGTCGGGGCACAGATGCAGCCGGACATTCGCGCCGCGGGGCGCCACGGTGACCCAATGGGGGAACGAGGTCACGACGCGGAAACCGATCTTGTCCTTCCAGAACTTCGTCGCCTTTCCCTCATCGCGCACGACGAGCGCGACCGTCTCGAACCTGAGCATGGGCGCGGGAATCCGCCGTGACGCATGAGACCGCGGGAGGACCGCAACAAACGACTTCGCTCCCGATCGAGGCTACCGCTCGTCCTGTCGGAGCCGCTCGAGGTACGCGTCGACCGGATTGAAGGCGATGAACAGGACCGGCAGGGCCACGTAGATGCGCAACGAGGCCGGGGGACTCACGAACGCGAGGGCGATCGCGACGAGGGCGATCACGGGCCCGACGGCGATCCAGTGTTGGACCTTGCGGACCAGGCCCGGGTCCATCCCCTCGACCACGAGCCCGCGGTCCCCGGTCATGTACCACCAGGTCACGTACCCGAGGACGGTCAGGAGGCCGATGGCCCCGTCGTACAAGGTGAGGGCAATCGGGTCGTCCGGGTGTGCGCCGAGGACGGACGCGACGAATGGGATCAGGGCGACCCCCAGGAAGAACCCGATGCTGAGCCAGACCAGCGTGCGGTTCACCCGGACGAGGAAGTGGAACGTCTGGTGATGCGCGAACCAGAAGACCCCGAGGACGACGAAGCTGATGACGAACGTAAGGAAGGCGGAGCGCAGCCCGACCAGCTGCGTCGCGAGATCCGCGTTGCTCCCGTCGGGCAGCCGCAGATCCAGCACGAGGAGCGTCATCGCGATCGCGAAGATGCCATCCGCCAACGTGAGGAGGCGGCCCGGCGGCATCCCGACGACGGTGCGCGTTCCCGACTCCATGCTTGGTGCTCTCCCCGTGTCCGATGGAGCCGCTCACTTCTTTCGTCGAGTTCCGGAGGACCGGCTGTGCCGATAATCGCGCTCCATCGCCGCGCCGAAGCGCTTCCACGCAACCCGCGCGGACGCCTCGCGCTGCGCCTTGGTGAGTTCCTTCGTGCCGGGCATTGTGGGCCGCCGCCTCCAGCGAAGCTCGAGCTGCGTCCGGCCGTCCGGGAGCGATGTCAGCACGTAGTCAGCCGTGACGTCGCGGCGATTGCCGACGCCGTCCATATGCCAACGGTTCGGAGGACGCAGGGTGACGACGTCCCGCCCCCAGAACCAGCCGTCGGGCATCTCCTCGAGGTCCTCGAACACGACGCGCCGCGCCGACCGCTCGATGATTTTCCGCTGGTATGCCTCGCCTTCGAGGGCTGCGTCCGCGGGCGTGTAGTCCGTACACCAGGCGAACGCGAAATCGAGCGGCACGCGGAACGTCGCGGTGATGCGGTACTCCGGTCCCCATCCACTCCTGCGACCCGGCGCCATGATGGCCTCCCTTCGTCTCGAATCCCGGGACGCAGATATGCGAGATAAGTCTTGCCGCGGTGGATTCCGATCCGTTCCACGAACTCTCGCGCATCCCTTAAGTGAGGCGATGCATCCGGTGCCGCGATGATCGAAGGCCAGCCCACACTCTATCGGGACGCCGCGCTCGCGGACGGCAGCGGACCCTCGCTCACGAACGGCGTGAGCGTCCTGGTCGAGCAAGGCCGCGTCCGTTCGATCCGGCCGACATCCGACGAGGGCGAACTCCCTCCCGATGTCCACGTCGTCGACGCGGGCGGAGCGACGATCGTCCCGGGGATGGTCGATGCCCACAGCCACGTCACCCTCCCCGGCGGCTCGCATTGGATCGACCGCGGATTCGACCCCGCAGAGGAGTTGCTCGACGTCGCGGAACACAACGGGGATCTCCTCGGACGCGCGGGAGTCCGCTGGGCACGCGACGTCGGGTCGCCGGCGGCTGTCGACCCGCGCGACGGGAGGATGCGGGCGCTCGCGCTCCGCGTCCGCGAGCGATGGCGCGACGATCTGTCGCGGCCGCGGCTCCGCGTCGCCGGAACGTGGATCGCGCACGGCGGCGTCCTCCCCCCAGGCCTCACGATCGATGCGGACGACGGCCCGGCACTCCTCGCGGCGGCCGCCAAACAGCTCGACGACGGCGCGGACCTCTTGAAGCTCTACCTCGACGGACCGAAGAAGGAGGAGGCCCCTTGGTCGACGGAGACCGTGCGGGCCGTCGTCGACCTCGCGCACGGCCGCGGGGCGAAGGTCACCGCGCACTCCGGCCTCCTCGCCGGCGCTCGCGTCGGAATCGACGCCGGGGTGGACTGCCTCGAGCACGGCTTCGAACTCGACTCCGACGCCGCCGCGCAGATGGTCCGCCAGGGGACGTTCCTCGTCAGCACGCTGGCGATCTTCCGGTCGTGGGCGTCATTCGCCCATACGACGACATTGGCGCGATTCGTAGGCGACGAGGGGAAGGAACGTACGGCGCGCCGCCGAGAGCGGGCGATCGAGAGCGTCCGGCTCGCCCACCACGCCGGCGTGAGGATCGCGACAGGGACAGACTTCGGCGGCGGATCGTTGCGGGCGAACCACCTCGCATGGGAGGTCGAGGCGCTCGTCGAGGCCGGCCTGAAGCCGTGGGAGGCGCTCGCCTCCGCGACGTTGCGGGGCGGGGAACTCCTCGGAGAGGCCGATGCCGGCCGGATCGTCGAGGGCGGACCCGCCGACTTCTTCCTCGTCCACGGTGACCCGCTCGCCGACCCGACAGCCCTGTGGCGGGTGTGGAAAGTCGCGTGGCTCTGGGAGCCTCAGGCTCGCCCCCGCGGATCGTCGGTGGCAGTCTAGCCGCCTCGCCGCTAGGGTACCCAATTGCAGAAGGTTGCCGCACGGAAACCTCACGGCACGGCCCTGCCGTTTACGGCCGGTACGATTGTCGGACGACGAATTCCGTCGCACTTTCCTTGCCGTGCGGGATGTTGCAGATTTGTGCAGTACCACCGGTCCTGAACGAGAATCGCATTGGGGAAGCCGCACCGAGGACATGCCGTCTTCGAGAACGTTCCGATTGGATTAGGGTACCCTGGACGACGCACCGCGATCGGGGACAAGGGGGTGCGTCAGCGGGGACGTTGCGACGCGCCCCCATCTACGGGTCGGCACGAGCAAGGGGCCAGGTCCGACCATCAGCAGTGGAGGAACCGGGGGGAGGGACTCTTTTCGAGTTGTCGCTCGGGAAACCGACGGAGGGGCCCCCGACGCCTGCAGCGAGCGCCGTGCGGTTCCGGGATCGGCGGAGGATAACTTTCTTGGCTCCGAGCGACGTGTGACCCGTCGAGCGTGATCGCGCATGGCGAAGATTCGCGACTGGGAGGATATGCGGACGATGTCCGCCCGCCTCCTCGAAGAACGGACGGGAGAGGGCGTGGCGGCTTGGAATCGGCGCGTCCAGAAGGAGGGTTTCGAGGACGAAGAGGGACTTCGCACGTGGTTGACGGAACACGGGGTGACGGGATACGCCCAGACGCTCCTGGTGATGGAACGGTTCGGTTACCCGGACTTCCTCACTGCGACGGCGGACGAACTCATCGACGGGCAGTATGCGGATCGGCCGCAGCTGAGGCCCATCTACGATGCCGTCATCGACGCGGCTGCAGGCCTCGGGGACGTCACGATCCAGGCCCGCAAGACGTTCGTCTCGCTCGTCTCGCCCCGCCGGACGTTCGCGCGCATCCAGGCCACGACGAAGGACCGGGTCGATCTTGCGTTGCGCACCGAGCGGGTGAAGCCTGGCGGACGCCTGCAACCATCGAGGATCCACGAGACGATGCCCGTCCACATCGGCCTCCGGTCCGCGAAAGAGGTCGACGCCGAAGTGGTGCGTTGGCTACAGCGAGCGTACCGCGAGAACGCCTGAGAGGTTGATTCGGAAGAAGATGATTCACTCCGCCTTCAGGTAGCGACTGGCGATCGCGGTTCCCGAAACGAGCATGCCCGTCGCGAAGAGGGCGAGGTATCCGAGATACGACCACTCCACGGTCCCGAAGACGACGATCCCGCGACCCAGGAGCGCGGAGAACGAGACCGGGTTGACGCTCGCGATCGCCTGCATCCACGCGGGGAAGTTGGCGAGCGGGAGGAGCGCGCCGCTCGCGAACATGAGCGGCATCGTGATGAAGTTGGAAATCACGCCGGGCGTCTGCCAGTCCGTGCTCGACGCGGTCACGGCGAGGAAGAAGCACGACATGCCGAGCCCGAGGAAGAAGATCCCAAGGATCCATCCGAGCCACATGAGGGGATCCCCCGCGAAGCGCACGCCGAACACGAGGGCGGCCACGATCATCACGGGGATCTGAATGAGCCCGCGGCTCGTCGACCCGAGGACCTTGGACCAGTACACGGTCGCCTTGCTCGTAGGCGTCAGCAGGATGCGTTTCATGAATCCGAAGCGTTTGTCCTGAATCGTGCTCATCGATCCGAACATGCCAACGGTCAGCATCGACGTCGACAGGACCCCGGGGAGCAGGAAGGCGATGTAGCTGTCCGTGTGGAAGATCGTTTGCACCAGGGCGGGCGAGGCCCCGCTGAAACTGCTCCCGAAGAACGCGAGCCACATGAACGGTTGGACGAACGTGATGACGAGCACCCACGGATTCCGGAAGGTCCGAAGGAGCTCACGAGCGTACAGCCCGACGAACTGGCTCCGCTGGCTCACCCGCGGTCGTTCGGACACGAACTCCCGCCGCGATACCCGTGCATGGGTCGTTTCCGTGCTCATCGTCGAGCCCTCCTCATCTGCGCGTAGAATTTGCGGTAGTCGGGCACATCGGACCCCGGTTGGTCGATCCGCTTGCCCGTGATGTCCAGGAAGACCGTCTCGAGGCTCGGCTTCTCCACATTGATCCGCCGGATCTCGTCCGTCTTCAGCGTCGAGAAGAGATGGGGGAGGACCTCTTCCGCCGCGGACACGCGTAGGATCCACGTCTTCCCCTGGGTGCGGACGTCGGAGACGCCGGGGATCGCGCGCAACCTCGCTTCATCGACCTCCTCGCTTGTCTCGAGCTCGACGAAGTCCGACTTGACCCTGGCCTTGAGGTCCGTCGGGCTCCCCGAGGCGACGAACTTCCCATGGTCGATGATCGAGATCTGCTCGCAGAGTGCGTCCGCCTCCTCGATGTAGTGGCTCGTCAGCAGCACCGTGATCCCGAACTCCCGGTTCACGCCCGTGATCAAGTCCCAGAGCATGTGTCGCGTGTTCGCGTCGAGGCCGATCGTCGGCTCGTCCATGAACACGACCTCGGGTTGATGGAGCAGCGCCAGGGCGATCTCGAGCTTCTTTCGCATCCCCGTCGAGAAGGTCTTCACGCGATCCTTCCGACGATCGAGGAGGCCGAAGTACTTCAGCAGGTTCTCCGCCCGGTCCTTCCACTCTGGAAGGCTCTGGAGCTTCGCCTGCAACCAGAGGTTCTCCCACGCCGTGAAGTCGTCGTCGAGGATGACCTCGGACGCGACCCAGCCAATCCGCTGCTTGACGTGCATCGGATCCCGGCGGACGTCGAAACCTGCGACGGACGCATCGCCCTCCGTCATGTCGGTCAGGCCCGTGAGCAGCTTGATCATCGTCGTCTTGCCGGCCCCGTTCGGGCCGAGGAGTCCGAAGACCGTCCCCGAGGCGACGTTCAGGGTGACGTGGTCGACGGCCGTCAGCTTTCCGTACACCTTCGTCAGATTTTCCGTGACGATCGCGTTGTTGACCATGGCCATTCCCATCCTCACTTCGAGAGGATCCGCAGCGCCTTCTCGCGCATCTCGACGACCATCCGGCGGAGCTCCTCCGCCTGTTTCGGGGTCACGTCGCTCATGTTCGCCCGGAGGAGCTTGCCCGTCGCTCGGAACTCTCGGAACAGCGCGGCCCGCTCCGGCCCGACCGCGGACTCGAAGGCGCGGAAGCGCGCCTCGATCTCCTTCCGACGACTCCGCAGATACGCCTTGCCTTCGCGGGTGATGCGGTACGTCTTGCGCCGCTCCTCGCCGCTCACGGAGAGATACCCCTTGCGCGAAAGCGCCCTCAGCGCCGGATAGATCGCACCCGCGCTCGGCTTGTAGAACCCGTGGTATCGTTCCTCGATCGCCTTGATGATCTCGTACCCGTGCATCGGGCGTTCCTCGAGCAGCCGGAGGACGAGCTCTTTGAAGTCGCCCTTGCCGAAGAAATGGAAGAACCCGCCGAACTTCTCGGGGGAGCTCACGAGGAGAGCTCCCGTCGCCGGAACCAGAGGATCGCGAGCACGCCGCAGACGATGGCGTACGCCGCGAAGACGAGGACGGAGGTCGCGGGATCCGGCACGAACCCGACACCCTCCTGGCCTCCTCCGGGTCCCGGTCGCACCCCTGTGCCACCGAGCGCGTTCGTGATGATCCCCGAAGCCGACGTCGGGATGAACCAGGGGTCGATCTTCGCGACCGGGAGGATCGCCCCGACGATGCCGAAGATCAGCGTGAACAGGAAGAACGTCAGGACCGTCGCCGCGACCGTGCTCTTCAACAACGCCGAGAGGAGATAGGCGACCCCGACGACCGCGGTCATGTACGCGAGCGCGTAGAGGTAGGAGAGCCCGACGTCCCACGTCAGGGAGCCCGTGATCGCGAGGGCCGCGATCGCCGCGGCGCCGTAGTACACGGTGAGGACGGCGGCGGAAACGATCAGACTGGCGGCAATCTTCCCGACGACGAGGACCTCCCGGCGGACCGGGTTCGGGAACAGGAAGTAGCCCGTCCGCTTTTCGTGCTCTGAGACGAGCGCGTCGGCCGCGAAGAGGACCCCGCTGAGGACCACGAGCAAACCGCTGAACGTCGCGAACGTCGAGACGAACGCGTTCGGGGTCGACGCGTACGGGATCCCCAAGCCCGGCGGGAGGCCGAGGAAGAGGCCGATGATCAGCCCCACGAGGATCAGCATGCCGAGGAGGCGGCGGCCCCGGATGTACTTGCGAATCTCGTAGCTCGCGACGGTGACGACCTGACCGAACGGCGTCGTCGTCATAGGCGATCCGACTCCTGGATGCGGTCGAGGTAGAGCTGTTCGAGCGATGAGCCGAGCGGCCGATACGTGATGACTTTCAGGCCGCGGGTCACCATCGCTTCGAGCACTCGCGCCTGCCCTTCTTCACCGCCCGAGATTCGGAGGTCGATCGTCGAGTCACCCTCGTTCTTGATCTCCACAATTCCGGGGACTGATGCGAGGGCTTCGAGATCTTCCGGCGTCGGCGGACGGAGGAAGCTCGTCTGGAACGTGGAGGTGTCGGACCCCCGGGAAAGGTCGCGCACGGAACCGTGGATCAGAAGCTCCCCATGGTTCAGGAGCGCGACATCGTCGCAGACCTCCTGGACCTCGCCGAGGAGGTGGGAGCTCATGAAGATCGTCCGGCCCTCGCCTTTCAGCGATTGGATCACGTCGCGGACCTCCGCCATGCCCCTCGGATCCAAGCCCGACGTGGGCTCGTCGAGGATGAGGAGGGCGGGTTCGTTGAGGAGCGCCTGGGCGATCGCGAGGCGCTGTTTCATTCCCTTCGAGAACTCCTGGATCCGGTGGTCGGCCCAGTCGCTCAACTTGACGCCTTTCAGGACGTCTTCGCTGCGCGATTCGATCTCCTTGGACGACATGCCGCGGAGGCGTCCTGCGTATGCGAGGGTCTCGAGCGGCGAGAGGTAGCCGTAGAACTCCGGGGTCTCGATGACCGCGCCGATCCGTGCGAGCGCGCGGGTCGGCTCCTTCCGGACATCGATGCCGAACAACGCGGCACGGCCTCGGGACGGTCGAATCAGGTTCGTCATGATCTTGATCGTCGTGGACTTCCCCGCACCGTTCGGCCCGAGGAAGCCCAGGGACGTGCCCTCCGGGACCGTGAGGTCGAGTGATTTCAGCGCGGTGAAGTGACCGTACTCCTTGCCGAGCCTTTCGAGCTGGACCGGGAAATCGCGCGTGCTCGATCGTGCGCGGGAGGATTGCATGGGAATCGCGATATATCGCGATATACTTAAACTCTTCGAGGTGGTTGCGAGAACACGGGTTCACATGCCGACACGTACCGTAGAACGAGGGCCGGCCATCCAGCATGCTTCTTATGGTCTGAGTCGTTCCCCGCGTTAGGCCTCGAGACATGTTGGATCCAGGTCCGTCTCCGGGCGTTCGCCCCTTGATCAAATCGATGCGTTGGCTCTTGTACGCGGCGAGCGCCCTCGTCTTCCTCGCGGGTTTCCAACTGACGGTGTTCTCGGAGCAGACGGCCACCTATTTCGCTTGGACCGTCTCGCCGCCCATCACCGCGGCGTTCCTCGGTGCGGCGTACTGGGCCGCCGTACCTGTCGAGGTCATCGCCGCACGCCAGAAGACCTGGTCGCACGCGCGCGTCGCGGTCCCGGCGATCTGGCTCTTTACGACACTCACCCTCGTCGTCACCCTCGTCCACTTCGACCGCTTCCACTTCTCCAGCTCCAGCTCGGTCCCGAGCGCCCAAGGCGCGGCGTGGTTCTGGCTCGCGATCTACACAGGCGTGCCAATCGCCATGCTCCTCGTCGGCTGGCTGCAACTTCGCGCGCCGGGAGTCGATCCGCCGGCCGGGCCCGCCCCTCCGAGGTGGATGCGGATCGTGGTCCTCGCCCAAGGCGGCGGCATGCTCGCCTTCGGGTTGGGCCTCCTCGCCGCGCCGACCGACGTCGGCCGGATGTGGCCGTGGGCCCTGACGGCGTTGACCGGACGGGCGATCGGGGCGTGGCTCGTCGGGATTGGCTTCGCCGCGTTCCACGGGGTCCGGGAGAACGACTTCCTCCGCATCCGGCCGCTGGGTGGCGGTTACACGGTCTTCGCGATCTTGGAACTCGTCGCACTCGGTCGGTACTCCGGGGGAGTCGATTGGAGCGGCCCCTCCGGGTGGGTATACCTTGCTTTCCTGTTGAGTATCCTCCCGCTCGGACTGTACGGATGGTTCGGCCACGGTGGCGTCCCCCGGTGGATACGGCGGAAATGAATCCGGGTCGGCAGCTTCCCGATAAACGAGCGATCGCTAGGCCCTAATCGCGCGCGTCATCAGGAAGTCTTGGTGCACGACGTTCCGGTCGAAGTACTGGGCCACGATCCCGTCGTACTCGCGACGGAAGGCGGCCAGGCGCGTGGGATCGTCCTTCAAGGTCTGTATGACCCGGACCATCGGTCCACCGGTCTGCTCCATCATCCGCCGATAGTGCTGGGGGCTCAGGGCCGGCGCGGTTTGCACCCCGCGGTCGAACGTCACGTCGCGGACGGCACTCCCGAGCCTCTGGAGCACGACGTTCGGATCGCCCCACTGGCTCGCGGGAGCGGGCTTCGGGTCCGGGGGCGGAGGCATGTACTGCGCGACGAGCGCGAACACCCGACCGAACATCAATTCCGGAGGCCACGTGTGGAAGGCGATCGTGCCGCCCCGCTTCAGCACGCGGAGCATTTCCTTGACCGCAACTTCGGGACGAGGGGCGAAGATGTGCGCGAACTGGCTCAGCACGACGTCGAACTCGCCGTCTCGGAAGGGCAGGCTCTCCACGTCGCCCTCCTTCCACGCGATGTCGTCGACTTCGGAAATCGCCGCGTTCTCCTTCGCGACCGCGAGGAGTTCCGGCGTCAGGTCGAGGCCCGTGACGACGGCGCCCACGCGCCGCGCCGTGATCGCGACGACGCCGGTCCCGCATCCGACGTCGAGCACCTTCTGTCCCGGCCGGACGTCGGCGAAGTGCACGAGCTTCGCCGCGGTCGGCGTCGTCATCTGAGCGAGCGGCGCGAACGATTTCCACACCTCGCGTTGGGCCATCTTGAACGCTTCGAAGGGATCGGACGTCATGGTTTCGCCCGCGGCAGCGCATTGAGGCGGATAACGCTTCGGGCGCCGTTTGCGAATGGCCCCAAGCCAGCTGGTCGCACCGGACCGGGCGGGCGTTTTATAAAGAGGCTCTGATTTCGAGGCTCAGAGGCCCGAGGCGAGATGAACCTCCGGGGCCTAGTCGCCTTCATGAGTGGTCGTATGAGCGCCCTCGACGGCAAGGTGGCGTTGGTCACAGGCAGTTCGCGCGGCATCGGTGCGGCGATCGCCAAGCTCTTCGCCGAGAGAGGCGCAAGCGTCGCGGTGCACGGCAGAGATGTGGCAGCCCTGTCCGCGGTGCAGGCGGAGATCGAGCGCGCGGGCGGACGCGTGATTCGAGTCGTGGCGGAGACGACCAACTTCGCCGAGATCGAGGCGATGCGTCACCAGATCGAACGAGAGCTTGGGCCCATCGACATCCTGGTCGCGAACGCGGGGGGCAGCCTCACGCCACCCGGGCCGCTCGAAGACACGCCCGAGGAAGGGTGGCACGCGCCGGTCGACGGCAACCTCACCGCGACGTTCCTGACGATCAAGAGCATCCTGCCCGGCATGAAGGAACGGAAGCGCGGAAACATCATCACGATCTCCTCCTCCGCGGGCCGCCGACCCCATCCCCGGTCCCCCATCCCATACGCCGCCGCGAAGGCGGGCATCGAAATCCTCACGCAGGACCTCGCCGCTCAAATCGGCCCGTACGGCATCCGGGCGAACTGCATCGCCCCCGAGACGATCCTCACGGAACGCAACAAGGAGTGGATCACCAAGGCGCAACAGGAGGCACTCATCGAGACGCACCCAGTCCGACGTCTTGGCACGCCCGAGGACGTCGCGCGCGCGGCGCTGTTCCTCGCCTCCGACGAATCGACGTGGATCACCGGCGTCGTCTTGGACGTGACCGGTGGTGCGGTCATGGTGTAGTCGCGCGTGGACCAGCCACTGGCGCCCGATTTGCCCGTTCCTTCGTTTGAAAGTTCCTGTGTCGCATCGACACGGCTTTACATAGGTAGGACGGATGGCGGGCACCATGACGACCGTCCTCTTGCAGACGACGATGGGCGACGTGAAGATCGAGCTCTTCGATGATCGCATGCCGATCACGACAGGGAATTTTCGCAAGCTCGTCGAGACGCACTTCTACGACGGCACGATTTTCCATCGCGTGATCAAGAGCTTCATGATCCAAGGCGGCGACCCCGAGGGCACCGGACATGGCGGACCCGGCTATACGATCAAAGACGAGCTCCCCTCAGACAACCGGAACGCGCGAGGGACGATCTCCATGGCGAACGCAGGACCGAACACGGGCGGGAGCCAGTTCTTCATCAACGTCGTCGACAACGCGCGGCTGGACCGGAAGCATCCCGCGTTCGGCCGGGTCGTGGACGGGATGGAGGTCGTCGACGCGATGAGCCGAGCGCCGACGGACGACCAGGACCGGCCCCGGACGAAGGTCACGATCCGGAAGGCGAGCGTTCTACCGTAGGTTGGGTCTCTTCGGACTCTTGCCGTCGAGAGACAAGGCGACTCTTGGGCGGCGGAATGAGCTACGACTGAGCGTGAAACGCCAGCCATTACCCGAGAGCCGATCGCTTTCGGTCCGCCGAACCGCGTCCAACTGCGTGACATACCTCCGAAAGTTCTATCATCTATGACATGTGTTCACGCCCCCGGGGTAGAGGAGATTCTGCACCGGCTCGGTCTCGACGAAGTCGCCGCCAACTAGTCCGGTCGCGCAATGGGGGAGGAGACCTCGTCCGCGTTCACACTTCACGGCAAGATCATCACGGCTGGACGGGAGCCACTCAAAGGTGCGACCGTGGCGGCGTATGACAGCGACCCACTCATCAATCCGGACGATTTCCTCGGCGAGGCCACGAGCGACGAACGCGGAACCTTCCGAATCGACTTCGACAGTTCGAAGTTCGCGGGATTCCTCGCGGTCCTGGAGGGATCTCCGGACGTTTACCTCATCATGAGGGACGCGCACGGAAAGGAAACGCTCAGGACCTCCGTATGCAAGACCGGAAAGGAAATCGAGTATCACATCAAACTCGGCGATGAGAAACCGCATCCCGACGCCATCGACCCATACGCAGGCAATGCGCGTCGCCTGCTCGCGTACTTGCGGGAGGCGGGCGCGACGATGGGAATCGAGCATCGCTGGAATCTCGACGTCCTTCAGAACCCAAACTTCCCAACCGACATGCAGGACCGGTTGCGCCAGTCGACGGAGGCGTTCGACGACAACCTCGCGAACTTCAACCATCTCATGGCCCTGCTCGATGGCGTCGTCAATCGCGACATGGAGGAGCGCCGGCTGGGCGCAATCGGGTATGACGGCCCACAGGTCCCGCACATACCGCGTCGTGAAGCACACGCAGACGCGATTCAGTGGTCGCGTCGGGAGGGATTTCGATGGGCGTAATTTTCGGCGTCGACGACGTGCCCCGGCGGAACGAGCGGTATGAGGTCGTCTCGGGAGACGTCGTCGACACCGCGGACGTCTGCATCATCGGCTCCGGCGCGGCGGGAGCTGTCCTCGCGAAAGAGCTCGTGGAAGGGGGCCGAAGTGTCGTGCTCCTCGAGCGCGGAGGGTACTACGAAGGACCGGACATGAACCAGAGGGATGTCGACATGATGCCCCTGCTCTGGAAGAACGGCGGCTTCAACTTCGACGACAACTTCCGAATCCCGATCGCCCAGGGGTCATGTCTCGGCGGCTCGACCATCATCAACGACGCGGTTTGCTTCGACCCACCCCTGCGGGTCATCTCCGAGTGGCGGTCCCTCGGCGTCGACTTCACGGACCGGGAATGGAGCGACCACACGGCACGGGTGAACCGCATCCTTCAGGTGACGGACGTGTCCGAGGAGGAGCTGAACCGCAACAATCGCATGGTCCGCCAAGGGGCGAAGGCGATCGGATTGAATGATCATCGGAAGAACCGCCGGAATTGCGTGAACTGTATGCAGTGCGGATTCTGCCATCTCGGCTGTCACTACGAAACCAAGCGGAACGTCCTGGTCACGTACCTGCACGACGCCCTTCAACGGCCCGACGACCCAATCCGCGTCTACTGCAACTGCTACGCGAATCGGATTGTACACGAGGACGGCGTGGTCGAAGGCGTCGAAGGCGAGTTTCGGGACATCGACGGAAATCCACGGTATCGGATCCGGGTGAACGCGAAGCTCACGATTGTGAGCGCCGGGGCGATCGCCTCGAGCAAGCTGCTGTTACAGAACGGCATCGCGCAAGAAACGGCGGGCCGCGGTCTCTGTCTCCACCCAGCCCCGTTCCTCATTGGCGACTTCGACTATGAGATCAAAGGGAATCAGGGCATTCCGATGGCCTACACGATTCACGACTTCGGGGTCACGCGGACTTCGGAGGCCGCCAGGGATTCGTACAACTTCCACGATGGGGAGTTTCTGATCGAAGGCATCTTTCTCCCGCTCGTTCAGCTCTCCATGGCAATCCCCGCCGGCGTGGGGGAACACCGCAAACTGCTCCAGCGGCTCAACAACCTCGCCATGGCCGGGGTCCTCATCCGAGACGCGAACAACGGCCGCGTGTCCCTGACGTCCACGGATCGGGCGAGCGTGCAGTATCGCCTCAGCGACCGGGAGCGGGACGTCACTGCGTTGGGGATCTCGCTCATCGGCAAGATGTGGTTCGCCCTTGGCGCCAAGCGAGTCATCACCCCGCATCGAGACCTGACCGTCGTCGAGCGGGAGGCCGACCTGCCGAAGCTCACGGACTTGATCCGCGGCGCCTCCGACCACCTCCTCCTCGGTTCCGCTCATCCTCAATCCGGGAACCGAATCGGAAGCGATCCACGCGATTCGGTCGTCGACTCCCGGTGCCGCGTCCACGGGTTTCAGAACCTCTTCGTGTGCGATGCGAGCGTCTTCCCGACCTCCGTTGGCGTGAACCCGCAAATCACGGTGATGGCCATCGCGTCGATGACAAGTGCACGGATCCTCCTGGATTGGAGCACGGACTATGCCAGGCTGACCGTCAGCGAGAGTCTCGGCCGCACGGGCTCGCTCACGCAGCCGATGTATTGCGACCGGGCCAACCTCTCGCAGCTGTTCGACACACTGGAGCCTAAACTGGGGACCGAGGTGCTTCCGAATAGCTCGAGCGAGATCGCAGACTCGACGAACTGGTCCTTCGACCCGCACACACTGATGATCGGGAACAATTCTCATTGGAAGGGAATCTTCCCCCGCGACGGGGACGTCGCGAGCACCCTCACGCACTACTTCGGAGGCTTCTGGAAGCGATTCGGACGGGGGCCGACCGGGGTCGAGGGGACGACGCATCCCTACCTGTTTCCCGTGTACGCTCGGAATCGGGCGATCGATTGGGAGACGCCGGAGTTCGGCAAAGCCATCCGGCTCGATTATCCGGATGCTCCCTACTCCTTGTTCCACGACGTGCTCAAGGTCGTGAACCAAGACATCCTCCTGGGAAAGGCCTTCCTGATCGAGCCGAAGCGAGGCCAGGAAGTCTTGACGTTCTGCATGGCCCGCCGGTATCCGCTTGAGTTCATGACGACGGAGGACCACGCCATGCTCTACGACCGGATGACCAAGCCGAACCTCGAGACGATGGTCGGAGTGTGGGACGGGCAGTTGGTATCCGACTCCGCCTGGACGGATCCGCTCTTCCGTTTCCGATATTACTTCGATGGCCCGACCCTCAAAAACGACTACGTGTTCAACCGGACCTTGGCCGGGACCGCGGTGGTGAACGAGGCGGAGGATCACCTCGAGATGCAAGACATCACCGGTGCATTCCACGACGAGATCCGAGAGGTGAATCGGGACCTCATGGTCGGCCGCTACGTATCCCCTAGGGACGGCCTCTTTCGCTGGCTCCCCGATGGTTTAGACTTCCTCCGAATCGACCGGTCCCAGTCGACCGTAACGATTCCGTACGTCCTCAAGAGAATCGGCAGCGCCTCCGCGTTCCGGGAGTATAGCGATTGATGCGCAGCGAGCGAGAAAAGTGACGACCGACCCCGTCGTGTACACGATCGCAGACACCCATCTCGGGCTGCGGGAGCGCGGCTGGGAGCGGAGCAGCGATGCGCCGGCCGTCGTCGCGGGTTTCCTGCGGTGGCTTTCCCGGCTACCTCCCGCGGGGGAGGCCATCCCCGTCTTGGAGCCCGTGGGAATCGGGACTCGAACGCTCAAGCCCCTCACCCATCTGATCCTCTTGGGTGACATCCTCGAGCTCTGGGACGCGGAGAACCAGACCGTCCTCCTGTCGGCCGCTTCCGTCGTGCCGTTCCTCGCCTCGATCCAAGGCCAAATCGTTTACGTGCTCGGAAACCACGACAACATCCTCGAAGAATCCGCCGGAACCTACCCGATCTCGGCGCTCTCGATGAGCGTCGTACCCAACGTCTTCCCGTTGCCCGGCAAAGATGGGATAGTAGAGCCCCTCCAGATCGGTGACCAGTCCTATGTCTTCGTTCACGGCCATCAACTGGACCGACATTTCATGCACGCGGGACGCACGTGGAGATTGCTCGGACATCTACGGCACATCGGCGCCGCCCTGGGGAGTTACGCTTGGGTTTTCTTCGGCCTCATGCTCCTTGCGGTCCTCTCGGTCTTAATCGTGGCGCCGGTCGCGGCTGCCTGGCTTCTGCTCGTGGCGCTCATTCTCTTGTTCACCCCTCGGGCCTATATGACGGTCGGCCGACGCCTTTGGCGTCGTCTCTTCGGCACGCGGTATCGGCGATCGGCCGCACGAGACGGATTCCATCGGTGGTGGAATCGTTTTCGGGAGGAGGTACGGCTGACCGCGTCCCTGGCCGTCGTCTTCGGGCACACCCACGTCTTGGACTGGTTCGAGGTCGACCCTCCACCAAAAGCGCCCGCCGTGCGACCGCAACGCGACCTAGCTGCTGACGCTCCTGAGCGGCGCCGGGAGCAGGCTCACGCGGCCTACAACATCTCGTCCTGGATCTCGGCTGGAGGTGGCTACGAAACGGTCACGTCGGCGACGCTTCTATACGCGGACGCAGAAGGCCCTCTATTCCTCGGCTGGGACTGGAACGCAAAGAAGCCATTTCATATCCCGTTCGAATTCGTCAGCCTTCGACCGACGCGCCGGCTCTCCTCGTCAGAAGCGGAAATCGCGCAACGTCTGGGTTGGCCGGAAAAGCTAATCGAAAAGTGGAGTCGGACGGACGAGAAAGCGCGGACCATATGGTCCGCTCGATCGGAATCCCGAAGGCTCATGCATGTCCAGAAAACCTGAATGAGCCCCCCAAGAGAACCGCCGCGGAACGCTCGACACCGCGCACCGGTTTCCATTCGGCAGTCCAACCGGGTTTCTGACCGCGTGCGGCCCGCCGTGTTTTCCACGGGCGGCATTCCTGCTATTTCTCATGATGGCCACCCCGACCATGACCGTCACGGACACGTCGGGCAAACAGGACGACGTCACCATCGTCGTCCAATGTTTCCCAAGCCCGGGCAGGGGATGGCCTCCCTCCCCACGCACGCGGGGCTGTTCGTACTCGGACCCATGATCGGTCTGCCGGCTCCGAGCTGCGTCTTCCACGCCGCACGGCGGAGCGAATCGACGCATCCCCGCGGGGAATTTGGGCCCCATCACGCGGAAACGCTCTTGACGAGCCGCCCGGACTTCCACACCCGAACGATCGCCTCGGGCGACGTCAGGATCGACAGATCCGCGAGCGGATCCTTCCGAACCGCCAGGATGTCCGCATCGTACCCTGACCGGAGCTGACCCGACTTCGGCGCCTGCGGCCCCAACGTCAGCGGCCCGTTCGCGGTCGCGGCCTCGATCGCCTGCCGGGGTTTCATCCCGGCCTCGATGAGGTGGAGGAACTCCCGCGCGTTCTGGCCCCACGGGGCGATCGTGTCTTCGCCGGTACTCCAGATGTCGGTCCCGAGGGCGATCCGCACGCCTTTCCGGACGGCGAGCTGCAGCGAGCGCTTGTGCTGGTCCCCGAAGGCGACGACCTTGCGGTACGCGTAGTCCGGCACGCCGAATTTCGGACCCTCCTTGAGCAGGCGCTCGATGATGTACCGCGTCGGGACGAGGATGGCGTTCTTCTCGCGCAAGAGGTCCGCGGCCTCGTCGTCGAGGAACGAGCCGTGCTCGATCGTCGCGCACCCGGCCTTCAACGCGGCCATGATGCCCGGCTTGCCGTGGCAGTGCGCCGCGACGGCGCGTTCCGCTCGCGCTGCCTCCCCGACGATCGCCCTCAACTCGTCGTCGGAGAACTGCTGGTGCTCCGGGTGGTCCACCTCGCTCATCACCCCGCCGGACGCGCACAGCTTGATCACCCTCGCGCCGAGACGGAGCTGGTTGCGCACGCCCCGCAAGCACTCGTCGACGCCGTCGCAGATCTGGAAGTAGTGCCCCGATTCGCCGAGCGCATGGATGTACGACGTCGGGAACATGTGCAGGTCGCCGTGGCCCGCGGTGGGGCTGAGCATCGCCCCGCCGCCGTAGATGTGCGGACCGGGGAGCGTTCCCTCGTCGACCACCCGCGCAAGGTGCACGCCGAGGCCGACGAGATCGCGCACGCTGGTGAAGCCGGCCATCAGCCCGGTCTCCGCGTTGTTCATGGCCCGCGCCGCCATGACCGGCAGCGACGTCTTGGCGGTCTCCTCGACGTTCGCGGACCGGATGCCCATCAGGTGGCCGTGGCAATCCCACATCCCCGGCATGACAGTGGGCACGCGATGCACGGGGACATCCTGTGGCGTCTTCGGCGCACCCTCAATCGGCCCGGCGTATGCGATTGTCGGGCCATCGATCACGACGCACCCGTTCCGGATCGGCTCGCCGCGTCCCGGGATCACGAGGTCGGCTTCGATGCGTTCCATGCCCAACGGGAACGCCTCCGTATGAATGAGGATTCTGGGAGCGTTGCACAGCGCGGGTGGCCTTGTTCGCGCTCCGCAATCGAGAGCCGCAACCGCGCCCCGAGGACGATTTGGGCATACGACTATCTACCCGGCACGGGCCATCCCGCGCCTCACGGGGCGGGGATCATGGTGAGGACTTCTGGATTCAATGGCGTGAAGAAAATCGGCATACTTGCGTTCGCATTGGCGGCGGTCGCGGTCCTCACGGCACCGTGCGCCGCCGCGGTCAGTCCGAACCGATACACCGTCACGCCCCTCGTCTCAAACAACGGCGTGCCGGGCACGGTGGTGGACGCGAACCTCGTGAACGCATGGGGTCTCGTCGCCGGCCCAGCGACGCCTTGGTGGGTCGCGGACAACGGCGCGGACCTATCGACGCTCTACAACGCGACCGGGGCGAAGCGCGCCCTCGAAGTCGGCGTTGCGGGTGCTCCGACCGGTCTCGTCTTCAACTGCGATTCGACGAGCTTCCGTGTGGGCAGCAGCAACGCCGGGGCGTTGTTCATCTTCGCGACCGAAGGCGGCACGATTGCCGGCTGGCATCCGTCCCTCGGGACCGTGGCGCAGGTGAAGGTGGACTCCTCCGGCGCGGGCGCGGTCTACAAGGGGCTCGCGATCGCCTCGACCGCGACCGGGCTGCAGCTCTATGCGACCGATTTCGCCAACGCGCGCGTCGATGTGATCAACACGACCTGGGCCGTGCAGACGACGGGCGGATTCGTCGATCCGAGTCTCCCCGCCGGATACGCCCCGTTCGGGATCCAGACGATCGGCACGCGAATCTTCGTCACATACGCGAGGCAAACCCCGGGCTCGAATGACGAGACGGCTGGTCCGAGCCTCGGCTTCGTCGACGCCTACGACACCACCGGGAACCTGCTCGTCCGCGTCGCGCAGCGCGGCCAGCTGAACGCGCCGTGGGGCATTGCGATGGCCCCGGCGAGCTTCGGCTTCTTCGGCGGCGACCTGCTCATCGGAAACTTCGGGGACGGCCACATCAACGCGTACCAAGAACAGGCGGACGGGACCTTCGAGCTGGCCGGTACGCTCCGCACGTCCGACGGACACAGGCTTGCAATCGACGGACTCTGGGCCTTGCAGTTCGGACACGGCGCGACGGCCAACGGCCCGACGGACACGCTGTTCTTCACCGCGGGCCCGAACGACGAGGAGGACGGACTCTTCGGCTCGATCCGAGCCGCGTAGACCAATCGTGGAACCGAGTTCCCGTGCCGGGGTCGGCGAGGCTCGCATTCCGGCAACGAGGCTCGGAGCGCGTTTGGCTTTTCCGTCCATCGGCGGCGCCTTCGGGCCCGTCTGCCGCATTGATACCGCCCGGCTTGGCCCCCCGGTGCTGGGACTCAGCCATGAGAATGAGCGAGGAACCGTTAAGTCATCGAGAGACGACGGGCGGGCGTCGCAGAGCGGAGAGCCGATGGCGGATGTCGTGCAGCTCAAGTCGAAGATCTGCCTCGTCGGCGAGGCGGCGGTCGGGAAGACGTCTCTGATCCGCCGGTTCGTCTTGGACCAGTTCGACGACTCGTACATCCGGACGCTCGGGGCGAAGGTCTCTAAGAAGTCGATGCGCCTCGAGCTTCCGGAGAAGAAAGCCGAGGTCGACATCACGATCGCGATCTGGGACGTCATCGGTCACTCCGGCTTCCGGCAGCTCCTCGGGGACGCGTTCTTCGACGGGGCGCAAGGGATCCTCGCCGTCGCGGACCTGACGCGGCGCGAGACCCTCACGGTCCTGCCGAACTGGGTCGAGGCGGTCGAGGAAGTCTCGGGCACGGTCCCGATCGTCCTCGCAGCGAACAAGGCCGACCTCAAGTCGGAGGCACAGTATGGCGAGACCGAGGTCGCCCCGGTGGCCGCGATCTTGGGGTGCGGTTTCCTCCCGACGTCGGCGAAGACGGGCCTGAACGTCGAAGACGCGTTCCTCCACCTCGGGAAGCTCATCGCGAAGGCGCAACTCCGCGACGCGTGAGCCGCGGTGATTTGATAATCATCCCAGCGAGGTCGAAGACAAAGCGTTAAGGTGGGTCCCAGCGTCCGGCGCTCGGTGTCAATCCCATGCCGCACCGGCCGTTCCACGGCACGGAACCGCGAGGGCTCCTGTCCGTCCTACGCTCCCCTGCCTTCGAGGGCCGATTCGGACGGATGTTCCCGAACCTCCCGGCGTTCCTCCCGCCGGACGACGCGCTCGACGCGCTCGCGCGGGCGATGGTCGAGCCCGAGCCCAAGGAGGGCGAGGACGACACCGCGGGCGACAACCCCGACATCCCTGCGGGCTTCACGTATTTCGGCCAGTTCGTCGACCACGACCTGACGTTCGATCCGACATCGAAGCTCCAGAGGGACAACGACCCGGATGCGCTCGTCGACTTCCGCACGCCCCGCTTCGACCTCGACGCCGTCTACGGGCGGGGCCCGGACGACCAGCCGTTCCTGTACGAAGACGACGGCGTGCACCTCCTGATCGGGAGGAATGAGGCGGGAGAGGACGACCTCCCTCGAAACGCGAAGGGTCGCGCGCTCCTCGGCGACGCCCGGAACGACGAGAACCTGATCGTCTCCCAACTCGCGCTCGGCTTCCTCAAGTATCACAACCGGGTCGTCGAGGCTCCCGCGGTCGCGGACGTGCCGCCGGAACGACGGTTCGACGAGGGCCGCCGGATCGTCCGCTGGCATTACCAGTGGGCCGTCGTCCACGACTTCCTCGGACGGCTCGTCGGGAACGAGGTGATCGACGACATCCTCCGACCCGTGTCATTCAAGGTGCCCGCGGGTGGCGGATCAAGGACGATCAAGACGCTCTCGCCAGCTCTGAAGTTCTTCCATTGGAGGACCCGTCCGTTCATGCCCGTCGAGTTCTCCGTCGCCGCCTATCGGTTCGGGCACAGCATGGTCCGTGGAGAGTACGAGCTGAACGACGACGTGCAAGACGTCCCGATCTTCGCGAAGCCGCCGGCGGAGGACCTCCGGGGCTTCCGGCCCCTCCCGGCGGGGCATGTCATCGAATGGGCGCGGTTCTTCGAGTTTCAGGGCAGCCGCCTCGAGGTCCAGCCGAGCCGGAAGATCGACACGAAGCTCGCATTCGGGCTGAGCATCTTGCCCGAGGCGGTCGCGCGAGGCATCCGCGCGCTCGCGGAACGGGACCTGCGGCGAGGAAAGGCGCTCGGGCTGCCGTCAGGGCAGACCGTCGCTCGGGCGATCGGCCTTTCGGAGGATCTCATCATCCACGCTCGCGACTTGGAGCCCCTGCCGAAGAATCTCGTCCGCGTCTTCGGGGAAGACACGCCCCTATTCTTCTACGTTCTCAAGGAAGCAGAGGTCCTGAGCAAGGGACAGCAGCTCGGCCCGGTCGGCGGCCGGATCGTCGCGGAGGTCCTCATCGGTCTGTTGCGCGGCGACCCGTTCTCGTTCCTCAGCATGCAGCCGAACTGGCGCCCGAAATCGGCCGAGTTCGGCGCACGGAAAGACGGCGAATTCACAGTCGCGGACCTGCTCCGGTTCGCCGGCGTGACGATCGGATGACGATCGACGTCATCTCCTACGACTCATCCGCGGGACCGACCGCGGCCCGAATCGCGGCCTGATTCCGGCTCTCGCGGTACACCAAGAGCGTCATCGCGAACCCGATCGCCATGAGGCCTGCGCCGAGGAGGAACGGCGCGGCCGTGTTCACCTGTTCGAACAGGACGCCCGCGACCAAGGGACCCGGGACGCGCGCGAGGCTGCCGAGCGACTGGGTAATCCCAAGGATCGCGCCCTGCTCGTGCGGAGGCGTTCGCTTCGAGACGAGACTGGGGACGAGTGGGAATGCGATGGCGACTCCCGTCGCGACGACGCCGGTCAGGAGGACGTACGCGTTGACGTTGGCGATCCACGGCACGGCGGCCAGGCCTGCCATCATCGCGACCGTCCCCGTGGCCACGAGCCGCTCTTCCCCTGCACGGCGGGCGAGGCGGCCCGCCGCGGTCCCGACGACGATCTGGATCACGCCGATGTACACGAAGATCAACGCGAGTTCCGTCGTGCCCAGCCCGAAGTACGCGATCCCGAGACTCGGGAACGCGACGGGGATCCCGCTGAATGCGAACGACACGAGGATGAACGTGATCAGGAGCGCACGGATGGCGGGCCGCCGGATCGCATCGCGGAAGCTCGTCCGCCGGCGCGTCCCGTTCCGACGCCGCATATCCGGCGTCAGGGACTCCGGAAGGAGGAGGGCCGCGAGGCCGAAGTTCGATGCCGCGAGGGCGGCCGCGGCGAGCGCGGGCGCCGCAAGGCCAAGTGGAGCGAAGGTCCCGCCGATGACCGGCCCGACCGCGAACCCGACGCCGAAGGCCGCGCCGATCAATCCCATGCCCCGCGGCCGCTCCTGGGGCGTCGTGCGGTCCGCGACGTACGCCTGTGCAACGGAAAGGTTCCCGGACGCAACGCCCGCCAGAATTCGCGCCGTGAAGAGCAGCACGAGGGAGTTCGCGAAGGATAGCGTGAGGTGACCCGCGGTCGAGAGCACGAGGCTTCCGAGGAGGACCGGCCGCCGGCCCACGCGGTCGCTGAGCCGCCCGAGAATCGGCGAGAAGACGAATTGCATCGCGAAGAACGCGGCGATGAGGAGCCCGAGGATCGCCGGACCACCTCCGACTTGCTCCGTGTAGAACGGCAGGAGGGGAATGATGATCCCGAAGCCGATGAGGTCGACGAAGACCGTGAACAGCACGACGAGCAGCGGAGAGCGCTTCAGAGACCCAACCTCGAGAGGCCGTCGAGGACGTCGGTGGGATATATGATTGGCCCTGGCGTCCCCTCCCGAATGCGTCTCCAAGAAATATGGATCTCCTCATACGGTCGACGCGGAAATTGACATGCCGTCAGAGAAGTCGATCACGACCTTGAAGAAAATCTCGATCCGCGACATCGAAGCCGCGAGGAAGCGGCTCGCCGGTCTCGTCCTCCGCACGCCGGTGATCCGGCTCGACGTGGAGGACGCACCCGCCGAAATCCACCTCAAGCTCGAGAACCTCCAGCCGACCGGATCGTTCAAGGTCCGCGGCGCGGGGAACGCGATTTCCCTTCTTACTCCGACGGACCGGAAACGGGGCGTGTACACCTGCAGCGCCGGGAACATGGCGCAGGCTCTCGCGTGGCACGCCCGGCGCCTCGGCATTCCGTGCACGGTCATCGTGCCCGACACCGCGCCGCAGACGAAACTCGCCGGCATTCGGCGGTTCGGCGCAGAGATCGTGCAGCTCTCCTGGGACGAGGTCTGGAAGATCGGGATCACCCGCGTCTACGAACCGCTGAAGGACATGGTCTTCGTCCATCCGTTCAGCGAGTTCGGCATGATCGCGGGCAACGGGACGATCGGCCTCGAGATTCTCGAAGACCTCCCGACGGTCGATGCGGTCGTCGTCCCCTACGGCGGCGGCGGACTGATCGGCGGCATCGCGACGGCGATCAAGGCGCGGCAGCCGAGGACGAAAGTGTACGCATGCGAACCGGAAACGGCCGCGCCGCTCGCGGCCTCCTTCGCGGCGGGTTCGCCGCAAGAGTTCAGGCGGATCCCGAGTTTCGTAGACGGCTCCGGGGCGAGCAGCGTGCTCCCGGAGATGTGGGAATTGAATCGCCCGCTGCTGGCCGGTTCGATCGTCGTCTCCCTCCGCGAGGTCGCGTCCGCGATCAAGCTTCTCGTGGAGAGGCATCACGTCGTCTCGGAAGGTGCGGGCGGCAGTTCCGTCGCGGCCGCGCTCACCGGCAAGGCCGGAAGCGGGCGAGTCGTGGCGGTGGTATCCGGCGGCAACATCGATCCCGCGAAGCTGACGACGATCCTGGACGGCCGGGTCCCGTGAACGTGCACGGGGCGGACCGGCGATGGCCGGCCCAACGCCCTTGTCGCCCGACGTCATCGGGAGCACGATGACGCAGGGAGCAAAGGATAAGGACCGCGCACGGCATAGGACCGCGGACCCGTCGGGGGAGGCGAGCCCATCGTGTTGCATGTGACCTTCGCGACCCGAACGCACGGACCGCTGCAAGAACTAACGGAGCGGCGCGGGCGACTCACGATCGAGGCGTATCCGCTCGGTCGGTACCTCCTGCTGCGCGGACTCGGAGACGTCGATGGCCTCGAGGACGCGCCGGAGATCGTCGCCTCCGGTCGGAAGGTCCTCCACGCGTCCCGCACGAACGGGGAACGCACTCTCCTCCTCGACGGCCACGCGGGAGACGAGGAGGTCATCGCGCGCCTCGCCGACCAGGACGTCCACGTCCTACCGCCGATCCTCTGGCGCCGGGGCGAGGCCCAGCTTTCGCTCCTCGTCGACGAGGCGACGGACCTCGTCACCCTCCAGGCGCGCTTCCCGCAAGCCCGGCTCGTGTCGAAGCGCACTCGAAAGGAAGCAGCGAAGGTCGCGTTGGCGTCGCCGCTCTTCCTCCCGGAGATGACGGAGAAGCAGGCCCGCGCGCTCCTCGCGGCGTCCGACGCCGGCTACTACGAGTTCCCGCGCAACGCGACCACGGAAGAGGTGAGTACGTCCCTGGGCGTCGCGCGCAGCACGTTCGAGCAACACCTGAACCGCGCCGAACATCACGTCGTGAGGGCGATGCTCCCGATGGTGCGGATGCGGGCCGGCCTCCCGCAGGACGAAGCCCTCGAGGTCTACTCGCGATTCAGCCGCGAGCTGGGGCTCTACGTCCGACTCGAGGTCCTCGGGGACGACGTGGCGGCCGTGTCGCTTTCCAAGGAACCGATCCCCGCCTCCGCGGGCGCGGACCATCCATACCTCGCGCGGATCCTCGAGCACATCCGAACGGGGGAGGACGACCTGCGAGACATCCCGCTGCAGTTGGAGCTCTCGCCGTTCGAGCGGGAGGTCCTCGAACTCCTGCGGACGATCCCGCCCGGCGCGACGATCACGTACGGTGAGATCGCGAAGCGGCTCGGGCACCCGAACGCCGCCCGCGCGGTCGGCAACGCGGTCGCCAGGAACCCCGCGCTCATCGTGATCCCGTGCCACCGCGTCGTGCCCGTGTCCGGCCGGCTCGGGAACTACTCGGGTGAAGGCGGCCCGGAGACGAAACGGCGGCTCCTGGAGCGCGAGGGAGCCCGGCTCGCAGTCCCCGGCGTCCCGCGAAATCCGATCAAGGACGCCGTCCGACCGCGGCCGCTCGCCCGATCCGGGACCTGAGCTGCCGGCCGATCACGCCTCCGTCGGCCGGATGCCGCCCGACACGGTGAACGGATGCTCCTCGGCCTCGGACGTCCTGGCCCGCCCTCGCTCGAGCTGAATCAGGAAGACGCGGAGCACGTGCGGGCGCCTTGGCAGGGACCTCGAAGCCTCCGATTCGCGGCACTTCACGAAATCCAGAATCATGTCGAACTCCTCCAGAGAAATCAGATGGGAGCGAGCGCGGACAGGGTCCGGCTCACAGGGACTTGACGAAGCCCCAAATCGCTCCCACGAGGACGAGCGCCCCGGTCATCAAGCCCACGGTCGTGCCGGCCACGGCGACCAGCGCCAAGCCGGCGATCGCCGCGACGATCATCCCGTTCCGAACGTTGCGTTTCGACACGACGTAGCCTATCAGCCCGAGCGCGCCGAACAGCACGAGGAACACGGCCTTCGCGAGGGAGATGCCAAGGATTCGTTCCGCCACCAGGCTGGGCCCGAACGCCACGATGCCCACGAACGCGGCGATGGCCCCTCCGAGGGCGATCAGGACCTGGTAGGCCTGCATCCGCTCGAGCGCGCGCCACTTCGACGCGGCCCGCTCGGACCACGTTCCGGTTTCTGTAGACATGTTTCGTTCACCTCCTAATCCCGGCTGCGCGAGCGTACTTAAGCATCATTGGACGTTGGTCGAACGCGGGGCGGGCGTCGATGGGATGATGTCGCGCGGGCGGACCGAAAAGGAGGACCCCCCCGCACGATCGGCGGGCTGCGGCGCGTCGAAGGACTTATACCTTCCCCTCGATGCCCCGCGGGAGGCCTCGCGACGCCCAGGATCGAGATGGACGGGGCCTTCCCGCTCGCCCTCGACGCGGTGTGGCGGCTTCTCCACGCGCATCTCGACGAGGTCACCCTCCGTGAGATCCATCCGTGGATCCTGAGCGGGCGGGTGGTCCGGGAGGGAGATGCGGTCCGACATGCCAGCTTGACGTTCCCCCGCGAGAAAATCGCGGAGCGAGAGGTGCGGATCCTGGGACGCCGGTCCCGCACGACGTGGACGTACGCAATCGAGCCGCCGTCGCGGTTCGCCTACGAAATCCGATTCGGGAACGGCTCGACGAGCCGCTTCGACAACGCATATGCGGCCGTCCCGACAGGCACGTTCGTCAAGACGGTCGGCGAGATCTCGATCAAGCGCGTGCCGACGTTCCTGGGAATCTGGGCCACCCGGCGACTCCTCGACCGCGCGGACGAGGAAGACCTTGCGTACGCCAAGAGGATGGAGCATCCTGACGACCGAAATCAAAAAGGCTAAGCCGACTCATTCGATAGATGGACCTCGGTGGAATTGATGGCCCAGCAGTGCCCGAAGTGCGGTACGGACAACCGCGACGAATCACGTTTCTGCCTGTATTGCGGCGCGTCGCTCCCGGGCCCGACCCCCGAGGACGCACCACGGCCCGCTGTCACCGCGCCGATGAGCTCGTCCCCGCCGATCCGCGTGGACCCTCCGCCGGCCCTGCGCGAGCACATGCCTGATTTCGTCGGTCTCCTCGGGTTCGCGTTCTTCCTCGTCGTCCTCGGCGTCGTCTTCTACCTGAATCAGAATCTCTTCGCGGACCTTCGAGCGTGGTGGGACCAGACCGTCGCGGGCCAACTCCGGCCTCCGGAGAGGATCATCTCGTCCGCGATCGCGTTCTGGGGGTTGATCGGCGCTGCCGACCTCGTCGTCGCGGCGTTGCGGTGGACGATCCGGCGCACGAAAATCCACACACTGGGCGCGGCCCTTGGAGGCATCGGAATGATCGCGTTCGCGTACTTCCTCTACCGCTACTCCGTGCGCGAACTCAGTGGCTCCCAAGTCGTTTCGTTCGAGGCGGCGGTGATCGGAATCCTGCTGTTCGTCTACATCGGACTCGGGCTGCACTGGACGCGCGCGAAGCGCCGCCTCGCCTACGAGGCCACGGAACTCTCGCCGCGATAGCCTTCAAGGCCGGACGATGCTGAAGGACTCGGATCCGCCGGGCGGGATGAATTGGCTCCCGCACTCGCACGTCCAGACGAGCCCGGTCCTCTCGGCGATGACGAGCCGCGTGACCGTGTAGTCGAACCCGCATATCGTGCACGCGAGTACGACCGATGGCGCGGCCGCCTGTCGCGTCACGACGACCGGCGTTTCCTTCCTTCGAATCCAAGCCCTCAGCTTCGCGAGACGTCCCGGCCCCCCGTGCGCCGACTTCGGCCTGGCGCCCGGAGTCGCGAGAGAGATCCGTGCTTTAACTCGGGGACTTTCGACCACAGTCCTCCACTCCCGCGTTAGCTATTCGTTCGCCACCAGATAAAGGTCCGCGAGCTACTGCGGTCGATAATGAGAACGTGATGCGGTGTCCCGCATCCGATTCGTTCACCGTCACATCGATTGCGTCGGGAAGTGTGCGCGCTCCGAAGGATCCGCGCGGAGCCGATCGAGCGCGTCCTCCAGGACCTCGATAACCCGATCCCTCTCGGAAGCTTGATCCGGGTACTCGCAGCTCCAGCGACGCCAATAGGGCCGCTTGTGGGCGATCTTGTACTTGAGGCCGGACATGAACGTCGCGTAGCTGTCCTCGTCGATCTTCCGCACACGCTGATGCCCGAGGAGATACCAGTGGTAGAGCGTGCCCGGAGGCACTCCGGATCCCGGAGGCGCGGGCCTGCTTCTCCGTTTCACACTCTTGAAAGTGAACTCCCAGCGGTCCGGCGCGACCTTTTGCTCCCGCCAAATGGCATCCGTGTAGCGCCAGGAGTGCGATTCGCCGACCGCCATCCCGCTGTACGATTGCCCGTTGAATTCCTTGAGGTCGTCGAAGGACATGAATCGGACGCCCCACGGACGGCAACATAGAAGGCGTTTCTCCGGGGAGAGATGGGTGAAAGTGACGCGCGAGGGGACCTCCGGACGCGGTCGGATGAGACGGCCGTCCCGGCGTCGACCCAGGGGACCGACCTACCAGGGAAGCCCCAACGCTCCCGCGAGGAACCGGTTGAGCGAATCCATGGACGTGCACGCCTCGATGAACGAATCGAAGAAACGATCGCTCGTGACCTCGGGATCTCGGAACGGGCGCGCCCCCACGAAATCCTTCCGGCGAAGGTCCTGGATGAGAGGATGGTTCGGGTCGATGCCCGACGGCGGTCGCTTCAGCGATTCGCCCTCGAGTCGCACCTTGCTCCGGAGGACGTCCTTCCAGCGGTCCGGCTCGTCGAGGATGCGGCCTCGGATCTTCGCGAGCGTCGGCGGTTCCGGATGCCATACGCCGGAGTAAGCGGCGCTCTCGCCGGGTCCCAGGTGCAGGAAGAATCCGGGCGTCATGTGCTCGGGTCCCACCGCCTTCGCGTGCCAGAAGTGGATCCCGACGTGCGTCTTGTACGGGCGCTTGTCCGGGGAGAAACGGATATCCCGATAGATCCGCGAGAGAGATCCACCGAACGGCCGCGCGTCGCCGACGAGGTACGGGCTGAGCCTCTGCAAACGCGCGCTGGCATCCTTGATGAATCGGACTGCGGGCTCCTGGACGACCTTCTCATACCGCTCCTTGTTCGCCGTGAACCACGGTTTGTTGTTGTTCTTTCCCAGCTCGCGGAAGAATTCCATGAATTCCGACGTGAAGTACCGCACGCGTTCGGCCATCCCGAGGTCCCCCGACTCCCTGCCTCACAGAATGCAGCGGTCCCGGTTCAACGTTCGGGCGGCGGACCGTCCCGTCGTGAGGAAATTTCGCCCGGTGAGAACGGGAGGCAAGCTTGCTTAAGGCGCCACCGCGAGTCGTCTTTGATGGCCGCGCAGATGACACGGGCCAAAGCCGACGACCCGCTCCAAATGCTCGTCGTCTCCCCCCCGGAGGGCGTCGCCGAACGCCTGCGCGCCGCCCTCGCACCGATTCGACAGGTCCCCGGGTTCGTCTCCGCCGTCGTCACGCGCCGAGACGGCCTTGTGATCCATCACACCTTCAAGACGGCACGCGACGCCGCCGGCCTGAGCGCCATGGCCGCCGCGATGATCGGCGCCGCGCGCTCGACCGGCCTGGAACTCCGCAAGGGCTTGCCGGAATACGGGTTCTTCCGATTCCAAGAGGGCGTCCTCCTGATTCGAGACGCCGGGCCCGCGGCGCTCCTCGCCTGTTTGCTCGAGACGGATGCGAACATCGGCTATGCGATCGCCAAACTCACGCGCGTTTCCCAGCTCGTGCAAGAGACGCTTGAGGAACTCTGAGATGAGACGATGATCCACCGATTCACGTTGTCGGACGAACAGAGCCGCGCGGAATTCCAGCAGGTCTCGAAGGACCTCCTCGAGCACAACGCGACCCAGGGCGTGAACTACTGGGCCGGCTCGCCATTCCCGACGATGCTCATCTGGGCCGGCCGGGTCTTCGACTTCCTCCGCGTGATGGAGGAGATCGTCGGATTCTATCCGGCGCGGCGGCAGAGCTACCTCGTCGGGTACCGCTCGGGAAGCGACGGCGCCGCGGTCACCCAGTCGCTCCTGAAGTCGACCCCGGACAAGGCGGAGCGGGCTCGGCTCCTGGGCCGGGGCAACTCGATCCTCGCAGGGGCCGGATGGGGCCGGTGCGCGATCGAGTACGACGAGGACGCGAAGAAGGTGCGATGGGAATTCCCCGAGGGCACGGCGATCGGACTCGCCGCCCACCTCGAAGGGGTCCGCGGCAAGCCGGCGTGTCCGTTCATGGCGGGATTCGTGGCCGGCTGGACGAACCGCTCCCTTGGGACCCAGTTGGAGTTCGACGAGACGGCGTGTGTCGGGCGGGGGGACAAGCACTGCATATTCGAATCAGTCGAATTCCTGCGGCCGAAAGACGAGTACATCGAGTGAGCGGCCTCAGCCCAGGGGCCGGAACTTGTATCCGTAGTGGATCACGCCGGCCTCGCCTTCCTGACCGAGCTTCCGGAACGACGCCTGGACCTTCATCCCGATCTTGACGTCCTCGAGTTTCGCGTCGATCACCTGGGACGTGAGCCGTACGCCCTCTTCCATCTCGACGATCGCCATCACGTACGGCTTCTGCAGCTCGAACTGCGCCGGCGCGTCGTGAATCACGGTGTACGTGACGACGGTCCCTCGGCCCGTCAGCTTGACCCGCTGCATCCGTCCGACGGACTTGCGGCCGCAATCCGGGCACACGGCCCGGGGAGGGAAGTCGACCTTCCCGCAATGCCCGCATTTCGTGCCGATCAGGTTGTAGCGGCTCGGGACTTCACGCCAGAACCGAGGGATGGACATCTCAGTCCCCTCGCTCGAAGAGGTGGACGACCGCCGTGGCGCCGGTGCCGCCCAGAGTGTGCGTGAGGCCGCGACGCGCCCCGACGACCTGCCTCTTGCCCGCCTCGCCGCGCAGCTGGTGGACGATCTCGACGGCCTGCGCGACTCCCGTCGCGCCGACCGGCTGGCCGCGCGCCTTCAATCCGCCCGACGTGTTCACGGAAACCTTGCCGTTCAGCGCCGTGACGCCGTCCATGGTCGCGGGGCCGCCCTTCCCCTTTTCGACGAACCGCAGGTCCTCGATCGCGAGGATCTCCGATATCGTGAAATTGTCGTGGACCTCCGCGACTTGGATGTCCTTCGGCGTGAGCTTCGCCTGATCGAACGCCCGCTTGCCCGCGACGACGGTCGCGTCCATCGTCGTCAGGTCCCGCCGGTCATGGAGGGCGAGGAAGTCGCTCGCCTGCCCGGACCCGCGTAGGACGATCGGCGTGTCGGTGAACTTGCGGGCCTTCTCCGCCGCGCACAGCACGACCGCCGCGGCGCCGTCGCTGAGCGGGGCGCAGTCGAACAGCCCGAGCGGCTCCGCGACCCAGGGGCTCTGCAGGACGGCGTCCATCGTGATCTCCTTCTGGAACTGCGCTTCCGGGTTGAGCGCGCCGTTCTTGTGATTCTTCACCGCGACGGAGGCCATGTGCTCGCGCGTCGTGCCGTAGTCGTACATGTGGCGGCGGGCCATCATCGCGTACAGCCCGGCGAACGTCGCGCCGAAGACGCTCTCCCACTCTTGGTCCGCGGTCGACGACAGGATCTCCGCGGCCTGGACCTCCCCGACGTCCGTCATCTTCTCCGCGCCCCCCACCACGACAATGTCGTACATGCCCGACGCAATCGCGAGGCGCGCTTGGAAGAGCGCGATGGCCCCGCACGCCCCGCCTCCCTCGACGCGCACGGTCGGGAGGTGCCGGTCCGCGAGGCCCGAGTAGTCCGCGACGAGGGCGGACACGTGCTCCTGGTCGATGAACTTCCCCGCGGACATGTTGCCAATGTACACGGCGTCGATGTCCTCCGAGCGGAGCTTCGCGTCCTGGATCGCCTTCAGGCCCGCCTCGATCCCCAGGTCTCGGAAGGAACGGTCCCACAGCTCGCCGAATTCCGTCTCGCCGACGCCGATGACGGCGACGCCCCGCACCGGTTCATGCCTCCCGCATCAGGATCTTGCCGCGGTACTTCGCGTACGTCGAGTACTCGATGAACACGTGGTCCTCGATCTGCGCCTTGACCGTCGGCGTCGCCTCCCGCCGGATGCGCGCGATCTCGTCCGTCACCGTGATATCGAACCCGTCGGAGCCGGCGCCGCTCCCGTATCCGACGGCAAAGATGCGGTCGCCGGATTCGGCCTCGTCCAAGATGGCACAGAGGCCGACCATGATCGCTCCGCTGTACGTGTTCCCGATTTCCCGCACGCACAGGCCCGCGTCGATCTGGGCGTCCTTGAAGCCGAGTTGCTTCGCCACGCGGACCGGGAACTTCCCGTTCGGCTGGTGGAACACGGCGTAGTCGTAGTCCTCGGCCGTCGTGCCGGCCCGCTTGAAGAGGAGCTGCGCGCAGCTCATCACGTGCTTGAAGTACGCGGGTTCGCCGGTGAACCGGCCGCCGTGGCTCGGATATCGCTGGCCCTCCCGCCTCCAGAAGTCCGGCGTGTCGGTCGTGTACGAGACCGTGTGATCGATGTCCGCGATCGTCCGGTCCGTGCCGATCAGGAACGCCGCGCCGCCGGCGGACGCGCTGTATTCGAGCGCATCGCCCGGCGCGCCTTGGCTTGTGTCGGAGCCGACCGCCAGCCCGTACTTCATCATCTTCGAGAGGGTGAGGCCCATCGTCGTCTGCATCGCGGCGGTCCCGGCCTTGCACGCGAACTCGAAATCGGCCGCCGTCAGGACGGGGGCGGAACCGATCGCCTCGGCGACGATCGTGGCCGTCGGCTTGACGGCGTACGGATGCGATTCCGACCCGACGTAAATGGCGCCGATCTCCGTGGGGTCGATGTCCACCTTCGCCATGCACGCCCGCGAGGCCTCGACGGAGATCGTGATGACGTCCTCGTCCGGGCCGGGCACGCTCTTCGCGCGGATGTTGAGCCCGCGGCCCATCGCCTCGCCGTCGGCGCCCCACACCGCCCCGATGTCCTTCGGCCGAATCCGGAAGCGCGGGATGTACGCGCCGTAGCTGACGATGCCCGCCTTCATGCGATCCGCTCCAGTCTCGAGATCAGCTCGGGCTGATCGAGGTCCGTCCGGGCGAGGATGATGTTCTCCAGCTCCGCGAGCCGGACCGCGAGTTCGTCGATGTTCTCCGGCTGGACGTAGACGACCATCGCCGGCTTCAGCGGATGGGCCTTGATCGCGATCATCGGCGATCGCCCGTATTTGACCTCAGTGAAGAGCAGCGCCCTCTCGCTCGACGCCCCGTAGATGCGCAGCGCGTCGCTCGCGTCGAGGGTCGTGATCGCCTTGATCGAGTGGATGACCGTATACCCGTTCACGAGCCGCCGAGTGTTCAGTTTCTGCGTGAGGAGCTTGCCGTCGATCTTGCGGAGGAAGTCCGCGGCGCGCACGCCGACGGCCCAGTCCCGCATCGACGGGATGACGTCGGAATATTCCTGGAAGCGCTTCGAGAGCCGCTGCCCCGACTGCTGGTCGATGTCCAGGAGGGCCTCGACGAGCCGGCGGATCGTCTTGATCCCGGGAGACTCCCGCCGTCCCGCCTCGTAGTCGCTGATGACGCTGGGCGAGACGCGCATGTGGTTCGCTAGATCCGTCTGAGAGATGTGCAGCTCCTCGCGCCACTTCCGCATCGTCTTGCCCGGCTGGTCCGACAAGGCGATCTCGCCCGCGATCTTCTCGCGGAGCGGGAACTGCATGCCCGAGCGACACATGGAGGGCTATATAAGCGTGTCGAAGAGTCTATCGACGCACGCCGAGCGACGGAACGCGGTCCGCGTCGCCGGATTCGAAGGCGCCCGACGAATTTGTCAACGCGGGCCGCTCCGGATTGACAATCCCTTTACCTGCGGCCAACGGCGATGCGACGTCGCCCACCCATCGTGTCCGACGATTCTCCCCCGCGAAAATCGAAGCGTCCGCAACGGACCGCGAGGAAGACGTTCTATCTGGTGGTGTGGTGGATGTCACAGAGCCCCTACGCCGCCATCTTCGAGAACCGCATCGCGGCGGATGCCGCGGCGAACGTTCGAAACGCGATCCTGATTACGGTCTCTGGGGACGGGACGCAGATTCCGGAGATCGTCGACTGGTACCGTCGGGATCCGGAGGGCAAGCCGATGCCGGTCGAGTGGAGGGACCTCGCGGGGCAGGTCCGCGTCCCATGGAAGTTCCAGACGATCGACCAGTCTGAGGCGGAAGCCGCAGCGTAACCCGACCCATCGCGGCGCTCCCGCTCTCCAGGCGAGAAAGAAAAATGAGGGAAAGGGGTGGGGCCTCAGAAGTCCTGCACGCAGCGACCGAGCAGGAAGTTGTCGGAGACCGGCGCCCCGCTCGCGCTGAGGAACTCGAGGTAGATCCACGGGTTGCCTCCGACACCGCCGAGCGACGGCTGCTTCTGGAACTCGATCGACTCGCCCGCCGGGATCAGGACGATGCTCACCCTGACCGGCTTGTCGTTCTCGTGCGGACCGCCGACCGGATTGTCGTTGTTCCGGAAGATCAGCTGGGCGTTGACCCCTGAGAGGCTGAGTTCGCCGCTCAGGCTGATCGTCGAGCCCGTGTTGTCGCAGGATCCACCCGTGACGTCGGCACGAGCCAGCGCCGAGATCACGAAGTCCGTGTCCGCGGCAAAGGCGCCTTGGACGCAGCGTCCGAGGAAGATCTCATCGGACATCGCGTTCCCGCTCGTGTCCATGAACTGAACCCAGATGAATGGGTTGCCTCCCGTCCCGCCCAGCACAGGCTGTTTCGGGATCGAGACGCTGTCGCCCTCTGGAATCAGCACGGCCGTGGCCGTCGTCGTTTCGGTGTGCTCGTGCGTCCCCTTGACGTTGTTCTGGAACGTCATCTGCACGCCGAGCCCCGCCAGGGCGAGTTGACCCGAGAGGGTAATCTTCGGCCCCGGAGAGTTCTGGCAGTCGGACGACGCCGCGTCGATATGGACGCCGACCGGCATGGGAACTTCCGCGCTCACCGATTGCTTCCCGATCGCGTCATCGGCCGTTGTCACGGAGGTCGACGCATTGCTCCGCGGCAGGATGGCCGCGGACAGCGCCGCCAGCGCGAGTGCGAGCACGATCAGGCACACAATTGCCATTCGGTTGCGAATATTCTTTACCTCCTTGCGACACGTTCGTCTCCGGCATTCGGGATAAGGGGCAGGGCCCGGGGTGAACACATGTGGTGCAGCGCCGAGGGTATCACCTCTGAGAATTCGAACCGCGTCGGAACATTTCGGATGGTTAGCACGTTTCCCTCGGTGAAGGGTGCCCGCGTGACTTTGGCACCGAGAGGTGCCGACGGGTCCGTACGGATCCGAACGCGCGGTCGAGGCGTCCAATTCGGTCGGAACTCGTCATAAGAGCTAAGCCGAACGGGACGATGCCGATCCATGACCTTTCAAGCATATCTCGACAACATCAAAGCCAAGACCGGCAAGACACCGGAGGATTTCATGAAGCTCGCCAAGAAGAAGGGCCTGTTCCGGCCAGACATGAAGGCGGGGGAACTTGTCGCATGGCTCAAGAAGGATTTTGGCCTCGGTCAAGGCCACTCGATGGCCCTCTGGGCCGTCTTCAAGGACGAAGGATGGGTCGAAGGTCCGCGGAAGAAGACCTGACCGCTCCCGAAGCCGAATTCCGTGCCGGAACCCTTTCCGCCGCACGAAGTCGAGCGAACCGTTTTCCTCGAATTGGAATCGTCGCCCATGAAAGTGGGTCCATCCGGATTTGAACCGGAGTCTAGTGGTCCCAAAACACCAAGGAAGAGGCCTCAGAATCCCCCGGGGTCGATCCCGGTCCTACCCGAATCCCGCGATCGTGTGGATGTGGACCGGATGGGTCGCGATGTACCGTCCGAGGGGACGGTACACCCAGTACGTGTGCCAGACGTACCAGGACGGGGCGATGAGCGGGGCGGCCACGAGGGCGGCGGCTTGCGGGACGGCGGCGGGCGGCAGGTTCGCGGCCAGGTAGGCGAGCCCGAGGGGCGCGACCCCGTAGCTCAGCACGAGCGCGAGGTCCTCGACCTCCAGGGTGAGTTCGAAGAAGCCCCTTCGAGTGATCGCGCCGATGCAGTCCCGGAACACGTCGATCGTCTCCATGGGCTCGAGAGGACTCGCCGCCAGCATGGCGGAGGGCGCATAGGGCGGGTCGAAGACGCCCGCGAGATGCGACGCCGCGAAGGCGAATCGATCGACCATCGCCTCCCGCGCGATCTGCGACGAAGCAAGGATCGAGGCCGCGGCCTCGATGTGCAGGCCATCCCGGTACCCGCGCGCGGCCATGCCGGACATCGCCGCATCGAACCGGCCGAGCGCCTCCTCCACCGAGTAGGGCGAACGCGCGAGCGCGGAGACCAGGAGGGCGTTGAGGGCCGGACGCGTCCGGCGGATGCCGTCGACTCGCGCGAACACCGAGTCCCACGAATTCGGGTCGAGGTCCGCCATGGAGGCCGCCGCAAAGATCCGGTCTTCCGGCAGGATGCCGTGGGACTCCAGTCGAAACCGGACTTGCTCGAAGTTCGTTCGGACGGGGCCGGGGTCGCCCGGGACCGAGGCCAGCACCGTCGAACCGACGAGACGGTCCTCCTTGTTCCAGCTGCCCCAGTTCACGTCCGAGTTGTAGAACTCGAACAGACGGGCGAGAAGGGTCGGATCCAGGGGCCGCTTCGAGAGGATCATCGATGCGAATCGGAGGTCCACGGTGGTGAACGGAGAGCCGAATGTCACCTCGTCCTCCGATCGCTCCTCTTCCGCCAGGAACAAGCTTCGGTACACCGCATCGGCGCGGGAAATCGTCTGAAGGAGCCCCTCGCGATAGCCGGCCATCTCCCGCTGGAAGTCCTCGAAGGAACGCCCCTCGAGCCGCTTCTGCCACGTGGACAGGTCCTCGAGGACGCCCTTCCCGGGGAGCGTGAGCCGGAAGTATTCTTGGGTCGGGCTGTTCCAGACGAGCGCATCCAAGCTCGTCTTCTGCCGCGTGATCTCCTCGAGGTCCGAGATCATCTTCTGGAGTTCCGGAGGCGCGGTCGGGCCAGGCGTCGCGAGGGCTTGGCGGGAGAGCTCACGCACGCGGTCTCGGAGGGGCAGCAGGCCGGACACGGCCGCCGTCCACCGGTCCCGCGTGGCTGGGTCGACAGGCCCGAGGAGACCTTCCGACACCAGAACGGCGCGCTCATCGGCGGTCACGGACACCTCCCGGTGGTCCGCAAGGGCTTGCAAGATCTCCCTCACGCGACCGCTCTCCATCACGACCCGTCCTCGTCGGCAAGCTCGAGCTCGACGCGGCACGCGTCCGCATCGACGATGGGCTCTACGTGCAGGAGCAGCTTTCCTCCGTTAGACTCGAGGGCGAGATAGGGATCGGTCACGCAGGCGCGTCCGAGTGCATCGAGGATCCAGCGACGCCGCGCCGCCGGCCCGCGAGGCAGGCGCCATTGGCGTTCGACCGCGACCGCGAGCGCCTCCATGGCGTAGAACGCCTCGTACACGTTGCGGTGGAACTGTCTTGCGATTTCCTCTCGGACCCCGGCGGGGTCCCTCGCAACGACGTCCTCGATGCCTTCGAGATCCGCGAAGTACAGCGTCCCGTCGGGCGCGACGACCGCGTCCTTGTCGAGCCACACGTCGTGGTAGCCCAAGCCTGCGTACACACCGCGTCGATCGTCGTGCCGGAGCGTTCGCGCGTACAGGGTGAGTGCGGCCATCGACGAACGCGCCAACTTCTCCAAGAACGACTCGGCGTCCTCGAACGATGCGATGCCGAACATCCCCAAGACGAGAGCGGTGTCGACCCCGAACGTCAGGGGGCTGTGAAAGTACACGCGGACGTTGGACGGCATGAGCCGGATTTCCTGCCAGTAGGCGCCCTCGTACCGACGATACCAGAAGAACCGCGAGGCGATCGCCGCGAACTCGTCCGGGATCCGGACCACGGAAACCACGGGGCACACATGGAAGCCTGCGATCTCGTCGCCGTCGGAGCGGAGGCTCGTGAGGAGGCCGATCGCCGCATTGTCGGGCGCCTGCGCGCCGTACGGGGTGTTCCCGAACCAGCGCTCGCCTGTGATGAGCCCCGACGCCGCGCCGTCTTCGAGCGCCAGGGCGTCGAGGAGAGCGCGATCCCGACAGATCGCTTTCGCTCGGGTGGCGGTCAGCGGAACGTTCTCGTACGCATCGGTCGCCGCACCGCATCCCTTGACCACGGCGATGAACTCGCGGTCCCGGATCACCCATCGACACGTCGGGAGGAGCGCGGACCGGTTGTCGTCGCGCACCCCTTCGATCGGCACGCCGGCCGGCCGGCCCGCCAACTTCCACAAGAGCTCCGGCACGTAGCACCCGGCGAGGTCCCGCGACCAAAACGATTCGAACCGCCGATCGCCGAGGACCTCCAGGTCCCCCCGCATCCGCACCAGGGACACGGCGTCGTTCGGGACCCAGACGGCGGGCCGCACCATCACGTCTGCCTCTGGAGCGCCGCGGGAGCCGACTCCGGCTGCTTCGAGTAGTACACCGTCTCCCCGACGGGCGCGAAGCCCGCGCGGGTCGCAACGCGCATCGACGCGACGTTCTTCTTCGAGATCTCGAGGATCACCCGGTCCACGCCCAGGGCCGCGAGCGCCGACAACCGCGCGTTCATGATCTGGGTTCCGATCCCCCGCGCCCGATACGGAGCGTCGACGGTCAGCGTATGGAGGCGCGCGACCGTGCCGACGACCGTCGCGAATCCGAATCCTACGACGCGCCCGTCGACGACCGCGACGAAGCCCAGATCGCCTCCCTGGAAGGACGAGGCGATGAATCGACCCGCGCTCGCCCGATACGTGGCCTGGGAGATGGCGGTGACCATACCCAGGTCGTCCGCTTGCATCGGCCGCACCAAGGATGTGTCGTAGTCGAGGGGCTGGGGATTGCGGAGCTGGAGAATCGCGAAGCGGTCGATCTCCTGCGACCGGAGGAGCCCGCTGGGGATCGTGGCGTCCGCGAAGAAGTCCCGCATCTTCACGCGCTTCAGAAGCACTCGGGCCACGGCATCGTCCGACGCGAAGAGGCTACCCATGCCCGACTCGCGATCGAGGAGGGCCAGCCCTCGGATTGTCCGGTCCGCCAGCGCCAGGACGACGGGATCGCCTTCCGCGACGGAGCGGTCGGCGAAGACCGGGAGGAACGGGCCGAAGAACGGAGAGCCGTTGGCCAGGAGGCCGGAGACGTCCCCGGGCTTCGTCGCCTTCCGGATCCGCACGTCGATCCGGGAGTCCTTCGAACCGACATGGAGCCGACTGGGTCCGCGCCTCGTGCGGATCGCCACCGCGATCGCCGCGACCGTTCCCGCCGGGACGCCGAGGTCCACGAGCCCGAAGGAGACGAGGTTCACAGGGACGGAGTAACTACTCGCCGTCACGAAGACCTCCGCGCGGAATCGGAAGGAGGCCGAGTAGGTCGAGTCCTGCTCGACGAACTCTTCCGAGACGATGAATCCGGAGTCCGGATCGAAGTAGTACGTATCCGTATAGGTCGCGGTGAATACGCCGTACGCGTCGTCGCGTGTGTAGGTGCCCGACGCCTGCAGCTGGACCGCGCGGTGGGGGATGATCCCGAACCACACGGTCGCGTCGGTGGAGCGGACCGTGAACACGTCGTCGAGCACGGCCACCGTCTGGCCCACGGAAACGGGCACGGGGATCCAGAACCACTCGGTCGCGTTCGCCTTCGTCGTGTTGACGTCCGAGCCCGAAATGTATTCGCGTGTCGTCAGGGAAAAGACCAGGGTCACGTCCGTGAGCCCAGAGAGATGCGTCCCGTCGGAGCCGTCGAACGTCCAAGATCCGAGACCGTGGACCGTCACCAGGTCGCCCTGGACCGACACGACGGAGTAGCGGGCGTGGGACCCCATAGTGTCCGTGTATCCGTAGTAGTCCCCGGAACCCTGGTCCACGTGCGTGTTGTAGTCGTACTCGAAGAAGTCGCCGGATCGAGGTGCCGCCGCGGCGACGACCGGGGGGAGCATCAGGCCGAGTCCGAGTGCGAGGACGCCGACGAGGCTCGCTAGCCTCCCCAAGGCATAGGGACCCGTGAGGAATCGAACCATCGAGATACCCAAGCTCCTCCGAGGCTCGCCGTAGCGGCGATTTTGCGCTTAAAGGTCACGCCGGAATCCCTCGAACCCGCGGCGCACACAGAAACCGGGTTGCGCGGTCCACGGGAGTGGGTCCGTCCGGATTTGAACCGGAGTCTAGTGGTCCCGAACCACCAAGGATAGACCAAGCTACCCCACGGACCCAGTGCATGCCGGCGTAAGAATGGGGCCCGCATAAGGGTTGTGAGCGATCGACCAGTACCGCGGAGCCGAGAAGGAACGGGGACCTCCCGCGGACCGAGAACCATCGTTCTCGGCCATCGAAGCCGCGAATCCTTATCCGCTCCGCATGCGTTCGCCGGCGAGAGGTTAACGATGCAGCCAGGGTCTCCTCCCGAACCGCCGCAGCCGCCGTGGGGAGGGCCGCCACTCGGTCCGCCTTGGAGGCGGGGACCACGCCCGTGGCGGGGGATGCGGTGGCGGGCGAGCGCGACGATCCTGATGATCACCGCGTGGCTCGTCTTCATCCTCCTCTACGCGGCCCTGTGGTCCGGACAGTTTACCCTCTTCCAGAATATCGTGATCTTCCTGGCGACGCTCATCCTGCTGATGGGGAGCATCGGCGCGCTCTGGGCCGCGTGGGGCATGCGATTCGCCGGTCCCGGATGGGAACACTGGCGCTGAGCTACGGCCGAGGGCGGCGTCAGGTGACGCGTTCGACCCGCAGCGAGCGGATCCGGCCGCGGTCGACCGAGAAGACGCCCCGATAGCGCCGGGCGCGGCCGGCATGGTATAGCGCGAGGACCTCGTGACCGCGTTCCTCGAGGCGATCGAGGGAAACCGTGTTCGGCGTGCGATACTCGAGGAGGGATGCGGCGATCTCGCGGATGCCCTTCGATTCCTTGCCGGCCTCGTCCGTGAGGGTGGCGTCCGTGGTGAAGAGGTTCAACGCGTCGACGACTCGGCCTTGGGACAGGGAGTCGTAGTACTCCCGTACGACGTGAGCCGCCTCCTTGGGCGACAGCTGGGTTTGCAACGCGCACATCGGCCGTTCCAACGAATCCGCTGCTCTAAGGGTTTACGCCTTACTCTCCGGAGGCCTACGGAGTTTCCGTACCTCGGGCGACCGCGTAGTCGATCGCGATCTCCGCGATGTCGGTGGCGTAGCTCGCCGTGCGGCCGAGGCTGTCGACGATCGCGGCAAGCGCGAGGAGCTCCTCCCCCTTCTTCGCCGCCACATGATGCGACAAGCCGTCAATCAACTTCTGATGGCGCGTGAGGTCGTCGACCGCGGAATTTGCCCCATCGATGTCGGCCGTCAGGAGCGCCGTGAAGGCTTTGTCCAGGATCGCAATGGCGGATTCTCGCGCCGCATCGAACTCCTTCAGGAGCCTCGGGTCGAGCCCCCGCTCCGCGAACACGGAATACGTGCGGGCAATCCGCTCCGCGTGGTCCCCGATCCGCTCGAACAGCTTCGCGAGGAGCCGGTAGTTGTGGAGTTCTGTCTTCCCCTTCGGATCCGAGGCGCCGCCACCGGGCATATGCGCCATGTTGTACTGCTTCGCGATCATCCAATAGAGCCTGTCGACGTCCTGGTCCCGCTGGACCACGTCCCGCGCCAACACCTCGTCCCGCGTGCGCAGCGCGATGAGGGCGTCCTCGTGCATCGCGCGGACCGTGAGGTGCATCCGCCGCAGGCACTTCTCCGCGCTGAGTTCCGCGGTGTCGGAGAGATCCTGGATTACGACGGCGTTCCGCGTCTCTTCGATCACCTCGGGCCCGATGACCATGCGGCTGAAATCCCGTGCGACGCGGCGGACGAACGGCCCCATCTCCGGCCGGAACCGCACCTCGATGTAGCTGAAGCCCGCGATGTACGCGCCGATCAGCTTGCGGAGGAGATGGTCCCGCCGTTCCTCACCCTTCTCCTCGAAGATCCGACGTCGCATCCGGGGCTTCTCGCCAGGCCGCGGCCGGATCGAGACCGCGCCGTCTCCGAGCGTGTCGAGGAAGACCGTGTCGCCCGCCTTTAGTCCAGCCTCCACGACCCACCGCTTCGGCAAGGAGACGACGTAGGTCGAACCGCCCGTCAGCTGTAATTTCCGTCCTTCCATTCCCTCACTCGAGTCGTCCCACGGACTATGGAGCCAAAAGGGTTGGCCACGTAGTCTATATAGTTCCCCCTTCGACACCGGTTGACAGGGCAGACTCCATCGCGAAGCGTCATAGGCCACGGAAAACTACGTCGGAGACGAATGTCAGGAACACCAGAGGAGATGGAGCGGCTGCGTCGGGCGTCCCGCCCCCGGCGTACCTGGCTGATCGTCGCGGTCCTCGCCGTCGCCGGCGTCCTGCTCGCGGTCGCTGCGCTTGCGGGCTGGTTCTCGCAACCGGCGCAGACGACGCTCCTGGGAGCGGGCGCTACGTTCCCGTACCCGCTCCTCAGCAAGTGGTCGAGCGCGTACGTCAACCTCACGGGGGTGCGCGTGAACTATCAACCGATCGGCAGCGGCGGCGGTGTGTCCCAGATCACCGCGAAGACGGTTGACTTCGCGGGCTCCGATGCGCCTCTAAATCCCGCGGAACGCGCCGCGGCCCCGGGGCTCCTCCACATTCCGGAGACGATCGGCGCCGTGACCGCAGCGTACAACCTGCCTGGGATCGGGAGCGGGCTGAACCTGACCGGCGCCGTCCTCGCGGACATCTATCTTGGGGCGATCACGACGTGGGACGATCCGAGCATCACGGCGCTGAACCCTGGAGTCAGTCTGCCTGGAAGCGCGATCCACGTCGTGCACCGCTCAGACGGCAGCGGGACCACGTTTGTTTGGACGAGCTATCTCCACCTTGCGAGCGCGGCTTGGAACTCCTCGCTCGTGGGCAAGTCGATCAACTGGCCCGCAGGCATCGGCCAGTCGGGGAACGCGGGGGTGGCTGGTTACGTCCGACAGAACCCGTACACGATCGGGTATGTCGAGTTGGCGTACGCCGTCCAGACATCGATGACCGTGGCGAAGGTGCGGAATCCGGCGGGCAACTTCATCCTGCCGAGCCTCGACAGCACCGCCGCGGCGGCGGCAGGGGCGGCCGCGAGCCTTCCGTCGGCGAGCGGCGATTGGGGCAACGTCTCGATCCTCGACGCCCCTGGGACGGAGAGCTATCCCATCTCCAGCCTGACGTACCTGCTGGTGTACGTCGAACTCAGCGTGATCGGCCCTTCAATGACGCCCACGAAGGCCCGGGCGCTCGTCGACTTCCTGTGGTGGGCCATCCATGACGGGCAGACGTACTCGTCGGCGCTCGTCTACGTGCCGTTGCCGCAGTCCGTCGTGATGCTCGACGAAACGGGAATCCGGTCGATCACGTTCAATGGACAAACGCTACATAGCTGAGGCCGGTTCGCCCGATCAAAGACCATGTCAGCATTCCGATCCGCCTTGGCCCACGGTCGACGGATCCGAGCGGCGACCCTGGGGGATACCCTCTTCCGCTGGTTCTCCAGTGGGGTCGCCTTCGCCGTCATCGCGCTCCTCGTCGTGATCACGGTCACCCTTTTCGTCGCGGCGCAAGAATCGATCCGGTCCATCGGCATTGCCTTCCTGGGCGAGTCGGTCTGGGATGCGGTGGCGGGGAAATTCGGTGCCGTCCCGTTCGTCTACGGCACGCTCGTCACCTCGGCGCTCGCGCTACTGTTCGGCGTGCCGATCAGCCTGGGGATCGCAATCTTTCTCTCCGAGCTCGCGCCCCGCTGGTTGCGAATCCCCCTGACGTACGTCGTCGAGCTCCTCGCGGCGGTGCCGTCCGTCGTCTATGGCCTATGGGGAATCTTCGTCCTCGCGCCCACGATGCGGGCCTTCGTCGAGCCCGCGGTCCAAGGAGGGTTCGGGTTTTTACCGATTTTTCAAGGGACGGCAATCGGCACGGACAAGTTCACGGCGGGCGTCATCCTGGCAGTCATGATCATCCCGACGATCTCCGCGGTGTCGAGGGAGGCGCTCCTTGCGGTGCCACAGAGCCAGCGCGAGGCGGCGCTGAGCTTGGGCGCGACGCGTTGGGAAACGACGCGCGTGGCCGTCCTCCGATATGCGCGCGCGGGAATCTTCGGCGCCGTCATCCTCGGCCTCGGACGCGCCGTAGGCGAGACGATGGCCGTCACGATGACGATCGGGAACCGGAACGCGATCTCCGTGTCGCTGTTCGACCAGGGACAGTCCATCGCGAGCTGGATTGCAAACGAGTTCTTGGAGGCGGGACCTCTCGAACAGAGTGCGCTCATCGAGCTCGGGCTCGTCCTGATGCTGATGTCCCTCGCGATCAACATCTTCGCCCGGTTGATGGTCGGCCGGGTCCTCCGGGTCGCGGAGGCCACCGAATGACGTTCCGCTTCGACCGCGACACGAGGCGCCGTTGGAAAGACTTGGGGATGAGCGTTGCCGCCCTCGCGTGCGTCGTCATCGCCCTGATCCCGCTGGGCAGCATCCTCGTGGAGGCGACCGTCCGCGGCCTCCAGGCGATCGGTCCGAGTTTCTTCGTCCTCGCCACGGGCGAGGGCGGAATCGGGAACGCAATCCAAGGGACGCTCATCTTCATCGGCCTCGCCTCCGCGATTGCGATTCCCACCGGCATCCTCACCGGAATCTACCTGGCCGAGTTCGGGAAGAACCGAGTCGGCGCGGCAATTCGATTCTTCGTCGACGTCATGACGCAGATTCCATCGATCATCGCCGGAATCTTCGCGTACTCGCTCATCCTCGAGCTAGGCTCGATCGGGATTGGAGACACACGCCTGTCCCTCAGTGCGATCGCGGGCGTGACGGCTCTCGCCGCGCTGATGATCCCGTTCGTCGCTCGCACCGCCGAGGAGGCGCTCCGGCTCGTGCCCGTCTCGACTCGGGAGTCGGCGCTCGCGCTCGGCATCCCTCAGCATCGAACAATCCTCGGCGTCGTGCTCCCCTCGGCGGGTAGCGGCCTCGTGACCGGTGCCCTCCTCGGAGTTGCCCGGGTGGGCGGGGAGACCGCTCCACTCCTCCTGACGGGAAACAGCAGCCCGTTCTCCTTCGCGGGCTTGGACCATCCGGTCGAGTCGCTACCGCATACGATCTACCTATGGGCGCTGAGCCCGTACACGTCCCAAAATCAGGCGGCCTGGGGAGCTTCGCTGATCCTCGTGCTCCTGATGCTCACGATCAGCATTCTCTCCCGTCTCGCGACCCGCGTTCGTTCCGCATCGGGGTGATCGGGGCGTGGCGGTGAAGCTCCACACGGCAGGATTGTCTGCGTGGTACGGCCCCAAGAAGGCGATCGAGGACATCACACTGGACATCGAAGAGCACGCGGTCACCGCGATCATCGGACCATCCGGCTGCGGCAAGTCGACCCTCATCCGTTGCCTGAACCGGATGCACGAGACGATCCCAAAGACCCGCGTCGAGGGGCAAGTCCTCCTAGACGGGGTGGACGTCTACGGGCTGCCCGCCATGAGCGTCCGCCGCCGAATCGGAATGGTCTTCCAGAAGGCGAACCCGTTCCCGACGATGTCGATCTACGAAAACGTCGCGGCGGGATTGCGGCTGAACGGCGAGCGGGACCGGGACAAGCTCGACATCGCGGTCCTCGAAAGCCTCAAGGCGGCCGCTCTCTGGGACGAAGTGAAGGATTCGTTGGACAAGAGCGGGGCGAGCCTCTCGGGCGGGCAACAGCAGCGACTCTGCATCGCGCGCGCCCTCGCGGTCAAGCCAGAGGTCCTGCTCATGGACGAACCGTGCTCCGCCCTCGACCCGATCGCGACCGCGAAGATCGAGGACCTGATCTTCGACCTCAAGAAGGACTATACGCTCGTGATCGTGACGCACAACATGCAGCAAGCCGCGCGCGTCGCCGCGACGACGGCGTTTATGTATCTGGGCAAGCTCATCGAGGTGAATGGGACGCGCGAGTTATTCGAGCGACCCCGCGAGACGCTCACAGAGAGTTACATCACCGGGAGGTTCGGATAGTGCCTCAGGCCGCAGAGCGCAAGGCGCTCGAGAAGGGACTCCGGAAGCTGAACGAGAACATGGTGACCCTCGCGGAGCTCAGCGAGCTCGCGATCCGCAAGGCGGTCGATGGGCTGACGCGCTTCGACACGGAGACGGCCCGGGAGGTGTTCACCCTCGACCAAGAGGTGTACGGCCTCCAACTCGAAATCGAACGGACGTGCATCGAGCTCCTCGCGTTGCACGCGCCCGTGGCCCGGGACCTCCGGACGATTACGACATCCCTGAAGATCACGACGGATCTGGACCGCATCGGACGGTACGCGAAGGACCTGAGTGAGCTCACCCTGCAGTTCGGCGGTGCGCAGGCGGGGCCGCGCGCGGACATCGCGCGAATCCGCGAGATGGCGGATCACACGATCCGGATGGTCGACACGTCGATCGACGCATTCGTCAAGAGGGACGCCGAATCCGTGCGGAACATCATGGAGGTCGACGACGTCGTGGACAGGATGCACGACGAGGTCTTCGCCGACCTCGTACGCCGCATGGAGGAGCGCAGCCTCGACACGGAGAGCGGGGCCCGATACATCCTCGTGAACCGGTATCTCGAGCGGATCGCGGATCATGCGGTGAACATCGGAATGCGGGTCGTCTACATGGTCACGGGCGACTGGCTCCCGCGGGTCCGGGCGGCGGACCGCGTGAAGCGATATCCGAAGCCGGCCGGCGGAACCCCATAGTTCCCGAGTAATCCCGCTCAGTCGAGCAACTCGATCCAGATCCCATCGGGATCCTTCACGTAGACCTCGGTGCCTTCCGACTTTTCGGGGGGCACCGCCGGCGTCGCGCCCTTCCGGATCAGCTCCCGGTACGCCTTCATGGCGTCGTCGACCACGAAGGCAAGGTGGTCCATCTCCTCGCCCTTCCGGTACGGCGAGTGGAACCGGCTGCCCGGCGGGTACCAGTTCAGCTCGAGCCGTTGGCGGGAGCCCGTCCCGACGAGTTGGACATACTTGCCGCCATGCGGCATCGTCCCCTGATTCACGATCTTCATCCCCAAGGCCTTCGAGTAGAAATCGAGGGACCGGCGCAGGTTCCTCACCCGGATGCCCGCGTAATGGAAGCGGTATTTCATGCGACCCGGGACGGGCGCACGGCGTATCTAGTTGGCACCGTCGTCCGGCGGCTCTCTGCCATCTGAGATCCGCGACGGGAAGACCGTGACGGACGGAGCCGCCGCCTTGCGGTTCAATACACGCGTTCGTTCGGCTCGATGGCCCATCGTTTGTCGCGGATGGACTGCTCCAGCTTCTCGAGGGAGCGATTGAGATCATCGATGTGCGCGCGCTTCGCGGCCGGGTCGATTGCTTGCACTTCGATCATCGCCCGGACGCTCTTGAGGAGCGGCACCTGGATGTAGATCAAAGAGAGGAGCTCCTTCTGGTAAAGTCGTTCGACGAGGAAGGGGTTGCGCACCGTCCCCACGGTGGCCTGCGCGGACCAGAAGTGCACGACCTTGTCGAGGTAGAGGCCGAAGCCCACGATGACACCAAGCACTAACAGGAAGAGCAGAATTGCCGTCGTCAGATACGAGAAGCCGAACCGCTCCGTGAAAAGCGGGCCCAGGATGAGGGTGAAGACGCCCATGAACGAGAGGATCGTGAACACAATCCCGATGATGCCGCTGCTCAGGCTCCAGCGGTACAGCCACTCCGCGGCGCGAATCTTCTGACGCTCGTCGGCCATGGAAGAACCTCCGACCGACGAGCGCATGGCACGCGAGCGGATATTTCCCGCGCCTCCGACCGAACACCGCCTGCGGCACGCCCGCCGAAATCACTTCGGCGTGTACCGCGTGGTCTCGAGCTGCATCGTCTCCTTGCGGGCGCGGTCCACCTCGGCGATCATGTCGACGGCATGCTTCAGATTGCGGTTGTTCGCGGTAATCCCCCAGAGGCCGAGCATGACGAGGATGACTGCAATCGAAGGCGCGAAGGCGCCGCCGGCCACGGCCCCGGATGCTTTCTGAATGGCGTCTTGAATCCCCGGGACCGAGACCAAGACCCCGATCGTGATGCCGACGATCAGCAGCATTGTCCAGAAGACGGTGAGACCGATCCGCCGCCCCACCCGCGCTTGGGAACTGAGTGTCATGGAGACAACTTGGTCGTGTCGAGAGGACGCGTGTCGAGATAGATAAAACGATGGGTCCGAATGACAGCTCTGGCACAAATTGAAGGGGACGGCCGGCCTCCTCCCCGGCGTGGCCGGGCGCTTCGGAGCCGTTCGCGCGTTCGTCCGTCGACTTCCCTGGTACCGCTTCGGCGCGGGCGTGATCGCGGGAGGCGCAGGGCTCGTCGTCACCTTCCTGATGCGGTCGTTCGGGCTCGGCGTGTTCTTGCCGGAGATCGCGGTGGACTTCGCGGTCGGCCGCACGCCGGGCGCCATCGAGTCGTTCTTCATCCACACGCTCGGTGAAGGCGCGAAGTTCCTCGCCCTCCTGACCGCGCTCGGCGTCTTCCTCGCCCTCCCGGGCGTCTACGCGACGTTCTTCCGCCGCGTACAGGGATGGCTCAAGAACCGATGGTACGTCATGGCGTTCTACACGTTCAGCTCCGCGGCGATCGTCCTCCTGTTCATCTTGCCCCTCCTCGGCGCGGGTTTCTTCGGGTCCGTGACGTTCGTGGGCGCGGGCCTCGCGACGTTGAGCCAGCTGCTCGGCGCTTGGATCTATGCCGCCGTCCTGGACCACATCCTGATCGAAGTCGCGGCGGAGTACCCGGAGGGTTTCGGCCTCTCCCGCCGGCAATTCATCGTCGGTTCGGTCTTCGCCATCCTCGCGACCGTCCTGGCGTTCTACGGCCTGGCGAGTCTCGCGGCTCGGAAAGGACGGCTTGTGTTCGCGTCCATCGAGGAGATGTTCGCGAAGGAGGTCACCCCGACCTCCGAGTTCTACGTCGTCACGAAGAACCTGATCGACCCGGACCTCCATCCGGACGTCGCCGCGGATCGATGGCGACTCACCGTCGGCGGCCTGGTGTCGAACCCGATGTCGTTTGCGTACGCGGACCTCCCGGGACTTGCCGAGGTCACCGAATTCGTGACGCTGGAGTGCGTGAGCAACGAGGTCGGCGGAAATCTGATCAGCAACGCCGACTGGACCGGCGTGCGACTCTCGACCCTGCTCCAGTCCGCCGGGGTCGACCCCACCGCGGATTTTTGGGTCGTGTTCACGTGCGCGGACGGTTATACCGCGGCGATCCCGAAGGACCGGGCGATGAACCCCGCTACGATCGTCGCGTTCCAGATGAATGGCCCGAACGAGCTGACCGCCGCTCACGGCTATCCCGCCCGGATTATCGTCCCCGGGCTGTACGGGATGTTCCACGCGAAATGGCTGACGAAAATCGAGGTCACAGGGGGCGAGTACCTCGGATACTGGCAACAGAAAGGCTGGACGAACTCGGACTACGACGTGAATAGCGGGCAGGAGAACGGGCGAATCCACACGACCGCGATCATCGCCACGCCGCGGGACGGCTCGGTCGTCGGCCCTCAGGTGACGATTGGCGGCGTCGCGTTCGCGGGCGACCGTGGGATCTCCTCGGTCGAGGTGAGCACGGATGGCGGGCAGACCTGGACCGCCGCGAACCTGTATCCGGCGAAATCGGGTCTCACCTGGAGGCTTTGGACCTTCGTCTGGACGCCTCCCGCCAGCGGATCCTTCAAGATCGTCGCGCGCGCCGTCGACGGCGCAGGGACGCGGCAGGAATCGACGATCGAGTCGCCATTCCGGGAGGGGGCCGAGGGCTACGACTCCATCACGCTGCTCGTCGGCTGAGCGTCACGCTTTCTTCGTCGTCGCGGGCCGCGTCGTCAGACCGAGGACGAGGATCCCGAATCCCGAGAAGGCCGTGATCCCGCCGACCCACATCCACGTCGGGTCGTTCGACATGAAGGAGCCTTGCAGGATCCCGACGCCTTGGAGGGTCCACACGAGGCCCGCGAAAAGCAAGAGGATCCCGAAGACGACGAGGACGAGACGCATCGAGTCCTGTCACCTGGGTACGGCGGATAAACCTTGTCTCTATCGCAGGGCGTCCCGCACCGCCGACGTCTCGACGCCCCAGTCGTACACGAGATAGAACCGCTCGCGGCCGCTCGGGGCCTGCACGACGCCGACCAGCCACGGGTCCGCGGTCCCGACGGCCTGCCACACCTCGAGCCGATCGAAGTGTTTCAGCGATCCGCGCGCGCGGTGGACGGCCTCGGCAGGCAGCGCCTTGGCGCGGCGGAGCGACTGCCGTTTGAAGTTCCACACGGACCAATCGGCCCACAGGCGCGACTTCTTTGGAATCGCGACTGCGAGCTCCGGAGCGAGGACGGTCAGGTACTCCTTCCGGATCGAGGCGAACGAGCGGTCCATCGAGGCCACCGGGATCTCCGCGAGCCCCGCGAGGGCCTCCTGCGCCCAGTGGTCGTAGGCGATCTCCGCGCGGCGGGCCGCGATGCGCGCGGGCAAGCTCTCCAGCAACGCCCGCGTGTGCCGAGCGTCCGCCTCGAGCGCGCGAGCCGCCGACGCATCCGATTGGTACACCCCGATCTTCTCCTGGGCGTCCCGGAGCTCGTCTTGCCAGAGTCGCACGAGGTTGTCGTCGCTTTCCTCTTCGCCGGACACGGGTCTCTGTGCCGCTTCGATCCGAAGCTGCTCCGTGAGTTCCGTCATCGCCCCTCACCCCGGGTACCTTCCCGGGTCGACCGAACTGACCTGTCATCTGCGGCGGGCGCTTAAAACTGCGCGTCCATGCAGTCGGTGTGGACGGGCTCAGCCGCCCGTCATGACGAGCCCTTCGTGCTCCCGCCAGCTCTTGTACAGCTCCTCGATCTCATACGGCGGCGCGTGGCACGAAAGGTACCGCAGGCGCGTACGGCCCACGTTCCGAATCCCGTGCGTGCTGCCCGCAGGGAAGTACACGGCCGTGTCGGGGCCGACGACCTTCGTCTCGCGGCCGGACGTGACCTCGCCGCGCCCCTCGACGATGTAGTACATCGACTCGACCGTGCGGTGCTCGTGGACCGGCGTGCTCCCGCCCGGGCGAATGTCGACAAGGGTGATCATGAACTTCCGCGAGCCGGCCGTGCCCGGGCTGATCAGCTGATACGAGAGGCTCTTGTCCCCCTTCAGAGCCTTGGCGGCCTTGAGGCGCATGACCTTCGCGGGACCACCGCGCGCCACAACGGACGGAAGGCATTTGGAGTTTCGCATCGGGCGGACCGCACAAATGTTAAAGCGGCTTGCACGGGTTCGCGGCGCAATGGTCCGCGTCCAGGTGATCGCCTACACGCCGACCGATGTCGTCGAGGAGGCCGACGTCACGGTCGGACGCTGCCGAGAATTCTCAGAGAAATACGCGGTCACGTGGGTCAACGTCGTCGACCCGGACACGCGGACCCTCGAGGAGCTCGAGACGCTCTTCGGTTTCCATCCGCTCGCCCTAGAGGACGCCCAGAACCAGGACCTCGCACCGAAGATCGATGTCTACGAGGACCTCGTCTTCGTCATCGCCCGCACCATCGTCTGGGCCGAGGACATCGACACGGACCAGCTCTCGCTTTTCGTCGGTCGGAAGTTCATCGTCACGATCCACGACAAGGTGTTCCCGCAGCTCGAGGACGTGCGGATCCGACTGCGAAAGAAGAACCCCCGGATGTTGAAGGCGGGCGCGGACTTCCTCGCGTACACGATCCTCGACGTGCTCGTGGACTCGTACTTCCCGCACCTCGACCGATTCCAGTCCCTCCTGGACCAACTCGAGGACGAAATCGTCCAGCGTCCGAGCGGGGAGGGCATCTCGCGCCTCCACGAACTCCGGACGGACATCGTCCGGCTGCGGAACGCGCTCCGGCCTCAGCGGGACATGTTCGGCGTGTTGAGTCGTCTCGAGATCCCGCTCCTCCGGAAGGAGACGCGGAACTACCTCCGCGACGTGCAAGACCACATGATCAGCGTCCTCGACACGTTGGACGCGAACCGAGAAATTGTCGCGAGCCTGATGGAGGTCCAGGCGACGCTCGTCTCGAACCAGGTGAACGAGGTGATCAAGGTCCTGACGGTCATCTTCACGGTGACCCTGCCGATCGCGATCGTCTCAAGCGCGTTCGGGATGAACGTGGCGTTCTTCGGGTTCAACCAGCCGGAAGGGCTCTACCTCGCGCTCGCCCTGATGATCGCGCCGACCCTGGCGCTCGCCGTGTGGATTCGCCGGAAAGGTTGGCTTTGACGCCTCAACACGAAAATAGCGGGAGGTCAATGCCGCCCCGAGGACACGGATGGCCCCGTGGAAGTACACGGACGAGTCCTACAAGGAGTACACGCGCACGACGTGGAACGAGAGCGCGCAGAACTATTCGAAGATCCTCCGGTGGCTCGAACCGTACGGCTTCGATCTCCTCGCCCGCGTCGACCCGAAAATCCGGGAGAGGGCGCTCGACATCGCGACGGGACCCGGAGAACCGGCGTTGTCGATGGCCCGGATGGTCGGCCCTGAAGGCGACGTCATCGGCATCGATCTCTCCGAGAAGATGATCGAGCGAGCGACGAACGGCGCGAAAGAGCGGCGCATCGCGAACGCCGCGTTCCGCGTGATGGACGCGGAGAAAATGGACTTCCCCGACGACACGTTCGATCTCGCCACGAGCCGCTTCGGCTTCCAGATATTCACGAATCCGGAGGCGGTTGCGGCGGAGGCCTACCGAGTGTTGAAGCCCAAAGGCCGAATCGGCGCGACCGTATGGGGTACGGCGGAGAAGGCGGCCGCGCTCCATGTGATCGTGGGACCGATGCTCGAGTTCGCGGAGCCCGATGAGACCGGATACTTGCCGACGCCGTACGAACTCGGCGGACCGGGGGAGATGGTGAAGCTCCTCGAGGACGCGGGCTTCAGTGAGACGAAGGAGGATCGTAAGACCCATTCGTTCGTCTGGAAGGACGAGGCCGAGTATCTCGAGACGATCTTGGGCGGGACGCCGCTTGGCCACTCGCTCAAGGAAGAAGATCCGCCAGTCCAGGAGAAGATCCTCGCGCGGACGCGGGAGAACCTCCGGAAATGGCGGAAAGGCCGGACCATCGAAATTCCCTGCGAGTGCGTCATCGCGACCGCCCGGAAATGAGGTCCGTGGACGGTTCGAGATGCCGTCGGCGGGCCCTGTGTCGAGAGCGTCCGCTCGGTCGCGGCGTAGTGCTTATATGATGCGGGTCATTGACCGTAGAGGGGCGGAGGAAACCGCTGTGGCCCTGATTCGGTACGCGGTGATCAATGTCATTCGAAGTCGCCGGCGGACCATCACCGCGATGATCGGGGTCCTGTTGGCGGTAACGTTCGTCTCGGGCACATTCATCGCAATCGATTCGTCCACGCGGGCAACGCTCGATGCGTTCCTCGCGAACCTCCCGGCCGACATCAATTTGGAGGCACGGGCCTCGTCCAACGGGACCCAGCTACGTGCGGCGGTCGAGGGAATCCCGGGTGTCCTCCGCGTGGCCGTCACGCGCTTCACGGGTATTGGCAAGATCGAATCGGTTGCGGCTTCCAGTCCAGTCGGTGCCCTGGTAATCGGGGTGGAGCCGAATCGTCTTCCGTCGGCCCTCGAGGAAATCACGGTTGTCTCCGGTAGTTTCTCCCTTCCGCGAGGCACGACTGCATTGTCCGAAGACCTTGCGGCGCGACTGAATGTCTCCACCGGCGCGACGGTGAGTTTCCGTCTCTCCTCGTTCGATCCGTCCAATCAGACCGACCCGCGGGTGAATGTGACGATTGCCGCCGTGTTTAGCGGCGTGCGTCCCGGAGGTGGTACGGTCTCCGCGCCCCTTGCCGTCGTGCATGCGGACGATGCCGCCTGGTATGAGGAGCAACTCGGCTACCTATATGTCGGAGACGGACTCACGGGCGAGATACGAATCGACCGGGCGCAGGTGCTCGATCCGTACAACATCGAAGCGTCTCGCGCGAACTTGGCGGTGCTTGAGCGCCAAATCAACAGCGTGTTGGGTACGTTCGGGGGTCACATAAGTTCCGACAACATCCCGGATGCGCTCTCGAGCTTCGAGAGCGCCCTGATCATCCAAAGGATCTTCTATCTGGGACTATCCACACCGGTCCTCCTGCTTGGCATCTACTTGGGGGCGATAGGCATCGACCTGAGCCACACGGAGCGTCGTCGGGAACTTGCGGTCCTGAAGACCCGCGGGGCGTCCCGAGACCAGACCCTGGGTCTGCTCGTGCTAGAGGCGGCCTTCGGAGGTGTCATTGCCGCCCTCATCGGCCTCGTGGCGGGCGTCGGCCTGAGCCGCTTCCTCCTGTCCTTCGTCAGTCTCTTCAGCACGGCCTCTGCCCCGCAATACGAACTCGTCGTCCTCTCACCCGCCACCATCGCAACCGTTGCGGGCCTCAGCGTCCTCTTCATGGCGGCGACGAGCTACCGGTCCGCGCGGCGGACGGCCGACCTCCCCATCGTGGAAACGCTTCGATACTACGCCCCCGGTGAGACCCACATCCGATACCGGTCTTCGTGGGACGTCCTCCTCGTCACGCTGGCGGTCCTGACCTATGGCATGGTCCTGTACAGTCAGGAAAACCCGGGCGACTTTGTCACCTTCCTGATTGGCCCGATGTTCGTCGTCCTCCTCCCCCTAGCGCCAATCTTCCTCATGGTCGGCTCGGGCCGCCTCCTCACAAGGTCCTCGAGTAGGGTCTACGAGGCCGCTTCCCGCGTGAACAGGCCCTTTGCAAAGAACCTGCACCACGTGATCACTCGGAACCTGCAGCGAAATCCACGGCGGGCTGCAAACGTGGCGGTGATCATCGCACTGGGCCTCGCGTTCGGCATGTTCACCCTCGTCACCTTCTCCTCTCAGTTTGCGTACCAGGAGAACCAGCTCCGGGCCGAGATCGGTGGGGACGTTGCCGTTGATGGCCCTCCTTCCGATCCAGGATTCGCAGCGAGTGTCGAGGCCCTCCCGGAAGTCGAAGGCCTCACGGTCGTCCAACAGGTGATCGTTCCGCCGCAGTTCGGCTCTGCGGATCTTTTCGCCTTGGACCCCGGAACGTATCTGTCCATAGCGAAGCCAGAACCCTGGTACTTCCGGGACTTCGACAGCGGAGCGGTGCAACAGGTGCTCGCGACTCCCGGACAGGTCCTCGCTACGGAAGCGTATCTGGCCAGCGCGCATCTGGCGGTCGGCGACGGGTTGAGCTTCACAAGGAAAGTCCGCAACGAAGCGGGTCAGCTCGAGACGGTTATCCTCAACTCGGAGATCGGTGGGACGGTTCGTGGGCTCCCCGGAACGTCTGTGGTCGGATCCGGCATGCCGCTGGCGATCTACGGTAGTTACGACACTCTGGGGCCCCTGATCGACCTGGCCAGGTCCCAGAACATCGACCCACAGCGATACCTCGTCGACCTCCGTGCCGGGGCGGACTGGCGAACGGCCGAGGAAGGAATTCGCAGCCTGGGCGCGAGCGGGATTCGCGTCGCCGACGAAGAGGTCGAGCAGCTGCGTTCTGTCCCGCTGTTCCGGGCCTTCTTTGGATTCATGGAGCTGGAGATGGCGTTCATGGTTGTGGTCCTCACAGCGGGACTCGGGCTCATCCTGTACGCGGCGACCCTTGAGAGAGAGGTCGAGTTGGCGTCCATCCGAGCGCGCGGCGCCAGCGGATGGCAGACCGCTGGCCTGTTAGTCGGTGAGGCGTCGTCGATCATGCTCGTCGGGCTGTTGGTTGGCGCTGGAATCGGCGTCCTCACTGCCTACCTTTCCACGACTTTGGGGCTCTCGGGTGCCGGGGAGAGCCTGGTGCCCCTCTTCCTGATCGTCCCAGTGACGTCGCTTCTGCTCCTCGCTGCCGCGCCGATCGCGATGCTCATCGTGTCCTTCCTCGTCTCGCTTCGAGTCGCGCGAATGGACATCGGACGCGTCCTCAAATTGCGAGGTGGATAAACGTGCCAAGGATCCTGACGAAGGATTTGATCAAAGTCTATCGAACGGGGAAAGCGGAAGTGATCGCATTGCGCGGCCTCGACATGCACGTCGATGACGGCGAATTCGTTGCGGTTCGAGGGCCTTCGGGGGGCGGCAAGACGACCTTCTTGAATATCCTGGGCGGGATCGACCGCCCGACCGCGGGTCGAATCGAGGTGAACGGATCCAACCTCGTCAACTTCAGCGAGGGAGAACTCGTTCGGTATCGATTGCGACAGACGGGCTTTGTCTTCCAGTTCTTCAACCTCGTCCCGACGCTGACCGCCGAGGAGAACATCGAGCTGCCGATGCGCCTCGCCTCCAAAGACGGCGTGGCCCGGAAGGCTCGGACGAAGGAACTCCTGGATCTCGTCGGCCTCGCCCGCCGTGCGCGCCATCGGCCGGACGAGCTGAGCGGCGGTGAGCAACAGAGGATCGCCATTGCGGTCGCCCTGTCGAACAATCCGCCCTTGCTCCTCGCGGACGAGCCCACGGGAGAGCTCGACACGAAGACTGGCCAGGAAGTCCTCAATCTGTTCCAGCGACTGAACCACGATCTCAAGAAGACCATCGTCGTTGTTACCCACGACGCTCGGGTTGCGGACATCGCCAATCGCGTCCTCGACATCCGAGACGGCAAGATTGTCGAGACCGCGGCTTAGGAGCTCACGCGGCGCATCGCCCGCAGGGAGACTCAACCGTGTCTCTGGTCCAACGTCATCGCGGTCTACGCCTTCGTTCCAGCCGGTTTCGTTTGCGTGCGAGTCTCATCTGCATCATGTCGAGCAATCTAGCCTTCCTGGGATGCCAGGAGCCGACTCGCCTGATGAAGGCTGGAATCGAGGACCGACGCACGAAGAAACGCCAGTAATCTGGATCGGCCCGCCGACTCGGATTATGGATCCTCCCGCAATCGATCCCAATCCAGAGAGGCATCAACCACAAGGCCGTCAGGTCTGCCTTGTTCTTTTGCGCGAAGTAGAGGTACGGCCGTTCGTCGGCGATGGCAGGGATTCCACCTTCAGCGTCGAAGTAGCCTCGGATGTAGTCGATTATCTCTTTGCGGGTCCTGACGACACACGAGTCGAGGAAGGAGCGAGCGAATTCGACCACGAACAATTCACGGGTCTGTCCTTCTCGATAAATCCATGCGTTGCCACCAAGGGAAATGATGAGCCGCTGAACGGACCAGATGTACCCCTTCTCGCGTTGGGAGATTCTCAGAGTACGGCGTCGAATAGTGCCGTCGTGCATGGCGCCGAGAAGGTAGGCTTTGCTCATCTCGAATCGAGGAGAGGTTCGATAGATTATGCCTAGCTCCCAGGAGGTGCCTGAAAGTGAACAGAGCGTGCGCTCACTACGGCTCCAAAAAAGGAGTGGATTAGACGCTCGCGATCGGGAAGCAGAGGCCCTTTCTACCTTGCCAAGACCTCCTCGCCTGATGGCGTTCTTAGGAGGTGATCCATCTGCAGGTTCCCCTACAGATACCTTGTTCACGTTCTCCCCATGTCGCCATGGGGCGTGGACTGTATCATCATCCTGTCGCTGACAGGAGCCCGGCGTGCAGTCTCTGAGGGTTCCGACCTCTTGCGAGATCGGCCTTCCCTGCGGATTGTCCGCACCTCGAGATTGTGACCGCGGTCGCGGTACTCGAGGATCCACGGAGTTCCCCGCATATAGCCAGGTTTGTTCCGTCGCCTTGCGGCGTCGGAGTCGCAACACAGTTTACGACTTAGCCCTCCTTGCTGAACCTAGGTTCTAGCGCCGCAAAAACGGAACCATCACCCAGGCTCAACTCGGGTGGCTTGACGGGCGGTGTGTGCAAGGAGCAGGGGCATATTCACCGCGTGATGTTGACACGCGATTACTACGGAATCCATCTTCGTGAGGGCGGGTTACAGCCCTCAGTCCGAACT
>WNFX01000015.1_pt1 | contig 108666 bp, 105 predicted proteins | sample 5400111 | NCBI WGS metagenome assembly WNFX01 (sample SAMN13153363, study PRJNA577476) | soil metagenome | isolation source: 40 cm soil or saprolite under grassland replicate 1 | place: USA:California | collected 2016-06-15
TCTCGTGGAATCCATTGACGATGGGCACGACCACGTCGGCCTCGGGGGCGCGCGACGTCACGAGGCGGGCGACCGCGGGCGAGAGGAAGGGCATGTCGCAGGCCACGGTGAAGGCGGCCTCTCCCGCCGCCTTGAGACCGGAATAGATTCCGCCGAGCGATCCTGCGTCGGGAAACACGTCGGGGACCATGGGCAGTCCCATCCAGGCGTAGCGGTCGGGCGTGTTGGTCACGAGGAGCTGCTCGTCGGTGACCTGGCGGAGGACGTGAGCCACCCGCTCGATGATGCGCCGGCCGCCCACCTCCAGGAGGGCCTTGGCCTCGCCCCCCATCCGCACGCTTCGTCCGCCTGCCTGGATCACTCCGGTCAGCCTCACGGAACCGTCCTCACGACCGGGCGAGCGCCCTTCTGCCGATGTCGTGGCGGAACTGCATTCCCTCGAACCGGATTCTCCCCACGGCATCATAGGCCCGCTCCATGGCCGCCCGGATGTCTCCCCCGAGCGTCTGCACGCCCAGGACTCTCCCGCCCGCGGTGAGGAGAGCGCCGTCGCGGAGCGCGGTGCCGGCATGGAAGACATTGACGCCCGGAAGCGCGGCCGCCGCCTCCACGCCCTCGATGGGAAGCCCGGCGCGTGGGGTCCCGGGATAGCCCGGGGAGGCGAGCACGACGCAGACGGAAGCCTCGCGCCGCCAGCGCAGGGAGGCGGGCAGCCCGCGCCCGGAGGCCACGGCCTCGAAGACGGGAAGGAGGTCCTCGTCGAGGCGGGGCAGGATGGCCTGACACTCGGGATCGCCGAAGCGACAATTGAACTCCACGACGCGCGGGCCATCGGGACCGATCATGAGCCCGACGAAGAGCACGCCCGCGTACGGCGCGCCTTCCTTCGCCATAGCGGCCAGCGTGGGCGTGACGATCTCCTCCATGACCCGGCCCGTCATGGACTCGTCCATGACGGGAGCGGGCGTGTACGCGCCCATGCCGCCCGTGTTGGGCCCGCGATCATCGTCGAAGATCGCCTTGTGGTCCTGGGCCGCGGGCAGGGGGAGGGCGGAAGCACCGTCGGTGATCACGAAGAAGGAAGCCTCCTCCCCCGTCATGAACTCCTCGACCACCACCGTGCGCCCGGCGGCGCCGAACGCGTCCTCGTCCAGGCAGAGGCGTATGGCCGCGTCCGCCTCCGGCAGCGTGGCGCAGACCATGGCGCCCTTGCCCGCGGCGAGGCCGTCGGCCTTGATGACCAGCGGCGCTCCCAGCTCCCGGCAGAAGCGCTTCGCGGCGTCCGCGTCCTGGAAAACGCGAAAGCGGGCGGTGGGGATGCCGTAGCGGGCCATCAAATCCTTGGCGAAGGCCTTGGAGCTCTCGAGGCGGGCCGCGGACTGGCTCGGGCCGAAGACCGGCACCCCGGCATCGCTCAACCGGTCACGAAGACCGAGGGACAAGGGAACCTCGGGCCCGATCACGGCAAGCTCCACGCGCTCCCGCCGGGCCAGCGCGACGAGCTCGTCGAGGTCGGTGTCCCGCACGGGCACGCAGTCCGCGTGGGCCGCGATGCCGGGATTGCCGGGGGCGGCATAGAGGCGCGTGAGCCGCGGGCTCTGGGCGAGCTTCCAGGCCAGCGCGTGCTCGCGGCCACCGCCGCCCACCAGGAGCACCTTCATGCCCCCGCCTCCGGCTTCTCGTCGCCGTCGTCGTCCGGAAGGTCGGGGGGAGGCGTGGGCTCCTCGAGATGCGAGCGCGCGATCTGCGCCCAGGGTGACCCGAGGTCCAGCTCCAGATAGCGCCGCCAGTGCAGCGCCGCGGCGTCCGGCTGCCCTGCCTTGCCGAGGACCCCGGCAAGGTTGAAGTGAGCATCCGCGTAGTCGGGCTCCATCTCGAGGGCGCGCCGGTACCAGACGATGGCCGTGGTGACGTCGTCGAGGTCTTCGTGCAGCGAGCCCAGGTTGAAGGCGGCCTGGCAGCACGACTCATCGGCCTCGAGGGCGGCGCGGTAGCAGGCGCCCGCCTTCTCGTACCGCCCCATGCGATGCTGGAGGAGGCCCAGGTTGTTCCATGCCGCGGCATAGCCGGGATCGATGCCGACCACGCGCTCGTACGCGTCCACGGCCTCTTCCCAGCGCTCGGGATCGCCGTCCCAGGCGGAGGCGCGCGAGAACCACGTCTCCGCCGCGTCCGCCGGGGGAACGAGCGGCCTGACCATGCCCATGGCCAGGGACTCCCGGGTCTCGCGCTCGAGGTCGCCCGTGGCGAAGTCGAGGAGGCCCTGACCGGTGCGGGCGTCGAGGCGCAGCCGGTCCTGCTCGACGACGATGCGCTGGTCGTGGACGAGGAGCCGGAGCTCGGCCAGGGGCGACTCGGCGCCGGGGGCGAGGCGCTTGGCGCCGTCGAGGGCGGCCCGCACCTGCCGCACGGTGGCGCCCTCCCCGAGCAACGACGCGGCCGCGCGCGCCGCCACGATGTCCCGGAAGCGATAGCCCGCCGTGTCGGCGCGGAGCAACCCCAGGCGCTTGAGCTGGGCCGCGCGCTTGGGGGTGAGCCGGAGGAGGCGCGTCAGCTCGCGCAGGGTGAAGATCCGCTCCGGCTGCGGCATGCTCGCCCGGACGCTCAATGCTTGAAGTGCCGGATGCCGCAGACGACCATGGCCAGGCCGTGCTCGTCGGCGGCCTTGACCACTTCCTCGTCGCGGAGGGAGCCGCCGGGATGGATCACCGCGGTGGCGCCCGCCTCCGCCACCACGTCGAGACCGTCGCGGAACGGAAAGAAGGCATCGGACGCGCACACCGCGCCCTTGGTCTCCAGGCCATTGGCGCGCGCGCGCATCACGGCGATACGCGCCGAGTCCACGCGATTCATCTGCCCCGCGCCCACGCCGACCACCTGGTCCGCCGTGGTCAGCACGATGGCGTTGGACTTGGCGTGCTTGGCCACGCGCCACGCGAAGCGGAGAGCCTGCATCTCGGCCTCCGTGGGCGCGCGCCGCGAGACGACCTTGAGGGCCGCGGGATCGAGATCCGTGAGATCGGCCTCCTGGACGAGGAGGCCGCCAAGGACGCTCCGGACGTCGCGCATCCGTTCCGGATAGTCGGCGGCGAGACAGGGCAGGCGCAGGACGCGGCACTTCTTCTTGGTCCGCCTGAGCTCTTCGAGGGCGTCCATGGCGAAGTCGGGGGCGAAGAGGATCTCCAGGAGGATGCCCGAGAGCTCCTTGACCGTCGCCAGGTCGAGCCGGCGATTGACGCCGACGATGCCGCCATAGATCGAGACGGGGTCGCAGGCCTTGGCGCGGCTCATGGCCTCGGCCACGCGCGCGCCCAGGGCAACGCCGCAGGGATTGGTGTGCTTGATCACCACGGCGGCGGGATCGTCGAACTCGAGGAGGAGGCCGAGAGCGGCCGACCAGTCGAGGAGATTGTTGTACGAGAGCTCCGGGCCGTGGAGCTGCTCGGCCGCGCCCAGGCCGAGGGCCGTTCCCACCGGACGATAGAAGGCGGCGGCCTGGTGGGGATTCTCGCCGTAGCGGAGATGCTGGAGGCGCTCGGCCTCGAGGGAAAGCCGAACGGGGAAGTCTCCGCCGGATTGCGGACCTGCCGCGATCCTCCCCAGATACGACGCGATGGCCGCGTCGTACTGCGCGGTGCGCCGGAAGGCCTCGAGGGCGAGACGGGAGCGCGTCTCGGCCGTCAGTGTCCCGCCGCTGCCCCGGAGCTCGTCCAGCACGGGCGCGTACTGCGAGGGATCCGTGATCACGCCGACCGCGCCCGAATTCTTGGCCGCGCCCCGGATCATGCTGGGACCGCCGATGTCGATGTTCTCCACGGCCTCGTCGAGGGTCACGCCGGGCCGGGCCACCGTCTGCTCGAACGGATAGAGGGCGACCACCACGAGATCGATGGGGCCAATGCCGTGGGCGTCGAGGGCCTGCATGTGGGCGGGGACGTCGCGGCGCGCGAGGATGCCGCCGTGCACCTTCGGGTGGAGGGTCTTGACGCGACCGTCCAGCATTTCCGGAAAGCCCGTCAGCTGGGCCACGTCGACCACGGGGACACCGGATTCGCGGAGGAGCTTGGCCGTCCCGCCCGTTGACACGATCTCGATGCCCAGGGCGGAGAGCCCTTTCGCGAAGTCGACCACGCCCGTCTTGTCGTGCACGCTCAGGAGCGCGCGTCCCACCTTGGTCATGCCCTCTCCCTGATGTGGACCCTCCGGCCGTCCAGCGCCAGCCGCCCCTCGGCGAACAGGCGCACGGCCTCGGGGAAGATTCGATGCTCGACCTCCAGGACGCGCCGCGAGAGCGTCTCTTCCGTGTCATCCGGGAGGACCGGCACGGCGGCCTGGAGCACGATGGGGCCCGTGTCGACACCTTCGTCCGCGAAGTGCACGGTGGCGCCCGTGACCTTGGCCCCGTGCTCGAGGGCCTGGCGCTGGGCATGAAGCCCGGGAAAGGCGGGCAGCAGCGACGGATGGATATTGAGGGCGCGGCCGCGGAAGTGCTCGATATAGGCGGGTCCAAGGATGCGCATGTATCCGGCCTGGCACACGAGGCCCACCCCGCGCTCGTCGAGGGCGGCCATGATGGCTTTCTCGTGGGCCTCGCGGCTCGGATACTGCTTCGGATCGACGAAGAGTGCTTCGATGCCGTGCGCGCGGGCGATCTCGAGCGCGGGCGCGGTCGCCCGGTCCGACACGAGCACGGCCATCACCGCGGGCACCCCTCCCGACTCGATCGCCTTGGCGAGCGCCTCGAAGTTCGAGCCCCGGCCCGAGGCGAGGACTCCGACACGCAGGAGCTCAGGCATAGACCACCGAGCGGACGCCGGCCCGGATCTCGCCCACGTCGAAGACGCGCTCCCCCGCCTGGCCGAGCAGGTCCGCGGCTCGCCCGGTGTCCCCCGCCCTGACCACGAGGAGATAGCCCAGCCCCATGTTGAAGGCGCGACGCATCTCGGCCTCCTCCACTCCACCCGCCTCCTGGATGAGGCGGAAGATGGCGGGCACGGGCCAGGCGCGCGGGTCGATGAGGGCCTGACAGCCCTCGGGGAGCACGCGGGGCAGGTTCTCGGTGATGCCGCCCCCCGTGATGTGCGCCATGGCGAGGACAGGGACGCTCCTGATCAGCGAGAGCACCGGCTTGACGTAGATGCGCGTGGGCTCGAGAAGCTCGTCGGCGACCGGGCGCCCCACCCCGGGCAGGAGATCCCCGGGCTTGAGTCCCATGCGCTCGAAGATGACCTTCCGGGCGAGCGTATAACCGTTGGAGTGGAGCCCCGACGAGGCAAGCCCCAGCACCCGGTCTCCCGGCCTGACCCCGGCGCCCGTGATGATCCCGCTGCGCTCGACCACGCCCACGGCAAAGCCCGCGAGATCGTATTCCCCCTCCGCATAGAGCTCTCGTAGCTCCGCCGTCTCCCCGCCCACCAGGGCGCAGCCCGCGCGACGGCATCCCTCCGCCACGCCCTTCACGATCGCCTCGACGCGGGAGGGCTCCACGCGGTGGACGGCGAGGTAGTCGAGAAAGTAGAAGGGCTCGGCGCCGTGGACGAGGAGGTCGTTGACGCCCATGGCCACGAGGTCGATGCCCACCGTGTCGTGGCGGTCCGCGAGAAAGGCGACCTTGAGCTTGGTGCCCACGCCGTCGGTCGAGGAGACGAGCACGGGCTCGCGGTAGCCGGCGGGAATGGAGACGAAGGCGGCGAAGGCGCCCACGCCTCCCAGGACCTCGGGACGGCGCGTGGACGCCGCGAGTCTCGCGATGAGGCGGACGGCCTCGTCACCGGCCTCGATGTCCACGCCGGCCGCTCTATACGTCAGTGGGTCCATGAACTCCGGGTACTGGGCCAATTTGCTTCGCCAGTTCTACTCAGCCCTCGCCTCGCAGCTGCGCTGCTCCGCTCGAAGGGCCACGTTCTCGGTCGCCAGCAACGCTCAACGTACGATCGTCTCAGCCCTCGCCTCGTCGCTTCGCCCCCTCAGCTCGAAGTGCCACGTACGCCTCGCGTTGCTGGCTCCCTCGGGCCTCGTCTGGCTCGCAACTTGGCCCAGTACCTAGGGGCTACGAGTCGAATAGCTTGAGCTGAGCGACGTCGCCCGCGTCGAAGCCGATACGATACTGCCCGGTGAAGCAGGCGTGGCAGAAGTGGGCCGGATCGTTGCCCGTCGCCTTGAGCATGCCGTCGAGCGAGAGATAGCCGAGAGAATCGGCGGAGAGGTATTTCTGGATCTCGGCGACCTCGTGGCTCGAGCCGATCAGCTCCTTCCGCGTCGGCGTGTCGATGCCGTAGTAACAGGGCCACTGGATGGGCGGCGAGGAGATGCGCACGTGCACCTCGCGGGCGCCCGCCTGGCGCACCATCTTGACGATCTTGCGACTGGTCGTCCCGCGCACGATGGAGTCATCCACCACCACCACGCGCTTGCCCGCGAGCACCTCGCGGTTCGGGTTGAGCTTGACCTTGACGCCGAAATGCCGGATCCCCTGCTTGGGCTCGATGAAGGTGCGCCCGACGTAGTGGTTGCGCACGAGCCCCGAATCGTAGGGCAGCCCCGCCTCCTCCGCGAAGCCGAGGGCCGCCCCCACGCCGGAGTCGGGCACGGGAATGACCAGATCGGCCGTCACGGGGTGCTCGCGGGCGAGCTGGTGGCCCAGGGCCTTGCGCACGACGTGCACGTTGCGGCCCCAGAGGACGGAGTCGGGGCGGGCGAAGTACACGTACTCGAACACGCACTGGAGGCGCTCCTGCGGGCGGAAGGGCTTGAAGCTCTGAAGCCCCGCGTCGTCCACGAGGACGATCTCGCCCGGCTCGACGTCGCGGACGATCTTGGCCTCCATGAGGTCGAGGGCGCAGGTCTCCGAGGCGAGCACCCAGGAATCCTCGAGCTTGCCCAGGGTCATGGGACGGAAGCCCGAAGGGTCGCGCACGGCGATGATGGAGTCGGGCGTGAGGAGGAGGAGCGTGTAGGCGCCCTTGACCTGGTTGAGGGCACGCGCGAGCTGGTCCACCAGGGTGCCGCCCTCGGCGCGGGCGAGCAGGTGCAGGATGACCTCGGTGTCGGACGAGGACTGGAAGACGGCGCCGTCGGCCTCGAGGCCCCGCCGGAGCTCGTCGGCGTTGACGAGGTTGCCGTTGTGGGCGATGGCCACGGGGCCATGGGCGGTGGTCCCGGTGATGGGCTGGGCATTGCGCAGGCTCGAAGTGCCCGCGGTGGAATAGCGGACGTGGCCCATGGCTCGGCGACCGGGGAGCCGCCGGAGCCGCTCCGGGCTGAACACGTCGGCGACCCAGCCCATGGCCTTCTCGACGTGGAAGGCGTGGCCGTCGGTGGCCGCGATCCCCGCCGACTCCTGACCGCGGTGCTGGAGCGCGTAGAGACCGAGATACACCACGTTGGAGGCCTCGACATGGTTCCAGACGCCGAACAGACCGCATTCGTCGTGGAACTTGTCGTCGAGCTGGAAGTCCTGCTCCTCAGGCGACATGTCGCTCAAAACCGTGCCTCCACGCGTGATCCAGTTTCTCCAGCGGCACCGAGAGGATCGTCTCCCCTCCGCGCCTCACGTTCACGGCCTCGCCGCCCACCCGACCCAGCCACGTCCACGGCAGGGCGAACTCGCCCATCAGCCGCTCGAAGTGACGCTCGGCCTCCGGCCGCATCGACACCACCACCCGCGACGGTCCCTCGCCGAAAAGGGCGAGGTCGAGCCGGCGCCCATCATCCGGAAGCTCCACCGCCGCGCCGATTGCCCGCGGCCCTGACACGCAGCTCTCGGCCACGGCCACCGCCAGCCCGCCCTCCGAGCAATCGTGCGCCGACCGGAGCAGTCCGGCCGCGATGGCGGCCCGGCAGGCCTCGTGGACCCGCCGCTCCAGCTGAAGGTCGAGCGGGGCCAGCCCCCCCGCCATCTTGCCGTGCATCACCCAGAGGTACTCCGAGCCTCCGAGGCTCACCGCCGGCGGGCCGAGCAGCGCGATCCTGTCGCCCTCCTGCTCGAACCATTGCGTCCGCCGGCGCTCGGCCTCGTCGATGAGCCCCGCCATCCCGATCACGGGAGTGGGCAAGATCGCCTGCCCCAGAGTCTCATTGTAGAAGGAGACATTGCCTCCCACCACCGGGATATCGAGGGCGCGGCAGGCCTCGGCGATGCCCGCTACGGCTTCCTTGAACTGCCACAGGATCTCGGGCCGCTCGGGCGAGCCGAAGTTGAGGCAGTCGGTCAGGGCCAGGGGACGGGCGCCCGACACCGCCAGGTTCCTGGCCGCCTCGGCCACCGCCATGGCCGCGCCCGCCCGCGGGTCGAGATAGACGAAGCGCGCGTTGCAGTCGGTGGTGACGGCGACAGCTTTGCCCGTGCCCTTGATGCGCAGGATGCCCGCGTCCGACCCCGGCATCACGAGGCTGTTGATGCCCACCTGCTGATCGTACTGCCGGTATACCCAGGCCTTCGAGGCGATGCCAGGAGAGCCCAGGAGCGTCACCAGCGTCTCGGAGCAATCGCTGGGGGCAGGCAGCGTGAGAGGGTCGAAGGCCGCGAGGGCATCCTGCCAGCCGGGGGGCGCGGTGGGCTTGTCGTAGACCGGCGCCTCGTCGGTGAGGGCCTTGACGGGGACCTCCGCGACCACCGCGCCGTTCATCCGGACGCGCAGGGTGCCGTCATCGGTCACCTGTCCAATCTGGACGGCGTCGAGCTCCCACTTGGCGAAGACGCGACGCACTTCTTCCTCGCGGCCCCGGGCCGCCACCAGGAGCATGCGCTCCTGCGACTCGGAGAGCATGATCTCGTACGGCGTCATGCCCGTCTCGCGCTGAGGCACCGACGAGAGCTCCACCTCCATGCCCATGCTCGCCCGGGCCGGCATCTCGGAGCAGGCGCAGGCGAGGCCGGCCGCGCCCATGTCCTGGATGCCGAGCACAGCGCCCGTCTCCATGGCTTCGAGGCAGGCCTCGAGGAGGAGCTTCTCCGTGAACGGGTCACCCACCTGCACCGTGGGCCGCCGCTCTTCGGCGCCCTCGTCGAAGGTCGCCGAGGCCATGGTGGCGCCGTGAATCCCGTCCCGCCCGGTCTTGGCCCCGACGTAGAAGACGGGGTTCCCCGGTCCGTCCGCGCGGGCGCGGAAGATACGCGTCTTGCTGACCAGTCCCACGGCCATGGCGTTGACGATCGGGTTGCCGGCGTACTCGGGGGCGAAGCCGACCTCGCCGCCCAGGTTGGGAACGCCGAAGCAGTTGCCGTACCAGCTGATGCCAGAGACGACACCCTCGATGAGGCGGCGGCTCCGCGGGTCCTGGGCGGGGCCGAAGCGCAGCGAGTCGAGCACGGCGATGGGCCGGGCGCCCATGGTGAAGATGTCGCGCAGGATGCCGCCCACCCCCGTGGCCGCGCCCTGGAAGGGCTCGATGAAGGACGGGTGATTGTGGCTCTCGATCTTGAATGCGAGGGCGAGGTCACCGCCCAGATCCACGATGCCCGCGTTCTCCCCGGGGCCCTGGAGCACGGCGGGCCCCGCCGTGGGCAGACCACGCAGGAAGATGCGCGAATGCTTGTAGGCGCAGTGCTCGGACCACAGCGCGCTGAAGAGTCCGAGCTCGGTGAAGGTGGGCTCCCGGCCGAGGCGCCGGATGATGCGGTCGTACTCCTCGCCGGTAAGACCGGAGGCGAGGGCTAAATCCAGCGTGACCTTAGGCTCGGCCCCGCTCACCCCGTCTCCACCGCACGCTCGACCCTCCTACCGCTTGAGGAATGAGCCGTCCTCGACGAGGCTGCCGAGGAGCGAGTGGAAGATCAAGAGGCCGTCCGTGCCGCCCATGGCGTTCTCGCTGGCGCGCTCCGGGTGGGGCATGAGGCCGAGCACGGTGCCCTCCTCGTTGATCACGCCGGCGATATTGTCGAGCGAGCCATTGGGATTGGCGTCCTTGACCACGCGGCCGTCTTCCGCGCAGTAGCGGAAGACGATCTGCTTCTGGTCGCGCAGTCGCCGGAGGGTCTCGGGATCGGCGTAGAACTTGCCCTCGCCGTGCGAGATGGGCATCTTCAGGATCTGGCCCGGTCGCATGAGCCGCGTGAACGGCGTCTCGGCGTTCTCCACGCGGAGGTGGGTCGACTGGCAACGGTACTGCAAGCACTCGTTCCGCATGAGGGCCCCGGGGAGGAGCTTCGCCTCGCAGAGGATCTGGAACCCATTGCACGAGCCCAGGACGAGCCCGCCCTTGGCCACGAACTCGGGCAGGGCCTCGACCACGGGCGAGCGGCCGGCCACGGCGCCCGCGCGCAGGTAGTCGCCGTAGGAGAAGCCGCCCGGAAGAATCAGACAATCAAAATCGTCGAGCTGCCGGTCCCGGTGCCAGACGTAGCGGACGGGCTGGCGGAGGACCTCGCTGATGACGTAATGGAAATCACAGTCACTCCACGTCCCGGGAAACACCACCACGCCGAAGTTCATGGGGCCGAGCCATCCTCCTTGAATGAAGGCTAACCCACTCTAACCTGCCGGCAGGAATCTGACAAGGGGGACGCGCCGCTAGGCGAGCACCTCGACCGTGTAGTCCTCGATGACGGGATTGGTGAGCAGTCTCGCGCACATCTCCTCGATCCGCCGGCGAGCTGCCTCGCCCCCGACACCGTCCAGCTCGAGCTCGAGCACCTTGCCGACGCGGAGCTCCTGCACTTCGCCGAACCCGAGTCCATGCAGAGCGCGCTGGACGGAGGCTCCCTGGACGTCGAGAATGCCCGGCTTGAGCCGGACGAGGACGCGGGCCTTCACGAGCCCGAGCCCACGAGCCGGCGGTACACCTCTTGGTAAGCCTCTTCCACGCGGCCGAGGTCGCGCCGGAAGCGGTCCTTGTCGAGCTTCTCGAGGGTGTCGGCGTCCCAGAGGCGGCAGGTGTCGGGGCTGATCTCGTCGCCCAGGTACAGCTTGCCCCCCGCTCGCCCGAACTCGAGCTTGAAGTCCACGAGGATGAGCCCCTTGCGCTTGAGGAGCGGGCGCAGGAGGGCATTGATCCGCAAGGCCATCCGCTTGATCCAGACGAGCTCCTTCGGAGTGGCGAGCTTCAGCATGCGAACGTGCTCGTCGGTGATCATGGGATCGCCCAGGGGATCCGACTTGTAGAAGAGCTCGACGATGGGCGGCTTGACGGCCACCCCTTCCTCCAGCCCCGTCCGCTTGGCCAGCGAGCCCGCCACGATGTTGCGCGGAATGACCTCGATCTTGACGATGTCGAGGCGCCGACAGAGCATCTCGCGCTCCGACAGCGTGCCCAGATAGTGGGTGGGCACCCCCGCCTTGGCCAGTCGCTCGAAGAGCACGGCCGACATCTTGTTGTTCACCACCCCCTTGCCGAGGATGGTCCCCCGCTTGAGGGCATTGAAGGCGGTGGCGTCATCCTTGAAGTACTGGATGACCTTGCCGGGGTCGTCCGTGCTGTAGACGATCTTGGCCTTGCCCTCGTAGATCTTTTGCCGCTTCTCCATGTCACCCCCTCACTGGGACTCGAGCCGGAAAATGGTGGGCGCCGCGCCCGATGGATAAGACGGGCGGCCCGGCACTACAGCAGACCCGCGCGCCTGTAGATCGCGTCCACGTTGCGGAGGTACCAGGCGGGATCGAAGCACGCGTCGAGATCTGCCGGGCTCAGGCGCGCGGTCACCTGCGGCTCGGCGGCCAGCAGCGCGCGGAAGGGCTTTCGCTCCTCCCAGGCGCGCATGGCGCTCCCCTGGACGATCTCGTAGGCCTCCTGGCGCGGGAGCCCGGTCTCGGCCAGACGCAGGAGGACGCGCTGGGAGAACATCAGGCCATAGCTGCGCTCGAGGTTTTCCCGCATGCGCTCGGGATAGACCCGGAGACCCTCGATGATGCGGATCATCAGATGGAGCATGTAGTCCACGAGAAGGGTCGAGTCTGGAAGGATGACGCGCTCGACGGAGGAGTGGCTGATGTCCCGCTCGTGCCAGAGGGCCACGTTCTCGAAAGCGGCCAGGCTGTTGGTGCGCACGATACGGGCGAGCCCGCAGATCTGCTCGCACGAGACGGGGTTGCGCTTGTGCGGCATCGCGCTCGAGCCCTTCTGGCCCTCCGTGAAGGGCTCCTCGGCCTCGCGGATCTCCGTGCGCTGCAGGGAGCGGATCTCCGTGGCGATCTTCTCGAGGGAGGCGGCCACGATGGCCAGGGTCGCGCACAGCTCGGCGTGGCGGTCGCGCTGGACGACCTGCGTGGAGATCGGCGCCGGCTCGAGCCCGAGGAGCCGGCAGACCTCCTCCTCAACCTCCGGCTCCACGTGAGCGAAGTTGCCGACGGCGCCCGAGATCTTGCCCACGCGCACGGCTTCCCGGGCCCGCCGCAAGCGCTCGAGGTTGCGCCCCGCCTCGGCGAACCAGAGGGCGGCCTTGAGGCCGAACGACGTCGGCTCCGCGTGGATGCCGTGGGTGCGCCCGACGCAGATGGTCTCCTTGTGGCGGAGGGCGAGGACGCGGAGGGCCGCGCGCAGCCGCTCGAGCCCGGCCAGGAGAAGCTCGGAGGCCGCCACCAGCTGCAGGGCCTGGGCGGTGTCCACCACGTCGGAGGAGGTCAGTCCGAGGTGGACATGGCGGGAATCGGCGCCGATGGACTCCTCGAGGTTGGTGAGGAACGCGATCACGTCGTGGCGCGTGCGCGTCTCGATCTCGTCGATGCGCGCGGCGTCGACCTTGGCGCCCGCCTTGATCCGCCCGAGGGCGTCGGTGGGGATGATCCCGCGCTTCGCGTAGACCTCGCAGACGGCCAGCTCGACCTTGAGCCAGGCCTCGTACTTCGACTCCTGGGTCCAGATCCGGGCCATCTCTGGACGGGAGTAGCGCGCGATCATCCTAGGCGGCCATCTCGCGAGGAAGATTTCGCTTGTCCACGGGGCCGAGGGTGACCAGGGCCATCTGCTCCTCGTCGAGCACGCGGTGGATGAGGGCCTCGACCGCTTCGGGCGGCACGGCGTCGATCTCCTCGAGCATGTTCTCGATCGAGTGAAAGGCCCCGAAGCGGAGCTCCTGCTTGGCCAGGCGGTTCATCCGCGAGGAGGACGACTCGAGCGAGAGCAGGAGGTTGCCCTTGAGATGGTCCTTGGCGCGGCGCAGCTCCTCGGCGGTGACGCCATCCTTCTTCAGCGCCCGCACTTCGCGAACGAAGGCCTTGAGGACCTTGCCGAAATTGGCGGGGTCCGTGCCCGCGTAGAAGTACAGGATCCCCGTGTCCCGGTACTGCTGGGTGCCCGAGTGGACGGAGTAGACGAGGCCCTGACGCTCCCGCACCTCCTGAAAGAGGCGCGAGGACATGCTGCCGCCCACGATGTCGTTGAGGAGGTACAGCGCGTACCGTTCGGGCGCGGTATCCGAGACGCCGGGAAAGCCCATCACCACCTGCACCTGCTCCAGCGGCCTCGAGTGCATGTGAATGCCCGGCTGGAGGGTGGGCGCCTCCATCGGGTGAGGCGGAGCGGTCCCGCGCGAGAAGTCCTCGAAGCGGCGCGCGAAGCAGTCCACCACCCGCTCGTGCTCGGCGTGGCCCGCCACGGCCACCACCACGCGTCCGGGCGTGTATTCCTCCCGGAAGTGGCCCAGGATGGTCGGGCGGTCGAGCGCCTCCACGACCTCGCGCCGCCCGAGGATGGGCCGCCCCAGCGGATGGCCCGGCCACACCCGCTCGGCGAAGAGGTCGTGGACGAGATCGTCGGGGGTGTCCTCGACCATCTTCATCTCCTGGAACACCACGGCCTTCTCGCGCTCGATGTCGTCCGCGGCGAAGCGGGAGCGCAAGAGCACGTCGGCGAGGAGATCGGTGGCCAGCTCGAGATGCTCGTCGAGCACGCTGACGTAGAAGCACGTGTGCTCCTTGGCCGTGAAGGCGTCGAGCTGGCCACCCACCGAATCGATGGCGCGAGCGATCTCCTCGGCCGAGCGATTCTCGGTGCCCTTGAAGACGAGGTGCTCGATCAGGTGGGATATGCCGCCGCGCTCCACGGGCTCGACCCGGGAGCCCGTCTCGACCCAGATCCCCACGGCCACTGAGCGGACGTGGGCGAGGGCCTCCGTGACCACGCGAATACCACCGGGCAGCACCGTCTTGCGGTACGCCTCCGGCCGTTCGGCCACTCGGTCCCTCCCCTCGCCGCCGATCAGGCGCCGGCGGTGGTGGGTGCTATCTTCAGCTTCTCCTTGTCGGCGAGGGCGGGCTGGTCGCGCAGGGCCTGCTTGCGCGAGAGCCGCACCTTGCCGTTGGCGTCGATCTCGATCACCTTGACGAGCACCTCGTCACCCTCCGTGAGCACGTCGCCCACGGCGCGGATGCGATTCTCGGCGATCTGGGAGATGTGGAGCAGCCCTTCCGTCCCCTGCATGATCTCCACGAAAGCGCCGAACTCCTTGATGCTCTTCACCTTGCCGAGGTAGATGCGGTCCAGCTCCGCCTCGCGGCAGATGTCCTGGATGATGTCGATGGCCATCTGCGCTTTTTCGCTGGAGGATGAGAACACCGTCACCTTGCCGTCGTCCTCCACGTCGATCTTGGCCCCCGTCTTCTCCTGGATCCCGCGAATGACCTTGCCGCCGGGGCCGATGATTTCCCGGATCTTCTCCGGGCGGATCCGGATGGTGATGAACCTGGGGGCGAATTCGGAGAGCGCGGTACGGGGCGCCTTGATAGTCTCGGCCATCTTGCCCAGCACGTGCAGTCGGGCCTCGCGGGCCTGGGCGAGGGCCTGGCGCATGATGTCCACGGAGACGCCGCCGATCTTGATGTCCATCTGGAGCGCGGTGATCCCCTTGTCGGTGCCGGCGACCTTGAAGTCCATGTCGCCGTAGTGGTCCTCGCTGCCCATGATGTCGGTCAGGATCCCGACCTTGTCGCCTTCCTTGACGAGTCCCATCGCGATGCCGGCCACGGGGGCCTTCAGCGGGACACCAGCGTCCATGAGGGCCATGGAGGCGCCGCACACGGTGGCCATGGACGACGACCCGTTGGACTCGAGGATGTCCGAGACGATCCGGATGGTGTACGGGAAGGCTTCCTTGGTCGGCAGCACGGCCTCGACAGCGCGATGGGCGAGGGCGCCGTGGCCGATCTCGCGTCGGCCAGGAGTGCCGAACCGCTTGACCTCGCCCGTGGAGAAGGAGGGGAAGTTGTAGTGGAGCATGAAGTGGCGGTACGAATCGCCTTCGAAGGATTCCATCTTCTGCTCGTCGTTCTTTGTGCCCAGGGTCGCCGCCACCAGGGCCTGGGTTTCGCCGCGCGTGAACAGCGCGGAGCCGTGGGCGCGAGGCAGGTAGCCGATTTCCGACCAGATCGGGCGGACTTCCTTCACGCTCCGGCCGTCCACGCGAATGCCCTTGTCCACGATCAGGCGCCGCACCTCGGTCTTCTCGACCTTCTCGAAGTACTCCCGCGCTTTCGCCTTCGTCGCCGGCTCGTCAGGCACGTGATCCACGCTCACGAGATGAGCCCATACCGCCTCGAAAGCGGCCACCATGGCCTCGGCACGCGCCTGCTTTTGATGAATGGCGAGGGCCTCGGCCACCCGGGGGGTGGCGACCTGCTGAACCTTGGCCTGGAGGGTCGGATCGGCCCCGGCATTGGCGTCGAAGGCCCAGCGCGGCTTGGCCGCCTTGCCCATGAGGTCCTGCTGGATGCGCGCCAGCGCCTTGCACTGCTCGTGGCCGAAGGCGAGCGCTTCGAGCATCTGGTCTTCGCTGATCTCCCGGCCTCCGGACTCGACCATGAGCACCGCGTCCTCGGTGCCTGCGATGACGACCTCGAGCTGAGAGGCGGCCAGCTGCTTGTACGTCGGATTCGCCACCAGCTCGCCCTCGACCAGCGCCACCCGCACGGCGCCCAGCGGGCCCCCGAAGGGGAGGCCGGACAGGCAGAGCGCGGCGGAGGAGCCGATCATGGCCAGCACATCCGGATCATTCTCGTCGTCGGCCGAGATCACCAGGTTGATGACTTGAATCTCATTGCGGAAACCCTTCGGAAAGAGAGGGCGGACCGGCCGGTCGATGAGGCGGCAGGTGAGCGTCTCCTTTTCGTCCGGCCGGCCCTCGCGCTTGAAGAAACCTCCGGGGATTTTCCCGCCCGCGTAAGCGCGCTCTCGATACTCCACGGTGAGAGGCAGGAAGTCGCGCCCTTCCATGGGCGCCTTGGTCGCGACCACGGTGGACAGCACGATGGTGCCGCCGCAGCGCACGACGACGGCGCCGTCGGCCTGCTTGGCCACCTTGCCGGTCTCGATGGAGATGGCGCGGCCGTTGAGCTTGGTCTGTACAGTATGGCTCGTCATGAGATCAGTCGTCCTCCGCTAATACAAGCTTGGCGGTAATCAGGGGTGAGTGAAGCGAGGATGCGGCGGGCCCGGCGACGCCAGGCGGTCCGTGGTCGAAGCCTGTCGGGATCCGCGGTCACCGGCGGATTCCGAGCTTTTCCGTCACGACTCTGTATCGTTCGGAGTCCTTCTTTCGCAGATACTCGAGCAGGCCGCGGCGCTTGCCGATCAGCATCAGGAGGCCGCGCCGCGAATGATGGTCTTTCTGGTGGGTCTTGAAGTGGTCCGTCAGCCCGTTGATCCGCTCCGACAGGAGCGCGATCTGCACCTCGGGTGATCCCGTATCCCCATCGTGCACCTTGAATTGTTCGATGAGGGTCTTCTTCCTGTCGACGGACAGTTTCATTCCTCAACCCTCCCGGGGGCTCCCCCCCCAATCGCCACGCCCCCAGGGCTCTTGCTTCGGCTCCGCGGGACGGGTTCGTGTGATGAACTCAAAACTCAAGGACGGCAACACTTTACCATGCGAGGGCGAGCGTCGCAAGCGCTCAGCCGAAAGTTCCGCCGGAAAAGCGCGCGCGGGCGGCCTCGATATCCCTCGTGACCTGGCGCTTGAGCTGCTCGACGCCGGGAAACTTCATCTCCGGTCGGATCCGGTCGAGAAACGCCAGCCGAAGCGTCCGGTCGTACAGGTCGCCGGAGAAATCCAGAAGATACGCCTCGACCCAGTACTCGTTCTCTCCGAAGGTCGGCCGGTAGCCGACATTGACCACCGCGTTTGCCGCTCCCCCGTCCCATGTGGCGCGAGCGATGTAGACGCCGGCGGCCAGCGCCAGCGGCCTGTCCGGTCTCACATTCGCCGTGGGAAAGCCCAGCGTGCGTCCCCTGCCCGCGCCGCGCGCGATGACACCCGCGATGGCGTACGGGTGGCCGAGGAGCTCGGCCGCCCGCGCCGCATCGCCCTCCCGGAGCGCCTCGCGGATGGCGCTCGAGGACACGGTCTGGCCGCGGACCTGGAGCGGGGGCAGCACGCGGGCCACGAAACCGAGCTTGGGCGCGAGCTCGGTCAGCAGGGCCGCCGTGCCGCGCGCGTTGTGGCCGAAGGTGTGATTGAAGCCCACCACGACCTCCTGCGCCCCCAGGGTCCCGACGAGCACCCGCTCCACGAAGTCCTCCGCCTCGATTCTCGAGAAGTCGAGGGTGAAGGGAATGACGAGCGCCGCATCGGCGCCGATGCCGGCCATGCGCTCGAGATTGTCCTCGAGGGGGGCAATGGGAACGGGCGCCCGTTCGGGACGGAGCACGGAGGCTGGGTCCGGGTGGAACGTGCACACCACCGAGGGCACGCGAAGGGCCCGGGCGCGCTCCACCGCGGTCTCGATGAGGCGGGAGTGGGCGAGATGAATGCCGTCGAAGACCCCGAGCGCCGCCACGCAGGGGCGGAGCTCAGGCGGGTAGGGCGCGAGCCCGCGGAGGATCCGCATGCAGGAGTCGATCGGGTTTCACACTCGGGCCTCGGCGCGAGCCGATGCCCAGGAAGGCGCCGTCGGGACCGTAGACGCGGAGGAGGGCCCCGCCGGCAGTGTCGGCGCCACCCTCGACGGCAACGGCCTGCCCATGAAGAAAGGCGCGGACGGGCGCTTCGGCGAGGCGCAGCTCGGGCATCCCCATCAGCGCAGAGTCCGGCGGAAGGAGCTGCGGCCAGAGGAGCCCCCCGTCACGCGCTTCCCGCACGGTCTCCCATGGCACCGCCGTCTCGAGGCGGTACGGGCCCACGCGCGTGCGCTGAAGCGAGGCGAGCGAGCCCCCAGTCCCGAGCGCCGTGCCGAGATCGGCGGCGAGCGTCCGCACGTAGAAGCCCTTGCCGCAGCGGACGCGGATCACGAGGTCTGGCAGGGCCATCGACTCGAGGGCGATGGCGTGGACCATGACCTCGCGCGGCTGCCGCTCGACATCGAGGCCCTGGCGGGCCAGCTCGTAGAGCCGCTGGCCCGCGTGATGCAGCGCGGAGTACATCGGGGGCACCTGACGGATGAGGCCCACGAAGCCTCGCAGGCACCGCTCCACGTGTGAGCGCTCGAGGGCAGGGACGACCCGCGTCTCGAGGGTGGTGCCCGTGAGGTCCTGGGTATCGGTGGCGACGCCCAGGCGCACAGTGGCCAGATACTCCTTGTCGAGATCCACGAGATACGGCGTGAGCTTGGTCGCCTCGCCGATCAGGATGGGCAGGACCCCCGTCGCGCCCGGATCCAGAGTGCCGCCGTGGCCCATCTTGGGGACACGCAGCAGGCGGCGCAGATGCGCCACCACCTGGAAGGATGTGAGCCCCGCGCCCTTGTCCACGGGGAGCACGCCCGAGCTACTTTGAGAGGTCACGACCGGCCCGAGGCCAGCGCTTCCCGCACGGCCTGGAGCAGCGAGGCCGCGGCTTCCTCGAGGGTGCCGCTGAGCGTGCAGCCAGCCGCGTTCTCGTGGCCGCCGCCGCCGAAACGATGGGCGATCTTGTTCACCGCCACCTCGCCCTTGGCACGCAGGCTGGCCTTGACGGTGCCGGGCGCCTCTTCACGAAGGAGCACGGCGACCTTGACGCCGCCGATGGAGCGAGGGTAGCTCACGAGGTCTTCGGACTCGACGAGCTCCCGGGGGACGAGATCCCGGGGCACGCTGAGCCAGGCCACCTGGCCATCGTCGCTGACTTCGACGCGCCGGAGCACCGTTCCGAGCTGAACCAGCGAGTCACGGCCGCGCTGCTGGTAGAGCCGGTCGGAGACGAGGGCGGGATCGGCGCCGGCCGCTGCCAGCTCGGCCGCGATGCGGAACGTGCGGGGCGTGGTGTTGGAGTACCGGAAGGAACCCGTATCCGTGTGGACGGCGGTGAAGAGGTTGAGGGCGATGGCCGGGGTCAGGGGCAGGCCGAGGGCCACGAGGAGGTCGAAGATCATTTCCCCCGTGGCCGCCGCCGACGGGTCGATCCAGTCGATCGAGCCGTAGCGGCGATTGTCCGGGTGGTGATCGATGTTGAGGACCCGGCTCCGCGGCCCGCGCGCTCCCTCGAGCAATCCTTCCGATCGATCGGGATTCGGGCAGTCCGTCATCACGATGATGTCGAAGAAGGCGGGCGCCGCCTTCCACACCTGCCAGCGATCCGAGCCCGGCAGGAAGGCGAGGACATCCGGGACGGGATGCGGCCCGGCAAAGGTGACGGAGGCACCCGCGGCGCTCAGGGCGAGCCCCAGTCCCAGGAGGGTGCCGAGCACGTCGCCGTCGGGGTGGACGTGCCCCAGGCACAGGACCGTGCCGCCGGGCTTCCGAAGAGCCTCGAGCAATTCGCCCGGCGGCGCCACGACCCTGCTCACTCCTCGCCCCCCGGCTCGCTCGACTTCAACCCGGCCAGGAGGGCCTGGATGTGCGCGGCATGCTCCATGGAGCGGTCGGGCCGAAAGACGAGCTGCGGCGTGGCGCGCAGATCGAGGTGCTTGCGCAGCCAGTTCCACACGAAGCCTCGCGCGCTCTCCAGGGCCTTGAAGGACGACGCCCACTGCTCGTTCGGGCCCAGCACTGAGACATAGACGCGGGCCAGCTTGAGGTCGGCCGTGGTATCCACCTCGGTCACCGTCACGAAGCCCAGGCGCGGGTCCTTGAGCTGTCGCTGGAGGACGGCCGAGACTTCTTCCTTGATGAGCTGGTTCACGCGCTCGAGCCGCTTCCCCTGCACTACCAGATCTCCGTTTCGATGTTCGTGACGTACCCGTCCACGTTGTCCTCGATGAAGTCGAGAGCCTTCGAGATCACTTCGTTGGCGTGACGCGAGCTGCCGGAGACATAGGCGACGGCGAGGGTGGCGCGCTGCCACATGTCCTGGTCATCGACCTCGGCCACGGACACCTCGAAGCGCCGGCGGAGCTTGTCCTTGAGGCCCTTGAGCACGTGGCGCTTGCCCTTGAGGGAGCCCACGTCCGGCAGGTGCAGCTCGACGGTGCCGACCGCCACCCGTGCGACCGACATGCTCGCGCCTCGTCACCGGCCTGCTACAGCGACCGTGCGACCTCTTCGGTCGTGAAGGCCTCGATGATGTCGCCGGGCTGCACGCCCTTGATCCCCTCGACCCCGATGCCGCACTCGAGACCCTGCAGCACCTCGCGGACGTCGTCCTTGAAGCGCTTGAGGGAGCTGAGGACGTTCTCCCCGAGCAGGGTGTCGCCGCGCTTGATGCGGACGCGCGCGGTGCGGACGATCTTCCCCTCCACCACCATGCAGCCGAAGATCGTCCCGACCTTGGAGATCGGGAAGAGCTGCTTGACCTGGGCGCGACCGTGCACCGTCTCGCGGATCTCGGGGGCGAGGAGGCCGGAGAGCGCGGCCTTGACGTCGTTCAGGACGTCGTAGATCACGCTGTAGTTGCGCAGGTCCACACCGTCGGACTGGGCCTGGGTGGCGGCCTTGGGCTCGGCCTTGACGTTGAACCCGAGCACGATGGCGTTGGAGGCGGAGGCGAGCATCACGTCGGACTCGTTGACGGCGCCCACCGAGCCGTGGATGACCTTGAGGCGCACCTCGTCGGTGGAGAGGCGCTCGAGCGACTCCGTGAGTGCCTCCACCGAGCCCTGCACGTCGGCCTTGAGGACGAGCCGCAGCTCCTTGACCTCGCCGGTGACGATCTGCTTGTGCAGGTCCTCGAGGGTGACGCGGGTGGCGCCCTTGCCCTTGAGCCTGTCCCGATCCGAGCGCACGGTCGCGATCTGCCGCGCCTTGCGCTCGTCGGCGACCACGAGCAGAGTGTCCCCCGCCTGGGGGACACCCGAGAGTCCCAGGATCTCCACGGGGTCCGAGGGACCCGCGCTGGGGACCTTCTTGCCGCGGTCGCTGAACATCGCGCGCACGCGCCCCGAGTGGGAGCCTACGACCACGGCGTCCCCCTCCTTGAGCGTGCCGGACTGGATGAGCGCGGTGGCGACGGGACCACGGCCGCGGTCGAGCCGACCTTCCACGATGATCCCGCGGGCGGCGCGGTTGGGATTGGCCTTCAGCTCGAGGACCTCGGCCTGCAGCGCCGTCATCTCGAGGAGCTGCGGGATGCCATCGCCCCTCTTCGCCGAGGTGGGCACGAAGATGGTCTGTCCGCCCCAGTCCTCCGGCACCAGCCCCAGATTCGACAGCTCGCGCTTCACGCGATCGGGCTCCGCTCCCGGCTTGTCGATCTTGTTCACGGCCACCAGGATGGGCACATTGGCGGCCTTGGCGTGATTCACCGCTTCGACCGTCTGGGGCATGACTCCGTCGTCGGCCGCGACCACGAGGATGACGATGTCGGTCGCCTGAGCCCCACGCGCGCGCATGGCGGTGAACGCCTCGTGGCCCGGCGTGTCGAGGAAGGTGACCTTCCCGTGGGAGGTATCGACCTGGTAGGCGCCTATGTGCTGCGTGATGCCTCCCGCCTCGCGCTCCGCCACCTTGGTGGTCCGGATGGTATCCAGCAGCGAGGTCTTGCCGTGGTCGACGTGACCCATGACCGTGACCACGGGCGGCCGCAGGCTCAGCTGGCTCGGATCGACGTCCTCCTCTTCGAGAATGTCGCCTTCGAGCGAGCGGACCTCGACGTCGAAATAGAACTTGTCGGCGGCGAGCTTGGCCGCGGTGGGGTCGAGCACCTCGTTCACCGTGGCCATGACGCCCAGCTCGAGCAGCGCCTTGATCACCTCGCCGGATTTCCTGCGCATGGCGGCGGCGAGCTCGCCCACCGTCACCGATTCCGGAACCTTGATGAGCTCGCGCTTGATCTCGACGGGCGGCTCGGGCGGTGTGGGCTCGGGCCTGGGTGCTGCAGGCTTGACCTCGACCTTGGGCGGAGGGGTGGCGGCGGCCGCGGGCTTCACGGGCGCCGCAGGCACGAGGGGCCGAGCCGGAGGCGCGGGCGCCGCCGGACGCGACGGCGCAACTGGGGCGACCCGCCGGGGCGCGGCGGGCGGAGCGGCGATCCCCGAGGCGGCGGGAGCTGCCGCGGGCACGACGGGACGTGGCGCCCCGGGAGTCGGGGCTGCGGCGGGCCGGAGCGGCGCCGGTGTGGGCGCATCCTTGGTCGCGGGGGTCCCAGTCGTGGGGGTCACAGTCGTGGGCGTGACCATCGTCGGCCTGACGGGCGCGGGCGACGCGGGAGCGGAGGGGAGCGCGGAAGGCGCGGGGACGATTGGAGCGGGCGCCGGGGAAAGGAGCGTCGCCGGCGCGGCCTCGACCGGTCCAGCGGCGGCGGTGTGACGGAACAGCGTCGCCGCCGGCCTGAGCTCTTCGGCGGGCTGCGGCGCCAGGGGCTCCTCGGGCTCGAGAACGGCCGCCTTCTTCCTCGCGGGCTTCGCGGCGGGCTCCGCACCCTCGATCTTCTTCCGGGATGCTCCGGGACTCTTGGGCTCGGTGGCGGCGGGCTTGGCCTTGGGCACCCGTTTGGGCTTGGCCTCTTCGGGGAGATCGCGGCCGCGGCCGAGCTTCACCCGCAGCTCATTGGCCGTGGTCGTCTGCAGCGGGCTCATGGCCCGCATGCCCTTCTGGCCCATGGACTCGAGGGCGACGATCAGATCTTTGCTGGTGACTCCAAGCTCTTTCGCAAGGTCGATGACCTTCACTCGTGCTGCCACAGCCCCGTTACCTCCTCAGCTTGAAGTTGAGAGCCTCGACGTCCTCGAGAGGCTCGCGCCCGATGGCGGGCTTTCCACCCAGGATCCCCGTCGCGGGCGGCTCGCTGGGCCGCTTGAACGCGTGCGCCAGTTGGCCCGCCCGCAGGGCCTTGTCCACGCACTCAGCATCGCGACACACGTATGCGCCGCGGCCGGGCGCCCGTCCCCTCTCATCCACGATCACTCGCCCGTCCCTACCCCTCACCAGCCGCGCGAGCTCTCGCTGGGGCCGCACGCGCCGGCATCCGATACAGGTGCGGGTGGGTCCGGCCGTCACTCGGTCGATGTCCGCGCCACGCTCTCGGGCGGAGCCTCACCCTCTGGGTGAGACTCTGCCTCGACTGGTTGAGACTCTGCCTCGACCGCCCGGGCATCGTCCGTGCTCTCCGGCGGGGCCTCGGGCTCTGGCTCGACGGGAGGATGCCGCGTGATCCAATCTTCGGCAGCCGCGAGGACAGCGGCCGCCTTCTTTTCTCCGAGCCCAGGTATCGCCTCGAGGGCCTCGAAGCCGGCGCGCACGATGCGTACCGGCGAGAACAGACCGTGCTCGGAAAGGCGCTCGACCATCTGAGGGCCCAGGCCCGGGAACTCGGCGAGGGCAGCCTGCCCCCAGGCGCGCTCCTCTTCGAGAAGCCGCCGCTCTTCCTCCACCTCGCCCTCGCTCTTGATGTCGACGTGAAGCCCGGTCAGCTTCGCCGCGAGCCGGGCATTCTGGCCCTTCTTGCCGATGGCGAGCGAGAGCTGGTTGTCCGGCACGATCACGAGCACCGCGCGCGCCTCCCCGCTCTCGTCCGGCGGGCCGAGGGTGACCGAGGACACCTTGGCCGGGGAGAGAGCCCGCGCCACGAAGGTGGCGGGGTCGGCCGCCCACTCCACGATGTCGATCTTCTCGCTGCGCAGCTCCCGGCTGATGACCTGGATGCGCGTGCCACGAAGCCCCACGCAGGCGCCGATGGGATCGACGTCGCGCTTGGTGGAGACGACGGCGACCTTGGCGCGCTCCCCCGGCTCTCGCGCCGCCGCCTTGACCTGCACGATCCCCTCGGCGATCTCGGGAATCTCGGCCTCGAAGAGGCGCACGAGAAAACCCGCGTCCGCGCGAGAGAGGAGGATCTGCGGCCCCTTGGCCGTCTTCTTCACCTCCTGGACGTAGGCACGCACCCGATCATTGGGGTTGTAGCGCTCGCCGGGAATTTGCTCGCGCTCGGTGATCACCGCCTCCGCCTTGCCCAGGTCCACGATCACGTTGCGCTTCTCGATCCGATGGACGGTGCCGCGGATGATCTTGCCCTGCTTGTCGATGAAGTCGGAGTAGACGGCGTCACGCTCGGCATCCCGCACCCGCTGCAGGATCACCTGCTTGGCCGTCTGGGCGGCGATGCGGCCGAACTCCTGCGGGGGCAGCTCGACCTCGATCTCGTCCTCGAGATCGGCCTCCGCGTTGAGCTTGCGCGCCTCGCTGAGCGCGATCTCGAGCTTGGCGTCGCCGACGCTCTCCACGACCTTCTTGCGCGCGAAGACCCTGAGGGCCCCCGTGTGCCGATCGAGCTCCATGCGGGCGTTGTCGGCCACGCCCATGGTCTTCTTGGAGGCCGACAGCAGGGCAGACTCCAGCGCCTCGAAGAGGACCTCTTTGTCTATCCCCTTCTCCGTCGCCATCTGGCCGATCACGTAGATGAGCTCTTTGTTCATCATGGCTGCGTCCGCTCACTTCCGTCTGAACGGCGGGTCGAGCCGTGCCTTGGTCAGGAGCGCCCGGGGCACCTCCTCCCGCCCGCCGTCTGGAACCTGGATGACCAGCCGCTCCGTCGACGCCGATTCGAGACGCCCCGCGAACTCGAGCCGGCCTGCTACCGGCTCGCGCACCCAGCACCGCACGTCCTTTCCGACCGCCCAGACAAACTCCCTATCCTTCCGGAGCTCGCGGTCGAGCCCGGGAGAGGATACCTCGAGGTCGTACGACTCCGTCAGAAGACCCGACACGTCCAGCACATCGCCCGCTTCGTGACTGAAGCGCTGACAATCGGCGATGCCCGCCCCGCCCGGCTTGTCCACGAAGAAGCGCAGAGCCCAGCGCCGTCCCTCGCGGCGCCACTGCGCGTCCACGAGCTCGAGCCCGTGCGCTTCCAGGACCTGAGACAGAACCGCTTCGACCTTGGCCAAGAGCGCCTCACCGTCACCGGCCATCAGGCCCATAGCCGTCTACCCCTCGTCCACTTATAGAGAACAAAAAAGTGGGCGGCGCCCACTTTTATCAAAACTTTAGCACATGTAGCGGTCACCCGCAAGGACGGGCCTCAGCCCATGGCTTGCACGGCCTCGATGACCCGGGCGGCTTCGACCACGCGGGACTTGGGAACCCTCTGGTCGACCCGGGTGGCACGGTCTCTGACCTCCACGACCCCTTCCTTGATGAAGGCATTGCCCACCGTCACGCGGATCGGGACGCCCAGGAGGTCAGCATCCTTGAACTTGACGCCCGCACGCTCGTCCCGATCGTCCATGAGGACGTCGAATCCCGCGCTGACGAGAGATCGCTCGATATCCTCGGCCGCCGCCATCTGCGAGGCGTCCTTCACGGCCACGGGGATGAGATGGACGTGAAACGGGGCGATCGCCCATGGCCAGATGATGCCGTCGGCATCGTGGCGCTGCTCCACCGCGGCCGCGGCGATGCGTGCGGGGCCGATACCGTACGAGCCCATGACGATGGGCTTCTGCTGGCCCGACTCGTCCAGGTACATGGCGTTGAGCCCCACGGAGTACTTGGTTCCGAGCTTGAAGATGTTGCCCACCTCGATCACCCGCTCGACCTGGAGGGGCTGGCCGCACCGGGGACAGCCCTCGCCGGGCAGGGCCACCTGGAGATCGGCCCAGTCGCAGCCGAAGTCCTTGCCCGGCCTCACCCCGACGAGATGAAAGCCGTCGCGGTTGGCGCCGACCACGTATGGCCCACTCTTGAGCGACTCATCGGCGATCACGCGTACGCCACCCTTGAGACCCACGGGACCGACGGAGCCCACGGAGACACCGAGGCGCTCGCGCACCTCCTCCGGGCGCGCCGGGCGGGGCTCGGCGCCGAGCGCGCGCGCGAGCTTGCGCTCGTGGAGATTGTGGTCGCCGCGTACGAGGGCGAGAACGGGTGTGTCACCCGTCACGTAGAGCAGGCTCTTGATCATGCCGGCGGGGTCGATCTGGAGCTGCGCCGCCACCTCGGCGATGGTCCGGGACCCGGGCGTGGCGACTTCGCGCGGCCCGGCGTCCTCTGGCATTGAGGCGGGCGACGGGGAGGCGGGCTGCGGCACCCCGCGAGCCAGCTCGACATTGGCTGCGTAGTCGCAGCCCGCGCAGAGGGCGACCTCGTCCTCCCCGGCGGCGCTCGGAGCCATGAACTCGTGCGATCCCGACCCGCCCATCATGCCCGGATCGGAATCCACAACGACGTAGCGGAGGCCGCAGCGGTCGAAGATCTTGCCATAGGCCTGCTTGTGCGCGTTGTACGAGACGTCGAGGGCAGCCTGGTCGGGATCGAGGGTGTAGGAGTCCTTCATGAGGAACTCCCGGGTGCGCAGCACCCCCGAGCGGGGCCGTGCCTCGTCGCGCTCCTTGGTCTGGATCTGGTACCAGATCTGCGGAAGATCGCGATAGGAGCGGATCTCCCGCGCGGCCAGCCACGCCACGACTTCTTCATGCGTCATGCCCAGGCACATGTCGCGCTGGTTCCGGTCCTTGAGGCGGAACATCTCCCCGCCGATGGCGTCCCAGCGCCCCGACTGCTGCCAGATCTCCGCGGGATGCAGCACCGGCATGGTCAGTTCCTGGCCGCCGATGCGATTCATCTCCTCGCGGATGATGGCGTTGACCTTCTCGATGACCCGCAGCCCCACGGGCAGGTAGACGTAGATGCCCGCGGCGAGCTGGCGAACGAGCCCCGCGCGGACCATGAGCTTGTGGCTGATGGCTTCGGCGTCGGCAGGATCCTCGCGAAGCGTGGGAATGAGAGAGCGGGTCCAACGCATGGGGTCTAGAAAGCTCGGAGGGGGGCTCCGCCCCCCTTCCGAAACCTCCCACCGACGCAGTGCGAGCCGGAGGACGTCGCGGGGCTGGGGCCCCGCCGTCCGAGGCGAGCAATCTGAGAATCGCGCCAGCGAAGCCGGCGCTCGAAGCAGAACATTCGTGCTCGCGAGGCCATGGGAATGACTTCGGCAACCTCCTAGGAGACGCCCGGGACCTTGTTGGCTCCGGGCACGCCCGGATCGTAGAGCAAGCGCTTGACGGGTCGGCCGCCCAAGATATGCGACTCGAGGATCTCCTGCAGATCGGATTCCTGCACGCCCGCGTACCACACGTTCTCGGGATACACGACGATCATGGGGCCGTGGCCGCACTGCGAGAAGCACCCCGCCTTGTTGACGCGGACCTCCGCCTGCTTCCCGGCCGCGATCGCGCCCGCGCGAATGGTTTTGACGAACTTCTCCACGTCACCCTGCTGAGGACAGGTCTCCCCCGAGGTGCAGACGAACACGTGGCAGCGATATTGGCCCATGGCCGTCCCCGTCAGCGGAAGAACCGGTGGAAGACGTCGAGTCGCGACAGATCGTTGTAGACCGCGTACACCATCAGCATCATGAGGAGCACGAAGCCGACCTGCTGGGCGATCTCGCGCTTGCGCACGGAGATGGGTCTGCCCAGGACCGCCTCGCACACGAAGAAGAGGAGATGTCCGCCGTCCAGCATGGGCACGGGCAACAGATTGAGCACGGCGAGGTTCACGCTGATGAGAGCCGTGAAGAGCGTGAGATACGGCAGGCCCTGACGCGCCTGCTCACCGGCCGCCGCCGCGATCTGGATGGGCCCGCCGATGTTGGAGGGGGCGAGCTGTACGGTGATCAGCTTGTACATCCCCTTGATGGTGAGCTGCGTCCACTCCCAGGTCTTGAGCACGCCCTCGCGGATAGCGGTGAGTGGATCGGAGCGGACGAACACGGCGCCGACGGCGGGCGCCATCGAGTGGCTGATGCCGATGCGTCCCTTGCCATCGGGGCCAGTGGGGGCGGGCGTGACCGTCAACGTCAGGACCTGATCTCCCCGCTTGACGCCGAGCACGGTCGCCTGGCCCGCCCGTTTGCTGATGCCGTCCGCGAGTTCGTCCCACGACGTGATGGGCTGCCCCTCCATCGAGACGATGATGTCGGCCGGCTTGAGCCCGCCCTTGGCCGCGGCCCCTCCCGGCACGACGTCGCCGATCGTCGCCTGATCCGAGACCGACTGCCGGGCCCCGAGCTCCCAGTAATCCTGCTCATCGCCGAAGATGTCGCGACCGGCGATGCGCTGCGGAGTGACGGCGATCTCGCGCGTGGCCCCTCCGTCGGTGACGGTCAGGCGGAGGCTCCGGCCCTTGCTCGCCTGCACCTGGGTCAGCACCTCATCCCAGTACTGGACGGGACGACCGTCCACGGCGACGATCCGGTCGCCCGGCTTGATCCCCGCCTGCGCTGCCACGCTGCCGTCGGCCACGCGGCCGACTACCGCCGGCACCACGGGACGGCCCCACACCATGAAGGCGAGGGCGGTCAGGAGCACGGCGAGCACGAAGTTCATGCCGGGGCCGGCGAACACGATGAGGAAGCGGACCCAGACGGGCTTGAGGTTGAACGACTTCTTCGGGTCCACCGCGTCGGTCTTGCCACCCTCGAGCGGGTTCTCGTCGTCGCCCATCATCTTGACGTAGCCGCCCATGGGAATCGCCGAGAGGCAGTACTCGGTCTCCTTACCCTTGATGCGCCAGAGAACGGGGCCGAAGCCGATGGAGAAACGCTCGACCCCCACGCCCGACAGGCGCGCCACCACGAAATGGCCCCATTCGTGGATGAGGATGAGGATGCCGATGACGACGACGAACGCGATGACGGTGGTCAACGGACGACCCTCCCGGGCGACCCGGCTGCCGCGGCAGCGGGCAGCCAGCTTTCCACGAGCCGACGCGTCTCGGTGTCCACGTCCACGCACGTCTCGATGCTGTCGAGGGGGCGCGGAGACACGCGGTCGAGGGCGCGGGCGATGAGATCGGCGATCTGGATGAAGCGGACGTGGCCCTTGAGGAAGGCGGCCACGGCGACTTCGTTGGCGGCGTTCAGGATCGCGGGCGCGCAGCCCCCGGCCGAGAGGGCCTCGCGAGCCAGCCGGAGGCACGGGAAGCGCACCGGATCGGGCGCTTCGAAGGTGAGCGCTCCCACCTTGGTCAGGTCGAGCCGCTCGTCGGGCCAGGGCAGCCGGTCCGGATGGTTGAGGGCGTAGAGGATGGGAATACCCATGTCGGCCACCCCGAGCTGAGCGATGACCGAGCCGTCGACGTACTCGACCATGGAGTGGATGATGGATTGCGGATGCACGACCACCTGCACCTGCGAGGACTGCACGTCGAAGAGCCAGCGGGCCTCGATGATTTCGAGGCCCTTGTTCATCAAGGTGGCGGAGTCGATGGTGATCTTGGCGCCCATCTTCCACGTGGGGTGATTGAGCGCGTCCTCGACGGTGACGGAGGCAAGGCCCTCCTGGGGCGTCTGGCGGAAGGGGCCGCCGGAAGCCGTGAGGAGGATCCGGTGCACCTGAGCACGCTTGTGGCCCTCGAGGCATTGAAAGATGGCGCTGTGCTCGGAGTCAACGGGGAGGAGCGGCACCTTGCTCCGGCGCGCCGCGGCCGTCATGAGACTGCCCGCCATGACGAGCGGCTCCTTGTTGGCGATGGCCACGGCCTTGCCGGACTCGAGGGCGGCCATGGTCGGCAGGAGCCCCGCCCCGCCCACGATGGCGGAGAGCACCACGTCGGCGTCGACCTCGCGCGCGAGGGTCTCGAGCCCGCGCGGGCCGGCCAGGATCTCGGGTCGCGGGTGCGGCAGCGCGCGCGATACGCGGTCGATCGCGCGCTCGTCGATCAGCGCGAGGGCCTTGGGCCGGTGGATGCGGCAGAGCTCGACCACCAGATCCGGGCTCGAGCCCCGCGCGGCCAGCCCTTCGATGCGGAAGACGTCGGTGAACTGCGCACACAGCTCGAGGGCGCGCCGCCCCACCGAGCCCGTCGCTCCCAGCACGGTCACCCGCTTCATGCGCTCCACATCCTCCCGTGCGTCACATAGTAGAACAGGGCGGGGGCATTGAAGAGGAGGCCGTCCACGCGGTCGAGCATGCCCCCATGGCCGGGAATGAGCTGCCCGGCGTCCTTGGTGCCGACGCTCCGCTTGAGGGCGGATTCCGCGAGATCGCCGAGCTGCCCGACGACGCCCAAGAGGAGGCCGACGAGCAGCGCGTCCCTCGTGCCGAGCCCCGGAAAGAGCCAGCCCTGCGCCGCGAGCGCGGCCAGCGGCGACCCCACGAGCTGGGCCAGCGCGCCCTCGACCGTCTTGCCGGGGCTGATGCCGGGCGCCAGCTTGTGCCGGCCCACGAGAGAGCCCACCGTATAGGCTGCCGTCTCTCCGATCCACGTCACCCACACGAGGAGCAGCACCCAGTGAAGCCCTTCCGGCAAGGCGCGGAGCAGGATGGTGTGGCCGAGAAGCGCATTGATCCAGGCCAGCCCAAGAAGGGTGACCGCCACCGCCTGCCAGCGCGCGGGACCGGGCTCGGGCCGAGCGAGGCTGAGGGCGAGGACGGCCATGACGGATGCTGTCGCCACGAGGGCTATCCGCTCCGGGGCGAGGAAGCTCGCCGTGAGGAGGGCGCCCAGCACGACGCCGGCGTCACGGAAGACGGGCACGCCCGCCCGCTGGAACATCCGGGAGAACTCCCAGCTCGCGAGGATACCGACGGCCACGATCATGAGATCGAAGGCGAGAGGGACACCTCCCAGCACGATCCAGATGAACAGGGGCAGGAGAACGACGGTGGACAGCGTGCGCTTGGCGAGCCCGCTCCACCGGGAGGTCGCGGGCCGCTCGAGCGGCGTGGGCAGCGGCATGCCGTGCGCCCCGGGCATCAAACCCGCCCGAAGCGGCGGTCGCGCTGCTGGAAATCGGCCACGGCCAGGTACAGGTCGCGCGGCTCGAAGTCCGGCCAGCGAGTGGGCGTCACCCAGAGCTCCGTGTAGGCGATCTGCCAGAGCAGGAAGTTCGACAGCCGCATCTCGCCGCTCGTGCGGATGAGGAGATCCGGGTCGGGAACGCCGTCCGTGTAGAGGGCCCGGCCCAGGCGCACCTCGTCGATCTGCTCCGGGCCGAGTCGGCCTTCGGCGACATCACGCGCCAGACGTCGGCAGGCATCGACAATCTCGTCCCGCGCTCCATAGTTGAAGGCCATGAGCAGGTTGAGGCCCGTGTTGGCCGCGGTCGCTTCCACGACGTGGTCGATGCGACGCTGCACTTCGGCGGGCACCCCATTCGGACGTCCGATGACGCGGAAGCGGACGCTGCGCGCCATGAGCTCCGGCAGCTCGCGATCGATCGACCGCTCGAGCAGGCTCATGAGCGTGGAGACCTCGTGGCTCGGGCGGTTCCAGTTCTCTGAGGAGAAGGCGTAGAGCGTCAGGTACTCGATGCCGACTTCGCCCGCCGCCCGCACGACGCTGCGCACGGACTTGACGCCCTCGCCGTGGCCAGCCACGCGCGGGAGTCCGCGGGAGGTCGCCCATCGACCGTTCCCATCCATGATGATGGCAACGTGTCGGGGCAATGGGCGGGACAGGACCCGCTCGCGGAGCTCCCGCTCTCCGAGCGTGGAAAGCTCCGGCGCCGTCACGCCTGACTTGAGAGGCATGCTCCTCACAGTTTACGTGACGGCGCAGACGAATTCCACGTAAAACCGCCCCGCGAAACGCAAAAGCAAGAATCAGATCGCCAGGATCTCCTGCTCCTTCTTCTTGGCGAGCTCCTCGACCTTGCCGATGAACTTGTCGGTGGCCTTCTGGATGGCGTCGTGGCCGCGCCGCTCGTCGTCCTGCGACACCTTCTTGTCCTTGGCCATGCCCTTGAGCTTGTCGTTGGCCTCCCGGCGGACGTTGCGAATAGCCACGCGGGCGTCCTCCGCGTACTTGCCGATGGTCTTGGCGAGCTGCTTCCGCCGCTCCTCGGTCAGGGTCGGCATGGTGAGGCGCAAGACCTTGCCGTCGCTCGAGGGCGTGATGCCGATGTCGGACTTCAGGATGGCCTTTTCGATGTGGCCGAGCTGAGAGGCGTCCCACGCCTGGATCATCAGGGTCTTGGAATCGGGCACGGACAGCGAGGCGAGCTGGTTGATGGGCGTCAGGTTGCCGTAGGCCTCGACGCGGAGGTTGTCGAGGAGCGCCGTGCTCGCGCGCCCCGTGCGCACCCCCGCGAACTCGCGGCTCAAGAGATCGAGCGCGGCCTGCATTCGAGTCTCCAGATCTTTCACGACCTGTTGCATGGCTCTATCCCTTGGGCGGCACCGCGTCGTTGGTCACGACCGAGCCTACCGCCTCCCCGGCCACGATGCGCCGGATATTGCCGCGTGTCGTGAGGTCGAACACCACGATGGGCAGCTTGTTGTCCATGCAGAGCGAGATGGCCGTGGTGTCCATCACCTCGAGACCTCGGTTGAGGGCCTCGATGTATCCGACCCGCTCCAGCTTGACGGCCTTGGGATCTTTGAGGGGGTCGGCAGTGTAGATACCGTCCACTCGCGACGCCTTGAGGAGGGCTTCCGCGCCGATCTCCACGGCGCGAAGGGCGCCCGCAGTGTCCGTGGTGAAGAACGGGTTGCCCGTGCCCGCCGCGAAGACGACCACACGCCCCTTCTCGAGATGCCGCATGGCGCGGCGCCGGATATACGGCTCGGCGACCGCGCGCATCTCGATGGCCGAGAGCACCCGCACGGGCACCCCCGCCTTCTCGATGGCGTCCTGCAGGGCCAGGGCGTTGATGACGGTGGCGAGCATACCCATGTAGTCCCCGGTGGCGCGGTCCATGCCGCCCGCGCTCGCCGCGATCCCGCGAAACATATTGCCGCCGCCGATGACGATGGCCAGCTGCACACCCATCTCGACCACCTCGCGGATCTCCTCCGCGATGCGGTTGATCGTCTCCGGCTCGATGCCGTAGCCTTGCCGACCCGCCAGCGCCTCGCCCGAGATCTTGAGGAGGACTCGTCGGTAGGGGACGGCGCCGGCCTCGGCCATGGAGCCTAGTCCGCTCCGACCTGGAAGCGCGCGAAGCGCTTGACCACGATGCGCTCGCCCATCTTGCCCGTGGCGCCGTCGACCATGTCCTTGATCCGGGTCTTGCCCGTCTCATCCCTCACGAAGGGCTGCTCGAGGAGGCAGGTCTCCGCGTAGAACTTCTCGAGCTTGCCCTCGATGATCTTGTCGATGACCTGGGGCGGCTTCTTCTGGTCGGCCATCTGCTCCAGGTAGATCTCCCGTTCCTTCTCCACGACCGCCCCCGGCACCTGCTCCCGCGAGATGTACGTGGTGGTGGGCAGGGCGGCGACCTGCACGGCGAGGTCCTTGACGAGCTGCTGGAAGTCGGGGGTGCGGGCGACGAAGTCCGTCTCGCAGTCGACCTCGATCAGGACCCCCATCTTGCCCGTCTGATGGATGTAGGCGTGAATGAGGCCGTCTCTGGCCTCGCGGTGCTGCTTCTTCGCCGCGTCGGCCAGTCCCTTCTTGCGCAGGTGCTCCACCGCCCCCTCGACCTCGCCCTTGGCGGCCTCGAGGGCAGCCTTGCAGTCCATCATGCCCGCCCCGGTCAGGTCCCGGAGCTTCTTGACGTCTTCGGCGGAGTAGGCCATGCGCGAGACCGTTCCTCAGGCCTGGGCCGGCGCTTCGGCCGCGGCCGCCATCTCGGCTTCCGTCACCACGGGCAGATCGGGAGAGGCGGGAATCTCCGCAGCCTCCGCCGCTTCCTTGGCCAGCGTGCCCGCGCCTTCCAGCACGGCGTCGGCGATGCGGGAGGTGATGAGTCTCACGGAGCGGATGGCGTCGTCGTTGCCGGGAACGGGATAGTCGATTCCCGTGGGATCGCAGTTGGTGTCCACGATGGCGATGATGGGAATGGCGAGGCGCTGCGCCTCCTCCACCGCGATCGTCTCCTTCTTCGGGTCGATCACGAACACGGCGGAGGGCAGCCGGTCCATGTTCTTGATTCCCACCAGGGTGTGCTGGAGCTTCTCGCGCTCGCGCTCGAGCACGATGACTTCTTTCTTGGGCAGCCGATCGTACTCGCCCGTCTCCTTCATCTCGTCGAGCTTCTTGAGCCTGGCGATGGACTTGCGGATGGTGGCGAAGTTCGTCAGCGTCCCGCCCAGCCAGCGATGATTGACGTAGTACATGCCGCAGCGGCCGGCCTCCTCGAGCACGGTCTCCTGGGCCTGCTTCTTGGTGCCCACGAAGAGCACGGTCCCCCCGCCCGCCGCGAGGTCGCGCACGTACGCGTACGCTTCACGGAACTTCTTGAGGGTCTTCTGCAGGTCGATGATGTAGATGCCGTTGCGCTCCCCGAAGATGTACTTCTGCATCTTGGGGTTCCAGCGCTTGGTCTGGTGGCCGAAGTGCACGCCGGCCTCCAGCAGCTCCTTCATGGTCAGTGCCGCCATCTCACTCTCCTCGTTCGGTTGGCCTCCGATCGCGAGCGGCAGGGCTCGATTCGCCCCCGCGCTCTCCCGACAGCTCATTCAGCCCTCGCCTCGCCGCGCCCGGTCCCTCACGGGGCTCGATCACGTCTCAGCTCGAAGCTCATTCAGCACTGCAGCCGGGCACCGAAGCTCGCGATCGTGCGAGTTAACTGCGTGTTGCTCAGGTCGTGTATTTCCCGTTCAGGCGCACGTACTCCTCGCTCAGGTCCGATGTCCACACGCGGTCCTGACCGCGGCCGAGGCCGAGGTCGATGCCGATCATGTATTCCGGCTCCGCCATCAGCGCCCGAATCTTCTCGAGGCGGGCCCCGCTCCTGAGCGTTCCCTTCTCGACCAGCACCTCGTCGCCGAATCGGATGGACACCCTGTCCTGGGCCACCCGGGCCACCGACTTGCCGAGCGCCATCATGATACGCCCCCAGTTGGGATCGGCGCCATAGATGGCCGTCTTGACGAGCGGCGAGTTCGCCACCGCGCGAGCGGCCAGGAGGGCCTCGCGCCTCGTCCGCGCCCCGCTCACCGCCACCTCGACGAGCTTGGTGGCGCCTTCACCGTCGGCCACCAGCATGCGGGCCAGGCGGGCCGCCACGGCCTCGAGTCCACGCGCGAACTCGCGCAGGCCGCGGCTGCCCCGCTCGAGGGGGGCGTTCTCGGCGAGCCCATTCGCGAGCACGGCCACCGTGTCGCTCGTGGATTGGTCGCCGTCCACCGTGATCCGATTGAAGGAGACGTCAGCGGTCCGCTTCAGCACGCGCGGCAGGGCATCAGCCGACACCATGGCATCGGTGGCGAGGAAGCAGAACATCGTCGCCAGGTGTGGCTCGAGCATGGCCACGCCCTTGGCGATGCCTCCGATGGTGATGGGGCGCCCGCCGACATCGAGCCGGAGGGCCGCCTCCTTCGGCCGCGTGTCGGTGGTCATGATCGCCTCGGCCGCGCTGCGGCCACCCTGCGGAGTAAGTCCCTTCACGAGCTTCGGCAGGGCGCCGCGGATCTTGTCCATGGGGAGAGGCTGGCCGATCACGCCGGTGGCGGCAATCAGCACCTGGCCCGGCTTGATCCGCAGAAGCTCGCCCACCGTCTTCGTCATCTCGCGGGCGTCCTTGATTCCCTGTTCGCCCGTACACACGTTGGCGCATCCGCTCGACGCCACGATCGCCTGAGCCCGACCGTCCCGAATGTGCTCCTGGGAGACGAGGACGGGAGCGCCCTTGACCTGGTTGGTGGTGAAGACGGCGGCGGCGCGGGCGGGAGCCGAGGAATAGATCAGCGCGAGATCCTTCTTGCCGCTCGGCTTGATCCCCGCGGCCATCCCCGAGGCCAGGATGCCGGGGACGGCCGTGATGCCTCCGTCGAGCCATTGCATGTCGGTCATGCGCACCCTACGGGTACACGGGCGGCGCTTCGAGGCCCGTCCGCTCGTCCCACCCCATCATGATATTGAGGTTCTGGATGCCATTAGCGGAGCCGCCCTTGCCCAGGTTGTCGAGGGCAGAGACACACACCGCGCGGCCGGTGCGCGGATCGGATACCACGGTGACGTCGCAGAAATTGGAGCCGACCACCGCGCGCGTGGTCGGGCGCTCGCCCTCGGGGACCACGCGCACGAAGGGCTCGCCGGCGTAAAACTCGCGGTACAGGGCGAGGAGGTCACCCGACCCCGCGCTCTTGGTCAGCGGCACCGAGGCCGTGGTGAAAAGCCCGCGGTTCATGGGCAGAAGATGGGGCGTGAAACCCACCACCACGGGCTGGCCTGCCAGCGCCGAGAGCTCCTGCTCGATCTCCGGCGTGTGGCGGTGCGTTCCGATGCCATACGCCTGCACGTTCTCGTTCGCCTCGGTGTAGAGGTACATGGGCTCCACCTTCCGTCCCTGCGCCCCTGCCCCCGTCACCCCCGACTTGCCGTCGACGACGATGCCCTCGCCGCGACCGAGCCCGCTCTTGATGAGGGGCGCCGTGGCGAGTACCGCGCCCATCGGATAACAGCCCGGATTGGCCACGAGCGACGCCGTGGCGATGGCCTTGCGGTGAAGTTCGGGCAACCCGTACACGGCTTCCGCAAGCCCTACCGCATCGATGTGATCGGCCTTGTACCAAGTGCCGTAGAGTGCGGCATCGCGCAGTCGGTAGTCCGCGGAGAGGTCGATGACCTTGCGCCCCTGCCCGCGCAGGATGGGCACGGCGCGCTGGGATTCCATGTGGGGGAGGGCGAGGAACACGACGTCAGCCTGGTCCGCCAGACGAGAAGGGTCGAGCTCACTCATAGTCAGACCGGAGAGGCCCCGCAGATGTGGGAACACGCGATCGAGGCGCTCGCCCGCGAGCCGCTCCGAGGTGACCGCCGTGAGCTGGACCTTGGGATGAACGGAGAGGAGGCGAAGGAGCTCCGCCCCCATGTAGCCGCTCGCGCCCGCAACCGCCACGCGCAGCACGGCGCCTACCGCTTGGAGTACTGGAACTTGGAGCGGGCGCCCGGCTGGCCGTACTTCTTGCGCTCTCTCATGCGCGGGTCGCGCGTGAGGAGCCCGGCCCGCTTGAGGGTCGGGCGCAGGTTGACGTCGAATTCGAGAAGGGCCCGCGCGATGCCATGACGGACGGCCCCCGCCTGTCCCGTCGGCCCGCCGCCGCCCACGTTGATGGTGGCGTCGAATTGCCCGACGGTATTGGTCAGCTGGAGCGGCTGCGCGATGATCATGCGCAGCGTCTCCCGCGGGAAGTAGTCCTCGAAGGGACGCCGGTTGACGAGGATGCGCCCCGGGCCGGGTCGCAGCCACACGCGCGCCACCGAGGTCTTCCGCCGTCCCGTTCCGTAAAACTGCGTTGCTGCAGCCATGTGCTCTCCTCTCGAATCCCGGCGGGAAACCTTGAACTAGGCCTTGTTCCGGCTGCCCACGGTCAGCGGCTCCGGCTTCTGCGCGGCATGCGGGTGATCGGTGCCTTTGTAGACCTTGAGCTTGCGAGCCATGGCGCGGCCGAGGCGGCCCTTGGGCAGCATGCCCTGAATGGCCCACTCCACGACTCGCTCAGGATGGCTCTTGAGCATGCGCTCGGCGCTGACTTCGCGGAGGCCTCCGATGTACCCCGAGTGCCACCGATAGATCTTGTCCGTCAGCTTGCGCCCGGTGAGATGGATCTTCTCGGCGTTGATCACCACGACGTGATCTCCCATGTCGAGATGCGGCGCGAAGGTCGGCTTGTGCTTCCCCCTCAGGACGTGAGCCACCTGACTGGCCAGTCGGCCCAGCACCTTGCCCTGGGCGTCGACCAGGAACCATTTCCGCTCTATCGCGTCTTCCTTTGCCATCACGGTCGCCATGGTCCGAGCCCTCTTCCCGCTTAGAAGTCAGCTACTTGGAGATCACTGATACGTAAATTGGCAACGGGTAATCCTATAGGAGATTGCTTTGAGAGTCAACCGCGCTCAGGGTCCGGGTACTTGTCCGCTACCCGGGCCGCGTCTTGTCCGGCCAGGGGCAAAGCGCGAGGACCGGACAACGCGGGCACTCGGGTCTGCGGGCATGGCACGTGCGCCGCCCGTGAATGATCAAGAGATGAGTGGCCTGGATCCACTTGGGCCGGGGCAGGAGAGCGCAGAGCTCATCGTGGATCTTCTCCGCGTCATCCGCCCGAGTGAATCCGAGACGCTGTGAGACACGCGTCACGTGCGTATCGACGGCGACGGCGGGAATGCCGAAGGCATTGCCGAGGACGACATTGGCTGTCTTCCGTCCCACGCCGGGCAGCTCCACGAGCTCGGCGAGGGTGCGCGGGACCTCTCCCCCGTGACGCTCGACGAGGGCCTGGCCCATGCCCATGAGCGAGCGCGCCTTGGCCTTGAAGAAGCCCGTCGAATGGATCTCTTTCTCGAGCGTCGCCGGCTTCGCGCGTGCCCAGTCCTCGGCGTTGCGGTAGCGTCGAAAAAGCGTGCTCGTCACGGCATTCACGCGCTCGTCGGTGCACTGCGCCGAGAGAATGGTGGCGGCGAGCAGCTCGAGGGCATTGGCGAAGCGGAGCTCGATCCCCGCGGTGGGATAGGCCCGCGCCAGCCGGGTCAGTATCTTTGCCGCGCGCGTCTTCTTCGCCTGCGCTGATTCGGGCATGGGGTGAAGGTCTCAGCCGAGGGCCGCGCGGATCTCGGCAATGCGCCGGCGGACCTCGTCGAGGGGCAGCGCGCGGGGCTCGTGCTCGACGCGCCACACCGGCCCCTGCGGCTCGGGATCACCCTCGAGGCGCGGCACGAGGTGCCAGTGGATGTGCGGCACGAGGTTGCCCAGGAGCTCGTAGTTCATCTTGACCGGGCGATAGACACGCGCCAGCGCCCGAGCGACCCGGGTGACGTCCTCGATCAGGGCCGCGCGCTCGCCGGGATCGAGATCGTAGAGCTCGACGGCATGACGCTTGAGGACCACGAAGACCCAGCCGGGGAAGAACTGGTCCTCGTTGAAGTAGACGCGGCTCGAGGGCAGGTCGGCGACGAAGAGCGGCCCGTTGTCGGAGAGTCGGGCGCACATGAAGCACTCCCCCGTCATCCCTCCCTCTCCGCGAAGTAGCGTCCGATCCGCTCGATGGCCTCCTCGATTCGCTCGAGGGAATTGGCGTAGGAGAAGCGCAGAAATCCTTCGGCACGACGGCCGAAATCGACCCCCGGGGTCACCCCGACGTGCGCGTGCTCGAGGATGTCGAATGCCAACGCTTTCGAATCGGCTCCGAAGCGCTGGGCGTTGGCGAGGACGTAGAAAGCGCCCGTGGGCGGTACCACGACGCCGAGACCGATACGGCGGAGGCCGGCGACCATGGCGTGCCGGCGCTCGTCGAAGATGCGCCGGAAGCGCTCGGCGTCCTCCGAGGCCTCGCGAAGCGCGGCGAGGGCGGCCCACTGGACGAACTCGTTGGTGGAGATGAAGAAGTTGCCATGAGCCGTCTGGAGGGGCCGCATGAACTCCCGCGGGGCGATGAGATATCCAAGCCGCCAGCCCGTCATGGCGTAGGCCTTGGAAAATCCGTTCAGCACGAAGGCACGGTCGGTGTACTCGAGGATGGTGTGCTCTTCACCCTCGTACGTCAGCCCATGGTAGATCTCGTCGGAAATCGCCCAGGGCCCGAGCCCGCCCACGGCCCTCAAGCGCTCCGCCGGCATGACGGCCCCCGTCGGATTCGCGGGCGAGTTGACGAGCGCGGCCTTGGTCCGCGGTGTCACGAGCGCGGCGAGCTCGTCGGTCCGGCACTGGAAGCCTTCGGCCTCGAAGGTCGCCGCGAAGATCGGCTCTCCGCCGGGATAGCGGATGAGGTTCGGGTAGACGGCGTAGTGCGGGTCCGTGAGCAGGACGCGATCGCCGGGATCCAGGAGCGTGGAGAACAGGAGGAGCATGGCAGGAGAGGTCCCGGCGGTGACGAGGACCTGGTCGGGCGAGACCGTCACGCCGTAGCGCGCAAGGTAATGCTCCGCGATGGCCTCGCGCAGGGGCACGAGCCCGAGGCTGTGCGCGTACCGGGTCCGGCCGTCCTTGAGGGCCTTCTCGGCCGCTTCCCGGATTACGGGCGGCGTGTCGAAATCGGGCTCGCCGAACTCGAGGTGGATGATGTCGGCACCCTGCCGCTCCAGCTCCTGGGCGCGCTGGAAAACCTCGACGGCCAGGAAGGGGGCGATGGAGCCCGCGCGCCTGGCGATCACGACGAGGCGCTCGGCCGACGGGCGAGCCGCCGGCGCGCGGCCAGGATCTGCCGGACCATGTGGGGCCCATCGCGGAAGACAGTGACCTTGGAGCCCGGCTGGTCGGCCCAGTTGACGGCGACCTCGGTCACCCGGTAGCCGCGCCTCTGCGCGAGGAGCAGGAGCTCGACATCGAAACCGAAGCCGATCGTCTCGAGCTCACCAAAGAGCACCGTAGCCACCTCGGCCCGGAAGAGCTTGAAGCCGCACTGCGTGTCCGCCACGTCGGGCAGTCCGAGGCGCCGGACGAGGAAGTTGAACACCTCACCGGAGAGCTTCCGGTGCAGACGAACCTGGCGAGTGACGGAAGGATCCCGGAGCGCCCGCGAGCCCACGGCGATGTCGGCGCCCGCCAGGATGGCGGCCTCGAGGCGCTTGAGCTCCCCGATGGGCGTGGCGCCGTCGGCATCGGCCATGAGGCGGAGCTCACCGCGGGCGGCAAGCATCCCGGCGCGGACGGCGAAGCCCTTGCCGTGGTTCACGGCCAGGCGATGCAGGGTGACCGCGGGGTGCCCCGCCTGCGCCTCGAGCACGTGCGTCGCGGTGCCATCGCTGCTGCCGTCGTCGACCACGAGCACCTCGTACGATCGGTCCAGCCCTTCGAAGTACGCCACCACCTCGTCGAGATACGCGGGCAGACGCCGCGCTTCGTTGTACGCAGGAATGATCACGGACCAGCCAGGGATGCCCGCGGACGGCACGCGCGCTACGCCCAGATGGACGCGTCGGCGCGGGGACGGCGGCGAGCCACCCCCGTCTTGTGGGCGGCGCGCGCGACCTCGCGGGCGACGGCGGGAGCGACCTGCTTGTTGAACACGCTCGGGATAATGTACTCGGGCCCCAGCTCGCTCTTCCCCACGCACGAAGCGATGGCGTGCGCCGCCGCCAGCTTCATCTCGTCGTTCACGAGCCGCGCGCGGATGTCCAGGAGCCCGCGGAAGAATCCGGGGAAGCAGAGCACGTTGTTGATCTGGTTGGGATAGTCGGAGCGCCCGGTGGCCATCACGCGCACGTGACGCTCGGCCTGTTCTGGCTGGATCTCCGGCACGGGATTCGCCATGGCAAACACGATGCGGTCGCGCGCCATCCGCTTGACGTCGCGGAGGGCGAGGACCCCGGGGACGGAGAGCCCGATGAAGACGTCGGCGTCCTTGAGTGCCTCCGGCATCTTGCCCTTGACGTTCTGTGGATTGGTCGCCTCGCTGACCCACGTCTTCATGAAGTCCATGCCCACCGTTCGCCCACGATGAATGGTGCCATGCTCATCCACGCCGATGATCTGCCGGACACCCAGGGTCATGAGCATCTTGATGACGGCCGTGCCGGCCGCGCCCACCCCGCACACGGTCACCTTGAGCCGTCGCGGGTCCTTCCGGACGATCTTCAGCGCGTTGAGGAGCGCCGCCACCACCACCACCGCGGTGCCGTGCTGATCGTCGTGAAAGACCGGGACGTCCAGTTCCTTGCGGAGGCGCGCCTCGATCTCGAAGCAGCGAGGGGCGGAGATGTCCTCGAGGTTGACGCCCCCGAAGGCGGGAGCGATCAGCTTCACGGTCTCGACGATCTTGTCGGGATCCTTGGTGTCCAGGCAAATGGGGAAGGCGTCCACGCCGGCCAGCTCCTTGAAGAGCATGGCCTTGCCCTCCATGACGGGCATGGCGGCCAGGGGTCCGATGTCACCCAGCCCGAGCACCGCCGTGCCATCGGTCACGACGGCGACGCTGTTCTGCTTGATCGTCAGCGAGAATGCCCGCTGTGGATCCTCCTTGATGGCCAAGCTGACTCGCGCCACCCCCGGGGTGTAGGCCATGGAGAGATCGTCGCGCGTGCGGATCGGCACCTTGCTCCTGACCTCGATCTTGCCGCCAAGATGCATCAGGAAGGTCCGGTCGGAGATGTTCGAGATCTTGACCACGGGAAGCTTGCGGAGCTTGTCGATGATACGCTGGCCGTGCTCGCTGTCGCGGGCCTTGATGGTCATGTCCCGGAAGACCCGGTCGCCCGTCATCTCGACCAGGTCCACGGCACCGATGTCCCCACCGGCCTTGCCTATGACCGAGGTGACACGCCCGAGCATACCGGGGCGGTTCAGGATGCCCATCCTGACCGTAAAGCTATAGGAAGCGCTGGGGGCAACAGCCATGGGTCGAGGTGTAGTCAAACTCCAGTAAGATTGGACTTTTTACGATACGGCCCGGGCTCGGTCCCTGTCAACCAAATTCCCGAGGTTTGAGGTGGGGCGCCGATTGACCCTGGGCTCGCCACCGTGTTATCCCACGCGCATGGCGTGGACCCTGGCGCTCCGGTGCCTCGCGATCGCCTGTCTCTCCGCCTCCCCCGCCCTTGCCGAGACTCCACGATGGGTGACGGTATCAAGCCGATGCTTCGTCTCCGTCGACGTCGACTTCGCGCCCGGCGCATTCAGCGGCCTCGGTCGAGAGGTCTCCGGCGAGTTCCAGGCCAATCCGCGGAATCTGAGTGACGGAGTCAGCGGCCAACTGACGGTGAGGGTCGCGAGCCTCAGCACGGGGCTGGATGGGAGGGACAAGGAGATGATGAAGGCCCTGGCCGCCGAGAGATATCCGACCATGGCCTTCGTCATCCAGGCCGTGAGCGTCTCGTTCCCCTCAGTCAGCGAGCACACCGACGTGCTATTGACCATCCAGGGGCGGCTCACCATCGCCGGCGTCGATCGCGTCAAGCGCTTCTCGGGCCGCGTTCGGTGGAAGGATCACCGGCTCTGGGTGCGGGGTGAGACGCGCTTCAAGATGACTGACTTCGGTATCAAGCCGCCCACGTATCTCCTCTTGAGCGTGAAGGACGAGGTGGGCGTGGGCTTTGATCTCCTGCTCGATCCGAAGGACGGATCGCTCCAGGCGCCCCCGCCAAGGCCGGCGCCGGTATCGCCGACGCGGCCCCCCGAACCAGGGCCCGACCTCCCCTAGCGCGCGCGGCCATCGAGGTCAAAGGCAAGCGCGTCTCGTTCCGTTATCGGGGCCGAGACGCGCAGCCCTCAGCCCTCGTAATCTTCATAAGGCCGCGGCTGGTGTGAATAAAGGTTTCACTCCGTGCGTCCCTTGAAAAACGCGGGATTACGGAACAATTGGCATCCTGCCGACGTTTCGTTCTCGGAAGCCAGGCCCTGAAGCTTCCGCCTGAAACTTTCGGATGTCCGGTCGCGTCTAAACAATTGATAAGGGGCCTCTCCAGGCGCGAGACCCGGGGAGGCAGCGAGGAGCGTGATAAACCATGACGTTCAGGGAAGCCGACGAAGCGGTAACCGCCGCGATGATCTCGAGCGGTGCGGGCGCGCAGTCAAAGGTCAAGATCCGGTCAAAGCTCCGCCACGACGGACTCCCCAAGCTCAAGGCCGTGGCCGAGCCCATCGCGCCTGAGATCGAGGAGGAAGAAGCGGGGCGGCCAGTGATCCTGGAAGAGACCCCAGCCCTCTCGGAGGAAGCTCTCCGTCCCGGCGCCACGTCGGGCGAGGATCCGGTCCGCCTGTATCTCAAGGAGATCGGCAAGGTGCGCCTGCTCACGGCGGAGCACGAGGTCGCGATCGGTCGACGGATCGAGGCGGGTCAGATCCAGCTCCGCCGTGCGCTCGCTGGCATTCCGATGGCGACGGCCCGGCTGCTCGGATTGGCCGACCTGATTCGCCGGCAGGAGATGGCTCTCGACGAGGTCATCCTGCTGCCCGACGGTGTCGAGCCCAAGCCGGAGGAGGTCAAGCCGCTCCTCGCCGCTTTCGCGAGGATCCGGCGTCTCGAGCGCGAGATCGAGCGGCTCGAGCTGGCCCTCGCCGATCGGCGCCGCGGCAAGACCACGCGCGCCAACTACCACAAGTGGATCGCGCAGAACCGTGCGTCGATCCAGGGTGTCGTCGAGAAGCTGCCCCTCAAGCCCGCTCTCGTGGACCGGGTGGTGGCAGATATTCGACGGCAGGCCAAGCGCCTCGCCGAGCTCAAGACCCCGAGGGAAGTGCGCGAGCTCGAGGCCCAGATCGGCCTGGGGAAGAAGGCCCTGCAGTCCGCGCTCCACGAGATCGAGGGGCATGACCGAGTGGTGCGTCAGGCCAAGCGCGAGCTCATGGAGGCCAACCTGCGCCTCGTCGTCTCGGTGGCCAAGCGCTACCTGGGAAGCGAGCTCACCCTGCTCGACCTCGTCCAGGAAGGCAACATCGGGCTCATGAAGGCGGTGGACCGCTTTCAGTACCGGCGCGGTTTCAAGTTCTCGACCTATGCCACCTGGTGGATCCGCCAGGCCATCACGCGGGCGATCGCCGACCATTCCCGGACCATCCGCATCCCAGTCCACATGGTCGAGACGCTCAATCGCATCGCCCGGGTCAACCGGAGCATGGTCAATGACCTGGGCCGCGAGCCCACGCCCGAGGAGCTGGCCCAGAAGACGGGCGTGCCCGCGCGCAAGGTCCGGCTCATCCTGGAGTCCTCGCGTAAGCCGCTGTCGCTGGAGACGCCGATCGGAGAAGACTCCGAGCTCGGGGATTTCCTCGAGGACAAGAGCGCCGAGTCCCCGAACGAGACGCTGATCACGCAGGACCTCACGACCCAGGTCGAGCGGGCGCTCAGCACGCTCAGCCCCAAGGAGAAGGAGATCCTCCGGCTGCGCTTCGGCATCGGCGAGGAAGGCGAGCACACGCTCGAAGAGGTGGGCCGGCGCTTCTCGGTGACGAGAGAGCGTATCCGCCAGATCGAGACCAAGGCCCTCCGCAAGCTGCGCCACCCCCTGCGGGGCCGGGCCCTCAAGGCCTTCGTCGAGAACTGATTCCCCGCCCGCCGTCCGCGGAGACCCCGCGGGCGGCGGGCTGTCCCATCTCCGGCCGGGCCATGCGGGCGAGCCGCGCCATCGGTCCTGGCACCCACCAGTTCCACGTCCCCATGAGTCGCATGGTCGCGGGGACCAAGAGGGCCCGCACGACCGTGGCGTCGAGGACGACCGCGATGCCTATCCCCACCCCCACGGCCTTGATGATCACGGAATCAGCCAAGGCGAAGGCAAAGAAGACCGCGGCCATGATCGCGCCCGCCCATGTGATGAGCCGTCCCGTCCGTTCGAGCCCCGCGCCCACCGCCAGGATGTTGTCGCCCGTCCGCTCGTATTCCTCTCGCACGCGGCTCAAGAGCAGCACCTCGTAGTCCATGGAGAGCCCGAAGATCAGGCAGAACATGATGATGGGCGTGGCGGTCTGGATCGACCCGGGCGTGAAGTCGAGCCAGCGGGAGAGATGCCCGTCCTGGAAGATCCACACGAGGGCACCGTAGGAGGCGCTGATGGACAGCAGGTTGACGATGACGGCCTTGAGGGGCAGGAGCACCGAGCCCAGGAGGACGAGGAGCGCCGCGTAGGTGGCCACGACCACGAGGGCGATGGCGAACGGCGCATTGCGCTGCACGACACCCATGAAATCGAGATCGAAGGCGGTGGCGCCGGTGATCAGGACCTCGCCGTCCACGGGCGGGTGCGAAGCGCGAATGGCGCGGACGAGGGCGCGCGCCTCGTCGCTGCCTGGGGAGTGCGATGTGGAGACCGCAAGGACCATGATGCGCTCCCCGACCATCCGGGATACGGCCTCTTGCATCTCCGACGGCCACATGGCCTGCGGGATCTTCACGAACCGCTGATAGTCCTCGCGGCTCATGTCCGGGGACAGGTCGAGCAGGCTTCGCACCGCGGTCACTCCGGGGAGCTTCACGAGCCAGTGGCTCAGGTCATAGACCTCGCCCACGCGCGGAGGCGAGAGGGGCGACCCCTCCCGGTAGCTCAGCACCACGATGATGGGCGTCTCGTCGTCACTCGGGAACTCCCGCGCGAGAAGCTCGGCCCCGCGGCGCGCCTCCGCCCACCGGGGCAATGCCGTGACATCGCCCGCGCCCAGCCGGATATGCAGAAAGGGTTGCCCCAGGAGGAGAAGCAGGGCCGCCGCGGGCAGGAAGAATCGCCACGGGTGTGTCATGACGAGCGCGGCCAGGCGATGCCAGAATCCCGAGCCGTCGCCCAGCCCGAGGAAGCCGAGGCGGGGTAGCGACAGGGCATTCACGTGCGGGCCAAGGATGGCGAGGGCGGCGGGCAGGAAGGTCAGCCCGTAGAGCACGGACAGCGCGACCACGATGGTCCCCGCCAGCCCCAGCGACCCGATGTTGCCGAGGCCGAGCGCGAGCATGCCGAGAAGCCCGATGGCCACCGTGACCCCGGAGAAGAGAATGGCGCGCCCCGTCGTCGACATGGTGCGGGCGAGGGCCTCGGGAACCGGCCGCCGCCCGATCTCCTCGCGAAAGCGGTTCACGATGAACAGCGAGTAGTCGATGGCGACGCCGAGCCCGATCATGGTCACGATGTTCGGGGCATAGGCCGAGACGGACATGTGGCGCGCAAGCAGCTCGGTCCCCGCGATGCCGCCGATCATGGCCAGCACGCCCACGCCGAGAGGGAGAAGGGCGGCCACCACCGAGCCGAAGGCCAGCAACAGGAAGACCACGACCACGGGAAGGATCACGAGCTCGGCTCGCGTGAGGTCGCGCTTGGCGACCTCGACGAAGTCGTGGTTGATGGCCAGCATGCCTGCCCCGACCACCTCGAGAGTCCGTGACTGCACCTTGGCGCGGAGAGAGGCGTACACCTCGGGCGACACGGAGGAGAATCCGAGGGTGACCAGGCCCGACGCGCGGACGGCAAGCTCGACCAGGACCCGCGCGCGATGGCCATCGCGCGAGAGCATGGCCGGGTCCGGCGGACTCACATCGTACGGGGTGCGGACGCGCGCCACGCGCGGGTCGGCCTTGAGCGGGGCCAGGGCCCGCTGCACCTCGTCGCGGAACGCGCGGTCGGTGGCACGCAGGGTGGCGCTGCTCAGGATGAGCTCGAACGAGACGGGCTGTCCCGGGAGCTGCCGGGCCATCAGGGAGGCCGCCCGACCGGATTCCGTCGTCGTGAGCATGGTGCCGGCTTCGAGCTGGGCGCCCTGGATCAGAATGACGGAGGCCGGCGCGAGCGAGAGGGCGGAGGCGGCAAGGAGCCACCAGCGGAAGCGGTACACCCACCGGCCCCACGCACCCAGCATGTCGCTCATCGTGGTCCAGCCTCCCGCGGCGTGTCGCCGGAGAGACACCGACCGCCGGCGTGCTCATACTGTAACAGAGAGAACCAGCCTCCCGCTGGCCGAGAAGCCTGATCGGCGTTAGACTGCCCCCGTCGCAAAACCGCCCCGACCTCAAGGAGGCTGCCCATGAATATCGGCGTGTGCATGTTCTTCACCGATTACGCGATTCGCATCGACGAGCTTGCCCGCGAGGCAGAGGCGCGCGGCTTCGAATCGCTCTGGGTGCCCGAGCACACTCACATCCCGACGAGTCGCCGGACCCCGTTCCCCGGCGGCAGCCAGCTCCCCAAGGAATACGCGCACACCTTCGACCCTTTCGTCTCGCTCATGGCCGCCGCGGCCGCGACCAAGCGACTCCGGATCGGCACCGGCATCTGCCTGGTCATCGAGCGCGACACCATCATCACGGCCAAGGAGGTGGCGAGCCTCGACGCGCTGTCGGGCGGGCGCTTCGAGTTCGGCATCGGGGGAGGATGGAACGCCGAGGAGATGGAGAACCACGGCGCCGTATTCGCCACACGCTTCAAGAAGCTGCGCGAGCAGGTCTTGGCCATGAAGGAGATCTGGACAAAGGACGAGGCCGAGTTCCACGGAAAGTTCGTCAACTTCGACAAGATCTGGTCCTGGCCGAAGCCCGCTCAGAAGCCCCACCCGCCCGTGCTCCTGGGCGGCGAGAGCGCGTACACGCTCCAGCGGGTCGTGGATTTCTGCGACGGGTGGTTTCCGCGCGGGCGGGCGGCCGAGATCATCCTGCCCGCCCTCAAGGACTTGGGTGAGCGCGCCGCCAAGGCGGGGCGCGACATGAAGACCATCTCGGTGTCGGTCTTCGGAGCCAAGCCCGACGAGGCCACGCTCGAGACCTACGCGCAGGCGGGGATCACGCGGGCCATCTTGCGGCTGCCCCCCGAGGGCCGGGACGCGGTGCTGCCGCTCCTCGACCAGTGGAGCAAGTTCGTCAAGAAGTAGGTTCTAGATTGGGATGTCGCGGCCGACCCCTCGTGCGCGCGCCTCGCGCAGCACGAGAGCGGCGGCCGCCACATCCTGCACGGCCACGCCTCCGGACTTGTAGAGCGTGATCTGATCCCTCGAGGTGCGTCCAGGTCGTCGGCCGCTCACCAGCTCTCCGAGCTCGGCGTGGACGTGCCCGGCATCGATGAGCCCGTCCCGGACGGCCCAGAGCAAGTCATTGGCTCCGCTCGGATACGGGGCAAGAGCGGCCGCTCGCGTTTCCACCACCACGAGCGCGTCCCGCACCGTGTCCCCGTCGACTTCCCGGCCCTCCCGATTGAAGCCGACCGAGGTGATGTGCATGCCGGGGGCGACCCATTCTCGACGCACCACGGGCTCGGCGGTATGCGTGGTTGCCGCCACGATGTCCGCCCCCTGCATCGCTTCTCGGTAGGAGCCTGCGGGACGGACCGGGATCCTCAGCTCATCCGCGAGCTCCTGCGCGAGCCGCTCGACGGCGGCCCGATTGCGGCTCGCGATACGGACCTCGCGAACCGGCCGCACGCGCGGGATGGCCCGGGCATGGCTCCGGGCCTGGACGCCGCTGCCCAGCACAGCGAGCACCGCGGCGTCCGGACGGGCGAGGAGGCGCGTGGCGAGCGCCGAGCCCGCCGCCGTCCGCGCCGCCGTGATGTAAATGGCGTCCATGAGGGCGACGGGGGTTCCGGTATCGGGATCGAAAGCGACGATGACACCCTGATGGGTGGGAAGCGTGGACCCGGCATTCCGCGGGAAGAGGGACACGAGCTTGACGGCCAGCGCCTTCGCGGAAGGAAGAAAGGCGGGCATGGCCGCCACCATCCCCTCCTGGCCCGGCACGAGCGCCGCGATCCGCTGGGGCATGGAGGCCGCGCCCGTGCTGGCGTCGACCATGGCGGCCGCCATGGCGTCCACGAGCGCGTCGAGGTCGAGCAGCTCGCGGACCTGAGCTTCCGTGAGGATCAGCATCGCCGGCAGGCTCGCGAGGTAGACCGACTCAAACGGGCATGACTCCGTGCTTCTTCCAGGGGCGCTCCACCTTCTTGGTCGCGGCCATCTCGAGGGCGCGGATGATCACCGGCCGGGTCTCACGGGGATCGATGACGTCGTCGATGAAGGCGCCGCCCGCCGCAATGTACGGGTTGATGAGCTTGCGGAACTCCTCTACCCGCCGCGCGCGCTCCTCCTCGGGATGGGCGGCTGCGGCGATCTCCTTGCGGAAGATGATGTTGGTGCCGCCCTCGGGCCCCATGACGGAGATCTCTGCGGTGGGCCAGGCCACGATGAGGTCCGGCTCATACGCCTTGCCGCACATGACGAAATAGCCCGCGCCATACGCCTTCCGAATCACCACCGTCACCTTGGGCACCGTTGCCTCGCTGACCGCATAGAGCATCTTGGCGCCGTGGCGGATGATACCCTGCCGCTCGACCTTGGAGCCGACCATGAAGCCCGGCACGTCCTGCAGAAAGACGAGCGGGATATGGAAGGCGTCGCACAGCATGATGAAGCGCGCGGCCTTGTCGGCCGCGTCGACATCGAGGGCGCCCCCCAGGACCATGGGCTGATTGGCGAGGATGCCCACGGATCGGCCGCCCAGGCGGGCCAGGCACGTGATCAGATTCCTCGCCCATCCGGGCTTGATCTCGAAGAAGCGCCCTCCGTCGACCACGGCGGAGATCACCTTCTTCATGTCATAGGCGCGGCGCGCGCTGTCGGGCACGATGGAGAGGAGGGCCTCGTCCATTCGATCGGCGGGGTCCTCGCAGGCGACCACGGGCGGCCGCTCGAGATTCGAGGTCGGGAAAAACGAGAGGTATTCCTTGATCGCATCGATGCAGGCCGCGTCGTCGGCTACCTCGAGGTCGGCCACGCCGGAGATCTCCGTGTGCACCTTGGAGCCCCCGAGCTCTTCGGGGGTGATGTCCTCGCCCACCACCGCCTTGACGAGGGGCGGGCCGCCCAGGGCCATGTGGCTCGTCCCCTTGACCATGGGCACGAAGTCAGAGAGGGCCGGGATATAGGCGGTGCCGGCGGCGCCCGGCCCCATCATGGCCGCGACCATGGGAACGACCCCGGACATGATCGACTCATCGCGGAAGAGAAATCCGGACTGGGCGAAGGTCGAGCCGATCGCCTCCTGGATCCGCGCGCCCGCCGAGTCGATCAGCCAGATCATGGGCATGCGCTTGGTGAGGGCGATCTCGCGGGCGCGGTTGCATTTGACCTCGGCCGTGCGCCCCATGGAACCTGCCATCACCGTGAAGTCGTAGGCGATCAGGGAGGCGGGCCGGTCGTTGATCTTTCCGAAGCCCGTGACCACGCCGTCGGCGGGCGTCTCTCTCCCTTGCATCGCTGGTGAGACGTTCGCGTGGGTGGCCAGGAGGCCGATCTCGTGGAAGGAGCCGGGATCGAAGAGCCGGGCGATCCGCTCTCGAACCGTGAGCTTGCCCTCGTCATGCTGCTTGGCGACGGCCGCCGCCCCGCCCATGGCGAGCGCGCGCTCACGACGGGCGCGAAGCTCGTCGACCAGCTCCTTCATTCCCATGGCCGCTCTGCCCCCGCGCCGTCCGATCGCCTCAGGGCCGGAGCTGGCCCGAGGCGATGCGGTAGTAGACGACCATGTCGGTGGACGGCGGCGAGTCCTTGACCATGGTGATCATGGTCGCGAGCTCGCTCCGGTGGTGCGTGGCGTGGTTGACCACGTGCTGGAGCAGCTCCCAGAGCGGCTGGCGGAATGTCACCTTGCCGTCGAGGCCGGTGTGGACGACCACGCGCTGGAGCTCGGACGGAGTCAGCGCGTCTACGAAGCGGCGCTGCTCGTCCTCGAGGCCATCCCAGCGCTTGCGGAGATCGGCCAGGCTCGTGAAGTCCGCGTCACCGAGCAACTTCGCCGGTTTCTTCCCCGTCCAGCGCTCGAGCCAGATCCTGTCGGCCCCGTGGATGTGCGCGAGCATGCCCTTGAGCGAGGGAAAGCTGAACTGCGACCCCAGCGCCCGAGCCGCGGTGTCCTCGCCGAGGCCCGAGACGATGTCGAAGAGCTTGCGATTGCCCCACCAGTGATAGTTCCAGCTGCCCCGGATGAGATCGAGCTCCATGCCGCCCCCTTAGTCGAGGACCGCGACGGTCTCGCCTTCCTGCACGGTCTGCCCCTCGGCCACCTTGATCTCCTTGACCTTGCCGGCCCTCGGCGCCTCCACGGGGATCTCCATCTTCATGGACTCCAGTACGATGACGGGGTCGCCGGCCGCCACGGCGTCGCCGACCTTGCTCGTGATCTGGAAGACCACGCCCGTGATATGCGCCTTCACGTCCTCAGGCATTGAACGCTCCTTGCTCGACGAGTTGGGTATGCACGCGCCCCTCTCGAAAGGCGGCGCTCCGCATGACGCGCAGATGGAACGGGATCGCGGTCTTGACGCCCTCGATCACGAAGGCCTCGAGGGCCGCCTCCATGCGGGCCCTTGCCTCCTCCCGCGTGGCGCCCGTGGCGACCAGCTTGGCCAGGAGCGGGTCGTAGTGTACCGAAACCTGGCAGCCTTCGGTGACTCCGCTTTCGAGCCGGAGGCCGGGTCCTTCGGGAGGGACCCAGCGCACGAGGGTTCCGGGTGACGGCATGAAGTTCCGGGCCGCATCCTCGGCGTAGATGCGGCACTCGATGCTCGCGCCGCGCTGGACGATCTCCTCCTGACGCCAGGTCAGGGGCTCTCCGGAAGCGACCTTCAGCTGCTCCTGGACGAGATCTCGCCCCGTCACTTCCTCGGTCACCGGATGCTCCACCTGGAGCCGGGTATTCATCTCGAGGAAGTAGTACTCCCTGCCCTGGACGATGAATTCCACGGTGCCCGCGTTGACGTAGCCGACGGACGTCGCCCCGGTGACGGCGGCCGCCGTGAGCTGCTCCTTGAGGTCGGAGGTCAGGCTGGGAGCCGGGCTCTCCTCGATGAGCTTCTGATGTCGGCGCTGGATTGAGCACTCGCGCTCGTGGAGGTGCACGACCCGTCCCCGCGCGTCACCGAAGATCTGGACCTCGACGTGGCGGGGCTGGGTCAGATAGCGCTCGACGAAGAGGGCGGGCGCGCCGAAGGCCGCCTGAGCCCGACGCTCGGCCGCGGCATACGATTGCTCGAGGGCGGCCGCATCCGCCACTTTCACCATGCCGATGCCGCCGCCGCCCGCCGCGGCCTTCAGCATGACGGGATAGCCGATCTCTCCGGCCATCCGGCGTGCCTCCTCCGCGGAGCCGACGGGCCCCTCGCTCCCCGGCACCACGGGCACGCCGGCCCGCTGCATCTCGCGCCGCGCGCCCACCTTGTCTCCCATCTGCTGGATGACTCGCCAGGGCGGTCCGATCCAGACGAGACCCGCCTCCTCGCAGGCCTTGGCGAAGCGCCAGTTCTCGGAGAGAAAGCCGTAGCCGGGATGAATGGCCTGGGCGCCGCGCTCGCGGGCGGCCGTCAGGATGCGCTGCCCGTCGAGATAGCTCTCCCGCGCGGGGGCGGGGCCGATGAGCACGGCCTCGTCGGCATCGGAGACGTGGGGCCAGCCGGCGTCAGCCTCGGAGTAGACGGCGATGGATCGGACCCCGAGGGCGCGGCAGGCGCGGATGACGCGGCGGGCGATCTCGCCGCGATTGGCGATCAGGACGCTCTCGAGCACGCTCAGGCGGGCTGCGTCTGCTCGATCTTCACGACGTCGACGGCACCCACGCGCCAGCCCTCCGCGCCCTGCTCCCAGCGCGCATTGAGGGTGACGGCGCCTCCCCCACCCTCCAACCGATATTTCACGATGCGGTGCCGGCCCAGCTTCACGAACGCCACCGCCCGGTGGCTCGCGAGGCGCCCGGCCTTGAGGGCGGCCAGGGCGGCCGTGTCCATCGGCGCAATCAGGAAGCGGGCCAGCGTGCTCTCGTCCGCGGAGACGAGGGCATCGCCCAGAGCGCGAATGGCGCCCTCGAGGTCTTCCGGTATGGGCCAGCGGGTCTGCACCCGCTCGAGGCGGATGAACTCGCGCGCGTCGTCAGACACGGGAGCGGACGGGCTGGCCGGCAGGCCGACGGCCGGAGGCAGTCCCTGTCCCGTCACCCCGCCCGCCGCTTCGAGCAGGCCCTGGAGCTTGCTCTGCCAGGCGCCCGCGCGCGCTTGAGACTCGGAAGAAACCGCGAGATGGCGAATGATGGTCTCGCCGGCCACGACGTGGCGGCGCTCGTCCTCGATGCAGCGGGAAAGGATACGGCAGGTCGGCGGCTCGTACACGGGGTTCGCGCGGACGAGATGCTGCTCGTAGACGCTCAGGAGATGGGGCTTGAGCACGCGATAGACACCGGTCAGTCGCTCGACGGTCTGGCCGGGCGCTTCGGGCGCCTCGAGGGCGTCCATGAGAGCCACGAAGGCCTGGTTGGGCGGCTCGGATTCCTGGGCATGGGCCCGGAGCTCCGGCAGCCGCTTGCCCCAGGCGTCGGCGTGCTGAGCGTTGTCCCAGACGTGGCGGCCAAGGAGGAGCTTGGCGGAAAGCTCGGGCGTCAGCGCGATCCAGCCGGCCATGATCCGCATCACACGCTCGGCCGCGTACCGATAGTTGCGGCAGAGGCGGGCGGATTCGTCCGCCGAGAACTGCCCTTCGAGGAGCTCCACGGCCAGCTAGTAGACTTGCGAGCGCTGAGTGGACTTGATCAGCCGCTCGATCTCTTCGTCCGTGAAGCCGGCGAGCTTGCGGGCCTCGGTGGCGATGGAGATGGGCACCACTTCATGGTCCCCGAGCTGGCGGGCCCCGCCCAGATTGAAGCGCTCGTCGATGGTCTCCTGGAACTCGATGGCCTTGCGCCGCCGCTCCGGATCGCCTTCGGTCAGCTTCGTGAGCCACTTCGACCCCATGCGCACATGGGTGATCTCGTCGGCGAGGACGAAGTCCACCGCGCGCTCCAGGATGGGATCGCCGATCTTCTTGCCTATATAGACGAGCTGGTTGAAGACGTCGCAGGCGAGGCCCTCGAGACCCCGGTTGACGCCGGCCACGCGGGCGGCGGCGTCTTCCGCGCAGGCGCAACGCCAGAGGATGGTCGTCTCGGGAAATTCGCCGATATAGCCGTCCAGGTGCTCGAGCAGGCGGATGTAGATCTCGACGTGGCGGGACTCGTCCCAGACCTGCCGCGCCATGTCCAGGCTGAACTCCCATGGCGCGTCGGGGAAGTCGTACACCGTGCGGCCGGCCCCCTCCATGGCCTGCATCTCTCCCACCATGATGCCGTGGGCCCGCTCCTTGATGGAGTCGCGGCTGGAGAGCCCGGGAAACGGCGGCAGGCCCTGACTGATCTTGCTCTCCGCGACCTCCCGCGCGCGCATGCGCACCATGCGATCTTCCCGGGCGAGCTTGTCGAACGCGATCTGACGCTCCATCGCTGTCTCCTCGATGACCTTCCCAGCAGACTGAACGACTGTTCAGCGAGTCTAGCCGAAGCGGAACCCGAAGGCAATCGGGACGCGTCTGCCGTCTACTCGGAGGGCTGCCTCGGTCGGGGCCGGCGCCTACCCGGGACGAGACTCGCGGGACGGACGGCCTCGTCTCCGAAGCGCGCAGCGAGACGGTCCACCGCGCGGGCGAGGCGCTCCGTGCGCGCCACGTCGGGCTCGAGAAGGGAGAGCTGCCCGCTGCCGGCGGACCCCAGCATCGAGACGGAGACACCGATGAGCCGCACGGCCTGCGTCAGGCGGACGCGGGAGAAGAGCGCCTCGACCCGGCGATAGATGGCCAGGCCATCCTGGGTCGGATCACCCGTCTGCGCGCGCGTGATGGTGGAGAAGTCGGCGAAGCGGAGCTTGAGCGTCACTGTCCGGCCGGCATAACCGGTTCCCCGGAGCTCGCGGGCCACCCGCTCGCTTTGACCCCGGAGCGTCGCCCGAACGAGCTCGACGTCGCCCGTGTCCTGCTCGAAGGTCTCCTCGGCGCCCATGGATTTGGGCGCGGCGTCGGGCTGGACCGGCCGGTCGTCGAGGCCCCGCGCGAGCTGAAGGAGATCTGGCCCGTGAGGGCCGAAGCGGGCCTTCAGGTGCGCGGCGGGAGTCTGGGCAAGCTGACCGATGGTGAGAATCCCCATGGCCTGGAGCTCGGCTCCCGCCACCTTGCCCACTCCCCACAGCCGCCCCACGGGCAGCGGTGACAGGAATTCCCCCTCCTTGCCCGGCGCGACCACGACGAGCCCGTCGGGCTTCTCGAGCTCAGATGCGACCTTGGCCACGAACTTGTTTGCGGCGACTCCGACAGAGGCGGTGAGGCTCACCCGGGACCGGATCTTCGACTTGATCTGACGCCCGATGGCGGCCCCGTCGCCCCACAAGGCGCCGCTCGCCGTGACGTCCAGAAAGGCCTCGTCGATGGACAAGGGCTCCACGAGCGGTGTGAACTCGGCGAGGATGGCCATGACCTCGACGGACACGCGGGCATACTTGTCCATGTCGACGGGAAGGAAGACGCCCTCGGGACAGAGCCGGAAGGCGCGGCTGATGGGCAGGGCCGAATGCACGCCGAAGCGCCGGGCCTCGTAGGAGGCGGCCGAGACCACGCCGCGGCCTCGAGGGTCCGCCCCCACGATGACGGGCAGCCCGTGAAGCTCGGGGCGATCGCGCTGCTCCACGGACGCGTAGAAGGCGTCCATGTCCACGTGCACGATGGTCCGGGGGCCCGCCTCCTGGCCCACGGCCGTGCTACGACGGCCCGCCCGCGAGACCGATGCGGGGCGCGACCGCGGTTAAAGCGGAGATGACGAAGGCGATGTGCTCGTCGAGATCCACGCCGAGCTCCTCGGCGCCGCGGTAGACGTCCTGCCGGTTCACCGTGCGCGCGAAGCCCTTGTCCTTGAGCTTCTTCCTCACCGACGCCGCCTCGAGGCCGGCAATGACGCGGCCGGGGCGGACGAGGGCGCACGCGGTGACGAAGCCGGACAGCTCGTCACACGCGTACAGACCCCGCTCGAGCAAGGAGAGGCGCGGATAGCCGGAGTAGTCGGCGTGGGCAAGGATGGCGCGCACGATGTCGGGAGGCGCGCCTCGCGCGAGCAGGATCTCCGCCCCTTTCATGGGATGCTGGGGCGCCGCGGGATGCATCTCGTAATCGAAGTCGTGGAGCATGCCCGCCACGCCCCAGGCATCCAGGTCCTCGCCATAGCGGGTGGCGTAGGCGCGCATGGCCGCCTCGACGGCCAGGGCGTGCTTGCGGAGGTTGTCCGACTGGGTGAATTCTGCGAGGAGCGACCACGCGGCGGCGCGGTCCAGCATATCCGCGTGTGAGTCCGGCACGACGACGGTGGCGGCTCGCGCCTACTGCGGCCCGGCCGCGGCGCTCCGGGCCCGCCACTTGTCGACGGACTTCTTCGAGAACAGCCATTGCCCGTCCTGCTCGAGGGCCGGGATGCGACGCTCCACGGCCAGGCGCTCGAGGGTGGCGGCGTCCATGGAGAGATAGGTCGAGGCTTCGGCCACCGTCATCGTGTCTTTGGGAATCACGTGCGCGAGGTCTCCTTGAGTGCCTGCCTGAGTGACTCGATCTCCGCCTCGAGGGCGTGAATGCGCTCCACCATCTGCTCCAGGGTGCGGGCCAGGGGATCGGGCAGATCGCTCTGGTTGAGGTCGATGCCCGACCTCGCCCCATCCCGGAATGTTACGCGTCCAGGCACCCCAACCACAACCGAGTTCTCGGGCACCTCACGCACCACCACGGACCCGGCGCCGATCCGGCTGCCGTTGCCGATGCGGAACCCGCCGATGATCTTGGCGCCCGCGCCCACCACCACGTTGTCGCCCAGGGTCGGGTGGCGCTTCTCGCGCTTGGTGCTGGTCCCCCCGAGCGTCACGCCCTGCAGGATCGAGACGTTCTCTCCCACCTCGGCTGTCTCGCCGATGACCACGCCCATGCCGTGGTCGATGAAAAGCCCGGGCCCGAGCACGGCCGCGGGATGGATCTCGACCCCGGTCATGAAGCGTCCGACGTGGGAGATGAAGCGGGCCAGGGTGTGCCACCCGCCCCTCCAGACGGGATGGGCGAGGCGGTGGAACCAGATGGCGTGCACACCGGGACAGCAAAGCACGACCTCCAGGGACGACCGCGCCGCGGGATCGCGCTCCAGCACCGTCCGGATGTCACGCCGCATCTGCTCGAACATGGAAAGCCTCCTATCCCCGCCCGTTCCGGGCCAGGGCATCTCGTGCCGCCGCGCGCAGGGCTCCCGCGACCACGAGCGCCGCGTGGCGTCGCTCCGGCGGCAGCCCTCCCACGGCCGCCTCGATTTGCGCCGGGGGCACCGTGGCGAGATCCTCAAGCGTGAAGCCCGCGGCCATCTCGGTGCCCGCGCTGCATGCCGCCAGCGTGGGCCCGCATCCGTAGGCCTGGAACCGCGCCTCCTCCACCCGGCCGTCCCGCACCCGCAGGTAGAAGCGTGCCAGGTCCATGCACTCCGTGAACTCGTCCTCGCCCACCCCGTCGGGCTCCCGCATCACTCCCGCGTTCCGCGGGTTGCGAAAGTGATCGATGAGGGTCGGGCTGTATTGCACTAGTCGATCGAAGGAGGTCTCGACGGCCCCCTCCGAGCCTTCCCCAGCATCGGGTTGCGTCGGCGAAGCCGGCGCTCGAAAGAACGAGGTCCCGATCGCAAGGCCCTTGAGACTCCTAGGGGCGGCCGGCCCCGACGGGCGACTGGGTTCGCAGCTTGGCCACGAGTGGCACGATCGACTCGATCACGTACTCGATGTCCTCGGCGGAGGTGGCGTGGCCCAGCGAGGAGCGCACCGAGCCCATGGCCCAGTCGAGCGGGATGCCCATGGCCACCAGCACGTACGACGGCTCGACATTGCCCGACGTGCATGCCGAGCCCGCCGACACGCCAATGCCCTTCAGATCCAGGCCCAGCACGATGGATTCGGACTCGACGTTGCGGAAGCACATGTTGCACGTGCCGGGGAGGCGCTGGGTCGGATGCCCGTTCAAGCGCACCTCGCCCACGCCCTCCCGCACGCCCTGCCAGAGCCGGTCGCGGAGGGCGGTCAGACGCGTCGCCTCCTCGCCCATCTCGCGGGCGCGGATCTCCACTGCCTTGCCCAGCCCGACGATACCCGCCACGTTCTCGGTGCCCGCGCGCCGCCGCCGCTCGTGCTCGCCGCCGTGCTGGATGGAGGCCATCTTCGTGCTTTTCCGGATGTAGAGCCCGGCCACGCCCTTGGGGCCGTAGATCTTGTGTCCCGAGAAGGACAGGAGGTCGATGCCGGAAGCCTCCACGTCGATGGGCACCTTGCCGAAGGTCTGGACGCCGTCCACGTGCAGGGGCACTCCCGCCTCCCGGGTGATGCGTCCGATCTCGCGGATGGGCTGAAGGGTGCCGACCTCCGAGTTCGCGCCCATGAGCGAGACCACGATGGTGTCCGGCCGCAGCGCCGCGCGGACGTCGTCGGGGCTGACCATGCCGTCGCCGTCCACGGGCAGATAGGTGGCGGTGAACCCTTCCTGCTCCAGCGTCTGCACCGTGCGCAGCACCGCGTGATGCTCGATCTGCGAGGTGATGATGTGGCCCGCCCGCCGCGCGGCGGCCACGCCCTTGATGCCCAGGTTGTCCGATTCCGTGCCCCCCGAGGTGAAGACGATCTCGTCCTTCGACACCTTGAGGAAGGCGGCGATCTGCTCGCGGGCCGCGTCGATACCCTCGCGAGACTCGCGGCCGAAGCCGTGCACGCTCGAGGGATTGCCGTAGCGCTCGCTGAAATAGGGCAGCATCGCCTGGAGCACCTCGGGATGCACCGGCGTGGATGCGTTGTGATCGAGATAGACTCGGCGATTCATTGACGCTCCTCTCTCTGGGTGCTACGCTCGGCCTCGCGATGAACCTCGCGAAGCGAAAGCTTGGACTCATGGTTTCCACGGGGCCCGAGCACGCGAACCTCGACACGGCCCTCGGCCTCGGCCGCGCCGCGCTCGACCGCGGCGCCGAGGTGTACCTGTATTTGATCGACGACGGCGTGACCGGCGTGGAGGACGCGCGCGTGCAGGGCCTGGCCGAGCGCGGCGCCAGACTCTTCGTGTGCGCCTACGGCTGCCAGAAGCGCCGGCTCCCGCTCTCCGACAAGGCCACCAACTGCGGCCTCGTGGTGCTCGCCGACATCGTCAACGCGACCGACCGCTTCCTCTCCTTCAACTAGCGTGGCAGCCCGCCACCCCGTGCTCGTGCTGATCTCGGAGGATCCGCGCGTCTCCCACCGCGCCAACGAGGCCATGCGCATCGCGCTGGGTATCGTGGCCGGCGAGACCCCCGTGGACGTCGTCCTCACCGGCCCCGCGGTCCACCTGCTCGACGAGGACACCGACGACCTCGTGGACGGCGACGACATCGCCAAGTTCCGCGCCTCGCTGAAGAAGCTCGGCATTCCCTTCCTCGTGGAAGCGGGCGCAGCGCCCGCGGATCCCTCCTGGAACGCCGACGGCCACCCCGTGAGGTCGATCACCGCGGAGGAGATCGCCGCCCTCCTCCCGCGAGCCGAGCGCTTCGTCATCTTCTGATGCCGCGCTTCCTTCATCTCATCAAGCGAGACTCCCCGCCCCTCACCGCCGACATCCTGGCGCGTCAGCTCCAGGAGTCCGAAGCCGAGGTGATCGTCGTGCTCCTCGACGGCGCCGCTCCCCCCCTGCCCGCGGGTGTTGCCGTCAAGCGCCTCGGCGCCGACCTCGATCACGACAAGCTCCTGGACCTCATCTTCGAAAGCGATCACGTGGTCACCTGGTAGTCACGTGGGCGCTACCTGTCCTGGTATTCTTCGTGCCACTTCATCTGGATCTTCTCGAGGACACCCTCGTTCGAGGCCTTGGGGTCGTCGCTGAATTCCGGGAGCGCCACCACCCACTTGTGCAGGTCGGTGAAGCGCACGGTGAGCGGATCCACGTCGGGGTGCTCATCCATGAGAGCGAGCGCGATGTCCTCGGCATCCTTCCAGGTCATGGCCGTCTCCGTCTATCGCGGAATCTCGATCATTTGGGAATTTCAACGACGACGTCACCCCGCACCACGGCCTGGCAGCCCAGGCGCGAATGCAAGGTGAGCCCCTCGGCCGTGTCGAGGCGGTCTTCCTCGTCCTGCTCCATCGTCGAGAGGTTCTCCTCGCCTTCTCGCACGACGACGTGACAGGTCGTGCAGGCGCAGCTGCCGCCGCAGTTGTGCTCGAGCTTGATATTGTTGGCGAGCGCGATGTCGAGCAGCGAGCCTGGCTTCCCGTGGTCGGCCAGGGGATACTTGCTGTCGTCCACCTCGACGGTGACGTTCAAGGGCAGGAAGGTCACCTTGTGGGTCGCCATCACGGCCTCTTCAAGATGTCGTCGGCGCGACGGGAGGTCACGGCGTCCCGGAGCGCCTTGTCCATCATGCGCTGCGCGAGCGGCTCGGTCGCCCGGTTGAGCTCGATCGTGCGCTCGCGGATCGCGTCGCGGTCGCCGCTCTCCTCGACGGCGCGGAGGGCGTCGAGGGCCCCGGTGATCAGCGATCGCTCCTCGGCGCTCATGAGATGACCGCCCTGGGCAAGGGCCCGCCGCACGTGGTTCATGACGGTCTCCGCCTCGGTTCTCGTCTCGATGAGGAGCCGCGCGTTGACGTCGGCCTCGGCGTGCGTGAAGGAGTCCTCGACCATCTGGGCCACCTGCGCTTCGCTGAGCCCGTAGGTGGGCTTGACCTCGATGGAGGCCGCCTTGCCCGTCCGCTGCTCCCTCGCCTGCACCTGCAGCATGCCGTTGGCGTCGATGAGGAAGGTGACCTCGATCTTGGGCATGCCCGCCGGCATGGGATCGATCCCGGTGAGGTCGAAGCGCGCGAGGGACCGGTTGTCCTTGGCCAGCTCCCGCTCGCCCTGCAGCACGTGCATGTCGACGGCCGTCTGCCCGTCGACCGAGGTCGTGAAGTACTCCTTGGCCATGGTGGGGATCGTCGTGTTGCGCGAGATCAGCACGCTCACGATGCCCCCCAGCGTCTCGATGCCCAGGGAGAGGGGGGTGACGTCGAGCAGGAGCATGTCCGTGATCCCGCCCGCCAGGATGTGCGCCTGCACGGCGGCGCCGAGGGCCACCACCTCGTCGGGATTGAGCTGGCTGTGCGGCGTCTTCCCGAAGAGCTCCTCGACACGACGCCGCACGAGCGGCACCCTGGTCGACCCTCCCACGAGCACGATCTCGCCCACCTGATCGGGCGTGAGTCCCGCGTCCTTGAGGGCAAGGCGACAGGGGCCGAGCGTCTGGTCCACGAGGGCTGCGATCAGGCGCTCCAGCTCGGCCCGCGTGATCTCGCGGCGGTAGGTGAAGCGCTCGAACGGGATGGTGAGGGTGGTCCGCTCCTCGGACGACAGCCGGCACTTGGCGGCTTCCGCGCCGAGACGCAGCTCCTGCACGGCCTCCGGATCGCTCGAGAGGTCCTCGCCATGGACGGCCTTGATGTCGGCGAGCAGCCACTCGACCAGGGCGCGATCGAAGTCGTCGCCGCCCAGATGCGTGTTGCCGTTGGTGGCCAGGACTTCGAAGACCCCGTCCTTGACGCGGAGAATGGAGATGTCGAAGGTGCCGCCGCCCAGGTCGTAGACGGCGATCAAGCCCTGGGCGAGCTTCTGCAGGCCATAGGCGAGCGAGGCCGCCGTGGGCTCGTTGACGATCCGCAGCGCCTCGAGCCCCGCGATGCGCGAGGCGTCCTTGGTCGCCTGGCGCTGCGCATCGTTGAAGTATGCGGGCACGGTGATGACCGCCTTGTCCACGGGCTCGCCGAAATGGGCCTCGGCCTGCTGCTTCAGCGTGCGCAGGATCTCGGCGGACACCTCGGGCGGCGTTACCTCGCGGTCGCCCACGCGGATCCGCACCACCTCGTCGCTCGGCGCGATCTCGAAGGGCACGTGGCGCGCCTCTTCCCTCACATCCTCGCCGCCCCGGCCCATGAAGCGCTTGACGGAGTAGATCGTCCGCGCCGGATTCCGCGCGAGCTGCCGCCGCGCGGCCTCCCCGACCACGATGCCCGCGGGCGTATAGGCGACCACGGAGGGCAGGAGCCGACGCCCTTCCGCGTCCGGGATGACGCGCGGGATCCCGGCCGCGTCCACGTGGGCGACCAGGCTATTGGTGGTGCCGAGGTCAATGCCGACGATGCGCGACATGCGTCTCTGCGTCCTCTCCCAAGGCCTGGCCCAGGTCCTCGATGACGGTGCGCAGGTAGGCCCGCGCGGCCAGGCGCTGCTTGAATCGATCGACGAGCGGCCGACGGTCCGCTCCGCCGTCCACCGCGGAATCCCACTCGGCCGTCCCCTCGATGACCGCGGTCTCCTCCGCGCGTCGGCGCGCCTCGAGGCGATCCCGCTCCCCGCGCAGACGCTCGGCCGTTTCAGCGGTCAGCCCCGCAGACTTGGCCTCCTGGAGCGCCTCCTGCACCTCGAGCATCTCCTCGAGGAGGTCCACGGGCGGCTTGGGCTTGGCCGAGGTTTCCTCGCGGACCTCCCGCCCTTCCTCGAGTGCGATCACGTACTCGACGCGGGCGAGGGGGTCGCGGAGCGTCCGATAGGCGCGGTTGACCAGGGCCGAGGCCTCGAGAGCTGCCGTCTGGGCTTCCGCGTCTGCTGTCTGATGGAAGTCCGGGTGGTGACGTCGCGAGAGGTCGTAGAAGCGCCGCTGGAGCTCCTGGAGATCCAGCGAGAGCTTCCGCGGCAGCCCGAAGACCTCGAAGTAATCCGTCACGTTACAGCCTCTCCCTAAAATACGAACGGGCCCGCCGGGGCCCGTTCTGGTTTCCGTCCGCTCGGTCCGTGAGCCCCGGTTACGCCACGGTCCCGGCCCTATGCCGAAAACGAGGTTCCACAGCCACAACTCGATTTGGCCTGGGGATTGTTGAAGGTGAAGCCCCCCTGCAGTCCTTCGGTCACGTAGTCGAGCGTGGTGCCATTGAGATACAGATAGCTCTTGGCGTCGCAGACCACCGCCACGCCATCGATGTCGAACTTCTTGTCGTGGGGCCCCAGCTCCGAATCAAACTCGAGCGAGTACGACAGGCCCGAGCAGCCTCCGCCCTTGACGCCCATGCGCAGGAAGACGCCGTGGAGGTTCTGATCCTCCAGGAGCTTCTTGACCTGCTGCGTCGCCTTCTCGGTCAGTGCCAGCGCCATCGATTCAGACCCTCCTACTCTTTCGATGCCGCGCCCGGGGCGTCGGCTTCCGCCTTGCTCCACTTCTCCTTGTAGTCGTGCAGCGCCGCCTTGATGGCGTCCTCGGCAAGCACGGAGCAGTGGATCTTCACGGGAGGCAGCTTGAGCTCGTTGACGATATCGGTGTTCTTGATCTTGGCGGCGTCGTCCACCGTGCGCCCCTTGAGCCACTCCGTGGCCAGGCTCGACGAGGCAATAGCGGACCCGCAGCCGAAGGTCTTGAACTTCGCGTCCTCGATGACTCCCGTCTCGAGGTTGACCCTGATCTGCAGCTTCATGACGTCGCCACACTCCGGAGCGCCCACCAACCCCGTGCCCACCCCCGGCGTGTCCTTCGTGAAGGACCCGACGTTGCGCGGGTTGTTGTAGTGGTCCACCACCTTGTCGCTATAGGCCATGACTCACCATGCCTCCTGGCGCCCGGACGGCGCCCCTATTCACCCTTCCACTGGATGGTCTTGAGATCCACGCCTTCCTTCGCGAGCTCGTAGAGTGGCGACATCTCGCGGAGGCGCTGCACCACCTCCACCGAGCGCCGGCCCACGAAGTCCACCTCCTCTTCGGTCGAGAAGCGATGCAGCCCGAACCGGATCGAGGAGTGGGCCAGCTCGGAGTCGACACCGAGGGCCGCGATGACATACGAAGGCTCGAGGGTCGAGGAGGTGCACGCCGAGCCCGAGGAGAGCGCCGACTCCTTGTTGAGTCCCATGAGCACGGACTCGCCTTCGACGTAGGCGAAGGAGATGTTCAGGTTGTGGGGCAGTCTCTGTGTCGGATGCCCGTTGACATAGGCCTCGTCCACTTTCGAGAGGATGAGGTCTTGCAGCCGATCGCGGAGCGCCCCCAGGCGCTTGCCCTCTTCCCCCATGACCTCGCGGCAGATCTCCGCCGCCTTACCGAACCCCACGGCCAGGGGCACCGGCACCGTGCCCGAGCGCATGCCGCGCTCGTGGCCGCCGCCGTCCATCATGGCGGCCACGCGCACCCGGGGATTCTTCCGGCGCACGTAGAGGCAGCCCACGCCCTTGGGCCCGTACAGGAGGTGGGCGGTGGCCGAGAGAAGGTCGATGCCCATGGCTTCCACGTTCACGGGCACCTTGCCCGCGGCCTGAGTCGCGTCGGTGTGGAAGATGATGCCGCGCTCCTTGGCGAGCTTGCCGATCTCCGCGATGGGCTGGATCGTCCCGATCTCGTTGTTCGCGAACATGACCGAGATCAGGATGGTCTTGTCGGTGATGGCCGCCCTGAGCGTCTCCACGTCCACCAGGCCTTCCCGACCCACGGGGAGATACGTCACCTCGAAGCCCTGGCGCTCCAGGCGCTTGCAGACGTCCAAGCTCGCCCGCTGCTCGATGGTCGTGGTCAGGATGTGATTGCCCTTCTCGCGATACATCTCCGCCACACCCTTGAGGGCGAGGTTGATGGACTCCGTCCCTCCGGAGGTGAAGACGACTTCCTTGGGATCCCGCGCCCCGATGAGGGTCGCGATCTGCTCGCGCGCCTTGTCCACGCCGGCCTCGGCCTCCCACCCGAACGGATGATTTCGGCTCGCGGGGTGGCCGAACTTCTCGGTGAAGTAGGGCAGCATGGCCTCGAGCACCCGCGGATCCATCGGGGTCGTGGACTGGCTGTCCATGAAGATGGGAAGCTTGAGCGGCATCGTCTCTCTCCTACCTCGTGGAGACCAGCTCGCCGACGGGCACCACCACCGCGTCCGCCGCGAGCTCGGCGAGCGTCATGGTGTCCAGCAGTCGGCTGATGCTGGTCTGGATTTTCTGGACCGGCCGCCGCAGGTTGCAGCGCGAGTACTGCGGGCAGTCGTCCCCGTCGGTCATGCAGCTGACGATCTTGATCGGCCCCTCGAGGGCCCGCACCACCTGCCCCACCGTGATCGCGTCGGGGCGGCGCGTGAGCTCATAGCCACCCTTGGGGCCATTGTGGGCGGTGATGAGCCGACTCTTGGCCAGGCGCTGGAGGATCTTGGCGAGGAGCTCCGCCGGGATGTGGAACTCCTCGGCGATGCGCTTGGTGCTCACCGCCCCCTCATCGCCGTGGGCGGCGATGTAGTGCATGGCCATGAGCCCATAGTCCGCCCGCTTCGTGAATCTCAGCATTCTGGCTCTGCCCTTTCGGTTATCTCGTCCACGAGCCTATATCCGACCAAATCCGTCTCCGACCCTTATAGTCGGAGTTTGCCACCGGTCGGGACCACTGTCAAGCCCTAAACATCGATAATTCAACCTGATGGGAGCCCTTCAGGGAAGGAGTTCAGGCCCAGGCGTCGCGGAGACGCCGGGCAGCATCCTCCGGGGAGGTCTCATTGACATGGATCCCCCCGATCCGGGTGAGGCGCTCAGGGGTGGGCGTGATCTCGATATGCCAGTGATAATCCTCCGCGATGCTGGACCATTCGTTGGGAAGGAGCTTGGCCGCCTGATTGGGCGCCGTGTAAAGCACCATCTCGAAGGACGGATCCCCCTGGGTCCCCGCCAGCATCCCGAAGTAGCCCCGAAGCAGACTCGCGAGGTCGGTCACCGTCTCGGGCGTGAGGTCCCGCTCGTACGCGCAGGCGTGGCGGCGGGGAAGAATCCACGCCTCGTACGGGGAGCGCGCAGCATACGGCACCATGAGAGCGAAGTGAGGCGTCAACCGGATCAGGCGCTCCTCGTCGGCGACCTCCTGGCGGATGATGTCGCAGAAGACGCAGCGGCGCTTGTATTCGAAGTACTCGCGGCAGTGGATGAGCTGGCGCCGCACGTCGTCGAAGATGACGGGCACGGCGATGACACGAGAATACGGATGGGTGATGCGCGAGCCGGGCTTGCGGTAGCGTCGCGTGATCAGGATGTCGCGGATGGCGGGATCCTTCTTCAGGTCGCGCAGGCGATCGCGATACATCCAGAGCACCTGCTCCCAGCGCGCCTCGTCCATGGCCGCGGGGGTCAGGTCGTGCTCGGGGCTCTCGATGATGAGCTCGGTCGCCCCCCGTGGCGGCACCTTGTCGTAGAGCCCCACACCTTCGCGACCGACGTTGCGCTCCACGCTGAAGTACGGATCGATCTCGGGGATGACCCGCACGCTCCAGTCCGCGCCATCGGGGGAGGAGCCGTCCTTGCGATAAGCGACGATCTCGGCCGGCGTGTGGGATTCGTTGCCGGGACAGAACGGGCAATCGTCGCTCGCAGGGGCCACCGCGCCCGCGGGTCTCACCAGCACCCACTGGCCCCGGGTGGGGTCTTTCCGAAGATCGCTCATGCTCTAGCCCAGAGTAGGAAAGCGGGCCAGGCAAGTCAAGGTTCGCGAGCGGTGGCGCGCCCCGCTCGGCATCTCGCAGGCTGCTCAGCCCACGAATTGGTCGTTACTTGTCTTTCTCGAACTGGTTCTTGAGCTTGCGCAGGTGGAGCTTGGCCACGTCCACCCAGTCCTTCTCCGTGGGCAGCGGTCCCGCGAGCTGGATGTAACGCTCCCAGAGCGCCATCGCCTCCCGCGGGTCCGTCCGCTCGTAGACGAGGGCGAGGTTGTAGAGCGCGCCCGTGTTCGTGGGAGCCAGCTCCACGACCTTCTTGTACTCCGCGATGGCCTCGGGGTAGAGGCCCTTGTCCTCGTAGACCTCGGCCAGCCCCATCCGGGCCTCGGTGTTGAGCGGATCGAGGTCGACGGCCTTCTTGTAGGCTTGCACCGACTCGTAATAGAGCCCCTTCTCCGCGTAGTAGATCTTGCCGAGGCTCGCGTGCACCTGAGCGGAGAGCGGGTTGTGGATGAGCGCCTTCTGGTAGGCGCCGATGGCGCCGTTGACGTCGCCCTTGGCGGCCTTGGCATCACCGAGCCCCACGTAGGCGTCGGAGTAGAACGGCCGGAGGTCGATGGCCTTGACGTAGGCCTCCTCGGCCTGATCGAAGAGCCGGCGCGGAGCCGTGAGGAACAGATCGCCCAGGGACTTGTAGGGCTCGGGGAAGGTCGAATCGAGCTGGGTCGAGGCGCGGAACTGCGCGGCCGCCTTCCACCGGTTCCCGAGGGCCTGATGCACCGACCCGAGCGCGTATTGGGCGAGGACGAACTGCGCGTCGGCCTCGATGGCGCGAGAGAGGTGCTCCACCGCCGCCTCGTTGGCGTCCTGGCTGCCGCGGACGGCTGCGGCGCGGCCACGGACGTACGCCTCCCAGGCCTTGAGCGAGGTCGTGGGCGCCGCCCACTTCTGCATGCGCGCCGCCTCGACATCGGTGAGCGGAATCTTGAGCGAGCGCGCATAGGCGACGGGGAGCTGGCGCAGCTTCTCGAGGAGCGCGCCGTCCGGCACGGCGATCGGATCCAGGGTCCCGCGCTCCACGCGCTCGCCGCGCACCTCGACCCAGCGGGCCTGGAGCGTCGCGTCGCCCGCCGTCCGCCGGATCTCGCCGAAGAAGGCCACGTCGGCGCGGAGCACGCGCGCGGCGGTGATGGCCGCCTGCTCGTCCCAGGCTTCGGGCTGGGTCAAGGCCTGCAGGCGCGACCGTTCGATCTGGATGATGCCCGGGATCTGCCGGAAGCCGCTCATGATCGCCTGGGCGACCGCCTCACCCAGCCACTGCTCTTCGCGCGGAAGGTCGGGGGTAGCAAAGGGAAAGATCAGCACGTTGCGGACCTTGGTGGCGGCCGCCGCCTGCGTCTGGGCCCACGCGGGCGTCGCCATGAAGACGAGCAGGCAGGCCATCCAGAGCCAGGGGAGACGGGTGACGGCGGCGCGGGCCCGCGAGATACCTCTCTTCGACACGCGGCTACTGAATAGGTTCACGTCCGGGCCCTCCCTAGGTGTGACGCAGGGCGCGTATCCGCGCCACCATGCGACCGAGAGCACCGGGGCCGATGCGCCGCAGCGCGATCTCGGGGATCAGCAGGACGGCCGACAATCCGACCAGCCACGGCCAGAGGTCGATCCATAGCCGAGACTTGCGCCGGTTCTGCAGGAAGACATCGCGCGGCTGGGCGACGGCTCCGCCCCCCGTCACTTCCGAGATCTCCCGCAGGAATGACTCGTCCACGCCCAAGTCTCGGAACTCCTGCGCATAGGGTACCACCAGGCCCGCCAGCTGCGAGCCCACCATCTGGTCACCGCGACGCTGCGCCATGCCGACCAGGTACACGCCCTCCTGGGCCGCCCGGAAACGCCCCCGATAGCGGCCGGGCGCGATCTGCTCGAGCTCGACCACGGTGCGGTACTTGTCCGGAGCGACCACGCCGACCTGGGAGTCGAGGAAGTTGACGAACTCACCCTTCGAGTCGATGGCGTCGACGACGACTTCACCGTCCTCGTCCACCCGCGACACGCTCGCCACCGTGTCGCTGCGCGAGCCCGTCCGGAGGGTCCAGCGCGTGATCTGGGCCCAGAATTTGTTGAACCCGCCCCAGCGCAGCCAGAGCACGGCCCACTTGCCCTTGGCGTCCGAGGTGAAGGCCGCGGCCCGCCCCAGCCCGTAGCGCCAGGTGGCGAGGAGCGGATCCTCCTGATGCGTCATCAGCACCATCTCGCCGTTGCCCTTGAGGGTGGTGGCGACATAGCCGCCGAGGGGCGGCGCTTCCTTCCAGTCGATGTCCTGGATCGCCTCGTGCCCCGGCTGGGCGACGGCGGGCTTGAACGGCTGCTCCACGAGCGAGGCCTTGGAGGCGAGCTGGGTCTCGAGCGTGAAGATGCGCGGGACGGTCGCACCCTCGTCCGTGTAGTAGAAGCGACCGCGCCCCCACTTCGCGATGTCGACCATGAGCTGGATGTCGGCGTCCTTGCCGATGGCCACCGTCGACACCGTGATCTTGTCCTTGGCCATGCGCCGGATCAGGCCGGCGAAGTCGCCACGGGTCATCTGGCCGTCGGACAGGAAGATGACGTGCTTGAGCAGGGCCGGCCGGTCGAAGAGGACCTGGTAGGCCTCCTTGAGGGCCGGGTAGCCGTCGGTGCCGCCGCCCGCCTTGATGGTGGCGATGGCGTGGTGAATCGCCTGCTTGTCGCGCGCCGGACGCATGGCCGAGTCCCACACGAACTCGGTATCCCAGCTCATGACCCCGACTTCGTTGCGGTCATCGAGAAGGTCGACCACGAGATGCGAGGCTTCTTTGGCGATGTCGAGCTTGGTCGCCTTGTCGTCGGTGGTCATGGCCATGGAGCCCGACCGGTCGATGGAGAGCACCACGGCCAGGCTCGGGATCTCGATCTTCTGCTTGACCTCCATGGTCACGGGCAAGGCTTCCTCGATGGGCGTCCGGTAGTAGCCGCCCAGGCCGAAGCTCTCCTCGCCCCCCACCATGATGAGCCCGCCCCCCTGCTCACGGACGTAGTCGCGGATGTTCTCCATCTGCTTCTTGGTCATCTTGAGCGACGACACGTTGGACAGGATGACCCCGTCGTACTTCTGGAGCCCTTGCGCGTCCTTGGGGATGCGCTCCGCCTCCACGAGATCCACGTCCACGTGCTGGGCGCGCAGGGCCGCGGTCAGGGCCTGGGCCTGGCTGCGGTCCTTCTCCACGAGGAGCACCTGGGGCCGGCCCCGCACCACCACCGTGCCCACCGCGCGATTGTTTTCCTCGATGATGTCGCCCTCGACGTCGATGGCGGCCTGGAAGACGTGGATGCCGCTCTGCTCGAGCGACTGCCGGTAGGAGAAGACGTTCTTGCCGGCGTTGAGCTTGACGACCTGCGAGCCGAGAAACTCGCCGTTCCGGAACAGAGAGAGCCGTCCCTGCGTCTCCGCCTGGCTCCACGCGACAACCTTGGCCTTGAAGGGCTCGCCGAATTTCACCTCCTGAGGCAGGAGCATGGACTCGACCACGACCTCCTGCTTGAAGGTCAGGGGTGCCGGAACGTACCAGAGGTCGGCCCCGGCATCCTTGGCCGCCTGCGCGACGGCGAGGGCATTGCCCACGTTCTGCCGCCCGTCGGAGAGGAGCACGAAGCGGTTGGCGTGGCCGGGAGGCGCCGTGGCGAGGGCCAGCTGGAGCGCCTGCGCGAGGTTCGTCCCCCGCCCGCCCACGGTCGCCTGCGGACGATCGATCTTGTTGCCGGGCTTGAGGGGCTGATCGACCACCGCTTCCTCGCCGAAGACGATGACCCCTGACTGGTCGCCCGGCCGCGCGGCCCCCGCGGACTGGGCGGCGAAGCGGAACGCGCTCTCGCGCGCGGCCAGGCTCACGCTGTCGGAGACGTCGAGAAGATAGATGACGTTGAGCCGGTCGACGCCGCGCGGGAGCATGGGCCTGACCAGGGCCGTCGCGAGCAGGATGAGAAGCACGCACCGGAGGCCGAGCGCCCAGCGGTCGCCCTCGTTGAAGGGCAGCCCGTACCGGCCCGCCGTCTGCCGCCGCCAGTAGAGGACGCCCTCGACGATCAGGAGGACGAGGGCGAGGAGGACGAGGAACTGCCAGAGTTCGCGCTGCACGGGCACGGGCACGGTCTCGGCGCGCGCGCCCTCGACAAAGGCGGGCAGCGGCTTGGGCGCCAGCTCCGACTCGTCGGGATTGAAGAGGTTGACCGCGACCTTGGTCTCTCCGCGCGGCGTCGAGATCGTGTAGACGCCGACCTCGTCGGTCTCCGTGTAGCTGATGGCCCCGCGGGTCACCTGCGCCCGCACGCTCCGGCCTCCCGGCGTGGTCACCGTGGCCGTGTTCACGCCGTGCTCGACGGGCAGCTGGATGGGCTGGCCGGTCTGCAATGACAGGCTGGATTGGTCCAGGCCCGCCGGATGCAGCCAGCGGAGAGACTTGGACATCATGAGGGGGAAGGCCACGCGGAGGGGCAAGTCGGACTGGAAGAGGTCGAAGCCGAAGAAGACGGCCTTCCGGTTCGGCTCCTCCAGGAGGTAGACGAGAGGGCCTCCCACGGCCTCCACGAGGATCTTCCCCGCGGCCAGGGGCCGCACGCGCATGGCGTCCTGGATGGCGATCTTGGCGAAGTCCACCTGGCGCATGATCGGATGCTTCCGGTCCCAGTCCATGATCACGGGCGTCTCGATGCGTCCCAGCACCTCGATGGGCACGTCGGGCGGCGCGGTATTGACGAGGACGAAGCGGCCGGGCCCGAGCTTTGTGGGGCTGACGCCATCGAGGACCACCACGTCGAAAGTCTCCATGCCCCCCTGGTAGGCGTCGGGCTTGCGCACCTCGAGCTTGACCTGGGGATCGGTCGACAGCTCCTTCTCGAGGAAGAGATTGCCGGGGCTCACGAGCAGGACGTTGATGGCGCGGACGGGCGGAATGACGGCATAGGCGACGTCGTCGGCCGCGAGGTCGTCGGAAACGTTGAGCCGCGCCCTCACCACGCCGCCGCCCTCGTGGGAGAAGGGCATCACCACCGCGCGCCGCACCTGCGGCTCCAGGGTCAGCGTCTTCTCGGCCACGACGTCGTTGTTGAGGGTGAGGGTGAAGCTGAACGTCTCGGGCTGATCCGAGAAGTTCACCACGGACAGGAAGGCCTGGGAGTCGTAGGTGCCGATGTAGTTGCGCCGCACCGCCAGGTTGGTGATGGCCACGTTGCGGCCGCGCTGTCCCACGCCGACCCAGCGCACGCGCACGTCGTCCGCCTGGCCGCGCAGGGCCGCCGGGTGGGCCCCGTCGGTGAAGACGTGGATCTCCGCGCGGGAGTCCTGCCCCACGAGGGCGCGGGCGGTCCGCACGGCCTCCCCGAGCCGATTCGGCAGGTCGCGTGGCTGGGCCCCGCGGATGGCGGCCAGGGTGAGCTGGCGATCGCGGCTGAAGGGCGCGAGCACGCGCGGCTGCACGGCCGCCTCGATGACCATGACCTCGGCGCCGACGCCCAGCCGGCCCACGAGCCCGAGGGCCTCGCGCTGGGCGCGGACGAAGCGTGAGGGCTCGACATCGGTCGCCTTCATGGAGGCCGAGCTGTCGAGGACGATGACGATGCGCTTGGCGCCATGACCCATGACGGTGACGGCCGGTCGCGCCAGGGCAAAGGCAAGCGCGAGGAGGGCGAGCAGCTGCAAGATCAGGAGGGGATCCCGCTGGAGGCGCTGGAAGAAGGTCGAAGCCTCGCGGTCGCGGAGCGAGGGCTTCCAGAGCATCAGGCTCGGCACCGCGGCCTGACGGCGCCGCACCTTCAGGAAATACAGGAGAAGGAGGGGAACGGAGAGGGCGGCCAGGAGCAGGGCGAGGGGCTGGAGGAAGCTCATGCGAGCAGGAGCCCCTTGAGCTCGCGAAGCACGAGCTCTTCCACCGGAGTGTCGGTGGCCACGCGGTGATAGCTGATCTCGTTGGCGCGGCAGAAGCTCTCGGCGCTCTCGAGGAACTCGCCCAGGCGCTCGCGGTAGCTGCGCATGGCTTCGCCGTCCATGGTGAAGTCCTGGATCTCACCCGTCTCGGCGTCAGTGAGCCGGAGATCCCCCGCGAGGACCGGGTTCAGCTCCTCTGGCGAGAGCAGGTGGACCACGTGGACGTCGAAGCGCCGCTCCAGCAGGGCCTTGAGGCCCCGCTCGTATCCGGCGGGGTCGAGTAGATCGGAGATCAGCACGGCCAGCCCCGCCTCGCGCGAGCGGAGCGCGTAGGCCACGAGCGCGTCCGAGAGGCCCGTGGGGCCTTCGCTGCGCAGACGGGCGGCGAACTCGAGCAGCGAGAGCAATTGCCCGCGCCCCCGCGCGGGGCTCCAGCCCTCGGCCATGCGATCGCGAATGACGGCGACGCCCACCCGCTCGTGGCTGGCGAGGCCGACGAAGCCGAGGGCGGCGGCCAGGCGCGCCGCGTAGTGGAGCTTGCCGGGCTCACCGAAGCTCATCGACGCCGAGCCGTCGAGGAGGAGGTGCAGGCGCAGATCCTCCTCGTCCACGAAAAGCTTGAGGTAGAGGCGGTCGAGGCGGCCGTAGATGTTCCAGTCGACGTAGCGGAGGTCGTCCCCGGCGCCATAGGGCCGGTAGTCGGAGAACTCGACGCTCATCCCCTTGCGGGGACTCTTGCGCTCGCCACGGGTGCGACCCCGAAAGGCTCGGCGTGACAGAAGGGCGAGCCGCTCGAGCTGGAGAAGGAACTCGGGAGAGAGCAGGTCCTGACCGCGGGTCGCGGTGGGCACGAGCTATCTCTCGTCCAACGCCTTGAAGTATTCCTTCACCTGTCCGTGATAGTCGCGGGGGACCTGCTCGCGCGCGATGTCCTCTTCCATCTGCTTGCGGTACTGGCCGAGCACCCCGAGGTATTGCAGCCGCGAGGGCACCTTGCCGCCGCGTCCGACCATGTTGGTGTCGACGCCCTCCTTTCGCCCCGCCCGCGATTCGCCCTCGACGCCGACGTCGTATGGGTTGGTGCGGAGGCGCTGGGTGGGATCGCCCTTGGGGCTGCCGCTCTTGCCCTTGCCCGGGAGGGAGCCCTCGCCCTCCGGGAAGTCGCCGTCGTCGCCCGGCCCGCCGCCCTGCCGGCCGTCGCCGCGTCGGCCGCCCCGCCGCTCGTCGTCGCGCCCGCCGCGCAGGCCCTTGCCGTCGCGTCCCTTCTCCTCCATGGCGCGAAGCTTGTTGAGCGCGCGCTCCATGGCCTCCATGGCGCGGTCGGTCTGGCCCTGCTCGAGCGCCTCCATCCCTTCCCCGAGGTCGCCCTGGTAGCTCGGATCGCCCTTGCGTCCGAGCCGCTCCATCTCCTTCATGAGCTCGCGTAGCTTGTCCGGCGAGAACTGCTCCCCGCGCAGGCCCCCGCGCAGCGCCTTGGCCTTCTGGAAGACCATGCGCTGCTGGCTCTGCGTGAAGTCGCGCTGGAGATCGGGCAGCCGATCGAGCTGATCGAGCATGCGGATGCGGTCGTCACCCTTCTTCAGGAAGGCGTTGAAGTCCGGGGCCTGGCCGGAGATCGACGTGTCCTTGAAGATCGCGGAGAGATCGCCCGGCTGAGACGACGTCCCCGTGCCTCCGCGCGGGCCGAAGGTCTTCTCCTGCATGTCCGCGCGCCGGACATCGTCGCGCTTGACGCCGCGTGGCTGATCCTGGCTCTCCAGCCCACCGCTCCGATCGGGCACCTTCGCCTCGTCCTCCTGCCGAGTGGGGGACAAGCTGGGCAGCGCGCCCTGGGGCAGCGGAATGGCGGGGGCCAGGGCCAGGGCCAGGCCGAGCGCCAGCGGCACCGGCACGAACTTGGCCTCGCGTGGAATGCGGCGCGGAATGATGCGCCGGCCGGCGAGGGCCTGGACGCGCGCGACGGCGTCGGCCACCAGCGCGGCCACGAGCGGCGTGCGGTCCGGCCGATCCGCCCACTCCAGCGCGGTGGCGATGCGGTCCTGGAGCCCGTAGCCCCGATCGGCGAGACGCGCGGCCTCGGTGGCGGGCAGTCGCATGAGGAGACCCGTGACGGCGCCCGCGACAGCCCCCACGGCGAGACAGGCCGCGGCCCACGCGAGCCCCACCATGCCCAGGGAGTCGCGCAGGACGAGCGGGACGAGGGCAGCGAGCGCGCCCAGGAACAGGCCGCGGAGCCCGTAGAACTCCGCGCGCCGGATCCGGACTTCCCGGCCGACGCCGGCCACTGCGCGCTCAAGTATCGTGAGATCGGGCATGCGCCCTCCTCGACACCCTAACGGAGAAACACCTCTTTCTCCGTGGTGCTCAGGTTTTCCGCGGCCTCGATGATCTGGGCGACGAGTCGGTCCACGTCCACGCCCTCCGCCTCGCCCTCGAAGTTGAGGATGATGCGGTGGCGAAGGGCGGGCAGCGCCATGGCGCGCAGGTCCTCGATGCTGACGTTGTAGCGCCCTTCGCTGAGCGCGCGCACCTTGGCGCCGAGGACGATGGCTTGCGCCCCCCGCGGGCTCGCGCCGTAGCGGACGAAGCGCCGCGTCGCCTCGGGAGCCCGCTCCCACTGTGGATGGCTCGCGAGCACGATGGTGGCGGCGAGGTCGCGCACGTGCGCGGCGATGGGCACCTCGCGCACCAGCTCCCGGAAGGTCATCACGCGGGGCCCGGTCATCACGCGGGACACCGAGACCTCGCGTACCTGCGTGGTGCGATCGATGATCTCCGTCAGATCGGCGAGGGCCGGGTACTGCACGCGCAGCTTGAGAAGGAACCGGTCGAGCTGCGCCTCCGGCAGAGGATACGTTCCTTCCATCTCGATGGGATTCTGGGTGGCCAGCACGAAGAAGGGCAAGGGGAGCGGGTTCGCCGTCCCCGACACGGTGACCGCGCCCTCCTGCATGCCTTCGAGCAGCGCGGACTGTGTCTTGGGGGTGGCCCGGTTGACCTCGTCGGCGAGAAGGATGTGGGCGAAGATCGGGCCCCGCTGGAACTGGAAGTGCTTCCGGCCCGCCTCGTCCTCGACGATCATGTTGGTGCCCATGATGTCGCCGGGCATGAGATCGGGCGTGAACTGGATGCGCGAGAAGGACAGCTCGAGGCTCTCCGCCAGCGTCTTGATGAGCAGGGTCTTGCCGAGACCGGGGACGCCTTCGAGCAGCACGTGTCCGCCGGCGAAGAGACCGGTGAGCACGTGATTGATCACGTCATCGTGGCCGACGATGACCTTGCGGACCTCGGCGCGGAGGGCCTGGAAGCCGGCCACGAACTCCTGGACACGCTGTTCCTGACTCTGGGCCGACACGGGAGACTGCGACATTCGCGACTCCTTTCCGCATCTTGGGAACAGCGGACCAAAGATTTCAGCCATGATAGGGGTGGTTCGCCGATCCGTCAACTGATCGCGCGGCGCGGCTCGCGCTCGCGCAACATGCCCATTCAGGAAGCAGGCACCAGAGTGTCGAAAAGTCTGACATAGCCGTCGATCTCGGCCTCCGGACGGAATCCGGCGGCGCGCGATTGCCCCTCCGCGCCGAGGCGCGCGCGAAGCTCGACATCGTCGAGGAGCCGCACGGCCTGGGACGCCAGCTCCGAAGCGTCGGAGAAGAGAAGACCGGTGACCCCGTCTTCGATCAGCGCGCGGTTGCCCTCGATGTCGGAGGCGAGCACCGGGCGTCCGAGCGTGAGCGCCTCGAGCACCGAGTTCGACATGCCTCCTTCGGAGATCGAGCAGTTGAGCACGACGTCGGCCGCGCGGAGGAGGGCGGGCATGCGGGCGTGCGGCACCGCTCCGAGATAGCGACACCAGGGCCGGCCCGCGAGCCCGAGGAAAAGCTTCGCACCCTCTGCCGCGTCCAGGACGGGCCCGACGTAGTGAAGCTCGAAGCCCTCATGGCGCGCGGCCACCGCATCGAGCGGACCCAGCGGCATGAGGGGGCGCTTGACGGGGCGAATGCCGGCGGGAAAGAGCATGACCGGTCCCGCCGCGCGCGGCGGCGGGGGTCCGTCGGACGATCGGAACGAGACGGACTGGGCGATCACGACGATCCGGGCGGCCAGCTCGGGCCGCGCGGCCGAGACGCGCGCGCCTATCGAGCGGTGAAAGACCGTGATGGCGGCCGCGCCCTCGAGAACCTCGCGCACCGTCGGCCCTCGCTGCGCGTCCGCGAGATCGTGATTGGCGTCGGTGCCGGTGAGGGTGACGACGAGGGGAAGCCCGAGCAGGCGCGCCACCCGCGCGCCGAGCGGCCCCGCGTGAAACGCGTGGAAGGCGTGCACGAGGTCCGGCCGCCACTGGCAGACTTCGCGCTCCACGGTGGCCGCATCTCCGGCCGAGAGGTCCCACACGCGCGGCTCGATCCCGCGGGTGGACAGCCCGGAAGCGATTCGTTCGACGGTGACGGCGTTCCCGCTCGGGGAGGGAAAGGCGAACGGGGTCAGCATGGCGACGCGCCGGGTCCCGCGCGAGGGCATGGCGTCTCAGCCTACAAGGGAAGCGCGGGCGGGGCAACGCAGCCGCGCAACAACCGGAGGCCTCCAGATTGCGGCTGTGGTATCGTTCCCGCCAGCATCGACTTACGGGCGAGGGAGGGCCTCATGGCCGACGCGCAGGATGAGATGGAGTGTCGCGAGTGCATGGACCTCCTCGCGGACTACGTGGACGGCGCTCTCCCCAAGCACCAGGCCGAGCTACTCGAATGGCATCTGGAAGGCTGCGGGCCCTGCGTGGCCTTCGTGCGCACGTACAAGGGAACGGTGGACGCGGCCAAGCGCCTGCGAGAAACGACCCTGCCCCCCGAGCTGAAAGAGAAGCTGCGAGCGTTCCTGAAGCGTTCCGTTCGCCAGTAGTCTAGCGAACCGCGATCCCGATCTCCCCCGCCACTTCACCGATCTCCCAGCAGGGCTCGCCCCGCCGCGCGAATCCGTCGAGGACGAGGTTGACGTCTTCGCGCGCCACGCCGAAGAGGAGCCCTCCCGACGTCTCGGACTCGAAGAGCAGGCCGGCCTGGGCGCTCGAGATGCCTGGCGCCAGCGACAGCCGGCCGCGCGCTCCCAGGGTGCCCTCGAGGTACACCCGATTGCGCTTCATGCCTCCGCTCCACTGCCCCTTCTCGGCGAGCTCGAGCGCCCCGGGGAGGAGGGGGATGTCCCTGAGGCGGAGTGCGATACCCGCGCCCGAGGCTTCCACCATCTCGGCGGCATGGCCGAGGAGACCAAAGCCCGTCACGTCGGTCGCCCCTCGCGCGCCTGATTCCCTCACGACCTCGGCGGCGCCCCGGTTGAGCCTGAGCATGCTTTGCACCGCGCCTTCGAGGACGGCGGCGTCGCAGGCGTCGTTCTTGGCCGCGGTGGCGATGACGCCCGTGCCGAGCGGTTTGGAGAGGAACAGCCGGTGTCCAGGCCGCAGCCCTCCCTTGATCAGGACGCGCTTCGGATGCACGCGGCCGGTGACGCAGAGCCCATACTTGGGCTCGGCGTCGACCACGGTGTGCCCGCCCGCCACCACCCCTCCCGCCTCCAGCACCTTGTCGGCGCCGCCCTTGAAGATGGCCGCGATGACGGCCTTGGGCATCTCGCGCGGGAAGCCCGCGAGGTTCAGCGCGAAGAGGACCTCGCCTCCCATGGCGTAGACGTCGGACATGGCGTTGGCGGCGGCGATGGCACCGAAGAGATAGGGGTCGTCCACGATGGGAGCGAAGAAATCCACGGTGCTGACCACCGCCACCTCGTCGGAGACGCGATAGACGGCGGCATCGTCGCTCTTGCCGAGGCCGACGAGGAGATCCGGATGCGCGTGGTCGCGCAGGCTCTCCAGCACGTCCCGGAGATCTCCGGGACCCATCTTGGACGCTCAGCCGGCGCAGGCGGCGTAGCTGGTGAGACGGATCGCCCTGCCGGTCTTGGGATCGATGATTTCCGTGCTCATGCGAGGGGGCCGCGGAGCGAGACGGCGCGGGCGGGCCCTAGACCGACTCGGACTCGACGAAGGCTCGGAACGCCTCGGCCAGGGGCGAGCGGCTGCGGTCGCGATGCGTGGCGACGTAGAACGAGCGCGGAATATGCAGGCCGCGCACCGTCAGGGCCCACATGAGCCCGACCCGGCACTCGTCCTCGATGGCCCGTCGCGACAGAATGGAGACGCCGACACCCGCCTTGACGGCCTGCTTGATGGCCTGCGTCGAGCCCATCTCGCCCACGACACGGAAGGCGGAAAGGTCGAGGCCCGCCTCGCCGAGTGAGGCCTCGAGGGCGGCGCGCGTGCCCGAGCCCCGCTCGCGCAAGAGCAGCGGCTGTCCCGCGAGCTCGGCGATCTCGACCTGCTCCCGGCCGTGCCAGGGATGCGCCGCGGACACGACCAGCACCATCTCGTCGGGCATCAGCTCGCGATACTCGACACCGCGATGGCCGAGTCGGCCGCCCACCACGCCCAGCTCCACCTTGCCTTCGGCGATCCACTCGGCGACCTGGCGACTGTCACCGATCAGGAGGGTGACCGAGATATCGGGAAACTTCTCCTTGAAGCGGCCCAGCAGGGGCGGAAGGACGTATTCGCCCGGAATGGTGCTCGCGCCCACGGCCAGCTCGCCCACGAGCTTTCCCTGGAACTGGTCCATGGCCTGTCGCGCTTCGCGCTGGAGCTGGAGGATGCGCGTGGCGTGGGTGACGAGGAGCTGGCCCGCGCGCGTCGCTTCCGCACCGCGCCCGAGGCGATCGAGCAGCCGCACGCCCAGCTCCTGCTCGAGGGTGCGGATGTGCTCCGACACGGTGGGCTGCGTCAGGAAGAGCGCTTCCGCCGCCTTGGAGAACGACTTGAGCTCGGCAACTTTGACGAAGATCTCGAGCTGTCGCAGGTCCATGGCCGGAGTATAGGCGCGGGTCGCGCCAGTGTCTACTGCGAGTAGGGGAGCGAGGCGGCCCGCAGGGCGGGACTAGTGACAGCCGCACCCGCCGCCGCAACAGCCGCCGCCCCCTTGCATGGGCATGGCAGCCGCGCCGGCGCTAGCGGCGTTGGTTCGCACGGAGAGCAGCGAGAGGCGGCGCGTCACGCGCGCGCTCTCGCAGGTCGGGCAGACGACGGCCGTCGAGCCCGAGGGGAGGTACTTCTCGAACTCACCTGCGCACTGATTGCAGCGGTACTCGTAGATCGGCATGGTGGCTCCGGGCGGTCGCCTTCGTCCGCCTTTCTCGCGCGCCGGCTCGCGCCTACTGGCCGCCGCGCTGGACGTAGCTCTTCACGAACTCCTCGGCGTTCTCCTCGAGGATATCGTCGATCTCGTCGAGGAGGTTGTCGAGGTCCTCCTTGATCTTCTTGCCCTTCTTGGCGACCTCGGGGTTCGCCCCCGCCGCGTCATCGCCGCCTTCAGGCTTGGTCGGTCTCGTTTCCTTCTTCTTCTGCTCGGCCATGAACGACTCCTTCTGGGCCCGGATCATCGGGCCCGGCGCCGGGGCCTAGATCGTCGGCAGGACGATCCCCTGCTGGCCCTGGTACTTCCCCTGCCTGTCTGCATACGACGTCTCGCAGGCCTCGTCGGATTCGAAGAAGAGCACTTGCGCGATACCCTCGTTCGCGTAGATCTTGGCAGGCAGTGGCGTGGTGTTGCTGATCTCGAGCGTCACGTAGCCCTCCCACTCGGGCTCGAAGGGCGTGACGTTCGTGATGATCCCGCAGCGCGCGTAGGTGGACTTGCCCACGCAGATCGTGAGGACATTGCGCGGGATCTTGAAGTACTCCATCGATCGACCCAGGGCGAAGGAGTTGGGGGGAACGATGCACACCTCTCCCTGATAGTCCACGAAGGAGCGGGTGTCGAAGCGCTTCGGATCGACGAGGGTGTTGTTGATGTTCGTGAAGATCTTGAACTCGTCGGCGATCCTGAGGTCATAGCCGTAGGAGGACACCCCGTACGAGATCACCCCGGTGCGGACCTGCCGCTCCTCGAAGGGCTTGATCATGTCGTGCTCGATGGCCATCTGCCTGATCCAGCGATCGCTCTTGATCACCGGCTCGCCCTGCTCGACCCGCGACCGTGGCCCGTCATGCTCGAATGGTATCGCCCGAGCTTCGATCGAGTCAAGTCTCGACCTCCTTACTCACGCTAACAGGCGACGGCCCGGCGGGGTTCCAGGTCGCTCCCGCAGTGTCCACGGGCAGACCGAAGGCTCTCCCCGCTCCGCCCGCACGGCGCAAGGCCTGCTCCATGGCGCGCCCGACGGGCTCGGCGGCGCCTCGAACCGCGGCCAGGAGAGAAGGGCCGGCGCCGGAGAGCGCGCAGCCGAGCGCGCCCGCCTCCAGCGCGGCCCGGCGCACCGTCTCCATCCAAGGAAAGAGCGGCAATCGCTGCGGCTGGTGGAGCCTGTCCTCCATGCCAAGGCCGAGGAGGTCCGTCTGGCCCGTGCCGAGCGCCGCGAGGAGCAGTCCCATGCGCTGCAGGTTGAAGACGGCATCCACGCGCGAGACCGTGGAGGACAGGAGCGCGCGCGCCTCGCGAGTCGAGCTCTGCGCCTCCGGCACGAGCACGACCCAGGTGACCTCCGCGGGGACGGGCAAGGACACGGCGACCACGCGCTGACCGACGGCGCAGGAGACAGTCAGCCCGCCCAGGAGCGCCGCCGCGACATTGTCGGGATGGCCTTCGGCCCGGCAGGCGAGCGCCAGGACGGCGTCGCGGTCCAGGAGGGAGCCCAGCGCGGCATTGGCGGCGACGAGCCCGCCTACCCAGGCCGCGGCGCTCGAGCCGAGCCCGCGGGCCAGAGGAATCCGGTTGATGCAGCGTATGGTCGCGCCATGGAATCGGCGACCGGCGGCCTCGTAGACCATGCGCGCGCCCCGGGACACAACATTGTCGGCGCCGGTATCGAGACCCTCCGCCCCCTCGCCTTCGACCGAGACGGCGACGCGATCGGCTTCCTCGTAGAGGATCTCGTTGTAGAGACCAAGGGCCAGACCCAGCACGTCGAAGCCGGGGCCCAGGTTGGCGGACGTCGCCGGCACGCGCACTTCGATCGTCATGACCACAGAATACCCGTACCTCTGGTCATCGACCTAAGGACCCGTGAACCTCGCAGGCCGCTCAAAAAGGTCCAGATGCGAGGCGGCGCCCGAAGGTCGCACGCGAGGCGTACTTTCTGTACGTTGAGCCTGCGATCGAGGGCGCCAACGAAGCAGATGGGCCTTTTTCAGCGGCCTGCGCTAGAGGCGGCGGAGGAGCCACTCTGGGGTCAGCGAGATGGCCCACGAATTCAGGACGATGTAGTAGTTGGTGGCGACGAGAACGCCGACCACCACGAGCAGAACCCCCGCCGTCCGCTCCACGATCGGGATGAACGGCCGATACCTCTTGAAGAATCGCAGGAAGCCGCCCAGGGCCAGAGAAAAGACCAGAAAAGGCACGCCCAGCCCAGACGAATAGGCCAGGAGCAGCCAGACACCCTCGTTCACCGTCTTCTCCGTGCTCGCCAGCGTCAGGATGGACCCCAATATGGGCCCCACGCAGGGAGTCCAGCCGATGGCGAAGGTCATGCCCACCGCGAGGGAGCCCAGAAATCCCGCCGGCTTGGTGCGGACCTGAACCTGGCGCGTCCGGTCGAGCACTCCCCATTTCAGGAGTCCCGCGATGTAGAGACCGAAGAGCGCGATGAGCACGCCACCCGCGATCCGTATCCAGTCGCGGTAGTCGAGGAGGAATTGCCCCGCCGCGCTGAAGGAAGCGCCCAGGCTCACGAAGATGATGGTGAAGCCGCCGATGAAGGCCAGCGAGTGCAGCAATACACGGACGCGCTCGGCGATCTGAAGCTCCGCGCTCAGCCTGTCCACCGACATGCCCGTGACGAAGGAGACATAGGAGGGAAAGAGCGGGAGCACGCAGGGGGAGAGAAAGGACACCAGCCCCGCCGAGAACGCGACGCCGAAGGTGAGGGGCTCAGCCACGAGGCTTGTCCGGCCCGAGCAGGGCATCGAAGAACGGCGCGGCCGCCTTGCTGTCCCATTCGCGAGGACCCAGGGCGAAGGCGAAGAGGTTGCCGCTCCGGTCGATGATGAAGGTGGCGGGCACCGCGCGGGCTCCGTAGAGCTGAGCGACCTCCATCTTCGGGTCGAGCCCGATGGGATAGCTGAATCGCGCCTGGTCCACGAACGGCTTGACCACTCTCGCCCCCTGGGCGTCCATGCTGAGGGCGACGACGATCAGCCCATTCGCCTTGTAGCGGCGCCACAGGCGTTCCATGGCGGGCATCTCTTCCTTGCACGGTCCACACCAGGTCGCCCAGAGATTCAGGAAGACGACCTTGCCTCGGAGCTCGGACAATCGCAGGGTCCCCCCGTCCAGAGAGGAGACCTTGAAGTCCTTGGCCAATCGCTGGCGGCTTGGCTTGATGAGATCGAGGGCGCGGGCGGGATCCTCCATCGCCCCGGCGGGAAGCGCCGCCAGCAAGGCGAGGAGCACAATCGGCACCACGCGTGGCCTCATGGTCTTGCGAGTATACATGGCCGAGGCACCGGGAATCATCGCGCGCGCTTCTATGGTAGCTTACAGAGATTCCATGCCTGTCACCGTCATCGCCGATGATCTCACCGGTGCCTGCGACGCGGGCGCGCTGTTCGCCGGTCGCGGCCCCGTCCCCGTCTTCGTCGGCGCCCTCGCGCCCTCGGCGGACTGGCCGGCGGCCGCCGTGGACACCGAGAGTCGCGGCCTGGCGGCGGCGGAGGCCGCCACGCGCATGCGCCGGACCGTGGCGGGGCTCGCCGGGCGGCGAGACGGAACCGTCTTCAAGAAGATCGACTCGACCTTTCGTGGCCCCATCGCCTCCGAGCTCGCGGCCTTGCTCGAGGCGATGCAGGCCTCGACGGTGCTCGTGTGCCCGGCCTTCCCGGCCCAAGGCCGCACCGTGCTCAATGGCATGCTCCTCGTCGACGGCGTGCCCGCCCACGAGACTCCCGTCGGCCTCGATCCCGCCTACCCCGGTCCCCTCTCCGATCTCCTCGACATCCTGAGCCGCGAGGGCACGCCGGGCATTCCCGTGACCCTTCTTCCTTTAAAAGAAGTGCGCGGCGGAGCCGAGGAGCTCCGACGCGGGCTCCAGGGACGACGCGGGATCCGCGTCGCCGATGCCGAGACCGACGCCGACCTCGAGGCCCTCGCCCGTGCGGGTCTCGCGCAAGGATCCCTGCTGCTCGCCGGCTCGGCGGGCCTCGCCGGTGCCGTCTCCGCCGCGCTCGGCCTGACCTCTCGGCCTGTCGCGTGCCCCGCTCCAGGGGCGTGGCTCATCGTCGCGGGAAGCCGGCATCCGTCGACCCGCGCTCAGATCGCGGTGCTCGAGGCCGCGGGAGTCGCGGGCGCTCGGGTATCCCCGGCGGGCGAGACCACTCTTGACTTGGTCATCGCCGCGCTCAGACGCGGCGAGCCCGCCTTCATGGCCAGCCCGGATGGGCCGGGGGGAGCCGACGAGAAGACGGCGGCGACTCTCGCGGCCTTGTCGGTGAAGACGATGGTCGCCTCCCCTTCCATCGTAGCCATCGCCGGCGGCGAGACGGCGCATGCGTTCATGCACGCCTGGGGGGCAACGCGGCTCGAGCTCGATGGCGCGCCCGCGCCCGGGCTCGCTCTTGGCCGGCTCGTCGCCACCGACGGCTCGACGCTTTCCGTCCTGACCAAGGCGGGTGGATTCGGCTCCCCCGAGCTGCTCTTGACCCTCGCGCGGGGAGCTGCCTGAATGCCCGGCCGCTCACCGCTCATCGGCATCACCATGGGCGATCCCGCCGGGGTGGGTCCCGAGATCACGGCCAAGGCCCTGGCCACCCCTTCGGTGACGAGGTCGTGTCGCCCCCTCGTCATCGGCGATCGCTCGGTGATGGAGGCCACGCTGTCGCTGCTCCGCTCCCCGCTCCGTCTGCACGTCGTGGCAAAGCCGGGCGAGGCCCGCTTCGAGCCCGGCACGCTCGAATGTCTCGACCTTGGCAACGTGGACGCGGCGAGCCTGCCCCGGGGCCAGGTCAGCGCGGAAGCGGGGCGGGCCGCGTATGCCTACATCGAGGCCGCCGTCCGGCTCTGTCAGGCGGGAGAGATCGACGGCATGGTGACGGCGCCCGTGAACAAGGAGGGGCTGGCCGCGGCCGGCGTGCAGCACTCGGGGCACACGGAGATCCTGGCGCGCCTCTCCGACACCAGGGACTTCGCCATGCTCCTCATGGGCCGGGAGCTCAAGGTCATACACGTCACGACCCACGTGGCCCTCCGGCGCGTGCCCGAGCTCTGCACGCGGGAGCGCGTCCTCAAGGTCATTCGCTTGGCCCAGCAGACCATGAACGGGCTCGGGGTGCCTCGCCCGCGCATCGCGGTGTGCGGGCTGAACCCGCACGCGGGTGAGGACGGGCTCTTCGGCGACGAAGAGAAGCGCGAGATCATTCCCGCCGCCGAGGCGGCGCGCCGCGAGGGCCTCGACGTCCACGGTCCCCTCCCCGCGGACACGCTCTTCTCCCGCGCGCGCGGGGGCGAGTTCGACATCGTGGTCGCCATGTACCACGACCAGGGGCACGTGCCCGTCAAGACCCTCGGCTTCACCTACGACGAGGCCAAGGGTCAGTGGACGGGTCTCTCCGGTGTCAACGTCACCGTGGGGCTGCCTTTTCTACGCGTCTCCGTCGACCACGGCACCGCCTTCGACCGGGCGTGGAAGGGCATCGCGAATCCCGAGAGCATGCTCGAGGCCATCGACGTCGCCGTCCGCATGCTCGCGGCCAAGGCGGGCTGATGTTCGAGCTGAGACGCGGCCCGCTCTTCAAGCTGAACGACGGCGCCTGGCCGTCGCGAGGCGAGAGTTGGGTCAATCCCGCAGGCGTGGCAGTTCGAGCCGAAGAGCGTAGCCCTGAGGCGAGGGCTGAGTGGATCAGCGGCGAGGCGAGGGCTGAATGATGTTCGAGCCGAGACGCTGCCGAGGAGCCGCAGGCGACGAGAGCGGCGAGGCGAGGGCTGAGTAGAATGCCCTACTACCGGATCGCGCTGATCGGCGGTGACGGCATTGGACCTGAAGTCGTCCAGGAAGCGGCGCGCGTGCTCAAAGCCGTGGAAGGTGGCGGCCTGCACTTCTCGTTCGAGGAGGCCGAGGTGGGCGCCGCGCTCTACCGGAGGACGGGCGAGGATCTGCCGCGCGAAACCATCGAGCTGTGCCGACAGACCGACGCCATCCTCTTCGGCGCCGCCGGGCTGCCTGACGTCCGCCACGCCGACGGCACCGAGCTGGTGCCCCAGATCACGCTCCGGATGGTCCTCGATCTCTATGCGGGCGTGCGGCCGATCAAGCTCTTCCCGGGGGTGCCCAGCCCGCTCGCGCTGCCCGAGGGCACGACGATCGACTACGTCATCTTCCGGGAGAACACCGAGGGCCTCTTCGCCTCTCTCGGGGGCGGCTCCAAGGTGGGGGAAGACCTGGCCGTGGACACCCTCGTCATCACGCGCAAGGGCACGGAGCGCATCGTGCGACGCGCCTTCGAGGCGTGCCAGGGGCGCGCGGAGCGCAGCGGCAGATCCCTGGGTAAGGTCACGTGCGTGGACAAGGCCAATGTCTTCCGCTCCTATGCCTTCTTCCGCCAGGTCTTCCAGGAGACGGCGCGCGCCTTTCCCGGCGTGCGCACCGACTTTGCGTACATCGACGCCATGACCATGTACGCCATCCAGGCCCCCTGGCAGTACGACGTGATCGTGCTCGAGAACATGTTCGGCGACATCCTCTCGGACCTGGGCGCGGCCACCGTCGGCGGTCTCGGCATGGCTCCCTCCGGCGACGTGGGCGACCGCTGGGCGCTCTTTCAGCCCTCGCACGGGACGGCCCCGGACATCGCCGACAAGGGCATCGCGAACCCGACGGCAACCATTCTCTCGGCGGCCATGATGTGCCGCTGGCTGGGCCGCCAGCACAGGGATCCGCTGGCCGCCGCCGCCGCCGACCGCATCGAGGCGGCCGTGGCCAAGGCGCTCCAGGATCCAACCGGGCGCACGCCGGACATCGGCGGCGCCGCCACCACACGCGCCGCGAGCGACGCGGTGATCAAGGCCTGCTAGGCGGAGGACATCGACATGGACGAGCAGACGCTTCGCGAGCTGATCGAAGACGTGCGCGCGGGACGATGGAGCCGGCGAGGCTTCGTGCAGGCCATGGTCGCGCTCGGACTCACGGCGCCCATGGCCGCTCAGATGCTCGCCCATACCGGCGTGGTCCAGGCCCAGCCCAAGAATCCCGTCTTCACGCCCACGCGCCGCGGGGGCGGAGGGCCTCTCAAGGTGCTCTGGTGGCAGGCGCCGACGCTTCTCAATCCCCATTTCGCCACGGGCACCAAGGACCAGGACGCCTCGCGCATCTTCTACGAGCCGCTCTGCTCCTTCGATCCCGACGGCAACCTGGTGCCCATCCTCGCCCAGGAGGTGCCGAGCCTCCAGAACGGTGGCCTCTCCAAGGACGGAATGAACGTCACCTGGAAGCTCAAGCAGGGCGCGACCTGGCACGACGGCAAGCCGTTCACCGCCGACGACGTGATCTTCACCTGGGAGTACGCGGCCGACACGGCCACGGCCGCCACCACCGTCGGCTCCTACGAGGGCATCGAGCGCGTGGAGAAGCTCAACAGCCACGCCGTCAAGGTGGTCTTCAAGAAGCCGACCCCCTACTGGTCCGACGCCTTCTGCAGCTTTCGCGGGATGATCCTGCCGAAGCACCTCTTCGAGTCGTACAAGGGCGCGAAGTCACGCGAGGCACCCGCCAACCTCCGCCCCGTCGGCACGGGGCCCTACCGGTTCGTGGACTTCAAGCCCGGCGACGTCGTCCGCGGAGAAATCAACTCGACCTACCACGTCCCGAACCGGCCCTACTTCGACACGATCGAGATGAAGGGGGGCGGGGACGCCGTCTCCGCCGCCCGGGCGGTGCTCCAGACGGGCGAATACGAATTCGGCTGGAACATGCAGGTGGAGGACGAGATCCTCCAGCGGCTCGAGCAGAACGGCAAGGGGCGCGTGGAGATCTTCACCACGGGAGGCATCGAGCACATCCAGTGCAACCAGACCGATCCGTGGAAGGAGGTGGACGGTGAGCGGTCGAGCCTCAAGACCAGCCATCCGTTTCTCTCCGATCTCACCGTTCGGCGCGCCCTCAACCTCCTGGTGGACCGCGCCGCCGTGCAGGAGCAGATCTATGGGCGGCAGGGCCGGACGACGGCGAACTTTCTCAATGCGCCCCCGCGCGTCTACTCGAAGAACACGCGCTGGGAGTTCAACGTCGACCGGGCCAACGCGCTCCTCGAGACCGCCGGCTGGGCACGCGGCGCCGACGGCATCCGCGAGAAGGGCGGTCGCAAGCTTCGCATGCTCTATCAGACGTCGGTCAACGCTCCGCGACAGAAGACCCAGGCCATCGTCAAGCAGGCCGCGGCCAAGGTCGGCATCGAGATCGAGCTGAAGTCCGTGGTGGCGTCCGTGTTCTTCTCCTCCGATGCCGCCAATCCCGACACCTATCCGCACTTCTACGCGGATCTCCAGATGTACAACATCGGCCTGCAGGGAACCGATGCCCGGACCCTCATGAACCTGTACGTCTCGTGGGAGGCGGCAACGAAAGAGAACAAGTGGCAGGGCCGCAACGTCACCCGCTGGCGCAACGAGGAGTACGACCGCCTCTATCGCGCGGCCGACACCGAGCTCGACCCTGTCAAGCGGGCCGCCCTGTTCATCCGGATGAACGACTTGGTGATCCAGAATGTGATCGTGATCCCCGTCCTCTGGCGCAATGGCGTCTCGGCGGCCGCCCTCAAGCTCCAGGGCATGGAGCTGTCCGGCTGGGACTCCCAGTTGTGGCGCCTCTCACACTGGCACCGCCAGGCCTAGAATCTTGACAGCGACGTGACGGAATACTATAAAGGCGACACCATCCGGTCACTGTTGACCCATCCAAGTGCTGCATCACGCCGCGGGGCCCTCGCCGCGGATTTCACGGAGGCTTTCCCCACGGAGGCAATCAATGGATGAGCGTGACCTGCGGGAGCTGATCACCCACGTCAAGGACGGCCGACTGAGCCGGCGCTCCTTCGTCCAGATGATGGCCGCGGTGGGGCTCACCGCCCCGTTCGCAGCGCAGATGCTGACATCGGGCGGGGTGGCGCAGGCGGCTGAGCCGAAGCTCGTGTACAAGCCGACCAAGCGCGGCGGCGGCGGCGCCCTCAAGACGCTGTGGTGGCAAGGCGCGACCCTGCTCAACCCCTACTTCGCCGTGGGCACCAAGGACCAGGACGGCTCCCGCATCTTCTACGAGCCCCTGGCCTCATGGGATCCGGACGGCAATCTCGCTCCCATCCTCGCTACCGAGGTGCCGAGCCTGCAGAACGGCGGGCTCTCGAAGGACGGCAAGACCGTCACCTGGAAGCTCAAGAAGGGCGTGCAGTGGCACGACGGCAAGCCGTTCACAGCCGACGACGTCGTGTTCAACTGGGAATACGCGGCCGATCCCGCCACCGCCGCCGCCTGGATCGCCACGTACAAGGACATCAAGGCCGAGAAGGTCGACAGCCACACCGTGCGCGTGACCTTTCCCAAGCCGACGCCGTACTGGGCCGACGCCTTCGTGGGCGTTCGCGGCATGATCATCCCCAAGCACGTCTTCGAGCCCTTCAAGGGCGGGAAGTCGCGGGAAGCGCCGGCCAATCTCAAGCCGGTGGGCACGGGCCCCTACCGCTATGTGGACTTCAAGCCGGGGGACATCGTCAAGGGCGAGCTGAACCCCACCTACCATTTGCCCAACCGGCCCTACTTCGACGTCATCGAGATGAAGGGCGGCGGCGACGCCGTCTCCGCGGCGCGCGCCGTGCTGCAGACGGGCGAGTACGACTACGCCTGGAACCTGCAGGTGGAGGACGAGATCCTCAAGCGTCTGGAGCAGGGCGGGCGGGGCAAGGTCGACATCGTGGCCGGCGGCGACATCGAGCACATCCAGTGCAACTTCACCGATCCGTGGAAAGAGGTGGAGGGTGAGCGCTCCAGCCTCAAGAGCAAGCATCCCTTCCTGTCCGACCCCGCGGTGCGCCAGGCCCTGGGATTGCTCGTGGACCGCAGCTCCGTCCAGGAGCAGATCTACGGCCGGACCGGCATCTCCACCGCGAACTTCCTGAACGCGCCCGAGCGCTTTCGCTCCAAGACCACGAAGTGGGAGTTCAACGTCGACAAGGCCAACCAGATCCTCGACGCCGCGGGCTGGAAGCGCGGAAGCGACGGCATCCGGGAGAAGGGCGGCCTCAAGCTCAAGATGGTGTACCAGACGTCCACCAACGCCTCGCGGCAAAAGACACAGGCCATCGTCAAGCAGGCGGCGGCCAAGGCGGGGATCGAGATGGAGATCAAGTCCGTGGTCGCCTCCGTGTACTTCTCCTCCGATGCCGCCAACCTCGACACCTACCCGCACTTCTCCACCGACATCCAGATGTACACCACGACCATGACGCAGCCGGATCCCGAGCAGTTCATGATCCAGTTCACCTCGTGGGAGGCCGCGTCCAAGGACAACAAGTGGCAGGGGCGCAACATCACCCGCTGGAAGAACGAGGAGTACGACAGACTGTACCGGGCGAGCGAGGGCGAGCTGGACGTGGCCAAGCGGGCCGCCCTCTACGTGAAGATGAACGAGATGGTGATCCAGAACGGGGTGGTCATTCCCGTCGTGTGGCGCCCCCGCGTCCGCGCGATCTCCAGCAAGCTCCGGCTGGAGCAGAGCGGCTGGGACTCCGACTTCTGGAACCTGCCCCACTGGTACCGCGAGGCCTAGTCACGCGCCGGAGACCGGGCCGAGAGGCCCGGTCTCCAACCGCCGCCCGCCCCGCCGATGTCCAAGTACCTCCTCCGCCGGCTCCTCATCTCGGTCCCGACCCTGCTCGGTATCAGCCTGGTTCTCTTCACGATCCTGGCCTTGGCTCCCGGAGATCCGTTCGAGGAGCTCGCCACCAATCCAAACGTTCCGCCCGAGGTCCGCGCGAACCTCCGCACCCAGTTCGGCCTCGACGACCCCATCGCCGTGCGCTACGTCCGCTGGGTGACGTCCATGCTCAAGGGCGACTGGGGCTTCTCCTTCGTGAGCCGGATCAATGTCTCCTCCCTCATCTGGCAGCGCCTGCCCACCACGCTCTTCGTGCTCGGCACTGCTCAGCTCCTGGGGCTCCTGGTCGCCCTGCCCATCGGCATCTACTCGGCCGTGCGCCCCTACTCGTTCTTCGATCAGATCGCCACCACCTTCGCCTTCATCGGCTTCTCCCTGCCCACGTTCTTCACGGGCCTGCTCTTCATCCTCTTCTTCAGCATCTACCTCGACTGGCTGCCCTTCATCTATCGCGCGGACATCAGCGCCACGGGCTGGCGCTGGGCGTGGGAAATGGCGCGCCAGGCGATCATGCCCATCGCCGTCCTCGGTCTCTTCCAGGGCGCGGCCATGACGCGCTTCGTGCGCTCGGCCGTGCTGGAGGTGATCCGGCTCGACTACGTCAACACCGCGCGCTCCAAGGGGCTCTCCGAGCGCGTGACCATCGTCAAGCACGTGGTGCGCAACGCCCTCATCCCCGTGGTCACCCTGGTCGCCCTCCAGATCCCCGGCGTGTTCACGGGCGCCGTCATCACCGAGCAGATCTTCCGCGTGCCCGGCATCGGCTCTCTCCTCATCAGCGCCATCCTCTCCAATGACACCCCGGTGATCATGGCCATCACCTTCGTCTTCTCGGCCCTCGTCGTCCTCTTCAACCTCATCGCGGATCTCGTCTACGGCTGGCTCGACCCGCGGATCTCCTTCCGGTAGCGGCTCCATGGCGAACGGGACAGCCTCGGAAGCAGTCCTCGCGGGCACGGGGGTGGTCGCGCGGCGGCCCGCCGAATCTCTCACGGCGGAGGCCTGGCGGCGCTTCCGCCGGCACCGCCTGGCGACCTTCGGGGCGGCCATGCTCGGGATCATGGTGCTCGCGGTGCTCTTCGGACCCTTCGTCTATCGGGTGCCCATCAACGAGATCGACTTCAAGGCCAAGCTCAAGACGCCCTCGTGGGCGCACCCGATGGGCACGGACGACCTCGGGCAGGACGTGCTGGCGCGAATGCTCTACGGCGGGCGGATCTCGCTCGCCGTGGGCGTGGCGGCCATGCTGATCGCCATCACCGTCGGCACCGCGGTGGGGGCCCTCTCGGGCCAGGCGGGCGGCGTGGTGGACCACACGCTCATGCGCGTCACGGATCTCTTCCTCGCCCTCCCCCAGCTCCCGCTCCTCCTCCTCATCATCTATCTCTTCCGCGACACCCTGAAGAAGGTCCTCGGACCCGAGGCGGGCGTGTTCGTCATGATCGTGGTCGTCATCGGAGGATTGCGCTGGATGCCCGTGGCGCGCCTCGTGCGCGCGCAGTTCCTTTCCCTGCGCGAGAAGGAGTTCGTGGAGGCGGCCCGGAGCCTGGGCGCCCCGCCCCTCCGCCAGGTCATCCGCCACATCCTGCCCAACGCCCTCGGCCCCGTCATCGTGGCGGGCTCGCTCGACGTGGCGGCGGCCATCCTGGCGGAGTCCACCCTGTCGTTCCTGGGCCTGGGCTTTCCCCCCGACATTCCGACCTGGGGACGCATCCTGTTCGACGCCAAGGACAATCTCGACTTCGCCCCCCACTGGGCGATCTTCCCGGGGACGGCGATCTTCCTCACCGTGCTCAGCATCAACTATCTGGGCGACGGCCTCCGCGACGCCCTCGATCCCCGCAAGGTCCTCTAGCCCTCACCCACGAGGAGTCATCCGTGCCCGACCGCGATCTCTGCTTTACGCCCGCCACCCAGCTTCAGCGCCTCTACCGCGCGGGGAAGGCCTCGCCCCTCGAGGTGGTGCAGGCCGTCCTCGCGCGTGTGGATGCCGTGAATCCCCAGGTCAACGCCATCGTGACGCTCACGCGGGAGTCCGCCCTCAAGGAGGCCAAGGCCGCCACGGCCGCCCTCAAGAAGAGGGGTCGGGCGCTCGGGCCGCTCCATGGCGTGCCCGTGACCATCAAGGACCTGACGCAGACCAAGGGCGTGCGCACGACCTGGGGCTCCAAGATCTTCGAGCACCACGTACCCACGCAGGATTCGCTCATCGTCGAGCGCCTCAGGTCGGCGGGGGCGATCATGATCGGCAAGACCAACACGCCGGAGTTCGGCGCGGGCGCCAACACCTTCAACGCGGTCTTCGGCCCCACGCGGAATCCGTGGAACCTCGCGCTCACCTGCGGAGGCTCGAGCGGGGGCGCCGCGGTGGCGCTGGCCACGGGCATGGGACCGATCGCCCAGGGCTCGGACACGGGCGGCTCGCTGCGAACCCCGGCGGCCTTCTGCGGCGTGGTCGGCTTCAGGACGACGCCGGGACTGGTGCCGTACTATCCGAAGCTCCTCGGCTGGGACTCCATCGGGGTGACGGGACCCATGGCGCGGACGGTCGGGGACACCGCGCTCATGCTCTCCGTGGTGGCGGGTCCCGACGACCGCGCGCCTCTCTCCTACGACGTGGACACTTCCGCCTTCACCCGCGCCGTGCGATCGCCTTCGATCAAGGGCTGGCGCGTGGCGTGGACACCGGATCTGAACGGCCTCATCCCCGTGGATGCCGAAGTCGCGCGGGTGGCCGAGACGGCGACGCGCGTGTTCCGCTCTCTCGGCGCCAAGGTCGAATCCGCCTGCTGCGACTTCAGCGAGGTCAACGACATCGTGCTGGGCACGCGCGGGCTGTCCATGGTCGCCAACTACGCCGACAAGCTCTCCCAGTGGAAGGAGCAGATGCAGAAAGGGCTGGTGTGGAACATCGAGCAGGGTCTCAAGCTCTCCCCCGAGGAGATCGGACGGGCGGAAGCCCTGCGGACGACGCTCTGGCAGCGCGTGCGGGCCTTCATGGAGACTCGCGAGCTGCTCGTCCTGCCCACCGTCGCCGTGCCTCCCTTTCCCGTCGAAGTCCCCTATCCGACGCAGATCAACGGCAAGCCGCTCGACAACTACACGCAGTGGTTCTTTCTCACCTATGGCATCACGGTGACGGGACTCCCCGCCATCTCCGTGCCCTGCGGCTTCACGGCGAGCGGGCTCCCGGTGGGACTCCAGATCGTGGGCCGCCGGCGTCAGGAAGCGATGGTGCTGCGGGCGGCGGCGGCCTTCGAGGCGGCGGCGCCGTGGGCGGACAGGATTCCTCCCGTCGTGAAGCATGAGCGTGGGATTACTCCTACTGGATCACCTCGTCTGCACGCTGCAGGAGCGATTGCGGGATCGTAAGCCCGAGCGTCTTGGCGGTCTTGAGATTGACGACGAAGTAGAGCTTGTCGACCTGCTCAACGGGCAGATCTCCGGGGCTCGCGCCCAGGAGAATGCGCTGGACGTACCTGGCACAGAGCCCGCCCATGGTCGAGTAGCTCACGCCGTAGCTGGCAAGCCCCCCCTTCACAACACTGTCTAGCTCCGTGAACATCGTCGGCAGCTTCTTCGCCCTCGCGGTATCGATGACGAGCGCCGTCTCGCCAACCACCATCGCGTCCGCCCCGGAGAGAAAGGCATCCGTCTCCCCCGCCCGAAGCGCGCGCAGTCCTGCCCGCAGCTCCTCGACTGACCCGACTCGATGCTCGACGAGCTCGACCTTCAGCTGGCGGGCCGCATCCCGCGCGAGCTTCATGTCCCGCTGCGCGACGCGATTGTTCCGATCGTAAAACATCACGACCCGGCGGAGCCTCGGAACCATCTCCTTCAGAAGCTCGAGGCGCTTGGGCGTGAGATCGGGAAGCCGCCCGTAGACGCCCGTGAGTCTCCCGCCAGGCTTCCGGAAGCTCTCGACGAGGCCAAGCGCGACTGGATCAGTCCCGGCGTAGAACACGATGGGAACCGTCTTCGTCGCCTGCTTGGCCGCAAGCGTCACCGAGCTGCTGACTGCGTAGATCAGGTCGACTTTCTCACGTTCGAGATCCCCCGCCGCCTGCTCCACCGCCTTCAGATCGCCCTTGCCTTCGCGGATGTGAAGGATGAATTGCTTCCCCTCCTCGAGGCCCAGCTCCCCGAGACCCTTCCGGAGCCCGTCGACGGCTCCCACATACGGACCGCCCTGCAGGACGACTCCGACGCGATAGACGCGAGCTTGCTGCGCTTCGGCGGCGCGTGGTCTGGCGAGAAGACCGACAGATACCGCGCCGAGGAACGCTCGTCGAGTGATCACCGGATCAGCGTCGGGCCGGCGTCTTCTTCAGCTTCGGGATGACGTGCTTGCCGAACATCTCGATGGAGTCCATCACCGTCTCGTGCGGCACGGACTCCGTCGCCATCAGGAACTGCAGCTCGTCCACGCCGGCTGCCTCGTGGATGGCGATGCTGCGCAGGCAGCTCTCGGGATCGCCGGCCACGAGGACGCCCCGGTCCGTCAGCGTGTCAGCGTCGATCTGATTCCACAGCGCCGCCGCGATCTGACCCGAGCCGCCCGATAGATCGACCGGGGGCGCGCCCTCCGCACCTTCACCCTTGATGTAGCGCGCGAAGTTGGCCCGGAGGTGATCGGGGACGCCGCCCCACGACTCCACGAGCTGCTCGTAGAGATGCGTCTGGTCCTTCAGGTACGGCCGGTCAGGTCCGAAGAACGTGCGCAGCGACTTGGCGGCTATCTCGCGCGCGGCCTTGCCGTCCGACCCGCACACGGCCATGGTGGCGCTGAGCCACTGGTCGTTGATGAACTTGCCCACGGGTTTGGCCTGACGGACGCGCTCCTTGTACGCCTTGATGTGCGGCGCCAGGAACGAGGGCGAGGCCACGCTGAGCGCCATCACGCCGATGCCCAGCTCGGCGGCCAGCTGATAGGTCGCGGGCTGCAGCGCGGCGACCCAGATCGCGGGGTGCGGCTTCTGGTAGGGCTTGGGCCGCACCTCACGGGGCGGCACGTTCCAGAACTGGCCTTCCCACGAGAACAGGCCGTCCTCCCAGATCTTCGGGATCATGCGCAGCGACTCTTCCCACATCGCGCGCGTGTTGCGCGGATCGAGGCCCATGCCCGTCTGCTCGTACGGCGCCGACCGGCCCGTGCCGAACTCCACGCGCCCGCCGGACATGTGATCGACCATGGCCACGCGCTCGGCCACGCGCACCGGGTGGTGATACGGCAGGATCACGACGCCGAACCCCAGCCGGATGCGCTTGGTCAGACGGCTCAATGCGCCGAAGAGCACCTCCGGGCAAGGCGACATCGAGAAGCTGGTCAGGAAGTGGTGCTCGACGAACCAGAGGGTGTCGAAGCCCACCTGGTCGGCGAGCACGCACTGCTGGATCGTCTCCTCGATCACCGCGTGGTCGTCGACCGTGGGCCGCTGCATCTCGTAGGCGAGGCTCAATCGCATGCGCTCTTCCTCTCTGGGCGTCGGTGACCGGGTCGCGATGATGGCATGGCGAGTCTTCAGGAGCAAGGGCATGAGCCGGCAAGCGTCACCGGCCCCGGCCTCTTGCGCTTCCCCCCGTGAGGCGTCATGGTGTCGTTCGTGGCGCCTCTCCTCATCTGCGTCTCCCTCGCCGGGTGCTTCGTGATCGGCCTCGCGGCGGTCATCCGGATGGCCGGTCCGGTCGCCGGCCTCGAGCACGCGACCGGCGTCATCCGCCTCCCGGGAGAGGTGACGGCGACCATCGTCGCTCTCTTCGCGCTCGCCACCGTCGTCTTCGTCGTGCATATGCTGCGGCTCGCGTGGTCCAGACGCCACGCGGAAGACGCCGAGCCCGAGGAGGTCCTCGAGCCACTCCGCGTTCCGGCGTGGGTGCGCGCGGTCAGACAGTTCCTCGCTTTCCTGTACTTCGTGGCGCTCGCCTATGTGCTGTCGCGAAGCGGGATCTCCCTGGACCGCATCATGGCGCTCGCGTCGGGCGCGGGGGCGGCGGGCGGCTCCGTGCCCCCCGGTCCGGCCGCCGAGAGCGCTCCGCCGTTCGTCACCTGGAGCTTCGGCATTCTCGCGCTCGGGGCGGGTCTCGCGGCGCTCGGCCTGGCCCTGTGGGTCGCGCTCGGCGCTCGCCTGGCCCCGCGGCGCGCGGACGGCGAAGGCGAGACCATGCCGTCACCCCTCGGCACCGCTGTGGACGACAGCGCGGAGGATCTGCGCTCCGACCCGGACGCACGCCGCGCCATCGTCCGCTGCTACGCCAGGTTCGAGCGCGCGGCCGCCGGCTCGGGAGTGGAGCGCAAGCCGTGGTCGACGCCGATGGAGTTCATGCGGGAGGCGCTCCGCCGCCTGCCCGTCCCGCGCACGGCGGTGCCAACGCTCACGGGGCTGTTCGAGCTGGCCAGGTTCAGCCATCACCCCCTCGGGCCGACCGAGCGGGACCAGGCCCTGGAGGCCCTGGACGAGATCAGGTCGGCGATGAGGGTGACCGACGGCGATGCCGGCGCAAGCTGAGCGGTCGCCTCGCCGCCGCGCCGGCCGCGCGATCCTCGCCGCCGTCGTCGTCCTCGCGGTGACACCTGCCTACCTCGCGCTCTCGCCGCCGTGGCAGCCCGTCGCCGTCCGTCTGGCGTGCGCGGCGATCGTGATCGCGGGGTGCGTCCGCTTGCTGCGCCTGGCGCGGAGTGCCATGGAGGCCGCACCCCCCTCTCCTCTCGACGCGCCGCCCCCGCCCGCCGCGGCCCCCGCGCTGGATGCGCGCTTCCTCGCGCTTCGCGACGACGTGACCCACGGCATGCGGAGCCGGCGGTACTTCGACAGGATCCTCTGGCCGCGGCTCTCCGGGCTCGCGGGCACGGATCTCTCGCGGCCCCCCGAGGGGCCCGGCCTCCGCCGGCGCGGACCCTCGATGAGCGCGCTCGCCCGCCTGGTCACCGAGATCGAGAGGGGCGCGTGAAGCTCGACGCCGTGGCCGACCGCTGCCAGGAGGTCCTCGCCGCGCTCGGCCAGGTGATCGTCGGCAAGACGAACGTGCTCCAGCAAGTCCTGGCCGGTATCCTCGCCAACGGCCACATTCTCATCGAGGACTACCCCGGCCTCGCCAAGACGCTCATCGCCCGGCTCGTCGCCCAGACGCTCGATCTCGGCTTCAAGCGCATCCAGTTCACGCCCGACCTCCTGCCCAGCGACATCACGGGCAGCTTCCTCTACGACCAGCGCGAGGCGCGGTTCGAGTTCCGCCGAGGTCCGATCTTCACCAACCTGCTCCTCGCCGACGAAATCAACCGGGCTACGCCCAAGACGCAGAGCGCGCTGCTGGAGGCGATGCAGGAGTCGCAGGTCACCGTCGAAGGCGAGCGCTTCCCCCTCGAGCCGCCATTCCTCGTGATCGCCACCCAGAACCCGATCGAGCTGGAAGGCACGTATGCGCTGCCCGAAGCCCAGCTCGACCGCTTCCTGATGCGCCTGGCCGTGGGCTACCCGGATCCCGAGGAGGAGGTGGAGATCCTCGCCCGGCGCCGGCGCCGCCGGGAAGATCCCGTGACCGTCGCCTCCGTGCTCTCGCGCGCGGACCTGCTCGCCATGCAGGAGAGCCTGGAGGATGTCCACGTGGCGGGGGTGACCGAGCGTTACATCGTCGACCTCGTGCAGGCTACCCGCACCGACCATCGCGTGGCGCTCGGCGCCTCGCCGCGGGGGACGCTCGCGCTCCTCAAGCTCGCCCGGGCCCTCGCGGCCCTCCAGCGCCGCGACTTCGTGCTCCCGGACGACGTGAAAACCATGGCCGTGCCTGCGCTCGCGCATCGGCTCGTGCTCAAGCCCGAGCTGTGGGCCGCGCGAGTCTCGGCGGCACAGGTGGTGCAGAGCCTGCTGACACAGGTGCCCGCGCCCGGCCCGGACGTCCGATGACGGGCCGGGTGACACCGCTCGGCTTCTCCGTCCTCGCGGTGGCCGGCTGCGCGCTCTCACTTGCCGTGCTCTCCGCGCGCCCGGAGCTGTTCGTGGCCGCGCTCCCCCTGCTCCTCGCGCTCGTTCCGCTCGCTCTCCGCGCCCCCGCCCTCGATCATCGGATCGCCCACGAGGTCTCGCGCGCGCGCGTCCTGGAGGGCGAAAGCGTCACGGTGACGATCACGGTCCAGGCGCGCGCGCCCATCGCGCTCCTCGAGCTCCTCGGCCCGCTTCCCGCCGGCAGCGTCGTCGTGTCCGGGCGTCATCGCGCGGCGATGGCCCTCCGCGCCGGCCAGACGGGACGCTGGAGCTACGAGGTCCGCTTCGAGGGCCGCGGCGCGCACGACATGGGAACGATCGCCGTGCGGGTGCGGGATCGCTTCGGCATTCGCGCCTGGGAGCAGCGCCATGTCGATCCAAAGCCCGTGCGCGTGTATCCGCGCATCGCGTTGCTCCGGAGTCTTCCCCGTCCCGCCCACGCGCGGGCATCGGTCGGCGACTACGTCTCGGCCGCCCTCGGCGAAGGCATCGAGCCCGGCGACATCCGCCAGTTCGCTCCCGGCGACCGGATCAAGCAGGTGAACTGGCGCGCCTCGCTGCGGCTGGGGAAGCTCTACGTCACCCAGCATCAGCGTGAGCGGAATGCCGACGTCGTCCTCATGCTCGACACGCTGGCCGAGGGGGGCCGGGCGCCCGACACCACGCTCGACTGGAGCGTTCGGGCCGGGGCCTCGCTGGCGACCGCGTATCTGGCGCGAAAGGATCGCGTCGGCCTCATCAACTACGGCGGGCTGATCCACTGGGTCAAGCCGGGGTCCGGGCGGGCGCAGTACGAGCGACTCGCCGATGCCCTGGCGTGGGCCGACGTCGTCTTCACCTACGTCGCGAAGGATCTCGCCGTCGTGCCGCCGCGGGTGCTGCCACCGCAGGCCGTCGTCATCGCGATCACGCCGCTGCTCGACCCGCGCTTCACCCGGGCCACCCTCGACCTCGCGGCCCGAGGCTTCGATCTCGTCGTGCTCGTCGTCTCCCCCGTCGAGGTGACGCGCAGGGCGCTCGCGCCGTCACCGACCATCGACCTCGCCTGCCGGCTCTGGACGCTCGACCGCCGCGCGCGACTCGCCGAGCTCCACCGGCAAGGTGTTGCCGTCCTCGAGTGGTCTCCACCGGAGCCGCTCGAGCTGGCGCTGGCGGGGGCCCGACGCCCACGCCCCCGCCTCGTGGCCGCGGGATGATCCGCCTCCTGGCCGCTGCCTTCGCCGTCGTCCTGTCGGCCGCGCCGGTCCTGATCATGCCGGTGCCGGCCGTGGCCGTGATCGCGCTGGTGGGACTGCTCCTGGCAACGGTGGGAGTCGCCGCGTTGTGGCGGTGGCCGGTCACGGCCGCGGCCTGTGTCTTCCTGGCCGACTACGCGGCGTCGCTCTGGGTGGCGGCCGGGCCCGTGAACGTGGCCGGCGCCGCGGGATTCGGCCTCGCCCTTCTGTTCATGCTCGAGTCGGTGGACCTTGCCCGCCGCGTCCGGCGGGCGGCTGTCGAGGGCGCGGTCATCGGCTCGCATCTCGGCCGCTGGAGCGGCTTCGGCGCCGCCACGCTCTTGGGGGCTGCCCTCGCGGTGGCGCTGGCGAGCGCTCTCGCGACGCCGATGCCATCCGCTATCGCCCCGCTCCTCGCCGCCGGCGGCGCCCTCGGTGTCATGACGACCATCGCCGTCATCTTCACGCGCGTTGCCTCGAGCCGTCGCTCGGCGGGTCGATGACCTCGGCAAGCCGATGGAGCGCTACGGGCAGGCAGCCCGGACCTCGCGGAGACTCGCGCGAGGTCACCTCGTCCTCATTTCAGTGCAACCCATCGGCGCTCTACGTCCGCTCATCGGCCTCGAGAAACTCCCGCACCCAGGCGGTCATGGGCTCCGTGTCGTACAGGGTCGTCAGGAGAACCACATTGCGGGAGCGGTCCCCCTGGAAGAAGCGCTCGTACAGCACTTGCCGGGAGGCAAACGCGCTGCAGCAGGTATCCCACGCGAGACGAAAGAGCCGCACGCGCTCGGCAGCTGATGCGGTGTCAGTGGCGAGGTAGTGGGCGATCTCGGGCGCCAGTGACCCCGTGAGGTCCGCCTCCGTGGGCAGTGCCATGAGGCTACTGGAGCCCAGGAGGTGCAGGATCTCCACCATCCTGGGGTACATGCGGATGAACAGCTGGCGGGCCACCATCAGAGGCATCTCCGCCGGGCTCATGATGCCCCACCGGTTCGGCGCGGCATCGGCCTCGGCGGCGCGCAGACACGCCTTGGTCACCTCCAGGTTCTCGATGAGCTCCGCCAGCATCTCGCGGGTCTGAGGCAATTCACGCGACCCCAGGGTGTGCACCATGAGGGAGGCCAGCCCCAGGACGAACTCGCACTTGACCACGTTCTTGGTCACCACCTGGTGACCCGAGTGCAGATACTGGCCGGTGTTGGTGGCCATGTCATTGCACAGCTTGGCGTCCCCGAGCAGGAAGACGCGCTCCCAGGGCACCAGGACGTGGTCGAAGAACGCGAGGGCGTCCATCTCCTCGAAGCGAGAGCCCAGGGGATGGTCGAAGCGGGAGCGCTCCAGGTCGAAGCTCTCTCGGCACAGGAATTTCAGACCCGGCGTGTGGCAGGGAATGGCGAACGCGAAGGAGGTGCGTTGGGGGGCGCCGCCGGGGAGCCGGTGGGAGCGGGCGGGATAGACGGCGATCTCGTCGGCGAGGGGCAGCGTGGCAAGGGCCCGGACGCCGTTGACCACGATCCCCGCATCGGTCTCCTTCACCACCGACAGGGCGATGTCCGTCGTGTCATCGAGGCCGCTGCCCAGCGGGGAGCGGCTGCGTTGCAGATTGACGAGCGTGTGGGTCAGGACCAAATCGTGCTCGCGGACGTAGTCGTAGTAGCGCTGGATGTTCTCCTTGAAGGCGGGGCGGTTCCGTGCGAAATAGTCTCCTGCCGCGGCCATGGCCATGACGCTGGCATTGAGAAAATCCGGTGTGCGCCCCATCATCCCGCAGGTCGCCCGCGCCCAGTGCCGCATCATGGTGTGGCGCCGCTCCAGGTCGCGGTGACTCCGCGGGGTGATGAACGACAGCCCAACAGGATCGCCGGTGGTCGGTGACACATAGGTCATCTCGTCCCGGAGCGCCGGGTCGTGCTGCATGTCGTAGAGGGTGGCGAGGGTCCGCACGCCGTGGCGGAGACCGGGGTGGCTCGTCACGTCCTTGACCCGCTCGCCCTGCACGTGGACCTCGGGCGGGTGTTCTCGCAGCCCGGCGATGTAGGCGGCTCCCGTCCTGGCTGGCATGCGCGCTCTCCTTCTCGGCTCATCACCTCGGCGCCATTCGGCGCCGAACCGTGCCTATCCCCGCAGGTGCTTGCTGAAGAACTCCCGGGTCCGTTGCCCGACCCCGCCCATCTCGCGCCGATCCTGCCAGAGGGCGTGGGAAAGGTCAAAGCGGAGCCGCGAGTAAACCAGTCGCAGAAATTCTCGTGCGCCCTCAGAGCGCGACGTCGCCCAGAAAGATGCGCCTGACCTCCGCGGACTGGAGGAGCTCCGCCGATGGTCCGCTCAGGATGGTCCGGCCGGATTCCAGGATGTAGCCGCGGTCGGCGAGCCGCAGCGCCAGCTCCACGTTCTGCTCGATGAAGACGATGGTGATGCCCTGCTCGTCCCGGATGCGCCGCATGAGGCCCCCGATCTCCTGCACCACCAGGGGAGCCAGGCCCAGGAAGGGCTCGTCGATCATCAGCAGGCGGGGCCGGGCCATGAGCCCGCGCGCGATGGCGACCATCTGCTGCTCGCCGCCCGACAGCGTATGCGCGAGCTGCCCCTGCCGGTTGGCGATGACGGGGAACAGGCGCTGGACCCGCGTCAGCGTCTCCTTGAGGTGCGGGCGGGCGGCGGGGTTGTGGGCGCCCAGCACCACGTTGTCGAGCACGGTGAGAAAGGGAAACAGGCGCCGGCGCTCCAGCACGTGCGCCAGGCCCTCGCCCGCGGTCCGGTGGGCGGGCAGGCCGTCGATGCGGGTGCCCCCGAAGGTGATGCGGCCGGCGCGGGGAGTGATCAGCCCGGAGATGGTGTTCATCAGCGTGGACTTGCCCGCGCCGTTCGGCCCGAGCACAGTCACGATCTCGCCGTCGCCCACGTGCATGGCCGCCTGCCACAGCACCTGGAAGTCGCCGTAGGCGACGTCGAGGCCTTCCACCGTCAGCAGGGGGGTCGGCCCCGTCACTGGACGTACGCCTGGCCGAGGTAGGCCTCGACCACCCGCCGGTCCCGCGTCACGACGTCCGGGGCGCCGTCGGCGATCTTCTCGCCCAGGTAGAGGGCCACGATGCGCTGGGCCACCGCGGTGATGACCCGCATGTTGTGCTCGACCACGAGGAGCGTGAGGCCTCCGCGGTGCAGGTCCCGGACGAGCTGCACGAGCCCGGGAATGCTGCGCTGGTCGACGCCTCCCGTCACCTCGTCGAGGAGGAGCACGCGCGGCTCGGTGGCGAGCGCGCGCGCGAGCTCGAGGCGCTTGCGCTGGCCGGTGGAGAGCGTGCGCGCGTACGCGTCCGCCTTCTCGACGAGCCCGACCCGGTCGAGCAGCTCGCGGGCGCGCGCCCGCGCGTGACGCACGTCGCGCGTCCGGGTGAGCGCGCCCACCATCACGTTGTCGACGACGGTGAGTCCCGCGAACGGCCGCAGCTTCTGGAACGTGCGCGCGATACCCCGGCGGCACACGTGGTCGGGGGAGAGGCCCGTGAGGGCGCTTCCGTCGAGTCGCACCACGCCCGCATCGGGGTGATAGAAGCCGCTGATGACCTCGAAGAGCGTCGACTTGCCGGACCCGTTCGGGCCGATGATGCCGATCAGCTCGCCCGCCTCCACCTCGAAGGAGATGTCGCGGTTCGCGGTGATGCCGCCGAACCGCTTGGTGATGCCCGAGACGGAGAGGAGACTCACGACGTCGATCCTGCCACCGGCCGCCGCCTGAACCGCTCGCCCAACCAGGGCACGAGTCCCTGGGGAGCGAATCGCATCATCACGACGAGCGCGGTGCCGTAGATGATCAGGTAGATCCCGACGAGACTGGCGCCGATCCCCCCGAAGCGCGCGCGCAGGTAGGTCTCCAGGGTCAGGATGAGCGCAGCGCCGATGAAGGGTCCGAGCGCGGTGCCGATGCCGCCCAAGATCGCGGCCAGGGCAAAGCGGACGGACAGGTCGACCGAGAATACGTAGAACGGGTCCACGAAACCCACGTACTGCGCCCAGAGGGCGCCGGCCACCGCGGTGAGCGCGGCGCTGGCCGCGATGGCCGCCACCTTCAGCCGGAGCGCCGGCACCCCGAGGGACAGGGCCGCGTCCTCGTCCTCGCGCACGGCCGCGAGCTGGTAGCCGCGGCGCGAGCGCTCGAGGTAGAGCTCGACCAGGTACAGGAAGATCGCGAGGGCGAGGACGATGGCAACCCAGACGCGCTTGTCCGTGATGCCGAGCGTCCAGAATCCTGGCCGGAAGGGGACGGGGATGCCCTCGGAGCCGGAGGTGAAGCCGCGCCAGCGGCTGGCCACGATCAGCAGCACCTGCGAGAACGCGATCGTGGCGAGCACGAAGTAGGGGCCGCGCAGCCGGTTGCTGAGGAAGCCGATGAGGATCCCGAAGGCCGTCGCCAGGGCGGCGCCGACGAGCAGCCCGATCCACGGCGACAGCCCCCACCGTGTCCCGAGCAGCGCCGCGGAGTACGCGCCCAGCCCGAAGAACGCCGCGTGGCCGAGCGATACCTGGCCGGCGTAGCCGCCCGCCACGTTCCAGGCCGCGGCCGTCGCGCCCCACAGCAGGATGAGGATCAGGCCGTCGAGGAGGAACGGGTCGCGCACCACGACGGGGCCGAGCGCGGCGAGCGAGAAGAAGACGACGGCCGGCCACGTGCCCTTCACGTGCCGATCACCTCGGCGCCGCGCTGGCCGAAGAGCCCCGCGGGGCGGATCACGAGGATCCCGATGAACAGGAGCAGGTACAGCACTTCCTTCCACGCCGTCCCGATCACGTACGAGCCGATGACCTCGACGGCGGCGACGATCAGGCTGGCGATCAGCGCGCCCGCCATGTCGCCGAGCCCGCCCAGGACGACGGCGACGTAGGCGATGAGCACGAACTGGAGCCCGACCGTCGGATAGACGGGGTAGATCGGCGCGAGGAGCACGCCGGCCACTCCCACGCAGGTGACCCCGACCGCCCAGGTGAGGGCGAAGACGCGGCCCGTGTCGATCCCCATGAGCGAGGCGACGGCCCTGTCCTGGGCGGTCGCCCGCATGACCTTGCCCGTGTACGACCAGCGCATGAAGGCGAAGAGCGCGGCGGTGCAGAGCACGGCGACGGCGAACGCGACGAGCTGGGCGAGGTTGAGCACCGCGTTCCCCAGGTGCACGACGACCGTGTAGTAGCCGGTGCGCACGAACTGCGAGTCGGCGCTCCACAGGACCAGGGCCACGTTCTGCAGCGCGATTGACAGCCCGACGGTCGTGAAGATCTGGACGTTGTGCGACGCGTGGATGACCGGCCGCACCACCATGCGGTAGCTCAGCCATCCAAAGCCGAAGATGAGCGGGAGCGACAGCACGAGCGTCACGTAGGGGTCGAGATGGAGCAGCGCGAACGCCCAGAAGGCGAGATACATGCCCAGCATGAGGAACTCGCCGTGGGCGAAGTTGACGACGCGCATCACGCCGAAGATGAGGGTGAGCCCCACGGCGATGAGCGCGTAGATCCCGCCCAGGAGGATGGTGGAGACGAGGAGCTGGGGGACTACGTGCATGGTCGGGCGTCCCGCCACTCACCCGACGCGCGACGCCCCGGGGAGGCCCCGGGGCGTCGACAGGATCGGCGAGGCGGAACGGCGGCTACTTCCGCTGGTCCCACGCGCCGAGCGGTATCCACTTGGCGCGATTGGTCGTGAACTCCTCCGGCCACACGGTAACGAGCGAGCCATTCTGCCACTGCAGCATGTAGTGCTGCACGCGGGCGTTGGAGTTCTGGCCGGTCTCGTCGAACTTCACGCCCCAGCCGTTGACCGCGGAGCCGACCGGGATATCCATGGCCAGGACGGCGGCGCGGAACTTGTCGAGGTCGTCGGTCTTGGCCGCGTCGAGCGCGAGCTTCAGGACCCAGAGTCCGCCGCCCGCGAGCTGATGCCCACCCGTGATGTCCGCGCCGGTCTTGGCCTTCACGGCCTCGCGGAACGCGCGCTCGATCCGCTGCCCCTCGGGGCGCATCTTCTCGATGATCAGGCCCGGGCCGGGCTCGAGCAGGGCGAAGGGCCCGTTGGCGTCGTTGCCGAAGGCCTTGCCGAAGCCCGGGGCGCCGTAGCCGGTCGCGCCGGCGTGCACGACGGCCTTGACCTGGAAGTTCTGCTCGCGCGCCTGCCGCCAGAAGAGGATGGCGTCCTGGTCGCGCGCGATGTGATGCAGGATGTCGGGATTGGCGTTCTTGAGCTTGAGGATGACCGGCGTCAGGTCGTTGGTGGTGAACGTGTAGTACTCCGCCGCCACCTCCTGCATGCCGAACTCCTGCTTGGCGCGCTGGCGCGCGGTCTCGGTCACGCTCTGGCCGTACGAGGAGTCCTCCGAGAGGTACGCGACGCGCAGCTCGCTCGTCTTCTTGCCGAGGCGGTGGGCCAGGTGCTTGGCGATGAACTCGACGTTGTACCAGCCGAACCCGGTGCCGTCGATCTCGGTCCGGAACACGTTCTTGAGCCCGCGCCGGGTGAGCCGCGGATCGACGCAGGACGTCTCCCAGTAGATGACGTTCTGCCGCGACGCCGCCTCGCTGGCCGCCCCGCAGAGGGTGGATGAGAACGTGCCGCTGATGATCTTCACGCCTTCCCGCGTGGCGAGGCGCGTCGCCTCGGAGGCGGCCACGGTGGGATCGACGGCGTCCCCGGTCACGAAGACCAGCTTCTTGCCCATCACGCCGCCGAAGCGCTCGTTGATGAGGTCGCGCATGATCTCGTAGCCTTCGAGGTGAAGCTTGCCTTGGACGGCGAGGTTGCCGGTCAGCGGCTCGAGCACCCCGATCTTGTACTCTCCACTGAGCGGCTGTCCCTGGACGGCGTCGAGGCCGAACGCCATCGCGACCAGGCCGAGCACTACCACCGCCCACTTCACGTGTCGCATGCCGACTCTCCTTTGGTTGATCGCGAATGCTTCTACGGGAACGGGCGCTCTGCGGCAAGCCGCCTGATGGAGGCCGAGAGAGATAATAACCGGAGTGTCCAACCATCCTCCAGCCTCTTGTTTGCCGCCACCGCGGTCAGATTTCGAATCGAGACGATGCGCTAGAATGCCGCCCATGCCGCTCGAGGCCGCGCTCATCCCGATCGTCTGCATTGGCGTGCTGCTCTGGAAGGCCTTTACCAGGCGACCCGCAAGAGCCCGGGCCGTCGCGCGCACCGCCTTCGTGCTCCTCGCGCTCGCGAGCTTTGCCCTCGCGTATGGTGGCGCGCTGCGAGAGGCGGTCACGAAGCCGTACGGGAAAACCGACGCGTGGGGCGTCTTTCACTACTATCTGGGCGCCAAATACTTCTCGGAGCTGGACTACACAAGTTTCTATGCGTGCGTGCTGGCCGCCGATCTCGACGGCGCGCGCGTCTGGGATGCCCGCACCAAGGTCAGAGACCTCTCGACCTATGCGATCGTCGGGCGCGACGACATCGCGCCCTGCCCACGAGACCGCTTTTCGCCGCCACGTTGGAGCGCCTTCGTCAAGGACGTGACCGCGCTGCAGAGCATGCTGCCCGACAGCGAACGGGCGGCCGTCCTGACGGACAAGGGATTCAACCCGCCGCCTTCCTGGAGTGTGCTGGCAGGCTGGGTGGCCAATCATGTGGCGCTTGACCACGCGAGGGCGGCCAAGGCCATGTTCAATGTCGATCTCGCGTTCACCCTGATCGCCCTGATCGCGCTTGCCGTGGCCATCGACATCGAGACCGCCTCGGTGGCCGCGATCTTCGTGTTCCTGTACTTCGGCAGCGTGGGGCGACTCACCGGGAATTTCCTCCAGTACGCGTGGTTCCCGGCCCTCACGGGAGCCGTCCTGGCGTGGCGCAGCGACCGATACCGACAGAGTGCACTCTGGTGGGCGCTGGCGACGCTGGCGCAGACGTTCCCCCTCGCCCTGACCTCCGCCATCGGGTTGCGATACCTGTGGCTGTGGAAGGACAGGACGCGAGGCGGCGCGGTCGGTCACTACGGGAGGTTCATCGCGCACTACGCGACGTGGCTCGTGGCGGGAATAGCCGTGGGATGCCTGTCCGGCCGCGGTCCTCGCGCATGGTGGGAATGGGTCCAGAAGATCACGGTGCACGGGGCGTATCTGGTGGGCGAGGTGTTCGACATCGGACTCCGGAATCTCATCGCGACCGCAGCCTCGTCGGGGACGAACAGCGCGCATTCCTACCTCGAGGACTATCCGAACGTGATGGGTCGCCTGGCCGCCTTCAAGTCATACGAATGGATATGGTATCTGGTGGCGATCGGAGCGCTGGTGGGCGTGCTCGCGCGCATGAAACACGTGACACATCGAGGCGTCCTCGGTCTTGGCTTCGTCATGATGTACGTCCTGTTGGATCTGGCGCCCTACTACTATGCCTCGCTGGCCGTGCTGTTCGCCGTCTTCCCACTGAACGAGGGGAGAAAGGGGCTCGTCATTCACGGCGGTCTGTTGCTCCTCAACGCGTATCACGCGGTGCGAATGTCGACGGGCTATGTCACGTTCGATTGGGGCGAGCACCTGGTCAGCGAAATCATGATCGCGGGGTTGATGCTCGCCCTGCTCGTGATGGCGACGCGCGGCCGGTCCGTTGAAGGGAGCGGGATGCCGGCGGCAAAGGAAGCGCGCACACAGTCGTCGGCCGAGCGTCGCCCGGGCAGGCAACGCACAGGGAGGCGAGCGAGAAGGGGAACTGGTCCGGACCGTCGCCGTACTGGGGCCGGGGGACCTTGACGTCTGCCCATCCCGAGCGCCGTATGATGGGCGAGCACGGCGTCCGGTGACAGGCGGCTG